>Ga0209211_10002173_pt1 | contig 34496 bp, 28 predicted proteins | sample RifGroA2_FD_183992 | JGI IMG/M metagenome (GOLD analysis project Ga0209211, IMG submission 183992) | Groundwater microbial communities from Rifle, Colorado, USA - Groundwater A2 (SPAdes) (version 2) | ecosystem: Environmental > Aquatic > Deep subsurface > Groundwater | place: Rifle, Colorado... | reverse complement strand
ATTGACGACTCGGCCACCACCGAAATTGACGATGCGCTGTCGGTGCAGGGCCTGGGCACGGGCACCGTGGTGCTGGGCATTCACATTGCCGCGCCCGGCCTGGCGATCCAGCCGGGCAGCGCGGCCGACCTGCTGGGCCGCGCGCGCCTGTCCACAGTCTACATGCCAGGTTACAAGCTCACCATGCTGCCCGACGAAGTGGTGCAAAGCTACACCCTAATGGAAGACTGCGACTGCCCGGCGGTGTCACTCTATGTGACGCTAGATGAAGCCACGCTGGAGATCAAGGCCTCTGAAACCAAGCTGGAGCGCGTGCACATTGGCGCCAATTTACGCCACGACCAGCTTGACACCGTGGTCACCACCGACTGGCTGCAAGACCCGACTTTCCAACATGACATGGACCCCCAGCCGCTGCAGCACAAACGACCACAACTCTCATTTTTGTACCGCCTGGCGCAAGACCTCAAGGCCAAACGCGAGGTGGTGCGAGGCAAGCCGGAAAACTTCAACCGGCCCGACTACAACTTCAGGCTGGTCGGAAACAACGGTGCCGAGCCGCAGGGCACCGAGCAAGTGCAGATCAGCGTGCGCCAGCGTGGCGCGCCGCTGGATTTGATTGTGTCGGAAGCCATGATCCTGGCCAACAGCACCTGGGGAAGCTGGATGGCCGAGCTGGGCGTGCCCGGCATCTACCGCAGCCAGGCCTCGATGTTGCCCGGCGTCAAGGTGCGCATGGGCACTCGCGCCTTGCCGCACGCGGGCATTGGTGTCAAAAGTTATGCCTGGAGCAGCTCGCCGCTGCGCCGTTATGTGGATTTACTCAACCAGTGGCAGATCATTGCCTGCGCCCGGCACGGCAAGACCGCCGCGCTGGTGGCACCCTTCAAACCCAAGGATGCCGAGCTGTTCTCGATCATCTCCAGCTTTGACGCTGCCTACTTTGCCTACAACGGCTACCAGAACGCCATCGAGCGCTTCTGGACCCTCAAATACGTGCAGCAGCAGGCCATCACCGAGATCGAGGCCACCCTGTTCAAAGACAACCTGGTGCGTGCCGACCACCTGCCGCTGGTGCTGCCGGTGATGGGCGCACAAGGGCTGCCGCGCGGCGCCCGGGTGCGCGTGAAGCTAGGAGATATCGACCTGGTGTCACTCGACATTCACGGCACCGTGCTGGAGCGCCTCGACGCCGAACCCGAAGTGTTTGATGCCGACGAAGAGCAGGACGAGGACACCGCGGTCGGCCCGATTGCGATTGCGGTGGACCTCAACGACACTGAACCCAGCCCAAAACCCACCGAACCAGAGGCTCTTGACACGCCGTGAACCTGTTGCCGCTTGGACCCCTGCAGTTGGCCCTGGGCGCGTCCATTGCGGTACACGCCACGCTGCTGACCGTGCGCATGGTGGAGCCCGAAGCCTTCACACGGGTCATGCACGACACCCCGCTGGAGGTGATCCTGGTCAATGCCAACCCGCAGGAAAAACCGGACAAAGCGCAAGCCATCGCCCAGGCCGCCATGGCCGGCGGGGGTGAAGCAACACACGGCCGCACCCAAAGCCCGTTACCACCGGCCCTGCTCAATGTCGACGGGCCTGACAACGTCAGCGAGCAGGAACGCCAGTTGCGTGAAATACAGGCCCAACAAAACCTGCTGTTGCTCAACGTCAAGCGCTTGCTGACCAACCTGCCCACCAGCGAGAACCAGCAGCAAGCCCTGACACCCGAGCAGATACAACGCGAGCAAAAGCAGCGCCAGTTGGTCAAGTTACTGGCCGAAATTGAGCGCCGTATCCAGCTGCAAAATGCCGGCCCCAAAAAGCGCTACATCAGCCCCGCCACGCGCGAAGCGGTGTACGCGGTGTATTACGACCACCTGCGCCGGGTCATCGAAGACCGGGGCACCGTGAATTTTCCGCAGGCCAACGGCCAAAAGCTGTATGGCGAACTCAGCATGGTGGTGACCATCAACCATCTCGGCCAGGTACTTGACGCCGAAGTGGTGCAAAGTTCCGGCAACCTGGCGCTGGACCAGCGTGCACGCGCCATTGCCAGCAGCGCGGGGCCTTTTGGTAAATTCAGCCCTGCGATGCGCCGCCAGACCGATGAGATCGCCGTGGTATCGCGCTTTAACTTCACCCGCGACGACACGCTGGAAACCAAACTCAGCGCCAAATAAACCCATTTACAAAAATACCCAATGACCACCGACCTCTATTGCGTAATGGGCCACCCGGTCGCCCACAGCCGCTCGCCCTGGATTCATGCCCGTTTTGCCGAACTCACCGGCCAGCAACTGCACTACGACAAACGCGAAATCCCGCTGGACCACTTTGATCGCAGCGTCCATGACTTCGTCCGGGAGGGCGGGCTGGGCTGCAACATCACCGTGCCATTCAAGTTTGAAGCCGCCAAATTGGCCACCCAAACCAGCGCACGCGGCTTACTGGCGCAGGCCTGCAATGTGCTGAGCTTCAAGGATGGCCAGATCCTGGCGGACAACACCGATGGCATTGGCCTGGTGGACGACATTGAGCGCAACGCCGGCTTATCCCTCAAGGGACTGCACCTGCTGCTGATTGGCGCCGGCGGCGCCGCAGCCGGTGTGCTGGGCCCGCTGCTGCAGGCAGGCCCGGCCCACATCAGCGTGGCCAACCGCACGCTGCACAAGGCCACCGAGTTGGTGGCGCGCCATTTGCCGCTGGCGGCCCAACAAAGCACCACGCTTGAAGCGCATACCTTGCACGGCTTCGATGCGTCCTTTGATGTGATCATCAATGCCACCGCGACCAGCCTCAGCGGTGCGGCAGTGCCGGTGGCGGCACGCGCCTTAAAGCCCGGCGCCCTGGCCTACGACATGATGTACGGCCCCGGCGCCCAAGGCTTTATGGATTGGGCGCAAGCCCATGGCGCGCTGCCGCGCGATGGGCTGGGCATGCTGGTAGAACAAGCCGCCGAGGCCTTTTTGATCTGGCGCGGCGTGCGCCCGCCCTCAAACCAGGTGCTGGCTGAATTACGCCAGGTCATTCAGGGCTAAGCTCATGAAACCGATGTTGCGCTGGCTCAGTCTGGTGGCCGTTGCACTTGTGTTGCTGCAACTGTTTTTTGTGCTGCGTATTGCTGCCATGCTGGTCATCGACCCGCAGTCCACCGCCTTCCAGCGCTCCGAAGTCTGGCGTATCGCCACCCAAAAAGACACACTGCGCTGGCGCCAGCAATGGCTAGGCTACGACAAGATTTCCAATCACCTCAAGCGCGCAGTCATCGCCAGTGAAGACGACGGCTTTGCCAACCACGACGGCGTGGACTGGAATGCCCTGGAGAAAGCCTGGCAAAAAAATGTCAAGGCGGAAGAACTGGCGGCCAGAGCACAGGCCAGGATGGCCGCAAGAAACCCGCCCAAAGCCGCGTCCAAACCCGCGGCCCCAGTCAAACCGGTCAAGGCGCCCAAGGTGGTGGGCGGCTCCACCATTACCCAGCAGTTGGCCAAAAACCTGTTTTTGTCGGGCGAGCGCACGTTTTTGAGAAAAGGGCAGGAATTTGTCCTCGCACTGCTGTTGGAAGCCGTTCTCAGCAAAGAGCGCATCCTGGAAATCTACCTTAACAACGTCGAATGGGGCGAAGGTGTGTTTGGAGCCGAAGCCGCTGCCCAGCACTACTTTCGTAAAACTGCGGCGCAGCTCGGCAGTTACGAAGCGGCACGGTTGGCGGTGATGCTGCCGCGCCCCAAGTACTTTGAAAAATTGCCCAATTCAAGCTATGTGGCAGGGCGCGCCGCCCTCATTGCCCGGCGCCTCGAAAGCGCAGAATTGCCATGACCCACGCCCTGCCTGAACCTGACAACTGGCGCAGCCGCGCCGCAGCCTGGCTGTCACCGCTGGCGGCCACAGTGGTCAGCCTGTTCTTGCTGGGGCTGATTCGGGTGCTCACCGGAGCACAGGCGCGCTGGTGGGGCTGCCCACCCAAAGCCGAGCAGCGCATTTATTTTGCCAACCACCAAAGCCACGCCGACCTGGTGATGATCTGGGCCGCCCTGCCCAAGGAACTGCGACGCAGTACAAGGGCTGTGGCGGCCCGTGAATACTGGACCAAGTCAGCCTTCAAACAGTGGATTACCACCGCGGTATTCAACGTGATTTATGTCTCACGGGAACGCAACGCGCTGGATGACCCGCTGGAGCCGCTGATCGATGCTTTGGCCGCTGGCGATTCGCTCATTCTGTTCCCCGAAGGCACGCGTGGCCATTTTGACGAGCCACAGGCCTTCAAGGCCGGGCTCTACAACCTGGCGCTCAAGTTCCCGCAAGTGGAACTGATCCCGGCCTGGATCGCCAATGTGCAGCGCGTCATGCCCAAGGGTGAGGTGGTGCCGGTGCCGGTGCTTTGCTCGGTGACCTTTGGCACACCCATGCAGGTGCAAACCGGTGAAGACTGCCACGCCTTTTTGCAACGCGCCCGCAATGCAGTTATCGCCCTGCGCGACATCTGAAGTCAGTCCATGTACCAGACCCTGAAAAACCTCAGCCCGGCGCAACAGGTGGGCGCCATGTTCATCCTGGTCTTTGGCCTGCTGCTGCTGGCCTCGCTCATTCTGTTTTTGCTGTCGATGCGCGAGCAAGACGACGTGCAGGCACAACAAAACCATCTGAACCGCATCAGCGACCTGAGCAACCTGCTGCGCACCAGCTGGGCGCTAATTTTTATCTTCTGGGTGGCCTGGCTGGCAGGCGACATCACCCGCCTGGTGCTGTTTGCGATCGGCTCTTTTTTTGCCTTGCGCGAGTTTTTAACGCTGTCGCCGACGCGCCAGGGCGACCACCGCAGCCTGGTTCTGGCTTTTTTCGGGGTGCTGCCGTTTCAGTATTTTCTGGTGGGCACCGAACACTTCAACCTGTTCACGGTGTTCATTCCGGTCTATGTGTTTTTGGCGCTGCCGGTGGCCAGCGCACTGGCCAACGACCCGGTGCGCTTTCTGGAACGCAACGCCAAGCTGCAATGGGGCATCATGGTGTGCATTTACGGCATGAGCCATGTGCCCGCCCTGATGCTGCTGGATTTTCCGCGCTACGACAAGCAAAACGCTTTTCTGGTGCTGTTTTTGGTGCTGGTGGTGCAAAGCTGCATGGTCACACAGCATCTGGTGGCAAGGTACCGGCCACGCGCGCCTGCGGCAGCACACATCAGCCAGAGCTTCACTTGGAACAGTTGGAGCTGGGGTATGGCCACGGGCAGTCTGCTGGGCACCCTGTTGGCGGGCGTCACACCCTTTGTTCCGGGCCAGGCCTTTGCCCTGTCGTTCATTGCCTGTGCTGCCGGGTCGCTCGGGCACCTGGTCATGAAGGCCCTCAAACGCGACCGCGGCATCCCGATCTGGCAAGGCCAGGAAAAAGGCGTGACAGGCGCCGGCGGCATGCTTGACCGAATCGACTCACTGTGTTTTGCCGCGCCGGTGTTTTTTCACTCGGTGCATTGGTATTTTGGCCTGTAGCCACCGCACACCATGAGAATCCTCGGCATTGACCCCGGCCTGCGCACCACCGGTTTTGGCCTGGTGGACGTGGACGGCGCCGACCTGCGCTATGTGGCCAGCGGCACCATCACCACCACGCACCTTGACAAAGACCTGCTGCCAGAGCGGCTCAAGGTCTTGTTTGACGGCATCCGCGAGGTGGTGGCGCGCTACGAGCCAGATGCGGCCACGGTCGAAATCGTTTTTGTCAACGTCAACCCGCAGTCCACGCTGCTGCTGGGGCAGGCGCGCGGTGCGGCCATCACCGCACTTGTTTCCTTGGATTTGCCGGTATCGCAATACACCGCCCTGCAAATGAAACAGGCCGTGGTCGGCTGGGGCCGCGCCAGCAAAGGCCAGATTCAGGAAATGGTCAAGCGCCTGCTCATGCTACCCAGCCTGCCCGGCCCCGATGCGGCTGATGCGCTTGGCCTGGCCATCACCCACGCCCACGCCCACAAGGCCATGGCCCGGCTGGCGCTGGCCGACGGCGTGATCGGTGCGGGCAAGGGGAAATACAAGGCGGGCAGGAGCCGGTGAGCCAGCGCCAAGGCTTTGGTTACGTTCAAAGGCGATGCGACAAGCCTACAAACGACGAGATACAAGGCTTGTATGACAAAATTAAAATCTGATTTTATTATTGGCTGATAGGTACCAACAGCGCCAACTCGCACCCACCTTGCACCAAGCCCTTGCTGGCTTTCCTGCCGTCTTGATCACAGGACCGCGCCAGTCGGGCAAAACAACATTCCTCCAACATGAAGTGGGCGCGCAAGTTGACTACATCAGTTTCAACGATCCACTTGAACGAGACTTTGCTGCAGTGGACCCGGCGGGCTTTCTGGTCAGGTTTGCCAGCCAGCCAGTCATTTTTGATGAAATTCAGTATGTGCCCCAACTTCTGTCGCACCTGAAGATGCGTATTGATCAAAACCCAAGCCGTTACGGCCACTGGTTATTGACGGTTCACAACAATTTGGCTTGATGCGTGATGTCAGTGAGTCACTCGCTGGCCGGGTGGCTGTGCTTGAACTCCCCCCGTTCTCGCACCCGGAATTCCCTCGCTCCACTTTGAACGAAGTCTTGTGGAACGGGGGCTACCCCGTTGTGGCCATGCACCCGGAGCGACGTGATATGTGGCTTCGCAGCTATGTGGCCACTTACATCGAGCGCGATGTTCGCCAGATTCGAAACATTCCGGACCTGCGTGTGTTTAACCAGTTTCTTAACCTGGCCGCCACCCGACATGGCCAGGAATTCCATGCCGCTGATCTGTCGAGAGAGTTGGGTATCACCCAGCCCACAGTGAAATCCTGGGGCGACGTGCTTGAGGCTTCTTACATTGCTCATTTTCTGCCCCCCTGGTTTCGCAACTACGGCAAACGCGTTGTCAAAACACCCAAGTTTTATTTTTACGACGCCGCCCTTGTGAACTTGCTCACCCGCCAGCCAGATGCCAAGGCGGCGCTGGCTGGCCCCATGGGTGGTGCGCTGCTGGAAAGCTGGGTGGTAACGGAAGCCGTCAAGGCGTTCATGGCACTGGGACGTAAACCAGAGCTGTATTTTTGGCGCTCGCACGATGGCCTTGAGATTGATTTGCTGATCGTCATCCAAAGCAAGTTGCAGCCCATAGAAATCAAATTGACAGCCACGCCAGGTGCTGGTCATTTGGCTCCCATCGACCGGTTCATCGCCGCAGCGGGTGACGAGGCTCATCCACAAGGCATCCTCGTTTGCCGTACCGAATCAGAAAGGGCACTCCCCAATGGCCATATCGCCCTGCCGTGGCTTGCTTTCCCGCAGTGGCTGCGCGCACGCCTGACAGCATGAGCGTCCGCCGAACCTGCACGTCCCCGACACCAACACCTGGTACCAGCACCGCGCCAAAGGCGAAAGTCTTTCATGACCACAAGGCCATGGCCTGGCTGGTCAGGGCTCAAGAATTAATGGACCACCTTATCGCAACCTCTGTTGGCAAGTCGACAACTGACCCGGTAATCTGCTTGGGCCCGTTGCATATCACCTGATTTTTCATAGGCCTGCGCCCTGCCGTGAATATCCCTGGGGGTTGGATTTTTACCCTCAGTGCGGCTGATTTCAAGTGCCGTGGTAAATGCTGCCACCGAACTGTCCCATTGTCCTTGACGGAAATAAACCGTCCCCAGATTGCCGTGTGCGCTGGCAAAGGTTCGCCCGCTTTTGTCTGTGATTTTGATTGCTTGCCGTAGCGCCGCAATCGCTTTGTCCCACACCCCCAGCTGCGCGTAAGCCGCGCCCAGGTTACCGAAGGATTCAGCAAAATCCGGATTCAGCACAATCGCGCGTTGGTAATCTCCAACCGCAGCATCCAACATGCCCAGACTCGCACGCTCAGTACCACGGTTGTAATAAATACGGTAAGCGCCAGCCGCGTCGTCGCGCCCCTTGACCAGCTTTTCGGCATCCTCCCAAACAAACAGCGGATGCGACAACACCATCAGCCGTTCCATGGACACCATGAACATGGCCGCGGCAATGATCGACAAGATCAATGCCGCAGGACGTGCATCCACCTTTTTAAACAAAATCGGCAACACACAAAAAGCACCCACTGCCCAAAGGTAACTCCGGTACAGCACAAATATTTCCTGAATTCTTACAGATGAAAATTCGGTAAGGAACATCACCCAGGGAAAGAACATGGCAAACCCAAGCAAGCCCTTTGCGCCGTGTTTCAAGATCAGCCAAATGGCCGCCCCACCCCATGCCAGATAAGCACAAAGAGCCAGCCAATAAACAGATGACAGCGCATGCGCCATGGGTTCACGCATGTCGATGGACATCCACGTAGGCCTGGGCAGCAGCCACAAAAACGCGTATTTAAAAAACAACCAGGCCTGGGTCAGAACGCTCAACGGGTAAGCCTTTTCTTTATCTGCTGCACTCAGCATTTCTGCGGCCACAGGTTCGTAAACAGACCCCAACAGGCCCTTGCGCGCCAGCAACACCCACCCTGCGATCACTGCCAAAGCCAAGAACAGTGCCCAGCGCTGTTTGAGTTTGCGCTTCCAGTCCTCATGCAGCAATGCAGTCAGCGCCACCAGCGCAGCCGGTAACATGATGGCATGTTCTTTGGACTGCACCGCGAGGTAATACATGGGAACACACAGCCAGAGCCAGACCAAGTTGTCAGACACAGTGCCTCGCACATAAACCCACATCGCAAGCAGGCTGAACAGGGTCGCCATGACCACGGTCCGCTGCACCAAATAACCGGCGGCATAGGTGCTCACCGGGTGCAAGGCAAAGAGCAATGCCGCAAAAAATGCGGCCACATGGGGCGGCAGCGCTTTGTCCGCCGCAGATCCTCTTAATGCCACAAACAAAGAGGTCAGAAATGCAAACAAGGCCAGTACCGTGCCAAGATGTGCCAGCAAATTACCCACCCGATGCGGCAGCATGTCCTGACCCAGATGCGCCTGCGTCCAGGCCAGCGTGGCATAAGGGAGTGAACGCAATTGCAGCAGTTCAAATTGGTAGGCGACAATCGGCTGCAAGCCATCTTCGCCCACCATGAAAAATGGAATATCGTCAAAAATCAGCGGGTTCCACAAAAATTGCCCGTACAGCCCACCCAAAGCCACTGTCAAACAAAGCATGAGCAGGCCGACACCTGGCAAGAGGCGGGGCATGTGGCGAGGGGCAGAAAAGTGATTCATCCAAAACCCAATGGTCTGTACAAGGCAAGATCAAAAAAGGCCACCCATAGGTGGCCTTTTTTTAACAAACAAGTGCTTGAATTGTCAGCTCAAGAGCCAAGCAAACATCACAGGTTAGACTTATTGATCAATGTCACCGCTGCTGCATGAGTCACAGAGGTTGTATTGTTCCAGGTGATGTTGGAGGAACCAACGGTAGGGGTGAAGGTAATGGTTGCACTATCAACACCAGAACCAATACCTGTAGCCATCGTGGCAACAATCACACCGTCAGTGGTCGTCGCAGACGCAATTTCTTTGGTGGCCGTGAATGTAGGCACGCCATTTGAACCACCATCACAAGCCGTCAGCAAACCACCATTTTCTTGCGCACAAACACCCACTGCTGTCTTGAGTGAAGCCACAGAAGACAGAGCCGCACCAACTTTAGCCTTGACCGTGTAGTCTTGGTAAGCCGGCAAGGCCACAGCGGCCAAAATGCCAATGATGGCAACCACAATCATCAATTCGATCAGGGTAAAACCCTTTTGCATGGAACGCTTCATATTTACTCCTTGGGGTTAAAAAAACTAACAACGGAACACAAGTAACTTGTCAGCAGATTCCATGCCAGGCTTCTTGGCGTCAAATTGGCCATCTTGATGACAGATCGACTGAAAATCGGTTTAAAAAATGACATTTTTTGTAAGTCATGGCTTAATAATTGACATTATTGTCAGATTTAATTCTTGATGTAGCTCAATTTTTACATTACTTTGACGCCCGCAAAAGGTCCCAAACACCGAACCAACACATCCGCTAAAGTCAACTACCCAAACTAGCCCTTCTGACCATGCCTCGTCTGTCACAACAACTTCACACCGCCCGCCCACCCGCGCCCACGCGTGCTGCCGCCACGGTGCTGCTGCTGCGCGACACGCCTGCAGGCTTGGAGGTGCTCATGACACGCCGCTCCAGCAGTGCCAGCTTTGTACCAGGGGCCTACGTGTTTCCAGGCGGCGGCATTGATGCCGCAGACGCCGACTGCCATGCCATCGCACAACGACGGGCCACGCAAAGCGCGCAAGCCCTGACTGATGCGATTGCGGGCATTCGTGAAAGCTTTGAAGAGCTGGGCATCCTGTTGGCGCGCCATGCTGACGGCAGTTGGGCCGAACAGGCCGAGATTGATGCAATGGACCGGCAAGGCGACCTGGGCGCGCAGTGTGCGACACGCGAGCTGACTCTGGCCGCCAGCGACATGTTTGTGCTAGCCCGTTGGATTACCGACCGTGACCTGCCCAAGCGCTTTGATGTGCCGTTTCTGGTAGCGCGCGTGCCACCCGCACAAACGCCAGTGGCCGACGAGACCGAGCAGTTTGAACCGGTGTGGGTACGCCCGGGCGACGCGCTGGCACGGCATCTGGCGGGCAGCTTTTTCATGATTTATCCAACCATCGTCACGCTGGAGCGCCTGCAAGACCTGGCCACAGTCGATGCGGTGCTGCAGGCCTGCGCGGTGTCGGAAGAACCGCTGTGGACCAGTTGCCCTCGCACCGGGCTGCTGGCCGGGCGCGAACTGCGACACATGGCGCATGAGTCGGCCTATGGAGAGTTGGCGCTGGTGTGCCCGGATGGTCAAATTGTGCACACGCTGGACTGGCAAAGTGAACAGCCTGTCCCCCTGCTCAAAAACGTGCTGCGCCTGACCGCCCCCAACCCCGGCGCCATGACCGGCCCAGGCACCAACAGCTATCTGGTAGGCGACCCCGACACCGGCTACATTGCCATCGACCCCGGCCCGGCCGACGCCGAGCATCTGGATAAACTGTGGCGCGCAGCGGGCGGTGACATTCGACTGATTGTCTGCACCCATTCGCATCCGGACCACGCTCCCGGCGCCCGGCCGTTGCAGGCCATGTGCCACCCGACGCCACCCATTTTGGGCTTGCCAAGTGCCAACACAGCGCGCACCCATAGCGCGTTTGTGCCGGACAGGGTGTTGCAGGATGGTGAGATGTTGGCGTTGCCCCAAAACCATGGATGGTCGACTGAAGTCGACCCCACAAAAAAAGAAACCACCCACACCCTGAAAGTCATTCACACCCCCGGCCACGCGGCCAACCACCTGTGCCTGATGTTGCTGGAAGACGGCTTGCTGTTCAGCGGCGACCACATTCTGAATGGCAGCACCACGGTGGTCGACCCACCCGATGGCGACATGAACGACTACCTGAACTCGCTGGATTTGCTGCAGGCAGCCTGCACCGAGTACCAACTCAAGTACATCCTGCCGGCTCATGGCTATGTGCTCGGCGGGCCGGACGATGAAGCCCAAACCGCCATCACCCGGCTCAAGACGCACCGCCTGCAGCGCGAGGCCAAGGTGATGGCCGCCATGCAGGCGCAACCCGACGGCACACTTGACGACTGGCTGGCCCTGGTCTATGCCGATGTGCCGCAGCGCATGTGGCCGGTGGCCAAGCGCTCACTGATGGCGCATGTGGCGCGCATCAAGACCTTGAACTGGAATGTGTAGGCGCTCCACAGAAATTCCCGAATTTCATCCGGACTACGACAACCCGCACAGGGCCGGGAAAAGACTTTCGACGGTTACCATTGCAATCAATGATCAAACCCAAAAAACCCTCACCCCCTGCCAAACCGCTCACTCAGGACGGTGAACGCCTGTCCAAGCATGTGGCGCACCTGATGCGTTGCTCGCGCCGCGAGGCTGAGCAGTACATCGAGGGCGGCTGGGTCAGCGTGAACGGCAAAGTGGTCGAAGAACCCATGGCGCGGGTGACCGACCAGACCGTGGTGGTCGACCCGCACGCCAGCCTGATGACGCTGAGCGATGTGACGCTGCTGCTGCACAAGCCGCCCGGCTTTGAGACCATGGCCATGCCTGGTGAGGCGGGCAAGCGCGTCACACCAGCGCACCAGTTACTGCTGCCAGCCAAGCACTGGGCGCAGGACGCTTCAAACGTACGGCTTCTCAAGCACCACTTTGCCAAACTCAGTGCCTGTGTGCCGCTGGAAGTGGCGGCCAGCGGCCTGGTGGTGTTTACCCAGGACTGGCGCGTGCTGCGCAAGCTCACCGAAGACGCGGCCATCATGGAACAGGAACTGGTGGTGGAAGTGGAAGGCGACATAGCGCCCGAGGTGTTGCAGCGCCTGAACGCCGGCCTGAGCACCGACGGCCATCCGCTGCCGCCAGTCAAGGTCAGCATCAACAGCACGTCAGACACGTCCACCCGGTTACGTTTTGCCTTGAAGGGTGCGCACCCGGGGCTGATCGCCTACCTCTGTGAACGCGTCGGCCTGCACATCCAAAGCATCAAGCGCCAACGCGTGGGGCGGGTGGCACTGTCAGGCTTGCCCGAAGGCCAATGGCGGTACTTGCATGAAGGAGAGCGGTTTTAACGCCCGCCATGCCCCCTGTAGGACTTGCACCCGCCAGGTCTCCTGTAGGGCCGAATTTATTCGGCCAGGTCGACTGAAGTCGACGCCACAAAAATCGCACTCAGTCCATCAAAAAACTACCCTCGGCACCGTCGCTGAGCGGCAGGTAGCGGGTGGGCTCGGGCAGGTTGTAGTGCCACCACTCATAGGGGTGATGCGTCCAACCAGCCAGGGTCATCAGCCCCAGCAGCAGGCAGCGGTGGCGCTGGGCAGGGGCGGCAATGTGGGTCGTGCCGTGAAAAGATTGCTCGGTCATTTCATCAAAAGCCGTGCCCATGTCAAGCGGCACCCCACTGGCGTCACACAGGGTCAGGTCCACCGCAACGCCACGCGTGTGTATGGAGCCGATGCGCGGGTCAGCCACAAAACGCGGGTCGGGCCGCGCCTCCCACAGGCGCCACTGGGCGGCTGACGGCCGGTAGGCATCCAGCACACGCAAACGCATACCCTGAGCAGCTGTCAGCTCGGCGGCGCGCACCAGTGCCGCCAGGGCGTCCTGATGCAGATAGGCCACGGCGTGGTCGTAAATGGTTTTGCCGGTGAAGTTGTCGGGCGTGGCGTAACGCAGATCGATGTCAATGACAGGGTGGCTGATTTCTCTGAGTGGCATGGGTGGATTATCCGGTTGCAGGCACCTGAACAACTCACACGCTGAACAGCTGGCCGCGCGCAGCATCGGTGATGGCCAGCACGCAGGGGTGACTGATGCGCCGCTCGATCGACACCGCGTAAAACTCTTCCACCAGTTCGGCGGTGTGGCCGATCACCTGCACGCCAAACTGGCTGCAGGTCTCAATCTCGAGCACACGCGGCGCCATGAACACGCCCTGGCCTTCGCGGCCAAAGGCCTTCATCAGCGCGGCGTCGTCAAACTCGCCCACCACCACGGGTCCGATCTGGTGCCTGGCAAACCAGCCTTCGAGTTGCTGGCGCACCGAGGCCGTGGCGCCCGGCACCAGCATCGGCACACCATCCAGACAGGCTGGGAACTTGCCCACAATACGCGACAGCAGGCCGGGCGCTGCAAAAAAACTCATCACGCTGCGGCCCAATGCATGGCTGAAGGCCTTGACACTGACGCGCCTGGGCATGGGCTCGTCGGCAATCACCAGGTCCAGCCGATGCAACGCCAATTGGGCCAGCAGGTCGTCAAACTTGCCTTCACTGCACAGCAGCTTGACCGGCTCACTGATCGAAAAAGCGGGCTCCAGCAGTCGGTAGGCGATGGATTTGGACACCGAATCAGCCACCCCCACCCTGAAATCGAGTCGCCGCTCGGTACCGCGCACCTGGCGCAGGCTGCTTTCCAGCTCACTACCCAGGCTGAAAATCTGATCGGCATAACCCAACGCCAGGCGGCCGTGCTCGGTCAACTCCAGCCCGCGGCCACTCTTGCGAAACAACTTGCGCCCGAGCCAGTCTTCGAGCAGCTTGATCTGGCCAGACAGGGTTTGCGGCGTGGTGTGCAACTGTTCACCTGCGCGCATGATGCCACCGGCGCGGGCCGTGACCCAAAAATAGTAAAGATGCTTGAAATTCATGCGGATGGCCTCACATATCTATTCTATTATTCAATTTTTACGAAGTAAATTGATTGATTATTCGAATTTACACGAAGTGATTTGAACCTTATAGTTTGCACTGTGTCTGATTTACCGACACTGACAGGAGAAATTAAATGCGTTTAAGTACCAAAGGCCGTTTTGCCGTCACAGCCATGATTGACGTCGCCCTGCGCGAAAAGCTCGGTCCCGTGCCGCTGTCTGACATTGCCGAGCGCCAGCAAATTTCGCTGTCGTACCTGGAGCAAATGTTCAGCAAACTGCGTCACCAGGGCCTGGTGACCAGTACCCGCGGACCAGGCGGTGGCTACACCCTCGGGCTCAGAGCCGACGCCATCACGGTGGCCGACATCATTGGCGCGGTTGAAGACACACCGCCAAAAATCAGCCCGGAAACCATGTCATCCACCCCCGACATGGCGCAAGACCTGTGGGACACCATGAACGCCAAGGTGCTCGACTTCATGCAGTCGGTCACCTTGCGTAATCTGGTGCTGGACCAATTGGCCAAAGGCGTCAAGATTGAACAAAAACCGGCGCCAAACCGCGGTGTGTTCAAGAAACCGGTGCACCAAACGGTGCGCACCAACGCGCCCAATTCGGTGTTTGCGCTGGGCCAGTCTTTGCTGGCGCGAGGCTGACAGCCGACGATCCGTCGAGGACAGAGCTGGTGCGCAATGCGTCACTGCGGTCTGTCCCACGATGTATAAGAAAGTTGTGAAGCCCACCGATAAGCCGGATTCTGTGCGCCAAAGTTGCCTCTAGCGTGACTGCCATTAATCTGGGCTACTGATCACTCAGTAGCTCGGTGCTACCTACCCGCACACTCCGGGGGCCCCATCAACGTGTGCCTATTTGGTATTGCTGCGCGTAGAGATTGCCCGTTTCACCCGAACTTAATCGGCTCGTCTCTGGCTTTCAGTGGACAGCCGTTAGCTGCTACGCTGCCCTATGCAGTCCGGACGTTCCTCCAGTGCTCTGTTTCCAGAATTGCACCAGCGGCAGTCTGGCGGGCTTCACGCGCCGATTATCGCGGCATGAACCATGCTCTGCGCCCGGTCTTCCCCACTTTTATCCCAATCAGTGGGTCAAGTCGTCGAAAATAAAAGCTTATCATCTTATCTACTTGAGGAGCTGTCCCTTTGAAAGTCAACAACGTCCTGCAAACCATTGGCAACACGCCCCACATCCGCATCAACCGCCTGTTTGGCAATACGCACAAGGTATGGATCAAATCCGAACGCGCCAATCCCGGTGGCTCCATCAAGGACCGCATTGCGCTGGCCATGGTCGAAGCAGCAGAAAAGTCGGGTGAATTGCAGCCCGGCGCCACCATCATCGAGCCCACCTCCGGCAACACCGGCGTCGGTCTGGCACTGGTGGCCGCAGTCAAGGGCTACAAACTGATTCTGGTCATGCCTGACAGCATGAGCATTGAACGGCGCCGCCTGATGCTGGCCTACGGCGCGTCGTTTGACCTGACCCCTCGCGACAAAGGCATGAAAGGCGCGATTGCACGCGCTTACGAGCTGTCCCTCAACCTGCCCGGCTCCTGGATCCCACAGCAATTCGACAATCCCGCCAACATTGAAGCACATGTGCGTACCACGGCGCAAGAAATTTTGGCCGACTTTCCGGACGGCATTGATGCACTGATCTCCGGTGTGGGCACGGGCGGCCACCTCACCGGAGTAGCCCAGGTTTTGAAAGAACATTGGCCCCAGCTCAAGGTGTTTGCGGTCGAGCCAGCGGCCTCGCCGGTGATCTCTGGCGGCACCGCTGCACCTCACCCGATCCAGGGTATTGGTGCTGGCTTTATCCCGAAAAACCTGCACACTGAACTGCTCGACGGCGTCATTCTGGTTGATGCCGAGCCGGCACGCGAATACGCACGCCGCAGCGCCCGCGAAGAAGGTCTATTGGTGGGTATTTCCAGCGGCGCCACGCTGGCCGCCATTGCGCAAAAACTCCCCGATTTGCCTGCTGGAGCGACCGTGCTGGGCTTTAACTACGATACCGGCGAGCGCTATTTGTCGGTCGAAGGCTTTTTGCCAAGCTGATTTACTCAGTCGAACACGGCTTCTGATAGGGGTCGACTTCCGTCGACCATGGCGGGGTGCAAGTCCGCCCCACAAGAACCATTACAGGTACCAGTCCGCTCCACAGGGTTCAAGGATTAGCCTTCTAAAATACAGTGCTCCTGCTTGATAAACACAAGCCTATTTGGTACGCAAAATGATCCGCATCTCCGAACTCAAGCTCGCGCTTGACCACACGCCTGACGACCTCAACGCACTCATCCTGAAAACACTGGCGCTCCAGCCAGAGGATCTGGCCGAGTGGCATATCTTCAAACGCAGTTTTGATGCCCGCAAGGCCAAGGTGCGGGTGGTCTACATCGTTGATGCCACGCTGACCAAACCAGCGCAGGAAGCCCGCTTGCTGGCACAACACGCGGGCACCCCGCACATCGTGCCCGCACCCGACATGACGTACCGGTTGGTGGCGCAGGCCCCGGCCGATCTGGCGCTGCGCCCGGTGGTGGTGGGCTTTGGCCCCTGCGGCATTTTTGCAGCACTCATTTTGGCCCACATGGGCTTCAAGCCGATCGTGCTGGAGCGCGGCAAAAAAGTGCGCGAACGCACCCAGGACACCTGGGGCCTGTGGCGCAAACATGTGCTCAACCCCGAGAGCAATGTGCAGTTTGGCGAAGGCGGCGCCGGCACCTTTTCCGACGGCAAACTGTGGAGCCAGATCAAGGACCCGCGCCATCTGGGGCGCAAGGTGATGGAAGAATTTGTCAAGGCTGGCGCACCACCCGAGATTCTGGTGGAGTCGCACCCGCACATTGGCACTTTCAAACTGGTCAAGGTGGTGGAAAACCTGCGCGCCCAGATCATCGCGTTGGGCGGTGAAATCCGCTTTCAGCAACGCGTCACCGACGTGCTGGTGGAAGAAGATGCAGCCGAGCGCCAACTGCGTGGCCTCAGCGTGCTGGACCAGGCCACCGGACAATCGTATGAGCTGCATGCTGAGCAGGTGGTGATGGCGCTGGGCCACAGCGCACGCGACACCTTTGCCATGCTGCATGAGCGCGGCGTGACAGTGGATGCCAAGCCGTTTTCGGTGGGTTTTCGCATTGAGCACCCGCAAAGTGTGATCGACCGCGCCCGCTGGGGCCGCCACACCGGTCACCCCAGTCTGGGTGCGGCCGACTACAAGCTGGTGCACCATGCCAGCAACGGCCGCGCGGTGTACAGTTTTTGCATGTGCCCCGGCGGCACCGTGGTAGCGGCCACCAGCGAGCCCGGCCGTGTGGTGACCAACGGCATGAGCCAGTACTCACGCAACGAGCGCAACGCCAATGCTGGCATGGTGGTCGGCATTGAGCCCGCTGACTTTTGCCAGGATGAAGCGGCCTTTGTGCAAGCTTTTGGCCCTGTCGCTGGTCAGCGTTATGCCGAAGAATCCGAGCGCCTGAAAGCAACCCACCCAGGCGCCACACACCCACTGGCGGGTATCAACCTGCAGCGCCAACTCGAATCCGGCGCTTATGTGCTGGGCGGCAGCAACTACGAGGCACCAGGGCAACTGGTGGCCGACTTCATCGCGGGCAAGGCGTCAACCACGCTGGGTGCTGTGCTGCCCTCCTACCAACCCGGTGTCAAGCTGGGCGACCTGCACCCCGCCCTGCCGCATTACGCCATTGCGGCGCTGCGCGAGGCGCTGCCGGCGTTTGGCCAGAAGATCAAGGGCTTTGACATGCCCGACGCGGTGCTGACCGGGGTGGAAACCCGCACCTCGTCACCGCTGCGTATGCCGCGCGGGGATGACTTTCAAAGTATCAATACCCGGGGCCTGTACCCGGCGGGTGAAGGCGCGGGTTATGCGGGCGGGATTTTGTCGGCCGGGGTGGATGGCATCAAGGTGGCTGAGGCACTGGCCATCAAGCTGGCTTCTGTAGGGTTGCTGTAGGGTCGACTTCAGTCGACCTGGCGAACTGAAGTCCGCCCAACCGGATTCGGCATCAGGCTTGCAGTGCAGTAATACGGTCTTCAATCGGCGGGTGGCTTGAGAACAGCTTGCCAATGCCACCAGTGATACCAAAGGCAGCGACGCTTTTGGGCAGTTCACCGGGTTGCAAGCCGCCCAGACGGGCCAGCGCGTTGATCATGGGCTGACGCCGTCCCATCAATTGGGCGGCACCCGCGTCGGCGCGGAACTCGCGGTGGCGGCTAAACCAAGCCACCACGATGGCGGCGGCAAAACCGAGCACGATGTCAAGCACGATGGTGGTGATCATGTAGCCGATGCCTGGGCCGGTATTTTGGCTGTCGCCCTTGCGCAAGAAGCTATCGACCGCGTAACCAATGACACGGCTCAGAAACACCACAAAAGTATTCATCACGCCTTGAATCAGCGTCATGGTGACCATGTCGCCATTGGCCACGTGGGACACCTCGTGGGCAATCACAGCTTCGATTTCCTCGTGGGTCATGCCCTGCAACAAGCCGGTACTGACGGCCACCAGCGCCGAATTTTTGAAGGCTCCGGTGGCAAAGGCATTGGGCGCACCGTCAAAAATGCCCACTTCGGGCATGCCGATACCGGCTTTGTCAGCCAGCTTGCGCACGGTCTCGACAATCCAGGCCTCATCGACGTTGGCCGGTTGGTTGATGATGCGCACACCCGCAGTCCACTTGGCCATGGGTTTGCTGATCAGCAGCGAAATGATGGCACCACCAAAACCCATCACCAGCGCAAAGCCCAGCAAGGCGCCCAGGTCCAGGCCGTTGGCCGTCAGATAACGGTTCACGCCGAGCAGGCTGGCCACAATGCCGAGCACCGCCACCACCATCACATTGGTCAGAACAAACAACAAAATGCGTTTCATGTTTTCCTTTTTCACTGAGTCAAACGGAATCCCCGTTTCGGTGGGCGAATGGTAGTGGTGAAGGCCCGTCGATCAACTCGGGGCATGATTAATTCCCCCACATCAAGTGCCCATTTAACGGGCGCCTTCAAACTCAGGCAGCGATGCCCATGGCGTCGAGCGCTGCCGCCAGGTGGGCCACGCTGCGGTCCGCGTTGTGCAGTTTTTCCAGACCAAACAGACCGACGCGGAAGCTTGAAAAATCAGCCGGTTCGTCACATTGCAACGGCACGCCGGCGGCGGTTTGCAGGCCGAGTGCCAGAAATTTTTTGCTGTTCTGGATGTCGGCGTCGAGGGTGTAACTCACCACCACACCGGGGGCCTTGAAACCCTCGGCGGCGACACTTCGGATGCCGCGGCTCTCAAACAAGGCACGCACCTTGGCGCCCAGCGCCGCCTGCTCAGCCTTAACCTTCTCAAAACCATAGGCGCGGGTTTCCTGCATGACCTCGCGCAGGCGCATGAGCGCATCGGTCGGCATGGTGGCGTGGTAGGCGTGGCCACCTTTTTCGTAAGCCTCCATGATCTGCAGCCATTTTTTCAGGTCGCAGGCAAAGCTGGTGCTGGTGGTGGCGTCGATGGCAGCGCGAGCGCGGGCACTGAGCATCACCATGGCGCAGCAGGGCGAGCCGCTCCAGCCCTTTTGTGGTGCGCTCACCAGCACATCAACGCCGGTAGCTTCCATGTTGACCCACATGGCGCCCGAGGCAATGCAGTCCAGCACAAAGAGGCCACCGACTTCATGCACCGCGTCAGCCACGGTTTTCAGGTAGTCGTCGGGCAAGATCATGCCGGCTGCGGTTTCGACGTGCGGGGCAAACACCACATCGGGCTTGTTGGCACGAATGCTGGCCACCACCTCGTCGACTGGGCAGGGAATCCACGGCGCCTGTTTGTCGCCATCCACGCGGCGCGCCTTAAGCACGATGGACTCGCTCGGGATATGGCCCATGTCAAAAATCTGCGTCCAGCGGTAGCTGAACCAGCCATTGCGAATCACCAGCGTCTTTTTACCGGTGGCAAACTGGCGTGCCACGGCTTCCATGCCAAAGGTGCCGCTGCCCGGCACCAGCACCGCCGAGGGGGCGTGGTAGACCTCCTTGAGGATGCTGGAAATGTCTTTCATCACGCCCTGAAAACGTTGCGACATGTGGTTGAGCGCACGGTCGGTATAGACCACCGAGAACTCGAGCAGGCCATCGGGGTCGATATTGGGAAGAAGTCCGGGCATGAAAAACGCTCCTGTGTATGGGTTGTCAATGGCGTTTAGCTTAGCACGGTGGCGCTGTCCTGGACGTACCGGTGTAAGTGATGTCCTGGGTAAAGCAGGGCATCATGGCTTGCTTAACGGCGCGGCGACACCCGCTGGCTTGGGCATGGCTGGCGCTTCGGGGATATGCATGGCGGCGTCTTCATAGGTACCCGCCTTGGCATCCTCGTGACAAGCGACACAATTTTTCTTGCCACTGACCGCCGGACGGGTCCAGACATCGGACCCGATCTCCCGGTGCTTGTTCAACCAATAAGGCGTCTCGGTGACGCGCAGCGGCGTGGTGATTTTTGAAATCGATTGTTCTATCTTGAAGGCCGCCTCGGTAAGGTGTTTGTCGGCAGAGTTTTCATTCAGAAATGTCAGTACCTCTGCAATCGTGGGGACATCAAGCATCAGGTCCTTGCCAAAGTGCCTATGGTGCTCTGCCAGGATTTTTTGCCACGAGCGGCTGGGCAGCAGCGAAGGATAAAACTCCGAATGACAACTGCCACATTCATCACGCCAAAGCTCGTTGTCAGGCAATACCGCGCCGACAAACTTGACATGTGACTCTGTGCCAACACGCATTTCCTTCTTGAGTACACCCGCTTGTTGGTCCAGATGCCGGTCAATGGCGTAGTCAAACCACCAGCCACCAGAACCAAGAATAACCAGCAACATGACACCAGCCACAAGTCGATGCGGCTTGGCCGCGAGCGTGCCAGGCGCTGCCATTTTGAAGCCGTTGATCATCGACCGCGCCAGGTTTTCCCGGTGCAGCACACTTTCCACCAGCACACCAGTCATGTGACCGCCAACGATCAGCAGCATCGCGATGGCGGCGAGTTCATGCCATTCTTTAACCATCTGGATTTGTGCAAAAGTAAACCAGCCAGCCGCCATACCCTGCTGCTCGTCGCCCCCCAGAGTCATGATGCCTGTGCTGCCAACCCCTACCGTCAGCACCAACAACAGGTAAATGGCCAGACTGCCGGTGGGGTTGTGCCCCACGTGGCGGGGCGCGTTACCTTGCACCACCTGCTTCAGGTAGTGAAAGGCCTCCCCGGGGCCAAACCAGAAATTGGCAAAGCGCGAGAAATGCGAGCCGACAACACCCCACACCAGGCGAAAACCGACCAGTCCGAGCATCAAATAACCAACAAAAACGTGAATGGCACGCCATCGATCGGCGTCGCCGGTGAGCCACACCAGCAAAAAACATGTCGCCAAAGTCCAGTGAAAGAGTCGGGTTGGAAGATCCCAGATCAAAGTGCGTTGCATGAGCCTCAGCTTTCTGAAAAATGAACGCTGTTGAATAAGATCAGTTCATCAAATCGGTCGCGGCCAGAAGCAACCAATCCAGAAAGGCCTGTGTCGCCGCTGGGTTGTCCCGTCCGACAGGTCGTACCAGGTAATAGGCGCGTTGATTTGCCAGCGGTCGGTCACAGGCCACCACCAGGTCGCCACGCGCCAGCTCCTGCATGATCAATAGCCGTGGCACCAGCGCCAGGCCCATGCCGTGCACGGCGGCGGCCACTGTCATCGAAAACAACTCAAAACGTGCACCTGACAGTGCCTGCGGCGCGGCCACGCCTTGCGCCTCAAACCACTGCCGCCACGCGTCGGGGCGGGTGCTTTGCTGCAACAGGGGCAACGCCACGAGCGCCTCTGCGGACAGACTGCCCTGCCCTTGCAGCAGGCTAGGGTGGCACACTGGCAACACCACTTCGTCGACCAATTTGGTGGCCAGGGTGCCAGCCCACTGGTTAACCTGCTCGGGCGTGCCGGCAAATAGCGCGCAATCAAACGGGGTGTCGGCAAACATGAAAGGGCGGGTGCGGGTCTCGATGTGCACGGTGAGATCAGGCTGTGCTGCTTTCAGCTCAGGCAAGCGCGGAATCAGCCAACGCGTGGCGAAGGTGGGCACGGCCGCCAGATGCAACACACTGCCACGCCCCTGCGTGCTCATCACATCCAGCGTGTCCTGCTCCAGCGCCTGCAGGCGGATAGTCACCTGCGCCGCGTAGTCGCGGCCCCGGTCGGTGAGCGTAACCCCATGGCGTGTGCGCTTGAACAGCGCCACGCCAACAAAGTCCTCCAATGTGGTGAGTTGGCGCGACACCGCGCCCTGGGTGAGCGCCAGCTCTTGTGCGGCACGGGTGTAGCTTTGGTGGCGGGCGGCCGCCTCGAAGCAGGCCAGCGCCTGGAGGGATGGTATTTTTCTGCGCATGGCCTCCATCATAGAAACAAATACCAGGCACTGATAATGCGCGCAAGCGCGCGGGTGACAGACGGTAAGATGCAGCCATTTTGGAAAATTCCTCCTCCGTATTAAAAATGGCAAATCCCATGCGTTCTGAATCCAGGCCCTGGCTGCCCGAACCCGGGCCGACGGACCATGTTGCGCTGTCCATCGTGATCCCGGTTTATAACGAGCTTGCGGTACTGCCCCTGCTCCATGACCGGCTGACCCGTGTGCTGGCGCCATTGGGCATCAGCTATGAACTGGTGCTGGTCGACGATGGCAGCCGTGACGGCAGCGGGCTGTACCTGGTGGAACTGGCGGCCAGGTATCCCGAAATCAAAGCCGCCCGACTGAGCCGAAACTTTGGCAAAGAGGCTGCTCTGACGGCGGGTCTGGATTTGTCGGTGGGTGATGCGGTGGTGGTGCTTGATGCCGACCTGCAAGACCCCCCCGAGCTGATCGAACACATGCTGGCGGCATTCCACGCCGGTTCTGACATTGTCAGCATGAAGCGCCGCTCGCGTGCGGGCGAGTCGTGGCACAAGCGGCTCAGCGCCCATCTTTTTTATCGCCTTCTGAACCGCCTCAGCCACATCGAAATCCCGGCCGACACCGGCGACTTTCGCCTGATGAGCCGGCGCGCCGTGCATGCCATGCAGCAATTGCCCGAGCGCAATCGCTACATGAAAGGGCTGTTCGCCTGGGTGGGTTTGCCCACCCATGTGATCGAATATGACCGCGAGGAACGCGCCGCCGGCAACACCAAATGGAATGTGCTGGGCCTGTTCGGCCTGGCCTTTGAGGGCATTACCTCATTCTCAATTGCGCCGCTGCGCTGGGCCACCGGCCTGGGCCTGATGGCGGCGCTGATTGGGTTTTCTTTCGGCTTGTGGATTGTGATGGGAGCTCTGATCCATGGCAATGAGGTGGGGGGCTACCCGTCCCTGATTGCGGTCATCACCTTCCTGGGCGGCGTGCAACTGCTGTCGATTGGTGTGGTCGGCGAATATGTCGGCAAAACCTATTTCGAGGCCAAACAACGCCCGCTGTATGTGCTGCGCGACGTGGTGCAAAGCCCGCGTGCAGCGTCTGCCACCGCGACCTTGCCAGAGGACCCGTCCCATGCGCCAGCGCCTTAGCAGTTGGTGGTGGGCGCTGGGTGTGATCCTGGTGCTGCGTCTGATCACCATGGCGTGGATGCCGCTGTCAGGCACCTCCGAGCCCCGTTATGCCGAGGTGGCGCGCCTGATGGCGCTGCGCGGCGACTGGATCACACCGTGGTTTACCCCGGACCAGCCCTTTTGGGGCAAACCCCCGCTGTCTTTCTGGACTGAAGCGCTTGCGTTCAAGCTCTTGGGGGTGACCGAGTTCGCCGTCCGGCTACCCTCCTGGCTGGTCACTGTGGGCAGCATGGTGTTGATTTTCATCTATGCCAAGTCTTATTTTGGTGCGCGCGTCGCGCAAGTCGCCTTGCTCGTGTACGCCTCGTGTGCGCTGGTGTTTATTGCCGCCGGCGCCGTGCTCACCGACCCCTTTTTGGCGTTCGCTACCACCTGGGCCATGGTGGCCCTGGCCATGGCCGCCAAAGAACCCAGGCCGGTCTGGCGTTATGGTTTTTTTGTGGCTATGGCCATTGGTTTACTGGCCAAGGGGCCGCTCATGCTGGTGCTGGTGGCCGGGCCCATGCTGCCGCTGTTGATTTTTTACCCGTCCATCAGGACCTCGTTCACCAAGATGCCCTGGTTCTCCGGACTGGCGCTGATGCTGCTGCTGAGCGTACCCTGGTACCTGCTGGCCGAAAACAAAACCCCGGGCTTTCTGAACTACTTTCTGGTTGGCGAACATTTTTTACGTTTTATCGATTCCGGCTGGGCCGGCGACTTGTATGGGGTGGCGCACAAACGGATGAAGGGGGCGATCTGGGGCGAGGCGCTGGTGGCCGCCTTCCCCTGGGGCCTGGTGGCCCTGGTCATGCTGCTGCGCCGGGTCATCAACCCGGTACAAAGGTCGGCGCTGTGGCAAACACGGCACGACCCGGACAAGGCCTACTTGCTCGCCTGGGCCTTGTTTACCCCCGCGTTCTTTACGTTGTCAGGCAATATTTTGTGGACCTATATGCTGCCCGCGTTGGCGCCCTTTTGCCTGTTGATGGCGCTTGCGCTGAGTACAACACCGCCTGAAAACAAGGTAACCAAACGCATGCGGATGGCCCTGACCTGGCTGGTGCCGCTGGGCGTCACGGCCTACATGGTGCTGGTCACGGTGCAGCCCTTGCGGCTCAAAACCGAGAAACACCTGGTGACCTACGCCACGCAGCAGATGCGGACCGGGGAGCAACTGGTGTATTTGAACGAGATACCGTTTTCTGCCACGTTTTATTCGCGCGGGCAAGCGGGCGTCATGACCCTGAACGACCTGGCGGATCAATCCAGACAAGTTCCCAGGTTGTTGCTCGCCTTGCCCAAAAACGACCTGGACAAGGTGTCTGAGGTTTTAAACAAGCCACTGCCAAAACTGTTCGAAAGCCGTGAACATGTGTTGACAGAAATCCTTGGGCGAGGCGATGGGGGCTGAGTTTGGCCTGGCTGCTGACACATGACTTGAATTCAAAACATGCCACGAATTATCCGCAATTCTGACTATTTTTAACCCAATTAAATATTAATTAATGAGTTTTACTCATACCAATGTGACAACAAATCGTTTGTAGTCTGACGCCTGCGGGCGCTAACATGGGGCTTCTGAACACTTACTGGAGACACCTCATGGCCCACGCAAGCTTTAACTGGCAAGACCCCTTTTTGCTCGACAGTCAACTCAGCGACGACGAGCGCATGATCAAGGCGGCTGCCGCCGCCTACTGCCAGGACAAGCTGCAGCCGCGTGTCATTGAGGCCTTTCGCAGGGAGCAAACCGATGTTGCCATCTTCCGCGAAATGGGCGAGCTGGGCCTGCTTGGGCCCACCATCCCCGAAGCCTATGGCGGCCCCGGCCTGAACTATGTGGCCTACGGCCTGATTGCGCGCGAAGTCGAGCGCGTGGACAGTGGCTACCGCTCCATGATGAGCGTACAAAGCTCGCTGGTGATGGTGCCCATTTTTGAATTCGGCAATGAGGCCACCAAACAAAAGTACCTGCCCAAACTGGCCACAGGCGAGTGGATCGGCTGCTTCGGCCTGACCGAACCCAACTACGGTTCGGACCCGGCCAGCATGCTGAGCCGCGCGGTCAAGGTCCCCGGCGGCTACAAGCTGTCAGGCAGCAAGATGTGGATTTCCAACAGCCCGATCGCCGACGTGTTTGTGGTCTGGGCCAAAGAGGTGAGTGAATCCGGCCAGGTCGGCCCGATCCGCGGTTTTGTACTGGAAAAAGGCGCCGCCGGCCTGAGCGCCCCCGCCATCCACGGCAAGGTGGGCCTGCGTGCCAGCATCACCGGCGAGATTGTCATGGACGGCATTTTTTGCCCCGAAGAAAACGCCTTTCCTGAAGTGCAAGGCCTCAAGGGCCCGTTCACCTGTTTGAATAGCGCGCGTTATGGCATCGCCTGGGGTGCACTGGGTGCAGCCGAAGATTGTTGGTTCCGCTCGCGCCAGTACGTGATGGACCGCCTGCAGTTCGGCCGCCCGCTGGCCGCCAACCAGTTGATTCAAAAGAAGCTCGCCGACATGCAGACTGAAATCGCACTCGGCCTGCAAGGCTGCCTGCGGCTGGGGCGTATGAAGGACGAAGGCACGGCCTCGGTGGAAATCACCTCCATTTTGAAACGCAACTCCTGCGGCAAGGCACTCGACATTGCCCGCATGGCGCGCGACATGATGGGTGGCAACGGCATTTCTGATGAATTTGGCGTAGCGCGCCATCTGGTGAACCTGGAAGTGGTCAACACCTACGAAGGCACACACGACATCCACGCGCTGATTCTGGGCCGCGCGCAGACCGGCATTGCAGCGTTCAACTAATTGGGGTCAGATTCCAATTAATTTCGCTTGCACACACATGACAACCCAACCCGCCGCCCTCTCCCACCTCAAAGTCCTTGACCTCTCGCGCGTGCTCGCCGGCCCCTGGTGCACCCAGATGCTGGCCGACCTCGGCGCGGACGTGATCAAGGTCGAACGCCCTGGCGCGGGGGACGACACGCGTCACTGGGGGCCGCCGTTCCTCAAGGATGCGGATGACAACGATACAACTGAGGCCACCTACTTCACCGCCTGCAACCGCAACAAACGCGCCATAACCCTCGACATGGCGCAGCCGGAGGGTCAAGCGCTGATCATCAAGATGGCAGCACGAAGTGACGTGTTGGTGGAGAACTTCAAGGTCGGCGGCTTGAAGCAATACGGCCTCGATTACGAGAGCCTCAAAGCCGTCAACCCGCGCCTGATTTACTGCTCGGTCACCGGTTTTGGCCAGAACGGGCCGTACGCCGAGCGCGCCGGTTACGACCTCATGATCCAGGCCATGAGCGGCATGATGAGCATCACCGGCCACGCGGACGGCGAGCCCGGCGGCGGCCCGATGCGCATGGGGGTGGCGCTGATCGACGTGCTCACCGGCATCTACGCCTGCAGCGCCATTCTGGCGGCGATCGAGGTGCGGCATCGCACAGGTGAGGGCCAGCACATCGACATGGCGCTGATGGATGTGGGCATGGCGGTGCTGGCGAATCAGGCAGCAGGCTTTTTGAACACCGGCAAGGTACCGCAGCGCCAGGGCAACACGCACCCGAGCCTGGCGCCCTACCAGACCTTCGAGACCCTGGACGGCAGCATGCTGCTGGCGGTCGGCAACGACGGCCAGTTTGCGCGCTTTTGCGAAGCCGCCGGCCACCCCGAGTGGGCGAAAGATGGGCGCTTTGCCAGCAACACCTTACGCGTCAAACACCGGGATGTCCTGATCCCAACCCTGCAAGCGGTCACGCGCTCACGCAGCACGGCACAGTGGATTGCGCTGCTCGAAGACAAGGCGGTGCCTTGCGGCCCGATCAACGACATCGGTCAGGCCTTTGCCGACGCCCAGGTGCAGGCGCGCGGTTTAAGAGTGGATCAGGCCGTCACCCGCAGCCAGCCAGTCGCAGGCGCGATGGCATCGATCGCGACGGTGGCCAGTCCGCTACGCCTGACGGCGACGCCGCCGGTGCTACATCGTCCGCCGCCCGCTTTGGGCGAGCACACCGATGAGGTGCTGGCTGAATTGGGCTTGGATGCGCTCCAAGTGGCGGGCTTGCGCCAGCGCGGCGTAGTTTGATCGTCTAATCCGTCAGCACAGGCCGGCTTTGCTCGCTGGCTGGCGCTGGGCCGAGACACTTGCGCCCTTGCTGGCGCTAATTTGAGCACTGGTGTCCGTGTTTCTAGTATCGCTAGAGCCTCATTTTTGTCAGCCAGTTTTCCGAGATGCCTCATCGAAACCAGCCGTTCAGATCTGACTTGGAAGGTCGGCAATGAGGCATCGATTTCGATGATCTCGGCAACTGCGATGGGTCATGTACAGACACAGACATCAATACTCAGTTCGTCGGCTCATTCAGGGGGAGAGGTCGTTAGCTGTCGTCTTAGTCCGTCGAATCTCTCGCCAATTTCCTGCCGCAATTGCTTGCGTATCAAAGCCGCAGCATGGCGTCTTTGCTCGTTCCGATGAGTTGATGAGCGGGTGCTTGCATGCGTCACTCGGGCCAATTCAAGTATGGCATTGGCCGCGCTGGCGCAACTACAGCATCACCTTGTCCACTACGTTGCAGCGCATGAGTGATGAATCCGCTGGACTTCATCTCTTCAATAAAGTCCACCAGATATGCCAGTCCGAACTCCCGCCGCTTTGGCGTTCCCATGGCCTGTTCGATGGCCGTAAATCGTCCCTCAATGACACGTAGACCGGCATTGGATTCGGCATAAGCCATGAGCGGCTGTCTGACTCCCGCCGCTGCATCGAGCTTTTGCGCAACAAAATAGTCCACGGCACCTGCCGACGTATCTGTTCTGACCAATTCTGCGTGATGAAGCGCGCGCGTCAGAAAGAGGTCATATGCGGCCCCGCGCCCAACAGCGATGCGGTTGCCAGGCCTGTCAAAGTCTTCGATGCAATGCAACGGCGATTCAGTGCGCACAATGTAAGTGCCCTCGATCACCACGTACGGTGATGTAAATGATATTTCTGCCGCTCGCACGGGATCAATTGCCAAAAACGCCACATCCCATGCGGACGCCTTAAGTGCCTCAAACACTTTTCCAGCCGCATCGAAAGTCACAAGCTCGACCGGAACATGGAGCCGACAGGACAACTCGCGGGCAAGATCAACCGAGACCCCTTCGGGTTCGCCTGTTTGAGGGTTCTTTTGGGCAAGAACCGGATTGCCATAGTTGATGGCGACACGAATGCGACCCGTAGGCGCCAACTCGGTCAATGCTTTTGTTGTTGCGTTGTTCATCATCAGTTTGCCGGTACCCGAACCCAGCCTTCCATCAGGCGCCGGGCTGTCCGGCTCATCAGCACTTTCTTGACCGACCACTGGCCCTCCTGTTCTACCGCTTGCGCGCCAACACTCAGGCTTCCGGAAGGGTGACCAAATCGTACGCGTCCGTCATCTCCCACGGGGGCAACTCGACGCACGATCGTTCCTGGGATGGCGGCAGCAGCCGCAATCGCAACGGCACCAGTACCCGTCATGGCATGGTGCAATTGCCCCATGGAGAAGATGCGTGCAAGCATGTCGATGGATTGAGCCGGCACTGGTTTGCCGTCTGACGCGGTGTAGCTGTTTGGCTTCGCGACGAATGCGAGCTTTGGTGTATGGGGTCTTTTCTGTGTGGCCTCTTCAGCCGTCGCAACCAATCCCATGGCAACGGCACCATGTGCACGAATGGATTCGGCTAACTTGAGAATTTCGGTCTTGCCATTCACGTCGTTCTGAAGCTCGGTGCCGTCAAGTCCCAAGCTTGCTGCTTCAACAAAGACGGTGGGGTTACCCGCATTGATGAGTGTGACTTCGATCTTGCCCAGGCCGGGGATGTCCAGCGTGTCGATCTTGTTGCCCGTCGGGAACATGGCTCCGCCTTCGGACTCACCCTCGTCGGACGCGGGGTCAATGAATTCGAGCTTCACCTCAGCGGCCGGGAAGGCCACGCCGTCGAGTTCAAAGTCGCCAGTCTCCTGCACTTCACCAGCGTGCATCGGAACATATGCAATGATCCGTTTGCCAATGTTGGCTTGCCAAATTCGCACGGTGGCGAGCCCGCTGGCTGGGGCATCGACAAGACCTGCGCTTATGGAATAGGGTCCAACGGCTGCACTGAGGTTGCCGCAATTTCCGCTCCAGTCGATGATGGGCTTGTCAACCGCCACCGCGCCAAACAGATAGTCCACATCGCAATCGCTACGACTGGATTTGGACATAACAACCACTTTGCTTGTGCTCGACGTTGCCCCTCCCATTCCGTCGATATGTTTGCCGTACCGGTCCGGGCTGCCGATGACGCGCATCAGTATCTTGTCTCGCAGTTGTGTGTCCGACGGCAGATCATCCGCCTTGAAGAACACGCCTTTACTGGTGCCGCCACGCATGTAGACAGCAGGAATTCGAAGTTGGGTCATGGATGCCTCGGTTTTCTATGGATACTTGAATGACTTGGTTTGGGCGGAAGGAATCCTGCCCTCTTTTCACTTGACGCTGCTTACACAAGATGTCGTAATTCGTTGCCGATGCGCGGCAGCAGGCCACCAGCTTCAAAAATTAATCGCTCCTCCGTTGTATCAATGCGGCACTTGACTTGGGTGCGCATTTCGCTGCCATCGCGGCGTTTCACAATCAAGGTAAGGATACTGCCAGGCTCTGGTGCACCCTTTAGTCCTTCTAGGGTGAAGGTTTCTGTGCCATCAATGGCTAGCGTACGACGGCTTGTTCCTTGCTGGAACTCCAACGGCAACACACCCATGCCGACAAGGTTTGTTCTATGAATGCGCTCAAACCCTTCACAAATCACTGCCCTGACACCCAGCAAGCGAACCCCCTTGGCCGCCCAGTCACGCGAGGATCCGCAACCATAGTTCTTGCCTGCGATGACCACCAATTCCTGGTTACGTTCCAGATAGTGTTGAGCCGCGTCAAAGAGGGGCATAAGTTTGCCCTCAGGTTCAAGGCGCGTAAATGAGCCTTCCTTGCCGGCTGTCATCTCGTTCTTCAACCGGTTGTTGGCAAAGGTGGCGCGTACGGCCACCACATGGTCACCTCGACGGGTGCCGTATGAATTGAAGTCCTCTGGCTTGACGCCTTTGGCAATGAGGTACTGCCCTGATGCGCTTTCGGAGAGGATGGCACCAGAAGGGGACAAGTCATCAGTCGTGACGTTGTCACCCAAGACCGCAATGGCCCTCATATTGACACCTTTTGGCGGCATATTGAGTGACGACTGCCAGTAGGGAGGACGACGGATGTAGGTGCTTTCTTCGCGCCACGGAAATAGTGCCGGGACCGGTATGCTGCTTGTTTTGTCCTTCTTGAACATCAAGTCGTAGACAGCACTGAACTGTTCCCCACGCACGTGCTTCACAAGTTCGGCGTCAATTTCATCATCATTCGGCCAGAGGTCAGCCAGACCAACACCACGACCTTGACTGTCAACGGCGAATTTTTCGTTCTCAATGTCGATACGAATGGAACCAGCAATAGCATAGGCGAGCGTCAATGCAGGCGAGGCCAAAAATGCCTCTTTTACCCGTGGATGGATACGCCCATTGAAATTTCGATTTCCCGAGAGCACAGCAACCGTGTGCAGGTCTCGGGAGAGAATCTCGTCCTCGATGGATTTTGGCAGCGGTCCGGACATGCCATTGCATGATGTACATCCGAACCCAACAATCCCGAATCCAAGTGCTTTTAATGGGTTGATCAAATCAGCGGATGCCAGGTATTTTTCCACCGCCAATGAACCTGGCGCAAACGATGTTTTGACCCAGGGTTTTCTTTGCAAGCCCATGGCAACGGCTTTACGAGCCAGGAGGCCTGCTGCGATCAAATTGCGTGGATTGGACGTATTCGTGCAACTTGTGATGGCTGCAATGACGACTGCGCCCTCAGGCAACGGTCCCTCTGCATTGGGTTCATCACGGCTTCCTGCGGCGCGCGCGATGCCTTGAGCCCGGAGGAGGTTAAGTGGGATGCGTTGGTGAGGATTCGATGGCCCTGCTAACGCACGCCCTACCTGGCTGAGATCAAACCGCAGCCTTCGGCTGTAGTTGGCTTGAGTCAGGGTATCTGCCCACAGACCTTGTGCACGGGCGTAGGCTTCGACCTGCCGAATCAAGCTTGGATGACGGCCTGTCAGTCGCAGGAAGTCAATGGTTCGTTCGTCAATTGCAAACAAAGCTGCTGTCGCACCATATTCTGGAGCCATGTTTGAAATGGTTGCACGGTCCGCTAGCGGAAGCTGCGATGCACCCGCGCCAGTGAACTCAAGAATGGTGCCCACTACGGCACAGCCACGCAGGTATTCAGTCAAAGCCAAAACCAAATCAGTGGCCTGAACGCCAGGCTGGCGCTTGCCAGTGAGTTCAACGCCCACGATTTCCGGCATTCGCATCCATATCGGACGCCCAAGCATCACGGACTCCGCCTCAATCCCGCCAACGCCCCACCCGAGCACGCCCAGTGCATTGATCATTGTGGTATGGCTGTCGGTGCCAACCAGGGTGTCCGCGAATGCCACCCCCTCGTTGATTTGCACGACTGGCGACATGCGCTCCAAATTGATTTGGTGGAGGATGCCGTTGCCTGGCATAACGATGTCTACGTTCTCGAAAGCCTGCTTGGCCCAGGCGAGGAATTCGAATCGTTCTGCGTTCTTTCGCTGCTCGATGGCCATGTTGTATTCCATGGCGTCTGATTCCATACCGCCAGCTTCCACATTGAGCGAGTGGTCCACCACCAATTGAGTCGGTACAACCGGATTCACGGCGCGTGGATCGCCGCCAGTTTCTGCAATGGCTTCACGCAAGCCGGCCAAATCAACCAAGGCTGGTGTGCCGAGCAAGTCCTGCAAAACAACACGTGCAGGATAAAAGGCGAAATCCTTGTCTGACTTTCCATGTACCACTTGGTCAAGTGCATCTGCCAGGTCTGCTACTGGACTCCTTCGTACCAGGTTCTCTGCCATGACGCGTGCGGCGTAAGGCATCTGATCAAACTTGCCTGGAAACATTTCATCAATGGTTTGACGGACGGGAACGATGCGAATGTCATCGCCTTGAACGGCGACAGAACTCAACTTCATTAGGGTTTCTCCTAGGTTTTGGATGGGGTAACTGCGCTACACTGAATTGCATTATATGATCATTAAATGCATTTCGTAAATCCCAACCACAAAGGAAACTTCATCATGAATCAAACAAAACCTTTTGCCCGCTGGACTGCACCCATTGCTGTGGCAATCGTCTTTACGTCGACCAGCGCGCTCGCATTTGAGCCAGGTAGCACGGAGTGCATCGCACCCTCAGGTGCGGGCGGTGGCTGGGATATGACCTGCCGCCTGGTTGGCAAAACCCTGCAAGACCTCAAGCTGATTCCCGGCTCCATGCAGGTCATCAACAAGGCTGGCGGCGGCGGCGGAGCAGCCTACGCCGAGGTCATCAACAAACGAAATACGGACAACAACCTGATCGTGGCAGCATCTTCAGCCACCTCTACTCGTTTGGGCCAAAACGCTTACCCGGGCAACACCATGGATCAGGTCAAGTGGCTTGCAGCCGTAGGCGCTGATTACGGCATGGTGGCGGTGGCTGCTGATTCGCCTTACAACACCTTGCCCCAACTGATGGCCAAGGTCAAGGCAGACCCCTCCGCAATTTCTTTTGGTGGCGGTTCGGCAGCAGGTGGCTGGGATCACCTGAAAGTCCTGATTGCAGCGCGTAAAGCGGGTATTTCAAACATGCGCTCTGTCAAATATGTGACTTTTGACGGTGGCGGCGAGGCGGTTACTCAATTGATGGGCGGCAAAATTCAGGCATTCACTGGTGACCTTTCTGAGGCTAAAGGCTTTGTCGATGCTGGCAAGATCAAGGTGCTGGCGGTGCTGGCCCCTGAGCGCCTGAGCGGTGACTTTGCCAAGTTCCCGACTGCCAAGGAACAGGGAATTGATGTCGTTGGCGCCAACTGGCGCGGCTTTTACGTGCCCGGCGGCATGAGCCAGGATGCCTATAACTTCTGGGTCAAGGCCGTCGGTACCGTGTATGACTCCGCCGAATGGAAAGCCACCATGGCCAAAAACGGCATGGCACCCCTGAACCTGCGCGGCGACGCTTTTCAGAAGTATGTAAAAGAGTCGGTGAACGAAATCAATGCGCTGTCGAAAGAAATCGGCATCGTCAAGTAAGGCGATCTTCTCGTGGTCTGTTGCTGCATTCAATCGACGGGCCATCTATTTAAATTTGGGGTGTATGTGCCCCTCCTTTTAATCGGACTCTGTAATGAAGAGTGATCGTATCTTAGCCACCATTGTGCTTGCTGCCTCCCTGGGGATGATGTGGGCCGCCATCCAGATTCAGGAAAGCTTCATCCAGGACCCGATGGGCCCCAAGTCATTTCCCATGCTGATCGCCGTGCTCATGGCGGTGTCGGCCGTGGTCATGTTTTTCAAGCCGGATGCCGACCCGCACTGGCCGGGCGTGTACAAGATTCTGGAACTGTTTGCCGTCACGGGCGTGTTGATCGCCTACGCCCAACTCCTCCCGATCATCGGTTTTGTGCTCGCCACCACCTGCGCCTCGGCCTTTTTGACCTGGCGCCTGGGCGGTAACGCGCGCCAGTCGGCCATCGGTGGCATCTGCACGGCCGTGAGTATTTTTGTGCTGTTTCAGTACGC
>Ga0209211_10002171_pt1 | contig 34513 bp, 36 predicted proteins | sample RifGroA2_FD_183992 | JGI IMG/M metagenome (GOLD analysis project Ga0209211, IMG submission 183992) | Groundwater microbial communities from Rifle, Colorado, USA - Groundwater A2 (SPAdes) (version 2) | ecosystem: Environmental > Aquatic > Deep subsurface > Groundwater | place: Rifle, Colorado... | reverse complement strand
AAATGGCGTCATCAAATCAACCGCCTTAATGCCGGTCTCAAAAACTTCCGCCTTTGTGCTTTGCCGCATGAACGCGGGCGGGTCGCGATGAATTGGAAGCCGTCGAGTGTTTTTTGCAATTTCTTCCCCGCCGTCGATGGGGTCTCCGATAACATTGAACATTCTTCCGAGAGATGATTCTCCGACAGGAACCGATATCGGCGAGCCCGTATCTTTCACTTCCGCTTCTCGCGCGAGCCCCGCCGTGTCCTTCATCGCGATGCACCGCACCCGATTTAACCCTAAGTGCTGCGCCACCTCCAGAACGAAAGTTTCCTTCTTATCGCTACCGCGAGATTTAGTCGGATTTTGTACGGTAAGAGCATTTTTAATCGCCGGCAGTCCCTCTTCAAAATGCACATCCACAACCGAGCCGATAATTTGCGTGATTGTTCCTGTGGACATATTTGTAGTAAGTGGTTAGCAGTCTATAGTGAAAATGCTTATATTTCAAGCGGATTGATTCCGGTCTCAATAAAATTCTTAGTGGGGATAAATAATGGTTCCGGAAAATCTCCCCAGGTAAACCACTCCCATCTTTCGCATTTGTCCGGTTCCAGATTCTTCGGTTCGCCGGATTTCCAGTCGGCGGAAAAAAGCAGGGTCACAAAATGCCTGGATATCCCATCGTCAAATATATTATTTTGAGCAGTTATGAATTTAATATTTTGTACCTCCAACCCGGTTTCTTCAAAGATCTCTCGCGTGACGCACTCTTCAAATGTTTCGCCCATTTCCAAATGTCCCCCTGGCAACGCCCACGTACCTCCGCCAAGAGTTCCCTTTCGTTTTCCCATCAAAATTTTCCCGTTTTTTCTGATGAATATACCAGTACCAACCGTTGGTCTTTCTTTTTCCATATTTCTATTCGCTATACGCTATTCGCTAAACGCTACTCCTTACTTCATCGCCTCAATCCCGCTCGTAATTTCAGAAACTTCGCGCGTGATGGCCGCCTGGCGCACCTTGTTGAACGTGCGCGTGTAGGTACTCGCCATTTCTTTCGCCTTGTCGGTGGCGCTTTTCATCGCGACCATTCGAGCCGAATGTTCGGACGCCTTGGATTCTATGTGCGCGTGAAAAACCGCAATGTTCAAGAGCTTGGGCAAGAGGGCTCGAAGCACTTCGTCAGCGTCCGGCTCTATCGTATAAACGCTGGGGCCTGCCGCTTTCTCATCTTGAGGTACGGGAGAATACTTGCCCTTCGCGGGCCTGATGCGCGCGACCATGAGCGCGAACATTTCCGCGGTTATCGGAACTATTTGCCGGATAACCGGTTCCTGCTCGAATGTGGATATGAAATTCGTGTACGCGACGACGCACGCCGAGATTTCTCCTTCTTCGTGCCAATTCAGAACCTCGTCGGTAATCATTCTCATTTCTTCTTCGGAGACGCCGTCCGCGACGTTCTCAAACTTTAACCTCACATCGTAGCCGCGCGAAGCGAAATATTCTCCTCCGCGGCGCCCAACCGCGATAATCACGATATCTCCTCTATTGAGGTTTAACCTCAATATTTCGGCTTCAGCCTTGCGTATTACGGCGCTGTTTAATGAGCCCGCTAGCCCCTTGTCGCTCGTAATTATCACGAAACACGTTTTGCCTGTTTTTTTTTGTAGGAGCGAGTGACGCTTTACATCCGAAGTGCCGGAAAGGCGTTGCAAAATTGAAAGTGATGTAGCAGCGTACGCACGGCCGGAGAGAGCGCGTTCCTGCGCCTTGCGCATTTTCACGGCAGAAACCGCCTGCATCGCTTTCGTAACGGTGCCGGTCTTTTTGTACGACTGGATTTTTATTTTTAGACTTTTGAGAGATGCCATGTTAGATTTTGTTACGAGCGGAGCGAGTTAGAAAATCTTACATCCTGAGCTTGTCGAAAGATTATTACTTATCGGTGAAAAGTTCCTTATGCGCCAACCTGAATTCCTCCAGCGCCCGATTCAGCTTTGCCTTTAACCCATCAGACACCGCGCCAGTCTTTTTGATTTCCGCAAGCTCCTTTGAGTATTGCCCGTCCAAAAATTCAACCAGCGCCGTCTCCGTTTTACTCACGTTCTTAATCGCAACATCGGCAAAAAATTTCTTGTCGGCGGCGTAAAGGACGGCGACCTGTTTTTCCATGGGAATCGGCGAGCCGTTTTTTTGCTTCAAGACCTCAACCATTCTCCGGCCGGATTCAATCCGCTCCGCGGTCGTTTTGTCCAAGTCCTGCGCGAATTGCATGAATGCTTCAAGTTCTCGGAATTGCGCCAGAACCAGCCGAAGAGTTCCAGCGACCGATTTCATGGCCTTGGTCTGCGCGCTTGAGCCCACGCGCGAAACTGAAATGCCGACATCAATCGCTGGGCGAATTCCCTTGTTGAACAGCGATGAGTCTAGGAAAATTTGCCCGTCGGTAATTGAAATGACGTTTGTCGGAATATACGAAGCGACATCGCCGTCCTGCGTCTCAATAATCGGAAGCGCGGTCAGGGAACCGCCGCCTTTTTCCTCGCTCAAACAAGCAGACCGCTCAAGAAGCCGAGAATGCAAATAGAAAATGTCGCCTGGATATGCCTCTCGGCCTGGCGGTCGCCGCAAGAGCAGTGAAAGCTGGCGGTAGGCCGTCGCTTGTTTTGAAAGGTCGTCGTAAATCACGAGTACATCGCGCCCTTTGTCCATAAAATATTCGCCAATTGCAACGCCAGCGTACGGCGCCAAAAATTGCAGAGACGCGGGGGCGGAAGCAGGCGCATCTACTATTATTGTGTACGGCATCGCGCCCGCCTCTGTGAGTTGCGCGACGATTCTCGCAGTTTTGGATTCCTTTTGCCCAATAGCCACATAAATACAAATCGGACGTTTGTCGGCGGGTTCGTTCTTCTGGTTGATTATTGCATCAATCGCAATGGTGGTTTTTCCAGTCGAGCGGTCTCCGATTATCAGCTCGCGCTGTCCGCGCCCGATTGGAATCATTGAATCGATTGCCTTAATTCCCGTTTGAAGAGGAACAGAGACCATTTTTCTGTCTATTACTCCGTATGACTCCCTTTCTACCGGCATCATCGTTGTTTTTGCAAAAGGTCCTTTGCCGTCAAGCGGCTCGCCCAAGGCGCTCACCACGCGCCCCAAAAGTTCGTCGCCCGATGGGACGGAAAGAATCCTCCCGGTGGATTTTACGGTCATTCCTTCGTGTACGCGCGCTGAATCGCCCAAAATAGTCGCTCGCACGCCGTCTTCTTCGAGGTTAAGAATAAGACCGTAAAGAGCGCCGCCGGAATCCATTCCTTTGGCGAGCGTCTTTCCAGCCGTTTCCTCGAACTCGACAATTTCGCCCATCACAGCGCGCGAAAGCCCGTCAATCGCGACAACTCCATCGCCGACAGACGTGATTTTCCCAACATGCTCTACGCCAGCTTTGGGAGTGTAGCGCTCAATTTCGTTTATGATTTTCTGTACGATTGATTGTTCCATATTCGAGGTCTTTTATTAAAAAGAATGACGCATCATAACACTGGAATCATCCCTCCGAAACTCGCTCATAAATATCCATCAACTGCGCTTTGTGGCTCGCATCGTGCAAGCGCTCTCTGCCTTCTAGCCTCCAACCGCCTATCAAATTTTCTTGAATATCGATTTTGACATCGCTCGGTCTTACTCCTGCGTCCTTCAGTAACTCCCCAGCTTCGTTAAGTGCCCGCCTCGAATCTGATTTTCGCGCGACTTTCAATACAACGACATTCTTTGCCTCCGCGCGAGCGGCAATGAGCGCAAATGCGCGCGCAATTTTGGGCAATAGACCAAGACGTCCGCGTGCCTTGAGCGATTCGTGCAATGTATTCAACGCGCCTTTAGGTTTCGCCCCGCCTTCAAGTATATTCCACAGTGCCTTTGCGTACGCCTTATCCATATTTATTAGTTATTAGGGTATAGGGTTTAGTGAATTCGTAAATGCATTTCCTGTCTCTAGTGGCTACACCCTAATGTCTGTTCCCTCTCCCGCCTTCGCCAAGGCTACTGCGGGCAAGCAAAATCTTCTCCGCGGCAAGCATCGCGGCTCTTGCAATTTCCTTCTCACTTTCTTTAATCGCCTGTCGTTTCGCCTCCTCCGCGCGCGTAGCCGCGTCCGCGAGAACTCCCTGTGCGCGCGCTTCGGCAGACTTAACGATTTCGGAGCCTTTCTCTTCCGCGCGAGCGCGCGCGGTCTTCACCAGCAATTCGGCTTCACGCGACGCGTTTCCAACGATTCCATCCCCTTTCTTTTGCGCTTCCGCGAGCTTTACTGCCGCCGCCTCTGCCGTGCGCACTCCCTCTGCGATTTTCTGCCGTCGTTCATCTATCATTCTCAAAACCGGCTTGTACAGAAAATATGTGAGAACGGCCAACAGCAGCGCGAAATTGACGCCCTGAACAAGCAGAAGCTTCCAATTGACGCCGAAGACCGTTAATAATTCATTCATGCAATGTAACAGTTGAACTAATTCCGTTTAATTTTGGCGCACTGCGTCGTTGCACTTCAGACTTTCGCTCTCGTCGTATTTCCAATACGCCTCGATTGAAGTCCTCGCGCGCCTAGCATTGCATCCAAAATTAAACGAATTTGACTATAAAGCCGATAACTAGGGCGAAAATGGCCAACGCCTCGGTAAACGCTATACCGATGAACATCATCGGAGTAATTTTGCCCGCCGCTTCCGGATTGCGTCCGATAGCCTCGAGCGCCTTGGACACGATAAGACCGATGCCGATTCCGGGACCCAAAACACCCAGTCCAACCGCCAACGCCATTCCTAATGCTTTTGCTGACTCTAATTCCATATCTTATTTTTAATTAGTAATGCTGATAATGTTTCTCAACTTATGCCGTATTTATACCATATGCACGATATAAAATACCAGATACTGAGTACTGTATACGGAATACTGACTTTAGTGCGGCTCCGTAATGGCTATTTTTATGAAAAATAGGGTTAAGAGAGCAAAGATGGCGGCTTGTATAAAGCCCACGAAGACCTCAAACATCATGAGCGGCACAGGTAGGAAATACGGCACGAAATAACTCACCACAAGAATCAGTACTTCTCCCGCGAAAATGTTGCCGAATAGACGGAAGGAGAAAGATATGAGTCGCGCGAGTTCGGAAAAGAATTCTATTATTCCGACGGCAAATCCCATCACCGAATGAAAATTGAGAAATTTCTGTGAGTACTTAAATATTCCTATCGCCATAATTCCCGTTATTTCAATGACAAAGAACGAGATTATCGCGAGAGCCAGAGTCGCGTTCAGGTCAGTGTTTGCGCTTCTGAAAAGCGGAGAAAATTCTCCATTATGCAAGAACCCGACGCTTCCAATGCCGGGAGTGAACTCGAACATGTTCGCAGTGAATATGAAAAGAAAGAGTGTGAGAAGCAGGGGAAAAAATTTGCGCGCCATGTCCCTGCTCTCAAGCGTTTCGGCGATATAGTCGTACACGAAGCTAAAGAGCGACTCCAACAGCGTCTGAAACCGGCCGGGAACCAGCTTTACGTTGCTACCGATTAGGTATGCGAGAATTCCTAGAATGATAATAACCGCCCAGCTCATGAGCAAGGTGTTTGTGATGGGGAGCCCCCACAAGTTGCCGATGACTTCCGGCGCCAACGCAACATGTATTCCTTCCGTCATTGCGGGTCATATTAGCACAAACGAAATTACCCGAGAAATAGGGTGTAGCGTGTTTGTTCTTTGGGTATAGAGCCAAATTTATGACATAAATATCCGCATACTCCATATTTCATACCCCAAATCCCATACTTATCAGGGCCGGTCGGCCCTGATAAGTATGGAGTACTTTTAAATCCCAAAGCGGCGTCGCAGTTTTGCGTCCCGTTCAATGACATCGACAATAATATACAGCATGTCGTCCCCCACGCGGAGATCGGCTTTCAGCAATGTAATAAGGTCTTCACAATCGTATGGGTAAACCCAGACGCTGTCCTGCAACCGCACAAAGCCGATTGCCTGCAGTGTATTTCTTATCTTTTTCCGCAATCCCTTTCTGCGTTCCGGTATATCAAAAATAAGTATCCGCCATTTTTTGTCCCACGCGCGGATAATCTTTTGCGTATATTCCGACAAAGTAAGGGTCCTCAATTTTTGCTCGCCTTTTCGCGTCAGGCGTAATCTTTTGTTTCGCCATTTTAATAGTCCGGTGCGCACTAGTCGTTTAGTAGCGCTTTCAACAACGCTTTTTTGCTGAGGAGAAGCAATGAGCCCCATCTTGTACATCGCCCCCAACACGTTTGGAACAACGAGTGCTACGCTGAGAAACCCGACAGCTTTTATAGTTTCAAGTATTATCTTTCGCAACTGGTTCCGTTTCGTCCGTTTTCTGCTTTCGCTCTCCATGTTTCCCATATATACTTATAATGCCCGACCGGCCCTTATAAGTAAAGAGCGCAAGCGAAATGTCTTTCTATGTACCAAATGTGTTCGATGCGATTAGCATACAATTCAAATTAGTGCGTCCTAATCCATTTTTTTATCGCGGATGCGACCTGGATTTCTTTTCCGCGAAAACCGTGAGTTGCTCGCGGGATTATCAGCGTTTGCAGATTGGCCTTAGTATTTCTTAGAAACCAATCAGCTATTTTCTTGGCGGGTCTGTCCGCGAACTCATCCTTGCTTGCGAAAACGACAAGTGTTGGAAGTTTAACCGACTTGAGAAGACGGGGGACTTTCTTCGGCTGTGCGTACGTAAATATTTCCTCCGCGCTGTCGGGAGAATATAGACTCAAGAATCTTTGGGCGTCGCATGGTATTCCCCATGGAACATTCGGAAGTGGCATATTCGGCCTTCGCCGTTTAACGAGCGCGCGTGCAACTTTCAATACCTTAAGTAGTTTATTCATACCAAGATCTCGAACCGCAAGAGAGTAGTCACTTATCGGGGCGAGTAAAATAATTCCCTTGATTCCGTGGCCGCGCTTTTTGCCCGCCCAATAGATTGACTTCTGACATCCTGTAGAATGTCCCGCCAGATAGATATTTTTTACTCCCGCTCTGCGAACGAAATTGATTGCCCCCTGAATGTCATCAACGCAATCTGTAAATACTTCGTGCGCTCCACCACCAATATCTGTTTTGCCTATTTTTCTCTCCCCCACATGAGCAATCCTGCTCACTTTGTCGTGTCCGCGATTATTGAACGAGATCACCGCCGTTTTTTTGTCCGCCAATTTCTCGATGACATCCAACTTGCTAAACACCGAACTCCCAAGCCCGTGCACCCAAATAACCGCCCGCTTGGGTTTCTTAACTCCAAACCACAATCCATTGAGTAAAACCTCCTTCGGCGTAATGATATGAGCGATATAACAACTATACATACACTCATCTTTAATGATTAGTGGACTCACTGCTAACGAGCTTTCTGTTATGTGTGACTTTATAGAAGGAAACTGAAATCTCACCTTGTGCAAATCGTTTCGCTGCGCGTACGCAGTCATCCCTATAATAAACTGCCAAAAATTGACGAATATTGTGAGTGAATACGCTTCCCACTTCACTCTTTGTCCACTGTCTAGCCGACGGATCACTATTCAGGGCACTAAGTATGCTGATGGTCGAGAGATTTGTACGATAATACTCACCAATGTCAACGATTGCCTTTTCTATGCTTTCTATATTTCTCGTAAGTATATGTCGTATAGCATGGTGTGTAAAAAGATTTTTTGCTTCTTCTGACTGCCATTTTGTATCGTTAGTAGTTAAACTTTGATTGAGTATTTTCAAAAGTTCAGTAGGTCGACCATTTTCGTCTTTCATCGTTAATCGGTCATACGCTTGTGCTATGCGCACGAAGGTGGTCTCAATATATTTTCTGTTCGTATACACTAAATTAAGTATTACACCAGGGGTAAAAACACTTCTTATCTTTTGGTCATTCCAATGAATCTTGTTTGTATCAAGAACTCGTCGCAAAAGCGAGCCGTTGAACAGAGATTGTACAAACTCTGTGGAGCGGTATTGAGCGAGAATACCAACTCGTCCGTTCAATTCCTTGCCGCTCTTCGTTCTATCGCTACTCTTTGCGAAAGATTGAGTCAGTATTAAGATTTCACTGACCAAAGAAGTAAACTCCTGTATGTACTTTCGTCGCGCTTCATAAGTTGCATTGTCTTCGTTTATGCTTTCACCTGCTGGACTAAAAATACCTCCTGGTCCGTTCTTATATGACCGAATATAGCCAATGAAATGTGCATTTAGCGCATTAGCAACCAAATCGGCCATCTCTTCTCGATACGGTGGCAAGATTTGAAGAATGTCGCCCTCATTCTTCCCGAAATCTCGAACCAGTTGCCTCGCCACATCTTTAAAGCGCGTTAGAAAGGTGTTTTGGTCTATACTTCTTGTTCCAGAAGTATATGCTGTCCGCGCAATTTCTTGAATTTCACTGATAATAAATCTCACTGTATCACGATTATTTGCGAGAGGAATGTTACTTTCGTCTAGCAGAAACTGCATCGCAATATCACCCTCAGGCCTGCTTTTTGGTTCTTGTGTCAATTCTTCCGTCATACTCTATACACGATACTTTCTTATTTCTATACCCTATTCGCTAGTCGCTATACCCTGTGCTCAAGTCCCCCCCTCCCAGCTTGCGAGATATTCTTTCTGTTCTGCCGTCAGCGAATCAATAGAATTTCCCATAGAGGCAAGTTTTAATTTCGCGACCGTTTCCTCGATGTACTCTGGGACTTCGTGCACGCCTAGCGAAAGCGGCTTTTTCTGCTTTGCGAGCCACTCGCACGCGAGCGCCTGCGTGGAAAAACTCATATCCATCACGCTCGCGGGGTGCCCCTCCGCCGCCGCAAGATTGACGAGCCGTCCTTCCGCTAAAAGATATATCTTTTTGCCATTCACCACATATTCCTCAACGCAATCGCGAACCTTTTTCGGTTTGCCCTTGGACAACTTCTTCAAATCGTTAATGCTGATTTCCACATCGAAATGCCCGGCATTGCAAACAAACACCCCGTCTTTCATCTTCTTGAAGTGCTCCCCGCGAATTACATTTATGTTGCCCGTTACTGTACAGAAAATGTCGCCGAGCGGGGCGGCTTCGTTCATCGGCATTACCCGAAATCCGTCCATCGCGGCTTCAAGCGCCTTTATAGCGTCCACTTCCGTGACGATAATATTCGCCCCCATTCCGCGCGCGCGCATCGCAAGCCCCTTTCCGCACCATCCGTATCCCGCGATGACGAATGTCCGCCCTGCCATGAGCGCATCGGTCGCCCGGATTATCGCTTCCATCGTCGACTGGCCCGTGCCGTAGCGGTTGTCAAAGAGATTTTTAGTTTTCGCGTCGTTCACTGCGACTATCGGCATCTTGAGCGCGCCCCCGCGAGCCATCGCGCGCAAGCGGATAACTCCGGTCGTAGTTTCCTCCGTGCCCCCGATTAATTTGGAGAGCATTTCAGGATGCTCTTTGTGGAGCGTGGAAACAAGGTCTGCTCCGTCGTCCATCGTAATGTCGGGCTTCGCTCTAATCACCGCCTTTATGTGCCGAAAAAAAGACTTGCGGTCTTCTCCCGAAATCGCAAAAACGGGAATGCCCCACCCCGCGACGAGCCCCGCCGCCGCTTCGTCCTGCGAGGAAAGCGGATTAGAGGCGCACAAGCGCACTTCGGCCCCGCCGGCTTGAAGCGCAATCATTAGATTCGCGGTCTCAACAGTAACATGCAGGCACGCGCCGATTTTCTTCCCGCGAAATGGTTTCTCTTTCGCGAATCGCTCTCGGATGCTTCGCAAAACCGGCATGTCCCTCTCCGCCCATTCAATCAGCCCCTTGCCCGCTTCCGCGAGCCCAATGTCTTTAATGTCGTATTCCATTGTTGGACAGTATACTCGAAAACACTAATTTTGGCTTGCGCTTTCTATTATCCAGGTATGGGACGAGCGTGAGGTTACGCGCGACTACGTACTACGTTCTACGAACTCTTTACTACACAGGCAACTTCTCTCCAAACGATTTTCTGTATCTTTCCACAACTTCCGGAAACGTGAAGCGGTGCGTCTGCGTGCCGTATGTTTCCACGGCATATGCGGCAACGACGCCTCCAAGCTTCGCGCAGGTCGCCAAAGGCAGTCCGAGAAGCGTTCCTTTAATAAATCCAGCGCGATACGCGTCGCCCGCGCCCGTTGGGTCTTCCGCGTCGTCAGAAGGCGCCGATGGCACCTTCCACTCAGCGTCTTTGGTAAAAACTCGGGACCCTTCAATGCCGGACGTCACAACCAAATTCGTCACGTGTTCCAATATCGCGCCAGCCGCCCACCCAGTTTTTTGAGCCACAAGACCAAATTCGTAATCGCTGACAAACAAGGTGTGTGCCCCAGATATTCCCTCTTTGAGCTGATCGGCAGTCAAGGCCGTAATCTGCTGTCCAGGGTCGTAGTAATATCGCAATCCTTTCTTTTTAAAGTATGCCATCAAAGTTGTCATGTCCTCAATATTTCCAGGTCCAACGATTGCGAGAGCGCGCCCCTCCGTTTCTATGGGAGTATCGTATGGGAATTTTCCTGCTCCAGGGTGAAACGCGCTTATCTGGTTGTTGGCCGAATCGGTAAGCACCACGGCAGAAGCCGTAAGTTCTCCTTCAACGATTCTAATGCTCGTCGGGTCAACGCCAGAAAGCAACAGGTGCGAACGGTACGGGCCAAAATCCGTGCCCGCTGTCGAGATTATCTCCGGCACTTCGCCCAACATCGCCAAGTTGTAAGCGATATTGCCAGCTGTTCCTCCAAATTCCACCGACAACTTATCAACCATGAAGCTCAAATTAATGTTGTGCAACCTGTCCGGAATAAAGTGGTCTCCGAACAATCCGTGATAGTTCATGATTCGGTCAAACGCGAGGGAGCCGGATACAATTATTTTTCGCTTTGTTCTTTCTTCAGTCATATTTACGCATCAGGGTAAGCATTCTTAATTTCTTTCGCAAGGTATGGATTCCACATGGCGCCGGTCGCGGTCATGACAACGTCTGCCCCGGCCTCGCGATACTCTTTGAAATCCGAGGTAACCGTAACGCCTCCACAACCGATGATTCCATACTTCAGCCCGAATTCCTCGCGAAGCGATTTGAGGCGGCGCGTCATGTCCAATCCCGCCCATTTGCCCGCGTGCCCGCAAACGCCGCTCTTGACGCGGTGCGCGCCCGGAAGCGCTTGCGTGCCATCAGGATTAATTACAGGCGCTGGAATACTATTTATTGCCGAATATCCATCTACAATTTTGCCAGTTTCTTTTACAAGCTCGCGTAATTCCTTTTCTTCAAGATACGCGATTTTAATAACAAGAGGAGTATCGCCTATTTTATTTTTTATAGAATCGGCAACGAGCCTTGTTTTCGGAACATCAAAACAGAGTAGTTGCGTGGCACCTTCATTAGGACAGCTGAAATTTGTCTCAACAATTTTCACACCCGCATCTTTTATCATCTGCGCGCCCTGTACCCAATCATTGATGTAATCTCGCGCGGAAAATCCTTCCCACTTCGTGCCTTCGAAACTGCACATAACAAGCTGGCCCGACTTAGCATAGGCGACAGACTCTTTTAGGTCTTTCATCCACACGTCGGGCTTGTACGAGGGATTGCCGAAAGAGTTCGTAATGGAGAGCGGTTCCTTGTATTCATTGCTGACAATAATTGGATGCTGCGCCATCTCAATTGTCAGGTCGCCTGTAATTTGAGCACCCAGCACATTCGGCCATTCATTGCATTCTCGCACTCTACTCCGCACCGTCTTGTGAACCGGCACATCAAAGCCCTTATCGAGCGCCGCCTTTACAAATTTTCCATTAAGAAGCGGGCCTGCTGGAATTCCGAGCGGATAAGATATTTTCTGGCCGAGAAAATCAAAACGTGGTTTCCCTACTGGCAGAACTACGCCATCCGCAAAACCGTTAAACGGGCCTTGCTCCCAGTTTTGTTCGTAAGTCTTCTTCGGGTCAAAAAATGGCGCCTGCAACATGGGTATTAGTATAACACTTCAAAATCTCAATTTGACAATTCGCAATTTGGCAAACAAATCACAGAAACTTAAATCACAAATTACATGCTTTGCGTTTTGTAATTTGGAATTTCTTTGCAAATTGATCTTTGATAATTGCAAATTTCCATGAAAAATTATTTGATTATTTCTATTCCCATCTTTTTCAAATCCGCTTTCAATTGCTCATTACCCTTGAACAGAATCGGGATATAGCCAATTTCATCCGCTTTTTCCAAGCTCCTTGGCGTGTCGTCGATAAAAATTACTTCTTCGGGCCGAAGCTGGAGTTTCTCGAACAAAACCTGAAACGCTTCTTTGTGGGGTTTTTGGTGTCCTATTTCGCCCGAGATGACGAGAACGTCAGCCAGCTCCAGCAAGCCATATTCTTTCAATCTTTCTCGCAGAATGGAATTTGAGTTGCTGAAAATCCCGGTTTTCAATCCCAACTTCTTTAGTTTTGGGAAATATGAAACTAGTTCTGTATTAAGATTCCTGTTTTCGGACTTTTCGCGCACTATTTCTTTAATTCCTTCCTCTTTGGCTTTGTCCTTATTAAAAATCGATACAACCTTAAGAACCATTTCCTCCCAGGGCATATTTTCAACGTTTGCTAAATAATTGTACCGGAAGTACTCATCTCTAAAATCGGCATAAGGCACCCCAATGTATTCAGCAATAGATTGTACGAACTTTCCCCCCTCGTAAAGTTCGATGACTCCTCCAAAATCAAAGACAACCGCTTTAATGTTATTGCTCATACATTTCGGAGAATTCGAACCGATTCTTGCAAAAACGCGAGTTCTCTCAGGCGGATAAATTTCACTTGGTAACTCTCATTGTCAGTCTCATCCTCTATGGTCTTGATTGCATCCTGCAAATCCATCCACACAGTGATAAAACCGACGGCAATTTCATCTTCGTCCATAGAGGTGGCATCAATTTCTCCCTCTATGTCCGAAAGAAAACAGTGAGAGGTATGATGCAGTGCATATTTGTTGCGATACTCTTCTACAACCGCAAACTCGCGTGGATTTTTAACTCGGCAACCAATTTCTTCCTGCAACTCGCGAGCCAGTGCGGTCTTTAAGTCTTCACCAGTTTCAACACCGCCACCGGGCAGTTTGTGGAAATGCTTTTTGGTCGCATGAAGAATCGCGACCTTGCCTCCAGCATTAAAAACAATCGCCCGCGCCGATGTTCGTTCTCTATAAACTTGCGGCACCGGGAAATCTGAACCGATGTCAGCGTCTCGGATTATTTTTAGCGGCGACATGAAATTAGAACTCTGGACTAAATAATCTGCGAAGCTCTGCTTCTTTATCCGGATGCACTTTTGCTTCTAGCAACTTAAACATGACTGCCTTTTCGGCAAACTTATCATTTTCGTAAATATTTAGGAATTCATCGAACGTAACTGGCTTCAGAGTTATTCTCTCGCCCGGGTCAAGATTCATTTCTGCGACTTTCTTTAGGCCCTTCGCGATAAAAACATAGATGGCCCATTCAATTTTACCAACGGGCTGTTGCGCATCCCACAATATATATTTCTCCGCTTCATATCCGCTTTCCTCCAACAGCTCTCTTTTTGCCGCTTCAAGTATTCCCTCGCCATCATCAACTCTTCCGCCTGTTGCGCCTATAAACGGCTCTTTGCCAGGCTGTTCCTGTTCCGTCAAAATAATTCTGCCGTCGGGAAGAATAGGAAACACAACGACTGTGTCCGGTCTTTTTAATTTCTCGAAAATCTCTGTACTTCCATCAAACATCTTCTGCTCCCATTGATACACGTCAAAAATCCGCCCTTTGAATACTCGTTTGGCGTGAGCGGGCATCGGCTGTTTCGACATTGGACGTTGAATTCGCACATCCACATTCTAACAAATTAACAGTGGATTACACATTATGGCACTCAAATGACATGTATAATTATAGTGAGACAAATGAATCCCGTTAGAAGTCTCGGAAGTTTAAATCGTGCTACATTATCCGTATGTTCTATACTGGTCGGATGTTTGCTGAATTTCACTTTCAAATCGGAGGCGCAGGCTTCCTACTTCTAACGGGATGAACGAGATAATTTACATATACCCGCTGAAGGCAATCGCGCTGCTGTCCGCAGCTCTTGTCGTTTATCTTTTGTTCGGACGTTCTCGCAGGGCGCGCGGCGCTCAAGGCGCAACACTCACTCGAGCCGCGGAAAATCCTATTCTCGAACCAAATCCGGAATTCTCATGGGAAGATTCTGCTGTCTTTAATCCTGCCGCATTTTATGATGGAGAACATGTTTATTTGCTCTATCGCGCGCTAGGAGGCGACGGCATTTCCAGAATCGGCTGCGCGCAAAGCAAAGACGGTATTCATTTCACTCGCTTCCGAAATCCCGTGTTTGTTATGAACACTCCGCCATCGCCGAAATTCAGAAACCCATTCGCGGATATTGGGCGCTACGACAGAGACGCATATGCCTCGGGCGGCGGGTGGGGCGGGAGTGAAGACCCGCGAGCAGTTTTGATTGACGGCGTTTTGCACATGAATTTTGGAGTTTTTGACAGTTGGAAATCAATCAGAGTCGCGCTGACAAGCATCACACTTCCGGACTTTAGAGCGAGAATATGGAATTGGGCCCCACATTTGTTTATTTCCCCCGAGAAAGAGACGCACAAAAATTGGGTTCTTTTTCCGGAGAAAATCCGAGGAAAATTTGCCATTCTTCACGCGCTCACGCCAAAAGTAATGATTGACTACGCGGACTCATTGGAGGAATGGGAAAATCAACCTATTAGAAGCAACAATCATCGCGGCGGCCGCGATGGGCACTGGGACGAGTTCGTGCGAGGAGCCGCGGCGCCGCCTCTTAAAACAAAATACGGCTGGCTTCAGTTGTACCATGCAATGAATCCAAGGGAAAATCACGGCTACAAAGTCGGAGTGATGATTCTCGATCTCAAGGACCCGACAAAAATCCTCTATCGCTCTAGCAAGCCTGTTTTGGAGCCGCAGGAATGGTATGAGAACGATTGGAAACCGGGCGTGGTGTACGCCTCCGGCGCGGTAATAAAAGATGGCACTCTCTTTGTCTACTACGGCGGCGGCGATAAACGCATCAGCATGGCAACCGCGCCACTCGAACCATTTTTGCACGCCCTAATGCATGATAATGAGGCTCGTCTTATTTAAACTCGCACGTTTGCGATTTTACAATACTGGTTATGTATATCGTCAAACGTAATCCGAAAAATCCAATTCTTGCGCCAAACGAGGAAGATGCTTCAGAGGCACAAGGAACATTTAATGGCTGCCCGGTGAAAGTCGGCGCAAGTGTCTGCCTCCTATACAGGTCAGTCGGGAATCCGGATCCTCTATCCGCACCCTCCGGCCTATCAAAGGTGAATATAGCCGTGTCCGAAAAAGGTGGAGATTTCAAGAAGCTCGGCAAACTTATTACTCCCGATCAACCATGGGACAAAGCGGGTTGCGAGGATCCGCGCGTCACTTTTTTTGAGGGCCAATACGCGATTTTTTACACTGCTCTGGGCGGATATCCGTTCGGCCCAGAGAATATTAGAGTCGGGGTGGCGCTTTCCAAAGACCTGAAAACCATTGATGAAAAACATCTCGTAACGCCTTTCAACGCCAAAGCTATGGCGCTTTTTCCGGAGCGCGTTAACGGCAAAATTACCGCCGTAGTTACGGCGCATACGGACGAACCGCCGGCACGCATCGCCATCGTACAGTGCGATAAGCTACAAGAATTATGGGATACAGATTTTTGGGAACGCTGGCACAAGGAGCTGCCCCGAAACTCCATAGATCCATTGCGAAGCCAGCGCGACCATGTGGAGGTCGGCGCGCCGCCGATAAAAACAAAAGATGGCTGGCTTCTATTACATTCGTACATGCAAAACTATTTCGGCGGCGGAGAGAAGATTTTTGGAATAGAAGCCGTGCTGCTTGACTTGAATGATCCTAGAGAAATCATAGGGCGTACTAAAGGACCTATATTAGTGCCGGAGGAATTGTACGAGTGCTACGGACTTGTAAAAAATATAGTTTTCCCAAGCGGCGCGCTTCTGCAAGAAAACGGCAGATTAGATATCTATTACGGAGCAGCCGATTCGGTGTGCGCTTTCGCATCTGTACATCTTCCTGATTTGCTTGACGCCATGATACCGGAGCGCAGCGAAGCATTCGCAAAGCGCGCACCCGGCAACCCTCTGATTTCTCCAGATCCGAAACATTCTTGGGAAGAAAAAGCCACATTCAACGCGGGCGCAGTGGACATTAATGGCACGCCATACCTCCTGTACCGAGCTATGGGCGGAGATAACACATCTGTCTTAGGATACGCCCGCATGTCGAAAGACGGTCTTCGCGTGGAGGAGCGATTGAGCGAACCTATATACGTTCCTCGCGCAGATTTTGAAAAGAAACTCGGAAACAGAAATGGTAATTCAGGATGCGAGGATCCGCGTCTCACGATAATTGATGGCACGCTATATATGGGGTACACGGCATATGACGGAGTACATTCTCCAAGAGCCGCGCTTACATCAATATCCGTAGCTGATTTTGAGGCGAAACGTTTTGACAAATTCAGAATGCCCCAACTTGTTACTCCGGACTCTGTTGACGACAAGGACATGTTCATTCTCCCAAACAAAATCGCCGGAAACTATTATATATTCCACAGAATAGGCAGCCACATTTGCGCAGATATCAGAAGTTCTTTGGATTTCTCCAAAAGCCGTGTTGACCGTTGTATAGAACTTTTCGGACCGAGAAAAGGCATGTGGGACGACCTGAAGGTCGGCGCCTCCGGTGTGCCCATTCTTACCGAGCATGGGTGGTTATTTGTTTATCACGGAGTTTCTAGCGCCAGAAAGACATACCGGCTCGGCGCGGCACTTTTGGACGCAAACGACCCAACGCGCGTCCTCGCGAGAACAGCGGAGCCTATTCTTGAGCCAGTGAAGAAAGACGAGCTTGAAGGACAAATTCCGCGGGTGGTTTTTTCCTGCGGAATGGTAGCGCACGGAGATACTCTAATTATGTACTACGGCGGTGCCGACAGCGTCATTAGTGCGGCAACGTATTCCCTAAAAGAAATGCTCGCAAAATTGTCGCCGGAAGCTCTGCGGTGAATACCCTTCTGTACTAGTGATTCGCGGAATGATAGAGTATTTACGGGGAGCTGGAGACTGCCGGCTGAGAGTTCCGACCTAAAAGATATCGTGCCCTAGTCGGAAGACCCATTGAACCTGTCGGGATAATGCCCGCGGAGGGAATAATATGAAAAATGCACAGCCTCCATCGTGGGGCATAGAACCGGTTCCGCCTCAACATCAAACACTCGGCTTTTTTGATTTCCTCGTCCTATGGGGAAATTTAGGCATCGGGCTTCTCGTTCTTTTGGCGGGAAGTTTTCTCGTTCCAGGACTAAGTTTTTCGGAAGCCGCGGGGGCAATTGTTATCGGCTCGCTCATCGGATGCTTTTTGTTAGCCCTAGTCGGCGTCATAGGCAGCGAACTCAAAGTGCCGACGATGGTGCTCCTTCGCTCCATCCTCGGCATTCGCGGGTCGTATCTCCCATCGTTATTAAATGTTATTCAATTGCTCGGTTGGACGGTTTTTGAATTCGTCATAATGGGATATACGGCAAACGCCATTCTTAAATCGCTTTTTTCTTTCGATAATTACATTCTAACGACGGCAATTTCTGCCCTAATCGTTATTTTCATGGGGCTGAAAGGGTTGGCCGTCATACGGCACTGGCTCCGAAAAATTGCCGTTTGGATTGTTTTAGCGACTACTGTGTTCATCACCTACAGAGTAGTGAGCATGCACGACATGCTTCCCCTTCTCCTAAAAGCGGGAGACGGCAGTCTTTCTTTTTGGACTGGAGTTGATTTAGTCATTGCGATGCCGATTTCATGGCTGGCGCTTGTCGCGGATTACAGCCGTTTTGCGAAAAAAACGAGCTCTGCGTTTTATGGAACGTTCCTCGGTTATTTTTTCGCAAATGCATGGATGTATGCCGTCGGCGCACTGTTGCTACTGGCCACGGGAATCACACAGGAAACGCACGACTTTGTTACCGCCGTCCTACTGCTCACAGGATGGCTTGCGCTTTTGATACTTTTGGTCGATGAAACAAAAGAAGCGTGGGCGGATTTATACTCGTCTGTTATTTCCGCCCAAAATATTTTCCCCCGCCTTAACTATAAAAAGGCAATTATCGGATTCGGCATTGCCGCTTTTCTCGTAGCCGCAGCCATCGATATTACGCGATATCAAAATTTCCTTTATCTCATCGGCTCCGTATTTATTCCCCTATTTGCTCTGCTTATCGCGGATTATTTTATTTTTCAAAGAGGAGTCATGGACAGCAATGATTTGTATAAACCGAATGGAACATTTTGGTTTGCAAAAGGAATAAATATCGGGACGATCATTATTTGGTTTATGGGCATCGGCATATATCAATATATCGCTCATCAAGCGCTAACAATCGGAGCATCATTGCCTACATTTATCGCAGTTTTTCTTCTCTATAGCGCGTACCGATTCGGCATCAAGGCCGTAAAATATGGTCAGGTATAACTTGTATCTTGCTGCCGACCAGGATTTGGCGGGTAATCGTCAAATCGAGCGAATCGTCGAGGGTGCGGTTGCAGGCGGGGTTACAGTAGTGCAACTGCGAGCAAAAAAAGCGGGCGCAAGAGATATAATGGCGCTTGGAAATAGGCTTCATACGATTACCCAAAAAGCCGGAGTGCCCCTCATCGTCAACGACAGAATAGACATCGCGCTTGCCATAGGCGCGGAAGGAGCTCATGTAGGACAGAGCGATTTGCCCGCGGCGCTCGCGCGAAAGATTTTAGGACCGAGAAAAATCCTCGGCGTATCCGTAAAAACGGTGTCCGATGCCCTGCGAGCGCAAAAAGATGGAGCAGACTATTTGGGAGTTGGAGATATTTTCGGAACACGGAGCAAGAAGGACGCGGGAAAGCCGATAGGACTGGAGGCGATTCGGCGCATCGCGCGCAGGGTTAGAATACCGGTTATCGGCATCGGCGGCATATCTGCGGAAAATGCTTACCAGGTAATCGAGGCGGGTGCGGACGGCATAGCGGTTATATCCGCGCTCGTTCTGGCTCCGAATCCGGCAATCGCGGCGCAAGAATTACGAGCAATCATTGATGCCTCATTAAGAAAATAACGAGCATAGCGACTATATTTTCTTAACCCGACCAAATTTCTCAACAAACCGTATGAACATCACCAAATATCAAAGAAGGGTTCTGTCGAACGATTGCAAATACACAGTAAACATTACAAGAAATTTAGGCGGGTGTAAGTTGTTTCTAAACTCTTTGACACTAGTTAAGAAAAACTAACATGAATAATGCAAAAATAGCAGAAATTTTAACAAGGGTTCGCGCGCAGAAACCGTTACTGCACCACATAACGAATTTCGTCGTTATGAATGATACGGCGAATCTCACACTCCATATCGGAGGGTTGCCGGTCATGGCTCACGCAAAAGAGGAGATGGAAGAAATGACGGCGATTGCAAATTGTTTGATACTGAACCCCGGAACGCTCGACGAGGAGTGGGTGCATTCAATGAATATCGCGGGAAAAAAGGCGAACGCTCTCGGAATTCCCATCGTGCTTGACCCGGTAGGCGCTGGCGCCACAAAGTATCGCACGAAAGTAAATACGGACTTCCTGCAAAATCTTCGCATTGCCGCGCTTCGCGGAAATCAGGGAGAGATTGCCGCGCTCGCTGGAGCGGGCGGAAAAGTCAGAGGCGTTGAAAGCGTCGAGGATGTCACCGGCATCGAATCAGCCGCTATGCGAATGGCAGAAAAATACGGCGCCGTCGTGGCAATTACCGGGAAACGGGACATTATCGCGAGCCGCGACTCGCTCTACTTCGTCGATAACGGGCATGAGCGCATGGCGAGCATTACCGGCACCGGATGCATGTCTACGACGATGGTCGGCGCGTTTATTGCCGTAGAAAAGGATTTTGCGCTGGCGAGCGCGGCGGCTCTTGCGTGTTTTGGTCTCGCGGGAGAAATTGCAGCGCGGCAGGCGGAGGGGCCCGCAAGTTTTAGAGTTGCGCTCCTCGATGCCGTTGCCAATCTCGAACCGGAAATGGTTCTCCGAAATGCTCGTGTTACTAAGATGAAATAAGTATGGCGCATTCCGGAGAATTTGGATTGATAAACAAACTTACATCCTCATTGATAAAGAGTAAGTATGTAATCGTCGGCGTGGGAGATGATTGCGCCGTTATCAAGAGTAGCGGCTCTCGATACATTCTCGCGACAGTCGACGCTCAAGTGATGGGAGTCCATTTTCTGCCCGGTACTCCGCCGGAGCGCATCGGGCGAAAAGCTGCCGCGGTCTCAATCAGCGATATTGCCGCTATGGGCGGCACTCCGAAACATTGTCTCGTATCTTTGTTTCTTCCGAAGAATATTTCAGATGCATATGTCGAGGATGTGTATCGCGGGATCACGCGCGAATGTAAAACCTATTCTGTCGGCATCGTTGGCGGAAATATCACACGCGCACCCCAGTTCGCGATTGATATCGCGCTTTTGGGAGAGGCCAGTCCGAAGAATATCCTGCTCCGCAGTGGTGCAGAAGCGGGCGATAAAGTACTTGTTACCGGCTCGCTCGGAAATGCCGCAGCCGGCTTGCGCCTTTTGCAAGCTCCGCGCGCGGCAATTTCTGGCGCAATAAGAGATTTTCTTGTTGCGAAACAGACAAGTCCGACGCCTCGCATATCGGAATCCGCCGCCATAGCGCGCGCGCGAAAAGCGACGTCGATGATAGATATCAGTGACGGCCTGGCGCAAGATATGCTGCATATAGCCGAGCAAAGCAAAGTCGGCGTAATTTTGCACGAAAAAAGATTCCCTATATCTCGCGAGCTAAAAGTCTTTTGCAAGTCAATGCGCAAAAATCCTTCTGTGTTTGCCCTCGCCGGAGGGGAGGATTATGAGTTATTGTTTACGGTTCCTCCGGAGCGCGCAGATTCGCTTGCATCGCGTATAAAGCGCAAAACCGGAACGGAGGTAACCGAGATTGGCGAAATCACGAAAAAAGAAAAGGGCAATTGGCTTATACTTAATAACGGCCGGAAGATGCGGCTGAAACCAAGCGGTTGGGACCACCTAAAAATATGATGAGAATTCCTCGAGTATTGACCATTGCCGGCTCGGATTCAGGAGGCGGCGCGGGCATTCAAGCCGATTTAAAGACGTTTGCCGCTCGCGGCGTATATGGAATGAGCGCTGTCACGGCAATTACTGCGCAGAACACTACAGGCGTGCAAGGTGTTTTTCCGCTTCCCGCTTCATTCGTAGGGCGACAAATAGATTCGGTGATGTCCGATATCGGCGCGGATGTAATAAAAATTGGCATGTTGGCGAATAAGAATATCATTGATGTCGTAACGAGCCGACTACGGAAGTACAAACCGAAACTTGTTATACTTGACCCTGTGATGATAGCGAAGGGCGGCCACGCACTGCTTAAATATGACGCGCAACAATCTTTGCTTAAGAAGCTCGTTCCGCTGGCGTTCGTAATAACCCCAAACCTTCACGAAGCGCGGGCATTGACCGGACTGCGCATCAACACCATCGAGGACATGAAGCGCGCGGCAGTTTTGCTCTACGAGCGCGGAGCGCGAAATGTCGTCATAAAAGGAGGACACTTGCCACACAACGCTTATGCTGTTGATGTGCTTTATAACGGAACGACATTTCATGAGTTTAGCGTAAGGAGAATCCGAACAAAAAATACGCACGGCACGGGATGCACGTTCGCATCGGCAATCGCCGCAGAACTGGCGAGGGGAAAAGATATTTACGAAGCAGTCCGCATAGCAAAAAAATATATAACCAGTGCCCTAAAAGCTTCTCGTAACCTTTCTATAGGAAAAGGACATGGTCCGCTTAACCACAGTTACGGTCTTATTTCAAAGAAATGACCGGAAAGTACGCGGAAGTTTCGCTCAAATATGGCGCCCTGCTTGTCATCCGCCAACATATTGATTCATAAGCAACTGTCGTAGCAATAAAAAGAAATCCGGCGCGCTAAGGGAAAAGACCCCCAAAGCGCGCAGGGCAAGCTGCAGTCATTAAACCCCGCCGTTGGTCTCGGTGCTACGACGCACTGCCACATTACCGAGACCGGTGAGCAATTTGCTCATAATCGCCTCCATATTGATATGCAAATGTGCGTTTTAACGTAACGCATCGCCGGCAGTTCCAGGGCCACAAAAATGTTCAAAAAGACCTGACCTGCTGACTCCGAGCTAACATGGGGGGGAATTTGTAAAGTTTTCTGTTCACAACCTCCGCCGTCTTATTTTCTTATGCTAGTCTTTTGCAAAAGACTAGCATAAGAAAATCGCACTAAATTTCTAAGATTTAGCGTTCATATATAACCCACTCTATCTACTCGTGGTATCGTTTAATGAATGAACGATTTTGACGACTCAAACGAGCCCGTAAGCAGCGCGACGCATCTTGTCGCCACGCTTCTTTCCATCGCTGGGCTTTCTTTGTTGGTTACATTAGCAGCGCTCCGTGGAACGGCGACGGATGTTGTCGGTTTTTCAATCTTCGGCGCGACACTTGTCCTACTTTATTTGTTTAGCACTCTTTATCATTTTCTCTCAAAAAATCATCCTGCAAAAAACTTATTTCAAATTTTTGACCATATAGCCATTTATATTCTTATTGCCGGCACATACACGCCTCTTGTTCTAATTGTCTTGCCGACAGCCTGGGGATGGAGCATGTTCGGAGCGATTTGGGGTCTTGCGCTTTGCGGAGTTTTAATAAAAGTCTTTCGCCCAGTTCAAAGATGGGTTTCCGGTTCCTTATATCTCCTAATGGGCTGGCTCATTGTAATCGCTTTGATTCCTCTCAAAGAAGCGTTACCGCTTGAGGGGATTTTGTGGCTTCTTGCCGGAGGAATTTTTTACACTGTGGGAACAATTTTCTGTGCGCTAGATGAGGTCGTGAAGTTAAAAAAGTGGTATTCCTACCACGACATATTCCACATTTTCGTTATGCTCGGCAGTTTCAGCCACTTCTGGTTCATGCTGAAATTCGTTCTGCCTGCCTAAAACATTCGAGGCAACTCGGCACCTAATTAGATGTCCTTCTAGCCAACATGACTATATGCTTATTCGCGCGAATAAGCATATAGTAAACATCTTTAACCACGGTTATTACTCGTTACTCTCTAATTCGCGCGAATTAGAGAGTAACAAATAACTCAGTTTTCAGTAGGGGCTTACGCCGGTTTTCTTTAGCTCATCTCGCAACTTGGCGTGGTCGGGAATTGTTTTTGCGACAAGTTCCCAAAATTTCTTTGAGTGATTGAACTCGCCAAGGTGGCATAGTTCATGCACGATGATGTAATCGGAGAGCCGCTGGGGTAAAAGCGCGATTTTGTAGCTGAAGTTTAGATTTCCTTTTTTCGAGCAACTTCCCCACCGCGTTTTCTGATTCTTAATATTGATGGAATTGAAATTGAATTTGTACACTTCATTAAAATGCGCGGTGCGTTCCAATGCAAGTTTGTTGGCGCGTTCTTTGTTGCGGCGATATTCAACCTTGGTTCTTCCGCGGACTGGACGGTTTCTGAACGGCGTAAACAATGCTAGCTTTTTAAGAAGCCAGTCAGTCTTTTCTCGCACAAATCTCTCGGCAACCCCCTCTCCAAAATAAATCGGCGTTGTTACCACCACCGCGCCATCGCAATACACGGCCATTCTCATCCGCCATGCCCGCCGACTTTTCTTCAGCGTGTAAGTAATCGCACGATGTTGTAAAACTATATCTTTTTTCATATCTGAACTTGTGTAGCAAGGCAATCAGATTGATTGACTTTCGTGACTGACAAAACCAGTCATTCAATGCCGTAAAACTTGTAGAAATCCGTGATAGGACCACTCACTATCATTGGAGGCGCCGGTAATGCGGACATCAACTGATCCACGGGCAATACTTGAACACTAGCTAAGAACTTTTCTGTCATATCTTCTCTTAAATGGTTATCACTGTCCATAAATTGACCCCATATTCTGGTACCATGTATCCATGAACTTTCGTCTTTATCTGGTGTCATGTGCGATATATAACTCTCAGGAAACAATCGTTGATATGCATCAAAATTATAGAGCCATGATCTGCCTCGAACTTCTATTGCCTCTGGATAATCTCTTCTTATGGCTTTCATCACATCTGTTATTTCCGCTCGGCGGGCAGAAATCTTCTTTGTAGAAAGCGGTCCGATAGAATCAAACTCCGCATTAAAAAAGTGTAGCTCCACCGCATTTTCTTTATCGTGGTAATCATAAGCAAAGCAACCGAACCTTCTTCCTTCGTGATATGGTATTGGCCTGTCGCTGACACCAATTGTTGTGTAATTTTTATATGCCGCATCGAGCATGATTTCTGGGAGTATATTATCTGGTATTTCCTCAGGCTTCCCGCTAATGGCTTCAATGGGTTTGAGCAAATTTCTAATAATAAACGGAGCATATTTGCCTACCGTCTGATTCAAAGGTGCATGTGAGCGGCGCGATAGTATTTTTGCTACCTCAAACTGGAATTCAAAAAATCTCCTGTCTATTGGTTTTTCCGCTCTTGATTCCCAAGAGTGTGCGGCATCTAATTGCGGAACCTGATTCTGCAAGTCGTTCATAATGTTCAGTATACCTCTGCGTATGTCGTATTAAGCATTGTCTTCTCGAACATGCGCAGAAACATGGCGAGAGTATTTCTAAGCAAACCCAATTCTGGCCATTCTCAGAAACTCACAGGAATTGCTATTGATGCGTCGTTTTCAGGAAGTCCAGACGGGTTGTCTTTCTTGAGCAATAGAGTACCAGTACTTGTTGCTGACTTCTCGAAATCAAGCGTTGCTTCAAAAGAAATAAATTCCGTTGTCATCCATCCTGCCCCATCCGCAACGTCGGAGTCGCTTTTAGCTTTAGCTGATGTAACGCCAAGTTGCGTTCCCGAGGAATCAAAGATTGCGATCGGAAATGAACCTTCAAAATACCAATCTCCCCTCGCCAGTCCCGTAACCTTAAGCGGACTGACTACCTTCTCATTTTTCACCGGAGTGGCTACCTTCAGCATTTTAGACGCGTCGATAAGAACGATTGGTACTCTTCTCTCTTGGTTACTCGTTTTTGCATTTTTAATCAATTCGCTGATTTTGGAATTTTGCGCATCAAGATTAATCCAAAGGCTTTTACCAATACGCGGAGCGGCAGTAAAATCCCCTCCTTCCGCACGCACCGCGTAATTCACAACGGCGTTACCATCTTGAACTCCCAAAGTTTGAGGCGCAATTCGATCACCCAAAAGCAAGGCATTGGTGCCGACATATTTACCGCCGTTATTAATTGCGATGGCCGCGTAGTAGAATGTTCCGCTTCCCCCTGAGTCCTGCGCTAGAAGCAAAAACGCGTCATCATCCTCGTCGCCGTCTAAATCTTTAAACACCGGCTCGCCAAATACGGCAACAATTTCCTTGCTCGCGTAGTCTGGCGCGGTAGCAATTTCCGCACGACCATCAACGAGCGTGACGGAGGTTTCCCGTATTAAGTACGTAGCATTTCTGTAGTCCGCCGCCCCCTGCGGCGCCGGAGGTACCGCAACTGCTGTATTGGTTTTGCCCATCGGTGACAACGCCGCGCCGATAATCAGCAAAGTAGCAAGTACCGCGACTATGGTCAATATTTTCATACTTGAATTATATCAAGGTTTACGGGACTAGGTTTCGGAGCTTCGATGAGCTTGAATAACTAGGGGTAATTTCTTCCATCTCCAGTGATGGGGATTTTATCTCCTAAATATTTAGGAGTTTTATGCAACACGAGGTCAAGTACCGCCTTTTCATTTGCAAACGCTTCGCGGACGTAGTTGCGGAAAAGGATGTGACCGGCATCAGAGTTGACGCCGTAGGCCTTCATCCCAAGTTTGCGCGCGACAAAAACAGCGCGAGGCAAATGGAACGATTGAGTAGTAATGAGAATGGATTCGACTCCGAAAATATCCCGGGCGCGATACATGGTGCTGTATGTATCAAAGCCCGCGTGATCTAGGAAGATGTCCTCGTCTGGAATATCATTACTCAAAAGATATAACCGAACTGGATTTACTTCGTTGTGGCGGACTGTGCTGTTGTCGCCGGAAACAAGAATTTTGGCGACTTTCTTTGCTTCATATAATTTGATTGCCATGTTCGCTCTGTCCGTAAAAATCGGAGAGAGTCCTCTACTGATTAGAATTGCCGCCCCGGGAATCAGCGCCACTTCTGCATTCGGAGCGTCCGCAAAATTATTGTAGATGTATGCCTTTGTCGTGAAGTAAATACCTGCATTTGCGACAAGCGTGAAAATAAACAAGAGTCCAAGAGCTAGCGCAATAAAACGATAGTGACGCTTCATCCCGAAAGTATAGGCTATTTGAGTAAAGGACGTATGAGGTCGACAAGTTTTTGGTGTATAGCGCCATTACTTGCGATAAAACCGTTGGTGGCGCGGTCGTAGCGCTGTTCCTTGCCTTCTAGGTCGGTCACTTTCCCTCCGGCCTCCTCAACAACAATTTTCACGGCCGCGCCATCCCACGGTTCGCCGGATTTATATATGCTCGCCGCGAGTTCTCCGCTCGCGACCAACATGCCAGCGTACACGGCCGAGTAAAGAGTAAATACTCGGCATCCTCCGGCCGCCAAAACTTTTGGGAGGGTCGGCAGTTTTGAGTATCCTCCGGTTTCTATTAGCATTCTTTTGCTAAATTCAACATCTTTCGAGACCGCGATTCTTCCGTCGTTGAGAAACGCCCCTTTGCCTTTCTCGGCATGCAGAAGCCGGTCCATTATCGGGTCATATATAACGCCCAGTATGCTCTCGCCGTTTTTCGTGAGTGCAAGAGAAAATACGAACGTGGGATAGCCGTGGGAAAACGGTACAGTCCCGTCAACGGGGTCGCATACCCACGCATACTCGCTCTCAATAATCCTGCTTCCCTCTTCACCCACGAAAGAGTGGGCTGGATATTTCTTTTGTATCGCTTCAAGCACTAATGAATTTATCCGTATGTCAGTAACTGTGATTGGCGAGTCGTCTTCTTTCCATTCCTTTTTCATTCCTAACGCAAAATTCTGCCGCATTATTTCCCCCGCTTCGCGCGCGAGACCAGCGGCAAAATCGAGGCTTTCATCCATACGATGTTCCTCTATTCTACACCTTTTATGTACATCTGGTTGTTGTTTTCCTTATCCCAGTGTTTTGCAAAACACTAGCATAGGGAAATATATGGCTCTTTATCGGCATTTTCTGCCATAGACGTTCTCGACATTCTCACGAATGTGAAAATGTCTAAAAAATTCTTTCACGGATTAACGACATTCATCGGCTTTCCGGCGATAAACGCGCGGATGTTTTCCGCGGTCGCCTGCATCAATCTCTGCCGTGCGGCAAGACTCGCCCACGCGATGTGGGGCGTGATGATGCAGTTTTTCGCTTTTAGTAATGGGTTATCGGGTTTGATAGGTTCGGCAGAAACGACATCCACCGCAGCTCCTGCAATTTTTCCGGCGTTCAGCGCATCGGCTAAATCCTGCTCGACGACCAAACCACCGCGCGCGGCGTTTATCAAGAATGCCGTCGGTTTCATTAGTGCGAGAAAATCCCGATTGACGAGGCTCGCGTTGTCGGCGGTTAGAGGACAATGCAGAGTTACCACATCCGCGCTCGCGATTATCTCGCGCACTTTTGCCTTGTCGCGCCCCGCTGTAAGAACTTTCATTCCGAGCGCTTTACCAATTTCCGCTACACGATGTCCGATATGACCGTAGCCGATGATTGCAAGTGTTTTTCCGGCCAATTCAACTTGAGGCGTATCCCAAAAACAAAAATCCTGTTGTTTGCTCCACTTGCCTTCGTGAACAACATCGCTGTGATGTCCTACACGATGCGCCAATTCCAAAATAAGCGCGAATGTGAACTGCGCGACGGAGTCCGTGCTGTACGCTGGCACATTTGCAACAGGAATCCCGCGCGCCTTGGCGGCTGCTGTGTCCACGACATTGTAGCCAGTTGCGATAACAGAAATGAATTTCAAATTCGGCAATTTGCTGATTACATCGGCGGTCAAAAGAGATTTGTTGGTGATGACAATGTCGGCGTCGCGTGAGCGTTCAACTACTTGGTCTGCCGGAGTTATATCGTAAATCTTTAACTCACCTAGTTTGGCAACCGAATCCCACGGGTTGTCGCCCGGGTTCAGAGTGTGGCCATCAAGGACAACGATTTTCATAGAATGTATTGTAACAAATGCACCGGCTGGCTTCATCGGATTCGGATGATTCCCGCTTGCTATGAGATGGCGAAGCCACTTTTCGCTACTGCGTTATACGCCAAATGGCTCAGACCCCGTCTGAGCCATTTGGCGTGGCTTAATTAGACCATTTTATAGGATACCGTTTCAAGTGTTTTTTCGCCATTTCGACGCCACTCGGAATAACTTTTTGCTTGTTGGATTTATCTTTGACTCAAAGAAAATAATAAGATTAATTCCTGTTTTTATGTTGGAATCCGCATCTTTCTTTAGCTCATTCAGCTTACCAATTTTGTGCCCAAATGAATTTCTATCCCACTTTAATGCCATTGCTTTCGAAAATTGACCCGGGCTAATTTTCTTTAAATTATGATGTAGACGAATTAATTTTTGATCAAAATCAAGATTCTTAACATCTGTCCCCCTTAGTTGAGGTGACCCACATCTCTTTAATTGAAGAAGCCACTCTGTCGATAAGTTTTCGAGCAGTCTTCCAACAATAAACACTGCTTCGCCTTTTAAATTTACAGAATAGGATATCATCGATTTCTCAATTTCTTTTGAGACAATCGGACGCAATTTTTTCTTTGTCTTAAGACACTCTTGATACGGTTCCTCTAGTGTTTTCAAGCTTTCCACAAACTTACCAAGTTCAATGCGTAGAGGAGTAAGTGTATTTCTTAATAGAAGAGCGGTATGTCTTCTGGCTAATGAAGACGCAGAATCAGTCTCGCCAAGAAGCTCGTCAGCAAAATTGTTAAGTTCTTTTTCTTTTGGATAGTCACCTTTGTGTTTCAAGACAATTTCCCTCATTCTAGGAAAATCTATTGGTGAAAGTTTTGTTAACTTACTTTCCTTATCAAACGCAAATTTCCTTATCACATTAAAAGTCTTTACTTTCTTATTTATCTTCTCTACTTGGTTTTTCAACGAGGCGAGATATTTCTTTTTTTCTTCTCTTCCCTGAGCATCATTGTCATAACTAAGTGAGTTAATAAATAATCTTAAATACATTTCATCAGTCTGGTCCAAAAGGATTTTTATTTCCTCTAAGACTGACCCCCAGATTATTGAATGTTTTAGCTTAATCATATACTCTTCGGAACCCAAACCGTTCGAAATGCTCACTGTAAACCTATCTCAAACTGGCCCCGCAAAAGACGAAAAGCTCGCCGTACTCGCCTCGTCCCGCGGGACTCACTCAAGCGGCCTGCCACGAGGTGGCGTAGCCGCTTTTCGTGGCTGGGGGACTTGGAATCGGACCAAGATTCACAGCTTCAAAGGCTGCTGTCCTACCGTTAGACGATCCCCCAATGTTCTTTACTTGCACTCAATCTCTCGACCTCAGTAACAACACTACCTGTTGCTACGGACTGCCGATTCGCCGGACGAATCGGCACTGCTGTTTGTAACCAATCGCTAGCTCTTGGACAAACAGGGAGCCTACCGTTAGACGATCCCCCAAAATCTTAAACAACATCATCTTATCACAATATTGTCCGGCGCCTTATTTGTTAATTCACTTGAATTAACAAATAAGGCATTTATAGTAATATATATCTGACAACATGAAATCGGCAGATAAAAGTGAGATTTTAAAAACGGAAAGAGTCCTACGAGCGCTCGGCAACCGGCGGCGCCTTGCGATACTTCAAATGCTAAATCAGCATGACTCATTATCAGTCGGATCAATCGCGGAACGCCTGCATCTGTCCTTTGCGGCGACTTCGCGACATCTGCGAGTGCTTGCCGGCGCCGACCTTATAGAGAGCGAGCAGCAAAGTACAACAGTGAACTATGCGCTCTCGAAGCAGCGGCCTTCAATTCTCGACACTGTTCTCAAAAATATATAACCCCTATATTTGTTAATTCAATTGAATTGACAAATACCACTGCTTGATGGCGGCAATTTAAAAAATTAAAGTGAGCAGATGTCTATAACGGCCAGCTCAAGCGGCAAGTGAGGCACCGCGGCATAGGCCATTTGAGCGTAGGCATCCAATAGCGCGCGCAGGGTATTTGAGTTCACGCCCGGCTCTTTTGACAATTTTCTCGCAAGTTCCGCATCTGCTTCTCCAAACTCGCTCGCCAGTAATGCCGCGACATCAGGCGCAAGACGCAGAAGGAGAGCTACACGCATGCGATGAATGAGGAGTTTTACTAGCACTCGCGAGTCCGTGTTTTCCGATGCAGATTTCTGTATCGCGCCTAGCGCTGTCGATGGGTCTTTTTTGGCAATAGCCGCAAGCAAGTCACGAACGAGTTCCGCACGCGGAGCGCCAGAAACCAGCTCAACTTCTCCGGCATCTATCTTTTGGTCCTTTGTGACAGCAAGAACTTTCTGCAAAATGCCTAGCGCGTCGCGAAACGACCCCTCTGCAAGAAGCGCGATGAGTTCAGACGCGGGACGCTCGATTGAATATCCTTCTTTTTTCGCCACGTCGGAAATCGATTGCGAAAGAATTTCGCGAGTCGGTTTTTTGAACGTGTATATTTCACATCTAGATTGCACAGTCTCCGGCACTTTGTCGCGCTCTGTCGTCGCCAATATAAAAATCACATGCGCTGGCGGTTCTTCCAGCGTTTTTAGAAACGCATTCCATGCGCTTCTTGAAAGCATGTGCGCCTCATCCACAATGTAGACCTTGTAGGGCGACTCGAGGGGCAGAACATGAGCGCCTTCGCGCAGTTCGCGGATATGTTCGACTCCAGTGTTGGATGCAGCGTCTATTTCATAAGTGTCGTTTGCGGTAACTCCGATTTCCCGCGCGAGAATTCGCGCCACACTGGTCTTTCCCGTTCCCCTTCCGCCTGAAAAAAGATACGCATGCGCTATTTTCTTATTTTTTATTGAAGCTTCAAGCACGCGGACGACATTGTCTTGTCCCAGCACCTCGCTCCATCCTTGCGGCCTGTACGCTCGATATAAGGTCGCACGCCGGCCATCTTTCACTTTTGTCATAAGTCCATTATATATCACCGTTGATTATTGCCAGCGCTTCTAAAACTCTATTAGTTTCCATCAGCTTCATGCGAAGTTCTTTTGCCCCAGACCATCCTTTTATGTAAGACGCGAAATGCTTTTTCATCGTCGCGTAATTCGCCGTCTCTGCAAGCAATTCTTCAAACAGGACAAGATGCTCTGATAGCGCTTTTAACTTCGCTTCTTTTCTATTCTTAAATTCTTGAGAATTTGAGAATAGAAAAGGATTGCCTAAAATTGCTCGGCCCAGCATGACTCCGTCGCAACCGGACACCCGAGCTTTTTCACGCGCTTCAAAAATATCTTTTACATCTCCATTTCCAATAATGAAAACCTTTGACTTCATCTTGTCGCGGATTTCGATTGCGCGCGCGACAGTATCCCAGCGCGCTGGTACGTCCGACATTTCTTTGCGCGTGCGCGCGTGAATAGTTACCGCGGAAAGATTCTCCGCTAGCAATTCAGGAAGCCACGTGTCTAGTTCGTCTAACAAGTATCCGATTCTTGTTTTTACGGATATCGGTAATCCGGCCTCTTGCGCCGCGCGAATAAGTTCTCGCGCGAGTTTCGGATTTTTTATTAGAGCCGCCCCGCATCCAGATTTTTCTACTGCCCTATCCGGGCATCCCATATTGATGTCGATTCCATCAAAGTCGAGCTCCGCGACATGCTCCGCGGCTTTTTTCATTCTCTCCGGCGACGAAGTAAAAAGCTGCGCGACAATCGGCCGTTCGGAATCGGAAAATAGCAATTTCGCGCGCAATTTCGCTTGGCCGGAATCGCCTGCAAAAATCAACCCATCTGCCGATGTGAATTCCGTACACATCACATCTGGCTTGCCATACCGCGCGATGAGCCGGCGAAATGCGGCATCGGTAACGTCATCCAAAGGAGCGAGAGCAAAAAACGGTTTTGGCAATTTCGTCCAAAAATTCTTCATTGCCAGCACAATATCACATACATAGCTTGTAGCCCGTGGCCGGTAGCTTGCAGCAAATGCAGGAACTTTCCGAGACAATTGACTCTCTCTGGTTTGAGATAGTGCGGGAGACCACTGGGTCTAGATGTTCATTTTTTTGAGGAGGAAACAATGATACTGGCGCAATGCAGGGCCATGCATGTAAGAGCTCAAGGGCTCTTGCAGAAAATGGAGAACGGCCAAGAAGTTAGGGTGATGAAGGGACGAGATGGTGTAATCTCCATTACCGTCTCCGAGAGGATAAAATTGTCTGATCGGACGCGTAATGGGCTCAAGAAGCAGAGGCACTTGATCAGCGCGGCCGGAGGGCGGTACTCAAGAAGTTTTCTGTTTAGCCCCAGCGTGGCTACTCAGATTGCGATTTTGATTGCTCGGGTTCTTACTGAAAAACCTCCTGAAAAGCAGTAGTGTCCCGTCGCCCAAAATTAGCGGGGTGAAGAAAGGCACTCCAAAAGTCTGCACCGAAAGTGCAGATAGGTGGCCAAAAAGTAGAAGCAATACTTTGGCCACCTTTCTGTTTCTGTTTTTTTCACTATTGCCTAATGCCTATTTTCTATTCCCTGTTTTTATAGTACACGCGGTTGCCGAAGCGAAGGTCGATGTATTCTATCTTGTCCTCCTTCCCCTGAAGAGATTCCGACAAAAGTACTGTTTGCAGATTGCGCGCGATAGTGTTCGCGTCTTGGCTGAAAGTGGCGCGCACATCAAACCCCTTGGAAAGTGAAACCGAGAAATCTTGTTCGTCTTCGACTGAAACGCTTGTTGCCGAGAATCCTTCCTCCTTGAGCCGAGACAAAAGAGCGAGAACGTCCGCGAATTGTTCCGGCAAGAATGTTTGTCCGATGGGAGTCGTGCTCGCGGCGAGACCGCCTGAAAATACGATCTGGCCCGCGGAAGAGATCGTAGCTACGGCAAAAACAAATCCGGTATCATCCATCTTAAAACATTCCGCTTTATCAGAGCACCACAGGGCAAACATTTTCCTCTCAGTGATAGAAACAGTAATAGCCCGCGCCAATAGAGATTCGCGAGAAATTTGAGCATTTAGTATCTTCGGAAAATATTCGGATATTCCTTTTGCTATTTCCGTTTTAGGGTACAGAAAGATATTTCCTCTCGAAATTATCGAGTATGTTCCGTTATTGAGTTTTGTTTCCACAAACGCCTTCACAAGACGAGGCGAGATGCTGGACATTCCCTCAACTGTAATTTTGTTTATAGAATAGCGAGGAAGATATGAGAATTCGCTTATGCCATATATGGCGCCCGCGGCGAATATAAGAATGAGTAGCGCCAGCATAGCGCGCAATTTGCGCCGTCGTAAGCGCAACGAAGTTCTATTGTAGAGTGGCAGAGATGCCTGAGCGGCGCGCGCGCGCGCGCGCGCCTGTTCGCCTGCTCGGCGTTTTCGCAGGTCAATTATTCCATGTCCATGCCTTCGCTCTCCATTTGACATCCACTCTATTGTACCCTCCCCATCACATCCTTGCCCATGTACCCCTGAAGCGCCCCGGGGACGCCGATGCGGCCGTCTGCTCGCTGATAGTTCTCCGCAATCTGCGTCAATATTCTCGGCATAGCGAGCGCGGTGTTATTGAGCGAGTGGACGTAGCGCACCACGCCGTTCCCCTCGCGATAGCGGATATTGAGACGGCGGGTCTGGAAATCATGAAAGTAAGAAGATGAGTGCGTTTCGCGGTATTGCTTCTCGCTAGGCAGCCACGCTTCAATATCATATTTCTTGACTTGTCCCAGCCCGAGGTCTGCCCCGCAATTTATGACGACGCGATATGGCAATTTCAGTTCCTGCAAAAGCTTCTCGGAGTTTAATGTCAGCTCCTCATGATGCTTGACCGATTCCTCGTGGCTCGCCTCGCACAAAACCACCTGCTCGTATTTCACAAATTCGTGTATTCGAAATATTCCTTTCGTGTCTTTGCCGTAGCTTCCCGCTTCGCGCCGATAACATGAGGAAAACGCGAAAAATTTAACCGGCAAATCTTTTTTGTCCAGAATCTCGTCCATGTAATATCCCATCGCGCCGACTTCCGCCGTGCCAGCAAGATAATCGCCGTCCTGCGTTTTGTATAAATCCTC
>Ga0209211_10002166_pt1 | contig 34564 bp, 32 predicted proteins | sample RifGroA2_FD_183992 | JGI IMG/M metagenome (GOLD analysis project Ga0209211, IMG submission 183992) | Groundwater microbial communities from Rifle, Colorado, USA - Groundwater A2 (SPAdes) (version 2) | ecosystem: Environmental > Aquatic > Deep subsurface > Groundwater | place: Rifle, Colorado... | reverse complement strand
TATTCAACAGCTTGGGACAAATGCCTATGCAGTGGTGCCCCTCGTATCAAGGGACAAGGTGCTGGGGGTGCTGTGGGTTGATAATTTATATTCGAGAAGGCCTATTACAGACCATGACATGGATGTGCTTAAAGGCTTTACTGATCAGATAGCGTCTGCCTTTGAGAATGCAAAACTCTTTGAAAGAGTCACTCTGGCAGAACAGGAATTGAAAAACATATTTGACTCGATATCCGACCTTTTGTACGTTACGGACAGCGATTTTACGGTCAGGAAGGTCAATAAGTCCGTACTGGCAATGTCCGGAAAGAGAGAGGACGAGATAATAGGTAAAAAGAGCTTTGAGGTATTTCTCGGAATGTTTAATAAATGTGAAGACCGGTATCATCTCAAGAGTATTTCCACCCAAAAACCGTTTATCGAAGAACTTGAAGACCCTTCCCTTGGCAAGACTTACCTGGTTTCCTGTTCTCCCATATTTGACAAGTCCGGTGGACTGTCCGGCACTGTACATATAGTCAGGGACATATCCGAGATAAAAAAGCTCAGAGAGGCAGTCTCCTCGGCAGAGAGGATGGCCGCACTGGGTGTTATGGCCGCAAAGGTGGCCCATGAGATAAGGAACCCTCTGCTTTCCATAGGCGGTTTCGCAAGGAGACTGGAAAAAAAACTCGACAGCGATATGAAGGAGTATGCAAAGATCATTGTTGATGAGGTCAAACGTCTTGAGGGTATACTTAACGATACCCTGAGTTTTGTAAAAAGCGGGCGTATGGAAATGAAAGAGACGAACCTTAATGAGGTCATTGATAATGTCCTTAACCTGCTTGAACCTGCTGTTCATGAAAGGGACAATGTCCTTGTAAAAGAGATAGAGCATCCGCTGAAATTGTCTGTTGATCCTGACAGGATCAAGGAAGCCATATTGAATATATTGACCAACTCCAATCAGGCAACAGACACGGGGCAGATCATAGTAAGGGCCTATAAGAAAATAAACCTGTCAGATACAAATCTCCTCGGCTACAGGTCGGAGAGAAAAGAGGTTATAATAGAGGTACAGGATGACGGGTGCGGCATAAGGGATGACGACATAAGCAGGATATTTGATCCTTTTTTCACAACCCGACCGACCGGGACAGGGCTTGGCCTGTCAATAACCAAGAATATTATAGAAGAGCACAGCGGCACAATAGAGGTCAGGAGCGTCTGGGGAGAGGGAACGACATTCAGGATACATCTACCTTTAAAGGAGGAATAATAAATGAAAATTCTTATTGTAGACGATGAAAAGAACATCTTGAAGCTCTATCAGGCAGAGCTTGAAGATGAGGGGTACACCGTTGTCACGGCGAATTCCGGGAGAGAGGCCCTTGATATATTTGAAAAAGAGGACCCTGACATTGTGACCCTCGATGTCCTGATGCCTGATATTGACGGGATACAGGTCCTGAGGCAGATAAAAGAGAAAAAACCTGACCTGCCTGTTATAATGCTTACGGCCTATGATTACAGGGACGACTTCTCCGTATGGGTCTCTGACGCATACATAGTCAAGTCATCGGACCTGGCAAACCTGAAGGCCGTTATAAAGCAGATCCTTGAAAAGAAGAAGTAGAGAAGCAGGAAAATAAAATAAATGATAATAATGAATGACTAATTTAATTCTTAAAGCCGAATCTCCTGCGTACCAGGGGTTTTGTGTAGGGAGATTGAACGGCAAGGTCTTCCTGATAAGGGGAGCGATCCCCGGTGAGACGGTTGAAGTAACAATTGACGAAGAGAAAAAAGGTTATTGCATTGCGACCGCAGCGCGCACTATTGAGCGGTCTCCTGAAAGGACAGAGCCGGCATGTGAATTCTTCGGCATATGCGGCGGGTGTCACTTTCAATATATTACCTACCCCGGTCAAATTCAAATAAAAGAAGATGTCCTTCGGGACTGTCTCAGGCGAATTGCCGGAATTGAGACAGGCCTTTCAGAACCGCTTGTCATTAACAAGCCCTGGAATTACAGATTTAAGGGACAGTTCAAGATATCACCCGGCAAGATCGGTTTCTACAGGGAAAAAACGAGAGAAGTTGTAGATGTAGACAGTTGTCCACTGATGATAAGTGAAATAAACGAATGCCTTGGAAAAATCAGGTCCTTATTGAAAGACAACGATATAAGTTCAGGTGAGGTGCATATATCCTACGGTGATTCTGTTATTGCCTTTTGCAAGGGTATATCGCAATATGCACCAGCAAAGTTGGCTGCAAAGTTTAAGGACGCAGGAATCAAGGGCATAATAATCGAGAGTTCTAACAGGCGTCTTTTAAAGCATGGTGACTGTAATGCAACACTCAATCTCGGCGGCCTGCAATACAAAATATCTCCGATGAGTTTTTTCCAGGGCCATTGGGACCTGAATGTTAAGGTTGTTGAATTTATTAAAAAAAGCCTCGCGCCCCTTAAAGGTAAAACGATATTGGATTTATATTCAGGCGCAGGAAATTTTTCGCTGCCTCTTGCCGCAGAAGCCGATGAGGTAATTGCAGTCGAAGGTAATAAAAATGCCGTAGAAGACGGCAGGCAGAACCTGAAGATCAATGACATAAAAAATTGCAGGTTTGTCCTTTCATCAGCCGAGGACTTTGAGGTTAGTGGTCCCGTTGATATATTAATACTTGACCCGCCGAGGCCCGGTCTTACGAACAGGGTGACAGAAAAAATATTAAAAATCCAGGCAGAGAGGATTGTATATATATCCTGCAATCCTGCAAACTTTGCGAGGGATTTGAAGAAATTACTCCTAAAGTATGAGATAGAGTCAGTAAGGATGATTGACTTCTTCCCTCAAACCTTCCACATCGAATCGCTGACATTTTTGAAGCTTAGATAGACTGCCCGAACACCCTTTGAAATATGAAATCCACATTCCTCAGATAATATTTAAGGTCGAATATTTTCTTTATTTCAGCAGTTGGCAGATGCTTTGTTGTTTTGGGGTCTTTGAGAAGGATTTCCATAAATCCTTTGCCCTTTTTCCAGCTATCCATAGCATTTTTCTGGACTATCGCATAAGCGTCCTCGCGCGTCAGGCCTTTTTCAGTAAGCGCAAGCATTATCCTCTGTGAATTATGCAGCCCATAGCTTCTTTCCATGTTCGCCTTCATCCTTTCAGGATAAACATACAGGTCTTTTAGGATGCCTTTTAAACGGTTGAGCATGTAGTCAACGAGTATTGTGCTGTCAGGTATTATCACCCTTTCAACCGAAGAGTGTGAGATGTCCCTTTCATGCCAGAGCGCAATGTCTTCGATAGCTGCTATCGCGTTTGAACGGACTATCCTTGCCAGGCCTGTAAGGTTTTCACTACCTATCGGGTTTCTTTTGTGAGGCATGGCAGAAGAGCCCTTTTGGCCGATAGTGAACGGTTCTTCTGCTTCAAGGACTTCTGTTCTCTGAAGATGCCTGATCTCGATTGAGATTTTTTCTACGGATGCAGCTATTAAAGCAAGGGCTGTCATATACTCCGCGTGCCTGTCCCTCTGGACCACCTGTGTTGCAACAGGTTCCGGCGCAAGCCTGAGTTTCTTGCAGACAATGTCCTCAAGTTCAGGCGGCAGGTTTGAAAAAGTACCTACAGCGCCTGAAATTTTGCCTACGCTTATGACTTTCTTAGCGGTCTCAATCCTCTTAAGGCTCCTCTTTGCATCTTCATACCAGAGCGCAAATTTCATACCGAAGGTCATGGGTTCTGCGTGAATGCCGTGGCTCCTGCCCATGCAGGGGACGTCCTTATATTTGAATGCCTGGTCTTTCAATACCTTCATCAGGTCTTTAAGGTCCTTTATAATGATGTCCGCAGCCTCGCGCATGAGTAAGGAGAGTGCTGTATCTACAACGTCTGATGATGTAAGGCCCTTATGGACGAACCTCGACTCAGGCCCCACAAATTCAGAGACCGATGTGAGAAAGGCGATGACATCGTGCTTGACTGTTTTCTCAATCTCGTCAATCCTCAGTACATCGAAATCTGCCTTCTGCTGTATCGTTTTCAGTGTCGGCTTAGGTATTTCACCCAGTTCAGCCCAAGCCTCGCAAACCGCTACCTCAACGTCGAGCCATTTTTGGTATCTGTTCTCCTGCTCCCATAATCTCCCCATCTCAGGGCGTGTATAACGTGGTATCATAATGCCTCCAGAAATTCAGTAAGTTAAGTGTCATATCTTAACAAAGTCTTTTGCTGCTTTTCCATACATGATTAAATTATTATCTGTTATAATCACCTGTCAATAATGTATCAAGGGGTTTGGGATGAACGAAATTAAATCTATTCAATACCAGTTGGAGCGGATTGCATTAACTTTATCCCAACGAGTTCAAAATATTCATAATGCCCTTGAAGAATTGAAGCGACTCACGCTTGTCTTGTTTGAAGTCACGCCTGATAATCCTGAAGAGGTTGAACGCTGGCTTAGGGATGAAGGTTTTGCCGAAGGTACAAACGGCTTTTTCCGGCGTCCCAGGTTGGCGGAACAGTATCATCAGGGGAAAGTCCCATCCAATACATTTGGATACCAATGGCCTAATACGTTAAAAGATAACCAGGATGTCCGTTTCCGGCTTTATTCGTTGCGAAATATTGCCGGGCATCTTGCTTCCATCAAGTCCAGGCTCGGTGGTGTAGCCTGGATTTATTATCAGGACCTTGTTCTTACAGGAGCTTCATTCGTATTCCCCTATTTTGATGTAACGGAGATGCTTCCCGCTGATTTCAACTGGCTTGAGTATTATCCGTATCAATCAGTCAGCCCTGAGAACAATCCTGGCCGCAATGTCCAATGGACAGCGCCGACTATTGACTATGCGGACGAGGGGCTGCTTTCAATTGTCTCAATTCCTATATATATGGCCGATAAGCCTATCGGAGTATGGAGCATTGACGTCCCTTTTAAAACACTTCACCACAATTGCATTTTTGAAACATTCCTTCCTGAACAGATCAATTTTATTGCGGATTTCCAGGGGAATATTATTATGCACCCTTCAATTGAAACGGAAATCAATAAAGAAAAAGGCTCTATTTATCAAAAAAGCATGAAAGACATCGGGGGGGAATTCACAAACCTGAACTTGTCGCAATTAATATCAGATAAGCAAGGGATTGTTGAAGTGAAGGACCTTCATGGATTTGTACTGGTGACCGTTTATCAGATAGTACCAGAGATCAATTGGATCGTATTCGGGACATTCCCAAAAGAAAAAATGGTACATGCGGTAAATGAAAAAATCCGTAAAGAACTGGAAAGTAAAGTCGCCGAAAGAACAATTGAACTCGAAGCGGCAAGAAAAGAGGCCGATATTGCCAATCGCGCAAAGAGCGAATTCCTGGCAAACATGAGTCATGAAATCCGCACGCCTCTTAATGCAATAATTGGACTGTCCGACCTGATGCTTAAGACTGGAGACGGCATTTCGCACGACGAGTATCTGCATATGATCAAGACCTCAGGGAACACGCTGCTACATCTGGTTAATGACGTTCTTGACCTTTCAAAGATAGAGTCGGGGAAGACAGAATTAGAAGAAATGGATTTCAATTTGTATGAGCTCATTGAGAAAAGCCTTAATCCTTATTCTTTTGCGGCGGGTCAGAAAGGCCTGTCCTTCAGTGTTTCGCTAGCCCCTGAAATTCCTCTTGTTCTGAAGGGCGATCCGGGAAGGCTGGCGCAGGCGCTTACAAATCTCGTGGGTAATGCGGTCAAGTTCACTGAAAAAGGAGGGATTGACGTAACAATAACTCATGAGGGGACTGTCCAGGATTTACGGACGGAGCGAAGCGGAGTCCCATTCTACAGGGCAGGCGTAGAATCGGGACTGTCCCCGGACCAACAATCGCGAATTGCTCTGCATTTCTCCGTCCGGGATACAGGCATCGGTATTCCTAAAGACAAACATGATTTGATTTTTGAAAGCTTTAGACAGGCTGATGGCTCGATTACTATGAAATATGGCGGTTCGGGACTTGGGACTACCATTGCAAAGTCGCTTATCGAACTGATGGGAGGCTCTATCTGGTTTGAGAGCGCACCCGGCATGGGAAGTATCTTCCAGTTTACTGTGAAGCTTGGCGTCGGGGAAGGATGCAAAGAATATGTCCGGAGTGAGAATTACAATGTCCCCGAAAACATAAGGTCATTGCTGAAAGAAAAAGATTCCCTCAATATCCTCGTTGCCGAGGACAATTATTTCAACCGGAGGCTGATGGCCGATTCTCTGGAAATATACGGCCACAGCGTGACTGTAGCTGAGGATGGCAGGAATGCAGTTGACCTCTGGAAGGATGGAGATTATGCACTTATCTTTATGGACATGAGGATGCCCCATATGGGCGGAGTTGAAGCAACGGAGGCGATACGGGAAATCGAGAAGACGAGGGGAGGTCATACCCCGATTGTTGCAATTACCGCCAATGCATTTAAAGAAGACATGGATAGATGCCTGAATGCGGGAATGGATTGGTATGTCACAAAACCTGTCAATATTGAAGGGCTTATGAGCGCGCTCGGGTTCCCGCCTGTAAAGGAAGATCCCGGTAATCGGGGCATTGTTAGGAACGCAGGCAGGGTTACAGGCCATTTGAATCTTGACGGCATGTCGGCATTATCTGGAGACAAGAAGATGCTGCAAAGGTATGCTGACCTGCTCATGAAAGATATAGGACATGAGGTTAATTTGGTAGAGTCGGCAATAGAGAGTGGTGATGCAAAAGCATTGATGGAACATTCACACACGCTGAAGGGCCTGGCAGCACATTTAAAGACAACATCACTGCGCGAACTTGCATTAGATATAGAGTCTATGGGCATAGAGGGAAGTATGGAAGGCGTGTCCGAGAAATTGCGGGTTCTGAAAAAAGAATATGGCAATATATGCAGCACAATAAAAGGGGAGAAGGGGACTGTCCCTATTTACCAACAGTAGGTGGTTTAACCACGGACGTAGCGAAGCGAAGTCGTAGAATAGGGACTGTTCCCGATGGGATGACCATGGATAATAAAACAACAATACTGATCGTGGATGACAAAGAGAGTGAACGGTTCCTTCTGGAGTCTCTTACGAAAGGATGGGGTTTTATACCTCTGTCGGCAACAAGCGGGACGGAGGCTCTGGACATGCTTAAGTCAGAGGCTATTGCCCTTATATTGTCGGACATGGTCATGCCCTGTATGGACGGACTTCAATTTTTGAAAGAAGTAAGGACAAAACACGGCGGCATGCCTTTTATCATGCTTACTGCTCATGGAAGCGTCAACAGCGCCGTAGCAGCCATCAAGGAGGGAGCAAACGACTATATCCTTAAGCCGGTCAATCCCGAAGAGCTTCGGGAGGTCCTCAGGCAAGCCTTAAACTATCATCGCATGAGCGAAGAGAATAAAAAACTGAAGGAACGCCTGAGCGCTCTATACAGTTTTCGGAACATCGTAACAAGATCGCCTTTGATGACAGACGCCCTTAAATTGGCTGAAAAAGTTGCCTCAAGTCCTTATACGACTGTCGCCATTTATGGAGAAAGCGGGACAGGCAAAGAGGTACTGGCCCGAGCAATACACCATGCAGGGGAGGGAATGGAAAACAGGTTTGTTGCGGTCAATTGCTCCGCGATCCCTTCTACGCTCCTGGAGAGTGAACTTTTCGGACATGTCAAGGGCGCTTTTACCGGAGCCGACAGGGACAGGGACGGCAAGTTCGCTATAGCGCATGGAGGCACAATCCTGCTTGATGAGATAGGAGACATGCCATTGGAGCTGCAAGCCAAGCTCTTGAGGGTACTTGAAGAGCGGGTTTATGAAAAGCTCGGCTCCAACAAGCCCGTCAAAACGGATTGCAGGGTCATTGCAGCTACACACAGGGACCTGGAAGATTTTGTCAGGCAGGGAAAATTCAGGGAGGACCTCTACCATAGGATCAATATATTCCCCATTTCCCTTCCATCCCTCAGGGACAGAAAGGAAGATATGCAGTTGTTGACGGATTTTTTTATCGGGCAACTCAGACAGGAGTTGGGAAAGCCCATTCCAGGCATGTCACAAAAGGCGATGGATGTCTTTCTCGCCTATCACTGGCCTGGAAACATCAGGGAGTTGAAGAATTGTCTTGAGCGTGCCGCTATCATGACTGATAACGAACTGATAAAGCCAGAACATTTGACCATAAATGCAGCGTGCAAAGGAAAGGTAGAGCAACCATCAGGCAGTGCAAATACAATGCAGATAACCATAGACTTTGATGCCCCGAATACCTCTCTCGACAGCGTCGTTGATGGAATCCTTCAGAAAACTATCGATAAATGCGGCAACAACAAGACCCTCGCAGCAGAGCTTCTCAAGGTAAACCGGAAGATGTTTTACCGCAGGCGATAACAGATCAGTATTGATGCAAATACCGGGGTTCATAAGGTATAATCGAAATAAGAAAGGAGGACTCAAAAATGTCAGTTAAAGAAATGATTAAAAAAGAAATTGATAACTTGCCGGAAACCCTTTTGCAGGAAATTTTCGATTTTATTCAGTTTTTAGAGGTCAAAAAAGAAAAGGACCTCCTCGTGAGAACTTCACAGACGTTATCCATGACATCATTTGAAAAGGTTTGGGACAACGAAGAGGACGCTGCCTATGACGCTCTATGAAAGAGGTGATATTGTTCTTGTCCCCTTTCCGTTCAGCAATCAAACTGCACTTAAGAAACGCCCGGCCGTAATTGTTAGCTCAAACCTCTATAATAATTGTTCAGCAGATATCGTTATAATGGCCATAACCAGCCAGATAGAAAAAACTACCGGTGTGGGTGAATGCCTGATTAAAGACTGGTCCCCCGCTGGTTTGTTAAAACCATCCGCTATTAAACCCGCCATATCAACCATTGAGCAGACCCTTGTACTGAAGAAATTAGGCAAGCTTTTTGCCGATGACCTGGCCTCCATGGAGAATGCGTTAAAAGACCTCCTGGGTATTGATCAAAAAAAATAGCGCTTTGCCGCGAAAATGTCCCATATCGGGACGCAGCGGGACATAAAGGGACACTCCGACGCATCCAGCCTTAAGGCATCTACCTGACATGTAACATTTCTTTGTCTGGCATTCCATTTGCTATCACTTCTTGATTATGTCACAAGAATCCGTAGAGAGATTTTTAGGCCGTCTTTTGACCGATGAGAGCTTCAGGGACAAAGCTGCCCGGTCATTTGAAAGGGCATGTGTTGAAGAAGGGTTCCATTTTACAGAAGAAGAAGGCCGTATTATGAGAAGCATGGATTACAGTCGTTTTGTTAACTTGTCGGAACAACTCGATAGAAGCATTAAAAGAAGCGGGGGGCAGACAAGTGATTATTAATAAAAACAGAATATGTGTTGCACCTGCTATAGCTGGTTCAATATGATAGCGGCGAGTATATATAATGACGACTGTGAAGAGCGTCGAAGGAAAGAGATGACCGATAAATTTGGCGAAAGGGTCAAGGACATTCGCAGTAAGAAAAAACTCACCCAGGAGCAAGTCGGCGAGCGGGCGGGAATAAATCCGAAATATCTGGGGGAAATAGAGAGAGGAATCAAAAGCCCCACGGCTGTTGTGATGTGTCGCGTATCCAGTGCCCTTGGCGTGCCGATCTGTGAAATCCTTACAAACGACTACTGTCCGCATAATAAATAGCTATAAAAGGGGGTAAAGATGTTTTTTAAGATTTTGTGTTTGATTGCTGTATCTTCTCTTGTCGGCTGCGCTGCCGGTTTGCAGGAACCTGGCACTAAAGTCACCATGGACACACCGTCGAAGCTCTCGGTTATAAGGCCTGAGTCGAAGGTGCGTATTGTAAGCTTGAGCAAACAGGACACAAGGGCCATCAAAAAAAAGGTTGACGATCCCTGCCCGCCGGATATGAGTGCAAAGTTGCTGAAATCGCTCGAAGCTAAAATCAATCAGGCCACCCCGAGACTGTTTGAGGCCTCCTTAAATGAATCGCCCGACGCCAGCTATTTGATGAATATTGAAAATTTCTGTGACTACAGAAAAGATGACGATGCAGACATCAAGTATAACGCCGTATACACTGTTAAACAACAGTACAGGAGTGATAAAAAAGGACTTGAAACCGGCGGTGAAGATAGAGTTGTGGAAGAAAGAAAACGAACTGCCACTGCTACATTTGTGTCTGCTGTTTCCATCTATGACACTAAGGAATTGACCCCTCTTTCCTACTTCAAGATCATAACATATGATACCGATGTTGAACCCGAGAAGGGCGATGTAAAAAGTGGCAAAGAGTTCTGGACATACCTGAGTGAACAGGTTGCGGCAAAAATAAAGGATTTGACGGTGCGGGACAAGAAGAAAGTCGGGGCCTTCATCCCGGACAGGGCAAACGAGGAAATAAGGAAGCTGATCCAGTCTGAAGACCCCTCCGCCGCGCTTGAAAAGGCCGCAAAACTCCTGCCCTTGCCTCCCGGCGAGATGGTCGAATTGAAGAGGGCTTTCTATTCTCAGCCGCTCCCCGCAGGCGGAAAAGAAAAGAATGATAATGAGAAAAAAGACGAGGATAAGAGCGACAAGGAGAAAAAAGAGGGGAACCCTACGGCTGCAACGAGGAGCATGGAAACCGATCTCGCAAATTACTACATCTACCTTACGGCAAAAGAGGCGACTAACCCGGACGAGAAGAATATCAAAGAGGTCTTTGATGGGGACAACAAAATCATGTCCCTGACGGAGGACGAGGGGCTTATCAAGGCGTGCGCCCACTCGCTTGGAAGAATCGAGGTTAAGGCAGAGAGGCTGCATGTCCGCCTTATGGCGTTCAATGATACGGCCAACAAAGACATAACCAGTGGACTCAGACCCGAAGATGTGAAGGAGCTTGAGGAAAAGAAGGAACAAACGGAAATGAAGGCGTCCGATGAAAAGAAGGGCGAAGGAGACGAACAGGGAGAAGTCAAAATCGAACAGCCTTCTACAGGCCAGAAAAAGCAGGAGGTTGTGAAGGAGGCAGACAAGGAGCCTTCGCCTGAACCTGTCAAGGCAAGTAATAAGGCAAGGAAAAAGAAGCAGAGTGCAAAGAAGAAAAAACAGAGCCCTGACGCCCATTAATCCAATGAATAACGGCGCAGGGCAAGTGAATAAATCTAATAGAGGAGGGCAAATATGAAGTCTGTTATCCGTGAGCGTCTTTTATATCTGTTCCATATATTTATTATCATGGCGGCCGTTGTCTCGTGCGCTCCGCCTGAGAAAAAGGTTTTTACGAGCTACACTGTTCCCGGTGTTGCCGGCGTGAATGTTGAGGACATTCAAAATATAGTTATCGAAAAACCGAAGCTTACGATGACCAATAAAGATGCGGCCCAAGTCTTTGGCATATATCTATCCGAGAAGCTCAATTCCTCCATTTATAAAGAGCAATATCTCGCCGTGGCAGACTGCCTGTGCGGGGACAAAAAAGGCGAAGGCCGCCTGAAGGAGCGTCTTAAGGGCAACAACTGGCACGGCTATTCGGAACTGCATGCCGGCCGGGTTGCACGGGCAAAAATGCTTGTATCGGCGGACATCATATTCAAAGAGGAAAAGGGCGCGGACAATATAACTACTGAAGTGCATACGACTCCATACGTTGTCCTGGGCAAAAAGGACAAGGACGGCAACACGCAGTCCGAGCCTAAAAAGGACAAGAAAGGCAACATAGAGCAGGTAGTTGACAAGCACCAGACAAAGGTGGATTTTGTGAAGTACGATCTGTCGGGGACCGTTCATTTCAAGATGACGAGCCCGAAGGGAGAGCAACTGTACAATAAAAGCTACCCGGTGAAACTCGTGAGAAAGGTGGGCGGCAATTCCGCTACGATATCGGGCTATCCGACCTATCTTGAGCTTGCGGCGGAGCTTCTACAACCCGCTGTTGAGAAGGTCGTGAAAGATATCAGCCCGCACAAGGAGACGCGAGAGCTAAAGATCAATGAAAACGGCGACAAGAGTGCTGTTGTCCTGATGAAGGCCACTGCGTTTCTCGATGCCAAAGAGGTTTTGGAACAGGCGATCAAAAAGAATGAGACTACAGCACAGGAAAAAACAAAGCAGATAGAAGAGGCCTTTGAAAAAGATAAGAAGAGGATTGAAGAAACCGTTAAGGCCGAAAAGGAAAGGGAAGAGGCCGTCAAAAGAATCACTGCGGAAAAAACGGCGAAGATCAAGGAGGCAGGCAGGATACTGTCTCCGGACTATGAAAACTTCGGGATATTGAGGGAGATATTGGGCATGTATGGTGCAGCGATAGAGAATTATCAACTCGCCTATAAGAGCGACGAGACCAATAAGAGCGCTGCCGCAGCTGAAAAGAGGGTTGCAGAGCTTATAGAGAATGTAAAGAAAATGAAGGACAAGGACGCGGAACTTCAGGAAAAGGGCATGCAGAGGCCCGGATATGAACACAAAGAAAACGAGAACCATTTATAAAATTCTGATAAAAGGAGATAGCCATGAAGAGTGCAAAGAGTAGTTTCAGGTTCTTTATGCCGTGCTTGTTTCTGTTGCTCTTCATCGTATCCTGCGCGCCGCCGACTACGAAGGTCTCGATGAGAGTCCCGGGTGAGTTGAATTTAAAGGGGGTCAGCAAGATAGCGATTATTGGGTTTAACACGATCGATGAAAGCGCAGAGCTTGGAAAGTTCGCGGCTGACGGCAGCACGCTCGCGCTCGCCAAGGGAGCTGTGGAGGACGTCTTTTACAGGGAGCCGTGTTATTCGGTGGTTGACCTTGAGGTGGAGAAATATATTAAAAGGAATATGCGAAACGTAAAGACGCCCGAGCAAAAATTCAACGCCCTGCTGTACGGGAAGGTCTGGTGGCAGCTTGGAAAGGAGCACAGGAACATTCTGCCTTCAAAGGTAACCCTGACGGAATGGGGCACGGAGCAAAAACGCTGCGGTGAGGTCAGCGGCAAGCCCATATACTGCCCCCACCGCTATACCCTTAAGACAAAGGAAGTTGTTGTAGAGGAGAAATACAGGGCTGTTGACGCGACACTTATGGTCAGCCTGTCGATTTACAGCACTGATCTGCAAGACCGCAGCATAAAGAAGATCACGCAGACCTTTGAGGTCGCAAAGCGCGAGGCGATCATAAAGAAAGGCGAATTCAACGTCGCAAGCGAAATAGTCGGGTTCACGGAGAACAAGGACAAACTTGCGACGCTGAAGGCGCAGGAAACCCCTATGTTCGGCTTTATCTCAAAATCGCTCGGCCTGCAGAAGGAAGGTAAAAAAGTGACCGGCGACCTGACTGTTTCGGAAAAGCTGCTCACAATACCGACCAGCCTGGAGGCAAAGACCGTGATGCTTGATTCAGTTATAGGTCAATTCAACAAGGCTGTCGCACCGCATCGGGAGGATATCCCCGTGCTCTTGAAGACAAACGACAGGAAGATCACGGAGCTTATCCTCTATTCCGCATATAATTCCGCGCGTAAATACATAGTGGAAACCGTTCTCTCGGGCGGTAGCGACAAGGCGGCCCAGGTTTTTTATGAAGACCCGAGCCCGGAAGGCTTTGTCGAGGCGGCGACTACTGCCATGAAAGACCGACGCAAGGCCGTCTTTGAGAAGGAACAGGCACAAAAGGCGGAGAAGGACAGGCAGGCCTATAAGGAGCCCGACGCCAAAAAACTGCAGGAAGAAGTAGAAAAATTTCTCAAGGACAATATCGATTATTTTTACAGTTATGCGCTTGCCGAAGAGGCCATCGGCAATTATACAAGGGCGCTCTCGATCTGGCGGTTTGCCTTCGGGTACAGGCCTACAACCCAGGAATTTGCGGACGGCATAGGGCGCTGCATGCTGGCCCTTGATTACAACTCAAAGCTCAAAGAAGAGATAGACAACAAAAAAACTGCAGCCAAGATTACCGAATAAGTTTGAGAAGAGGAGGGGATATTTGATGAAAAAGTTTGTCGGTATTTTTATCTTGTGTGTTGCATTGGTGTTTACCGGGACGGCATATGCAAAAAAGGTCTCGGTCAAAGTCTCCGGCGGCAAGGGTATGTCGAGATTCAAGGCGAATAAGACGCTTGAAGGGCTGGCGCGGGAAGAGGCGGTCAAACAATATGCGAAGAACAAGAACAGAAATATCTTGGATAAGGTCCTTGATGAACTCGCGACTGAGAGCGCGCAGTACGTTATTAATTCAGACTGCGGGGATATGGAGTCTGATGATAACGGCGGGTTCAAAATGACTTGCATGGTGAATATAAATGACCTCGAAATAGGGCGGGCGATTACGAACAAAGGGGTTGCTGCAGGGGCTGGATATGCCGCGAAGCTCATAATCTTGGAAGACCCGCCCTCAAAAGGCAGGATGGGCCTGCTGTTCGAAAAAGGAGCTGCAGCAAAAACCAGGGCGGACATCGCCCAACTCTATACGGACATACAGAAAAATATAAAGTCCGTAATTATGGAAAAACTCAAAACAGTCGGTTTTGATGCCTACGATCTTGAGGTCGACGAGCGCTTTAAAGACTTCATGAGCGCAGATTCTCATCTGGTCGGGGTATATTTTGACGTTGACAAGGGTGACTTTAAAATAGACCGGGAGTTGATCGCCAAAATAAAGCAGGTTTATCCTGACACGTTGATCTTGTATTACAGAATTTCGTCGCTCTACGTGGACCGGAATTCGATTAATGCGGGCATAGCCCTGGATATCAAAAGCCTTAAGTACAATACTGCTACTTCGTTGGGCCAGCCGCTGAGTTTTTCGAGTCCCTTGCCTGCTGACAGAGAGAGTAAAAACGCTCTGATAGATGGCGTGAAGCAGGCGGCTGGTGAGTCGATTTCAGAGTTGATGAAAACAGGCCGATTCAAGATAAACGAACTCATCGAGGCAGCGAATAGGGGCGCTGAAAACGCGCCGGTTGTAATGGAGATAGAATCAAAGTCAGGCAGGCTGCTTTATGAGATAAAGAAGACACTTATTGCGAAAGGAACTATTAAGAATGCCGATGCGGAAACCTATGGGAGCACACTGAAAATCGTAGTGCAAAACAAAGATATTAAGGACTGCGAAGCTTTTTTTTACGAATGTATAGCGCCTATCCTGGATAAAAATGGGGTCAAGGTGCCGGAGGATTTCAAGCCAACAGGTAAGACCGGACATGTAAAGTTATGATGAGAGCAGGTTCCGACTTGTTATCACGTTATCACGAAGTGCAATAAAGACATGAGGAGATAACTAAATGAAAAAAATATTCAAAATTCTTATCTTGATGACTATGGTAGCGCTTTTGTTTGGCTTTTCGACTGCCAGCGCTGAACCTCTTATTAAGAAAGGACCATCCAATATCCGCCTCCTTGTCATTCACGACGATGACGCGGAATTGGCTGATAAAAACAGCGCTGCAATTGAAAGCGTTTATGACAGTATCGTGGAATCTCTGACGGATAAAGGTTACAGAGTTGTTGATAAAGCGACAGCGGAAAAATTCTCGATGCAGATCGCGCATACCCATGACATTGATCCGGTTCTGAACAAGGCTGCGGCATATGGCTTGCTATATCACGCCGAGTATACGCTTTATTACAAAGTGAACGGCATTCTCAGAGACGATTCATCTTTGCCCGGAGCCTTGATGAAGGTCAGGGCTAAAATCATTGATAATACCGGATCACAGATCATGTCTTCAAAAAATGCCGAGGCATCCTCGACTGGGCTGACCATGGGGGATGCAGTTGAAAAAGCGTCAGCCTCGGCGGGGAAAAAAGTGATCCCGTCGCTTATGGCTGTTATGGAGAAAGGCCTTGATCAAAGAAAAAGCACGGGCAATATTTACACTATTGTAATAGACAACGTAACGGAACAAGATGAATTGGAACAGTTTGAGGAGGCCCTGGAGAAGAGCGAATTAGTGGCCTCTGTCCGGGAAATGGAATCAGGTGGCGGGAAGACGACTTTTGAGTTTGAATATAGGGGCAAGAGAGACAAGCTTGATAAGGAAGTGACGAAAGCCGCTAAAGTCATCGGGTGGACCCTGAAAAAAGTGCGTTCTGAAGGCAACAGAAGCACATGGAAGAATATCTGAGAGGAGATCATGAGAAGGGCTCTTTTTATGTTTTTTATTTTTGTTTCAGGTCTACTTGTTCAGATAGATGCCTGCGCAGAAGAAATAACGGCTAAAGGTGCGGGTTTGTCGAGAGAGCAGGCTGTACAGGCGGCTATGAGGGATGCAGTGGAACAAGGATTGGGCGCATATGTTAAGTCTCAAGCGCTTTCAGACAGGGGCTTGCTTGTTGAAGATAAAATACTCTCTCATGTAAAGGGATATGTGACAAAATTCTCGGTTTTGGCGGAAGATTTTAAAAGCGAGAAATATATTATCACTATCAGGGCAACTGTTGACGGGAAACTGTTAAAAGATGATATTGACGCCCTCAGCATATTGCGTAAGAGCGCGGGCAACCCCCGCTTGCTTGTTGTATATAAGACTGATGGAAGGACTTCAAATCTGGAAGGCTCAGACTGCATAAGTGAAATTTACGGCGGAATAGTTGAAGCCCTTGCCGACAGGCAGTTCAGGGTTGTCGACAGGCCTGCAGCAGAGAGTTTTTCAAGGCAGATTGCCGACACGCATTCGATAGACACATATCTGAACAAGGCCGCTGCTTTCGGGCTTTCATATGACGCGGAATATACGCTGTTCTATGATATAAGCGCGGACATCAGAGAGGGCGAAGTCTATAGCAAGGCGCGTCTCAGGGTCAAGACACGATTAGTGGATAATACCCGCTCTCAAGTCATCAGCAGTAAAATCACCGAGGTTGAAAAGAACGGCCGCAACCTTGCCGTGGTTCTCGAAAAAGCAGGACGGGAGTGCGGACAAAAGGCTGCCGGCCCGCTGATAGAAGCGCTTCAGCAAGCCTGGATGGAAATGCAGCAAAACGGCTCGCTTTACACGATAGTGATAGACGGGCTCGACGACACAGAGCATGTTGCAGGATTCAATGGGAAGCTCGAAAAATTCCCTGCTGTGAGCGCATCACGAGAAGTGGAGTCTGGCGGTGGTAAAGCCGTATTTGAAGCGGACTACAGAGGTAAGAGAGATCAGCTTGACAGGGACGTTTTGAGAGCGGCAAAGGAACTTGGCTGGCAATTGCAGAAAATACGCGCGGAAGGAGCGAGAAGTACATGGAAGAAAATATGATGAAACAAAGGCTTATCTCGACAGGAGGGGGTAATATGATGAGACGAATTATTTTATTGATCGCAACGCTGATGGTGGTTTCCCCTGAGGTTGTTTTTGCAGACCCGCCTTTTCCCACGAGTTACAAGCCGGAAAGCGCTTTTATAAGCGGCCATTTTAAGGCTGTAGGACGGTCGGCTCCGAATCAGGATGAGTATTCCGCTCTGAGGGCGGCTAAAATGTCGGCTCAAAGGGAACTGCTCGAAACGATCAAAGGTGTAAGGGTCAGCGCCGAGGCGGAATCTTTGAAGGGATTACTTACAAGTGATGTTATTAAAACCGCTGTTGAGGGACTGTTGCAGGGGTCTACTATTTGTGAAAACGGTGAATATTATGATGAAAGTAAAAGAATGGGATATGTCTGCATTGAGGTTGGGAGAAAAGAAATGCTGGGGCAGTTGTATTCAAATCAGACGATGATGGACAAGATCGCTGCTACTGTAAAACCGACTCGCCAGTTTACTCCTCAGGAAGTCAAACCGGCGGTTGAAAATTATGACGGCTTGATAATTGATCTTAAGGCTCATAATTTCAGGCCAGCCCTTATCAATAAGATATTTTCCGCAAAGAATGACGTTCTCTATGACCCTTCAAAAATAAGCAGGCAGGTCCTTGTTGAAAATGGCTGCGGCGATTATACGAACAGCGTTGATAAGGCAAAGGCCGCCCTTGAGGCCAGGGGAGTGAGTCATCCTCTAATAATAAAGGCGATAGGGGTGGTCTCTGCTACCGATGCCAAAGTGTCGGAGGATGATGCCGTCAAACTTTTTTCAGCAAATCAGAATGCCGGTTTCTTTTCCGATGCAAAAGTTGCGTTTGTTTTGAAATGACGGGGCCGATGACATCCGGGCAACATATCGATCTGTTTCCCATCCCCTGCTATTGCGACGAAAAGATAGTGGTGGTATTTAATGCAGGCACTTACAGTGTCCTTGAAAGATCCAGCCGGCGCAGTGAAATGTGTTATAGAGACTGTTATGTGACCAATCTTTCCAAGTTGCGTATGGTTGCCGTCATCCGCCTTGAGAAACAGGAAAGGTCTGCTGTTATCATGCCGCAGGCTACAAAGATCCTGTTTGTTGACTATTCATACATGCTGGACAGGATCGGCTACTCGAAACCATATGAGGAATCCACAAAGGAGAATTTTGGGACGGTTGATGTGTATCTTTACGGTGATCCGGTAGAGACGCCTGAAGGAGGAATCGGCAGGATGCTTGGTGCAATCCACAAATCCGGTAAAGAAGAGGCCATTACCCTGACCCGGGAAGATATTGACAAGATTACCGCTGAAACGCCGGACCATTTGGTCTATCATTTCAGGTTTGACATTAACGTCGTCGCCCCGCGCATGAAGACGAGTATAATCTGATCATAATTTATGAGGGTACTAGAACAATGTCTTCCTATAAAGAAACCATCCTGGAAATCGAAGTTCTTTTTGAAGAATTAAAGAAAATGGGCGGCCCAAGTAAGCCTGTTGGCCCTAAATATATTGCGGAAAAAGAACGTCAGCTCGAAGAAATTGACCGTCATCGTCGCCAGGAAGAGCGAGCATATTTTCGCAGTGCCGCAGAGGTAGTGGCAGATATGGAACGTGGCTGGTACCCCCACTACCATCATCAACTTTCACTTTGGAAAGAGTTTCTCGACCTGATGGCAAAGAAAATTGAGCTGGATGATCGTGGAGAAAAATTGAATTTAGATGAAATGGATCGTTGTGTTGAACTTTTTCAAATAGTCTATGTACCCTTTGTCGAAATGATGGCGGCGGCTCAGGAAAGTATCCCCGAAGCAGAAGCCTGCGACGGAAAAACAAAAATGTTCCGCTACGCAAACCTGATAGAAAATAAACTTCTGCCCGAAGCTAAAAAAAATAATAATCCTAAAAGCGTTACAGAATTACAAATGCTTCTCGAACTTTTAAAAGGTTCCATTGTCAAAGATACCGCTCCCGAAGATTCAGATGAGTATCTTCCGCTTTATTTGCGTTATCTTTTTGAATTCGACAGAGACAAATCAATCCGTGATCAGATTTTAGATGGAATATTTGGGAAACCATCGGATTAAAATCAAATTCTTGCTACGACCGCGCCGAAGCGTCGAGGATTTTTGATTGCCGTCAATCATTGTATTGAGAGGTCTTGTGAATGACCTACCCGAGGCAGGCATGGGAGCCAATAGACAAAATTATGGAAAAAGCTAATGAATTGGAACTTGACCGATAAGATGCTTTTTGCTCAATTTGTTGCGGTTTTGGCATTCCTGATCTATTTTGATCCTACTTTGATTTTTGCTAAAACAGATAAGGTTGCTAAGGTCACTTCGATAAGCCATTCATTATCCGGTGACGGCGTGAAGGTCATAATTCAACTATCAGACAATATGAAATGCCACATTGGCAAATTGTCCGGACTGGAAAGGTTGTATGTTGACATTAAGGATACTGTGTTTTCAAGACATATTAAAAAGAAGCTCTTATTAGACAATCAATTCATAAAGGCAATAAAAACAGGTCAATATAAAGAAGATACAGCAAGAATCGTCATTGAGTTTGCTATTGGCAAATATTCATACAATGTTTTGCGTGAAAAAGAGATGAAAAGGCTTGTTGTAAGCATATCTCCTGTCAGGAATGGAGAGGGAAAAGCAGCAGAACGTAAGGGCCGCACCAAAAAAAGAATAATTGTTGACGCCGGACATGGGGGGCATGACACCGGCGCAATTGGGCCGAAGGGATTATATGAGAAGGATGTGGTCCTGGATATTGCCAGGAGGATAAAAAAACATATTCAAAAATCATCCTGCTGTGAGGTAATACTTACACGCGACAGAGATATTTTTATCCCTCTTAATGAACGAGCTGCAATTGCAAATAGGCACAGTGCAGATTTTTTTATTTCCGTGCATGCAAACGCAAGTCCGAATAAAAATGCCAGGGGCATAGAAACTTACCTCTTAAACTGGACCGATAATGAAGAGGCTATGAACGTCGCGGCCCGTGAAAATGCTATATCTGTAGAAAAGATGAAAAAGGAGCAGGACGAACTCGGTATTATACTCAAGTCACTGGAAATGGAAAGCAAGAGGGATGACTCTGTTAAGCTTGCCGGTCATGTGCAGAACTCTATTATCACTCAAATGAAAAAGGATTATGCGGGAATTCATGACCTTGGTGTTAAGCAGGCGATGTTTTATGTCCTGATCGGCGCAAGAATGCCAAGCATCCTCGTTGAAGTATCCTTTATAAGCAATCAAAAGGAGGAGAAATTGCTGTCAGACGAAAAGTATCGGACAAATATTTCTAAGGGAATTGCTGCTGGGATCAATGAATATACTGCCTCTCCTGGATTAGTTGCAACGGTGAAATAGGCTAATGTCGAAGAATAACCCAAGTTCATGTATTTCAGCATTATTCCCAAGAAACAAACAAATAATCATCGCCTTTCGAGGTCTTGTGAATGACCTGCCGGAAACCGGAATAAACCGAAAGGGCCGGTTCAGTCGAATTTTGAAATTGCCGGTTATTTTGAAAAAAATATTGCATGCCGACAGGCAACTTCTCGCCTTGATCAGTAAGGCTTACAAGGAGTATGAATCAATCCCTTCAATCAGAGGCTCGAACAGCTACTATGATGTTTCCTCCGGCAAATACGACGACGAGTATTATGAAATCAAAGAGGGCCTGGAGAACAAGCGCAAAGAGGCATGGGCGCGATATCTTTTCCTGCTGCGTAAGTTGTAATTGCTAAATGGGTCTGATTTCTTAGAGATTAAGCAACCTTTCTATCTTAATGGAATCTCCCAAAACTTTTCCAATGCCGAAGAGCTTTCCAGCCTGGTCTTTGAGACGGACGAAGGAAGCCGGGAAGCCAGGAAGGCCGGAAGTAAAAGTGACCGGGTTCCCGTGTATTGCCCTTTTAAGGTCGTTCCCCTCCAGTTTTATTTCAGGCAGGTGTGCCAATGCAGAGTCAATGGAGCATAAGGAGATCGTTCTTCCCGGCAATTCATCTAATCCTGCGGAATTTTCTATCTTAAACCCGCCGATCCTGGTGCGTTCCAGCCCCAATACATAAGCCCCTGTACCAAGCGCTTCTCCGATGTCATTGCAGAGAGAACGTATGTATGTGCCTTTGGAGCATGATACCTTCAGGGTCAAAAAGGGGAGGGCGAATTTAACGATCTCTATCGATTTTATTTTTATCTTTCGCGGTTTTCTCTCGACTTCTATGCCCTTTCTTGCTAATTTGTACAGGGGCTTTCCTGACATTTTAATTGCAGAATACATTGGTGGGACCTGCTCTATCTCGCCAATGTATTTTTTGATTACGCCTTCAATGTCATCGGCGCTGACCGAGAAAGCTTGGGCTTTTTTTGTGATTATACCTTCGGAGTCATAGGTGTCCGAGCTCTCACCGAGTTTTGCTGTTACTATATATTCCTTGTCAAGGTCTGAGAGGTAGTTAGTGATTTTTGTGGCTTCGTTCAGGCATATGAGAAGTACTCCTGTTGCAGCAGGGTCAAGCGTTCCGGCATGTCCGGCCTTTCTCACCTTGAAGAGTTTTTTAACGCCGGATAATGCGTCATGCGATGAAATGCCAAAAGGTTTATTGAAGTTTACGATGATATTCATAGGACATTGAACATGCCGAGCCCTTTTAGTTCAAAGAAGACCGTAAAACTGTATTCGGAAGGGCTCAATTTATATGCGGGTTTCCTCGATAATGAAAAAATTACTGCCCAGCACTGCTGGGTATATGTGGTCCTTATAATAGAATCCCTCAGGCCTTTACCTTTCATGTCATACCATATGCTTGAGTTGACGGCCCACCTTTGAGTTAAGACCGAATTGAGTCCTGCTTTATAGAGTTTAATATTGCTTTTCCTTGTGAACCTTTCTCCTGTAGTGAAGGTAGTTTTTTCGGCCAACCTTATCCCGATCTCGGAATTGACCTGCTCGGTACTGCCATTATTAAAATCGTGAGATATATCGAACCTGAGACTGAAAGGGCCCTTCATATATGCCTCAAGCCTCGTCGGGAGAAAAGGGTCGGCGGTGTTATCGGCATTAAGGTCATACGGTTGCGTCAAACGGGCTGATAATGACGCCTTGTCGAAGCTGAACGTATTAAGCAGGGAAGCCTCGGCAACCGAGGTCCGGGTGAAAAGCTCGGTTGAGTCAAAAAGCGGGAGTGAATCTGCCTCGGGTATGAACCTGTATCCAAGCGAAGGTTCTATAATATGCGTAAAGGTCTCGTACCGTTTTACAAACCTTGAAGATGTATTTGCCCGGTACTCAAGGTTTTCGCTGTGAGGAGAGGACCCGAAGGTCTTATCATTTTCTAGTTTATAGGCTGTTTCCCTGAAGGATAGTGACTGGAACAGCCTGACACCGTCGCCCGAGGCGTATGATATCGTGGGGAAAACATCTATCCTCTGTCCTCTTGCTTCCCTTGTCCTGTAAAAATTGGAAAAACCTGAGAAGAGATCAAACATAAAAGGTCCAAGCGGGGCGGGATTCATCACATAACCAAGCTCGGGCAGTTTCTGAGGCGTATGGGCGTCATTATCTTTCAGGTCTATCCAATACTGGCTGAGCAGGTATAGCCTTGAGTTTCCAACAGGCGAGGAAATCTCCCCGGTCGACTGGAGAAACCTCTGGCTTCTGAGGACCTGCTCTTTATAAAAATCCTGCTCGGTTGCATGACCGGGGTCGATATATCGTCTGAATGTATATTCTTTGTAGAAATCGTTTTCATTTACATAATTAATGTCCAGGAACCCGGTTACGTCTCCAGACCGCTGTTCATGTATGCCTTTGAATTCCAGGAAATCCTTTTCGAGTTCGTTGTCTTTGAGGTGATAGGCATACCATCTCCCCTTATTCCGGGGCTCAATATATCTGTATTCAACGCCTGTACCGAGGCCGCGCTTCGAGAAGAAATCCAAGTAAATCGTAGCGTCCCTGTTATCAGCTATGTTCCAGAAAAAAGAAGGACTGAATTGAAAACCCTTGGTTGAGCTGTTTCCGAAAAGTGGGAAAAGAAAACCTGTTTCTCTTTCCGTCTTGATTGGAAACCAGAGGTACGGGGAATACAATACGGGCAGGCCTTTTATCCTGTAAGTAACATTGTCGGCTGTGAGGCGTTTTCCGATGACTGCGTCTATATTTTTTCCCTTAAAGCACCAATCTGCCATAGATGCAGCTTCGGAGTCGCAGGATGTGAAGGTCGCCGAGCTGGCGTAATAATGGTCTTCCTTAATCTTCTTTACATTGTCCCCGTTGATCCAGAAGTTGGTTTTCTTGAAAAAGATAAGCGCGTTATGCAATGTGCCGGTCTTGGCGTCCATATTAATTTCCGCCTGATCGGTATTTATCAGAGTTTCGTCGTCTTCATATACTACGTGGCCCCAGGCCTCGGCATAGGACGTCTCCTGGTGATAGACCACCTTGTCGGCAGTGATGATTGCCCCTTCGTTTTCTATCCTTACATTGCCTGTAGCTACATGCCTTTTGTCTTCTCCGAAATACTCCATATGGTCGGCAGTAATGGTGGTGGCCCAGGCAACTGATAAGTGGGAAGTGAGTAGTAAAAAGCAAGAATTGAAAAATATAAAACAAAGAAGGAAGGATTTTTTTGTCTGTATTTCAGCCTTCAGCCTTTTGCCTTCAGCCTTCCGGTTTTTCATAGTGTTTCCCTCAGCTTGCCGAGAATTGCTTTTTCACCCAAAACTTCTTTTGCCTCGCCTATGGTATAAAACGAGCCTGTGATAAGGATCAGGCCTGAAGAACCAAAGGCAGCACTGCTTTGCTTTGCCATTTCTATCGCGTTTTTAACTGAAGAGGATGTTTTTGAAATGTATCTCATTTCAGCTGCAAGACCGGAAAGCTGTTCAGGTGATGCTGCTCTGCCGTAGTCCGGGGCAGTAAAAATCACTTCTGCGGCGACAGGCAGCAGAGGCTGGAGGATACCTTTTACGTCTTTGTCTGACATTATACCCATGACAAGGATTATACGGTAATCAGAGCAATATTTTTTAATAAAATCAGACAACGCAGAAGCAGCATCAGGGTTATGCGCGCCGTCGATCATGATCAACGGATTTGCGCAAACGGTTTCGAGCCGTCCCGGCCAACGCACGGATAAAAGCCCGTCCCTGACCCTGTATCCCTCTATCCCGTTCAGTGCAATACTCGCAGCCCTTATCGCCAGCGAAGCATTTATGACCTGATACTCACCAGCGAGAGGCACCTTCAGATCACTTACAGATAACTGGTCATCTTTATAGCCTAACTCTGTTACGTTAATTCCTGTTTTGACCAATTCTCCGCTAAAGTCCCTGCCATATATAAAAAGAGGTGAAGTCTTGTCACGCGCTGTGTTCTCTATAACGTCCCCAGCCTCTTTTTCCTGAGGAACTGTTATAACGGGCACGCCTCTTTTTATTATTCCTGCTTTTTCATGAGCAATGTCCGACAGGGTGTCGCCCAGAAATTCCCTGTGGTCATAACCGATCCTTGTGATTACAGATACGGCCGGGTTTATGAGGCTGGTGGCATCCAGTCTCCCGCCCATGCCTGTTTCGACAACGACCCAATCAACACCGCTTCGTGAAAAATATAAAAATGCCATTGCCGTTACAAACTCAAAGAAAGTAGGGACCAGTTCTTCCTGTGTTTCGGCTTCGGCCTTCGTGATTATATCGCGTATCTCGTCTGTGAGCGCCACGATTTCATGTTCGCTTATCATGACATTGTTGATGCGTATCCTTTCTGTGAAACTCACAAGATGGGGAGACGTGAAGAGTCCTGTCTTATGGCCGTGAGCAGTGACGATGGACGCGGTAATTGCGGAGACCGAGCCCTTCCCGTTCGTGCCGGCAACGTGGATAGCACGGAATTTATTTTGTGGGTCCCCGACAATAGAAAGGATTTTTGCGGTCTTCTCAAGCCCGAGCTTGATCCCGTGTTTCTGCAGACCATAAAGATATGATATCGCGTCGTTATAGCTCATAATATTTTTAATAGGGACAGACCCCTATTTCTTATTGCTTCGCTTTTTTGGGCCGTCCCTTTGGCAAAACTTTCAGCCTTACTCCTGTAATATCCTCTATCATACCAACAAAAGAATCATCTCCGCAGGGGCGTCCCCTCCGGGTATTCTGAATTATCGTTTTTGTGGGCTCATCATCCTTTCCCATCAGATATGCAGCCCAGTCCTCTATCCTCTCTCTCAGATAGCAAGCACCATTCAGAACCGTGTCGGCCTCTTTAAAAACATGCGCTTTGGCACTCGACCATTTGTAATCAGAAGGGCCCTCAACAATACCTGCCCTCACAGGATTATTCTCGACATAGCGCACAGCGGCATACACATGCCTTTCATCCAGCACACACGAAAAGAACCTCCCCTGCCATAAATGGCCGCTTGCCCTGTTTTGCTGGTTAACGTATTGAGAGTATCTCATGTGGAGCGTGCTGAACACCCGTGAGAGAGAATCGCTGTTCATCGGCACCCCGACAAAATGCACATGATTGCTCATCAGACAATAGGCCCATATTTTAAAGGAATATTTTGCGCAGTATTCTTTCAACCATTGGATATATTGCAAATAGTCTTCACCTGACTTGAAGACTTGTTGACGATAATTTCCCCTTTGTGTAATATGATGGGGATATCCGATGGCCACAGCACGAGCAATTCTTGGCATGAATGAAATGATACAGATCAGGCAGGAGGGATGTCAAGTAAAATAGGGACAGACCCCTATTTATTCACTAAAATAGGGGTCTGTCCCTATTTCCCCAGTGTTTTCCGCTCTAAATTTTGTAGTAGTAGTGCCGTCAGCTAAATGAACGTTTTCAATGGCTGAGACTGCCATAACATTGCAGGTAACTTTTTTTTATCAGCCTCTCCTTATAATAGGAATAGTGGCGCCGGTACTGGCAACTTTTGTGCGCGTAGAACTATTGGTAGGGTCAGAGCCGTCAGTTGTATAAAAGATGCTTGTAAAACTTGCATCATCGGGGATGCAATGAATCGTAACATCAAAATCAGAATTTTTTATGATATAGCCGGTCTATAGAACTGGCATTTCGGGAGAACTTTTTACCACGAGCCATTCGCCTTCATAAATATTAGACCCGGCTGAGTTAGTAGTAAGAACCTTTAGCGCGATCTTGTTAATGCCGGTACTATGATCATTGCCATAGCCCGTGTCTGGGAAAGGAGTTGATCCTGTCGTTGGAGTATTGGTTGTGGTGAGACTGCCGCCAACCTCAAAGTATCTTTTGTCTCCGGATTTAGTCAGAGAAAAATTTACTGTAATACTATGGTCATAGTATCCCGGCGCGACAGTTGGCACTGGCACTTCCGGTGGTAATATCACCTCATTCTTCGTCACCTTCGCCGACTTGCCTTCAGAGAGCGCCCCACCAGTCCCCTTGACCCAGAGCCAGACAGTCTTTTCACAAAGGTGAGCGCAGGATTTGAGAGTGCGGCTTGATTGCTAAGCGTGAGTGTGCCTCCGGCTTTTGTACTCTGCCCTTTTTTGTCTGTGGCTGTATAGGCATAGGTCAGCGTTACAGCGCTGAGTTTCTTGGCCTTGAGGTAAGTTTTGAGCGCAGTGTAGTTGAGCGTCAGTTCACGGGTAGCAGGATTGAATGACAGGAACTTCACTGCTTTGCCCGAAGCATCCACAGCCTTAAACGAGTATTTCAAGACATCACCCGCGCTGTCAGAGGCCGCATCAAAGGTATGAATAACCGTTTTACCTGTCCCCTCGGTTGAGACACTGATCGTAGATGCGGCAGTATCGGAAAGAACAGGCGGGCCGTCGGCTTTGACCGTGAGGCTTAGATGATGCTCGTACAGTACCACATTCTTTTCATCCAGCTTTGTTCCGGTTGCTTTCACTACATATGTAATTTGCTTGTCTGCCGTTAATTTGCCGAGCTTGCTGCGCGTAAGAGAAACAGCGCCAGTCCTGGTGTTAATGGTCAACGGCGAAACCTTGAGTCGCTTGTCTTGCGCGTCAAACGCCTGCACTTTGTATTTCAGAGGATAATTGTGGCTGACTGCGCTCAAAGGCAGAGTGGTGATTATTTCCTTTGCCGTGCCAAGTTCGGAAACTTCTCTGTCTTCCGTTGTCACCTCCGCGTTTTCCACAGCGGCCTTTTTCATTTGAGACGGCCTGTACAGGTTTGTGCCGAAGTAGTTTAGCGCCTGCTCCAGAGCATCAGCCAGCATTACGTTGGTGACAGGAGCGTCAGGATCGAAGCCGGTCTCATCGTCAGTCAGATAAATCCCGGCGGACTCAAGGCCCGCCCTGTATAATGGGACTCCACTTCGTTAAGTCCGAAAATCCGGGACAGTCCCCTACGCAGTCCGGTGCAAGTTTCAGAACATCGAAAAGGAGGACTGCAAAGTCGCCCATCGACAGCACAGGCGAATTGCCTGATTCGTCCTTCTCTGCAATCCAGACGTCAAGCCTTTCAACAGGTCCTTTCCATTGACTGCCGAAGTTTTGAGTGAAGGCAGCGTCGATATCTCTGCGGGTGACGGGTGTATCAGGATTGGGTTCGTCGAATGTCGACACCGTATATGGCATAACCATTATCAACAAGAGGACTGCCGCTATAGTTTGCACGAGTCTGTTATTTGTCGGCATGCGACGATAGTATTACAAATTAATTGTCAGAACCTTTTAAAATAGGGACAGACCCCTATTAAATATTAAATAATAGGGGTCTGTCCCTATTATTTTATTATTCTATTATTTTTTATTATTTTAAACTGTTGGAGATTGGGGCATGAAGTGTTCGACCAGCTTTGAGATTGTATTTTTCAATTCCTTCCGTTCTATGACAAGGTCAATCATTCCGTGGTCGAGAAGGAATTCGGCCCTCTGAAAGTTGTCAGGTAATTGCTGTTTAATGGTCTGTTCGATTACTCTCGGGCCTGCAAAACCGATAAGGCTTTTGGGCTCTGCTATTATTATATCTCCCAGCATTGCAAAGCTTGCGGTCACTCCTCCGAAGGTCGGGTCTGCAAGTATTGAAATATACAGTAAGTTTGTCTCTTTCAGTTTTGCTATGGCTGCTGATACCTTTGCCATCTGCATGAGCGAAAACATCCCTTCCTGCATCCTTGCCCCGCCTGAAGATGAAACGGTTATTAAAGGTGTCTTTTCTTCCAATGCCTTTTCAGCGGCCCTTGTTATCTTCTCTCCTACCACAGCCCCCATGCTCCCGCCCATGAATGAAAAGTCCATGATGGCAAGGACTACGGTTTTGCCGTTTATTGTGGCATTACCGTATATAACAGCCTCGTTGAGGCCGCTCTTTTTCATGTTTTCGTCAAGCCTGTTTTTGTAGGAAATAGTGTCCTTGAAATCAAGGTAGTCAGTTGTTTCAAGGTCCATATCGAGTTCATTAAAACTACCTTCATCCGCGATGAATTTTATCCGCTCTGCAGCGCTGATCCTGAAGTGATAGTTGCATTTAGGGCAAACCTTCAGGTTCTTCTCTATCTCTTTTTTGTAAACTATCTCCTTGCAACTGTCGCATTTTACCCACAGTCCCTCAGGGATTTTTACTTTTTTATCTGATTTTATTTCTTTCTGTTTTTTAAACCAAGCCATAATTCAGTGAACAGCGAACAGTGATCAGTGATCAGTGATCAGCAGCTAAGCACTCAAAGAACAATTAAAAATCTTGTCTTCCTGGCTACTGGTCCCTGACTACTGGCTACTGCCTTATTGCCTCCCTTAGTCCCCTGATAAATTCTTCCGCGCCTGCGGGGTCTTCGTGAAACTTCTTGACTATTGCGCTGCCGATGATTACGCCGTCGGCTGATTCCGCGACTATTCTTGCTTCTTCGGGCGTTGAAACACCGAAGCCTACTGCAATGGGTTTGCCTGTTAAGTCACGCACCATGCTGATGTGGTCCTTGAAGGTCGTGTCGAGGGTAAGGCCTGCGCCGGTAATCCCTGTTATTGAAACATAGTAAACGAAACCGCTGGAAGCTGATACTATCCTTTTTGCTCTTTCCAGAGTTGAAGTCGGCGCAGCCAGGAATATGGTATCAAGCCCTGGCTGTGTCTTTCCAGTGCGGGACAGTTTTATGAGGTCTGCAGCCTCCTCAGGCGGGAGGTCGGGGATTATAACTCCATCTGCACCTGCAGTCACTGCGTCACTCACAAAGCGCCCTTCCCCATATTTGAAGACAGGATTATAATATGTCATCAGGACAATAGGTATCTGCGTCTGATACCTTAATTCACTGACAAACCCTAAGACTTTTTTCAGGGTGACCCCTGCTTTTAATGCCCTCTCAGCGGCCCTCTGTATTGTCGGGCCGTCTGCAAGCGGGTCTGAAAATGGTACGCCGAGTTCCACAATATCAGCTCCGCACTTTTCGAGCAGAAGCACACGCTCCATAGTTTTATAGAGGTCCGGGTCTCCGGCCATGATATACGGTATAAAAGCCTTTCTGCCCTCTTTTTTTATTCGCTCAAATGTGGAAGCGATCCTTGATTTTTTCATATCAGTTTTATCCCTTTGATAGCCGCCACCTGCTGCACGTCCTTGTCTCCCCTGCCTGAGAGGTTAACGATGATGACTGTATCTTTAGAAAGGGTCGGTGCGAGCTTTACAGCCTCTGCAAGGGCATGGCACGATTCAAGGGCAGGGATTATGCCCTCTGTTCTTGACAACAACTCGAACGCCGACAATGCTTCGTCATCAAGCGCGTATGTGTACCTGACCCTTCCGGAATCCTTGAGAAATGCATGTTCAGGGCCGACTGCTGCGTAATCTAGGCCGGCTGACACGGAATGAGTGTCGAGAATATTTCCGTCGTCATCCTGCAGAAGATAACTCTTGGTCCCCTGGAGAACGCCGAGTGAACCTCCGGCAAACCGCGCTGCATGTTCTCCGCTCCCGATACCTTTGCCGCCTGCTTCAACTCCGATCATCCTGACGTCATCATCAAAAAATTCATTAAAGAGCCCTATTGCATTGCTGCCGCCGCCGACACATGCTATTAAATAATCAGGCAGTCTGCCTTCTGCCTTCAGTATCTGCTTTTTCGCTTCCCTGCCGATTACGGATTGAAAATCCCTCACTATCATCGGGAAAGGATGGGAGCCGAAAACAGTGCCCAGGACATAATGGGTTGTCCTGACATTCGTAGTCCAGTCCCTGAAGGCCTCGTTAATAGCATCCTTGAGGGTCTTTGAACCTATGGTTACCTCGTTCACACGCGCACCGAGCAGTTTCATCCTGAAGACATTTAAGGACTGTCTCTGTATGTCTACAGCGCCCATATATATCTCGCATTCAAGCCCGACAAACGCCGCGCCTGTGGCGGTCGCCACACCGTGCTGGCCGGCGCCGGTCTCGGCAATAAGTCTTTTTTTACCCATTCTTTTTGCGAGCAGGGCCTGGCCTATGGCGTTGTTAATTTTATGCGCCCCTGTGTGCGCGAGGTCTTCACGTTTTAAATATATCTTTGCGCCGCTGAGTTGATTGGAAAGCCTTTTGGCAAAATAAAGCGGGGTCGGCCTGCCGATGTAAGTCTGCTGGAGATGCTCAAGCTCTTTCTGGAAAGCTTTGTCTTTCTTTGCGGCGTTATATGCTACGGTCAACTCTTCAAGGGCGGGCATAAGTGTTTCAGGGGCAAACCTGCCGCCGAAATGCCCGAAATAACCCTTTTTGTCCGGTAAATTTTTGATTTTCAAACTCCAGCCTCCAAAAATAAAAAAAGTATCAAAGCGACATGTATCAAAGACTTTGACACTCTGACATTCTGCCTCTATAATACTATAATATGCTTCAGCGTTCTGGTATTATATCACATCTTAATTAATCTGGAGGAAACATGCAGGAGACCAAGATACTTCTTTCTGAAAAAGAGGTCCCCAGACAATGGTATAACATAATGGCGGATATGCCCAATCTCCCCAAGCCGCCGCTTCATCCCGGAACCAGGGAACCCATTGGGCCTAATGAATGTCCGGGTGAGAAGATAAAAGAATCGCTTGCAAAACTGCCGGTGATTTGATGAAAATAAACAGGGAGCAGGGAGCACGAATCTTATGGTCAGAGTCAAAATCTGCGGAATAACCAATATCGAAGACGCGCTTGCGGCTGTTGATTACGGTGCTGACGCGCTTGGTTTTATCTTCTTCGATAAAAGCCCCCGGTATATTACTACTGAAAAGGCAAAAGAGATAATATCCTGGTTGCCGCCTTTTGTCACCACTGTAGGTGTGTTTGTGAATGAAGACCCTGAGAGAATAAAGGAAATAATGGGACGCGCAGGGCTTAACATCCTGCAGTTACATGGAGAAGAGCCGCCTGATGCCTGCAAGGTATGGCACAGGGTTATCAAGGCTTTCAGAGTAAAGGATTTTACGGACCTCGATCCTTTTGAGAAATACAGGGCATCAGCCTTTCTTCTGGATACCTATACCCCTGAGTCTTTCGGAGGTACCGGCCAGACATTTAACTGGGACATTGCTGTTGAGGCAAAGAGGTTTGGCAGGATTATTCTCTCGGGAGGCCTTAACCCGGACAATGTAGAAAAAGCTATTAAGTGGGTAAATCCTTATGCTGTGGATGTCTGCAGCGGGATAGAAAAAGAAAAAGGCAGGAAAGACCTTGTGAAAATGAAGGTGTTCATTGAAAAAATACGCAAACTTTAACATATAATTGTTCTGTTATGACATAAGCCAGGCATTATTTTAAGTCCCGCAACAGATATCTTTTTCTCCTTATAATCTTTGGTTTCCTCCAGGCACAACAGTTCCTTGCTGATTATCTCCAGGCAAAGATAAAATCCGTTATTTAAGCGCCACATTTCAGTCATTATAATTTCCGGTCTTTATATCTCAGGCTTGACATATTTCCGCAGGGCATGTTATTACTTATAGGCTTTTTAGCTCGGCTTCCAGTGTCAGTAATTATGATTAGCGCATTTTTATGCTGATCTCAGACACAAATTACTATCAATAGATGGAGGGACTTTAAATGGCTCTTGCAACATTTAAAGGGGGAATTCACCCGCCTGACAAGAAGGAGCTTTCCAAGGCAAAGTCAATTTCTCCCACCAAACCGCCCCAAAAAGTTGTTATACCCCTAGTCCAGCATATAGGCGCTCCATGTAAATTAAACGTGAGCATCGGGCAGGAAATAAAAAAAGGGGAGGTCATCGGGACCCCTGAAGGTTTTGTTTCCGCGCCTGTTCATTCATCTGTATCCGGGAAAGTCATTGCAATTGGAGATTTTCCTCTTGCCACAGGCAGGATGGTCTCATCCGTTGTAATAGAAAATGACGGCAAGGATGAATGGACTTCCCTCAAAGACAATCCGGACTATATGAAACTCTCTCCGGATGAATTAAAGGGGAAAGTGAAAGATGCGGGTATCGTTGGAATGGGAGGAGCAGCCTTCCCGGCGCATGTCAAGCTTTCACCTCCAAAGGAGAAGCCTATTGATGTGGTCATAATCAATGGCGCTGAGTGTGAGCCCTATCTTACCGCAGACTACAGACTGATGATCGAAAGGCCGAAGGACATTATTGAAGGGTTGAAGGTGCTCATGAAGATCCTCAATGTCAATAAGGGTTTTATAGGGATCGAAAACAATAAGCCTGATGCCATAGAAGTGATGACAAAGGCTGTTTCAGGAGAATCTAATATTAAAGTCTGTCCACTTGAGGTGAAATATCCGCAGGGCGCTGAGAAGATGCTTATTAAGGCAGCTGTTGACAGAGAGATAAAACCGAGGGCGCTTCCAATGGATGTCGGGGTTGTGGTCCATAATATAGGGACTGCTATTGCGGTTTACGAGGCCGCGAGATATGGCAAACCGCTTGTTGAAAGGGTCGTTACTGTTACCGGTGAAGGCATAAATGAACCTAAAAACCTTATGGTGAAAATAGGGACCCTGGCTTCGGATCTTATTGAAGAATGCGGTGGTTTAAAGGCAGATGCTGCCAAGGTCATATCAGGAGGCCCTATGATGGGCTTTGCGATGAGTTCCCTTGATGTTCCTGTAACCAAGGGTACATCAGGCATACTTGTGCTTAAGGAAGAGGGGGTTGCCCATGCAGAGGATTTTGGGCCGTGCATAAGATGCGGACGGTGTATAGAGATTTGCCCGATGGGGCTAATGCCCTCGATGCTAAGCGTGCTCTCCGAAAGGGGATTTTATGAAGAGGCTAAAGAATATAATCTTTTCGACTGTTTTGAGTGCGGTTCATGCACTTTTGTATGTCCGTCCAAAAGGCCTATAGTACAGTTCGTAAGGCTTGCAAAGTCTTTGACAAAACCTTAATAAAGGCAATTACGAATTACGAATTATGAATTACGGGTTAATAAATTTTTATATTAAAATCCTCAATTTATAATTTTTAATTCCTAATTCCTAATTTATTTTTTGGGGAGTTTCTATGGAAACAGTAAAAAAAGAACATCAGTTCATCATCTCTGTAAGTCCTCATATAAAAAGCGAGGAATCAACAAGCAGGATTATGTGGAGCGTCAGCGCGGCCTTGCTGCCTGCAACTGTAATGGGGGCCTATTTCTTCGGTCCAAGGGCAATATTTACGGTCGCCCTGTGCATAATGGTTTCAGTGCTATCGGAATACGTATTCCAGAGGGCGCTTGACAAGAAGATTACTGTAAGCGATGGCAGCTCGTTCCTCACCGGTCTTTTACTCGGCATGAACCTACCAGCATCAGTGCCATTTTATATCCCTATTGTAGGCTCTTTTGTTGCGGTAGTCATCACAAAACAGTTGTTCGGAGGGCTCGGCTTTAATGTCTTCAATCCGGCACTTATCGGCAGGGCTTTCCTGCTTATATCCTTCCCCAAGCTCATGACTATATGGAGCGAACCTACTGCTGCCTTTGTCCAGTTTGATGCAAAGACTACAGCTACCCCTCTCGGTATCCTCAAGGAAGAAGGAGTCGCTAAGTTAATGGAGATGTTTGGCGACAAGGTAAACCTCTATACACAGCTCTTTGTAGGTCACAGGGCGGGTTCTATCGGAGAAACCTCCGCGATTGCGCTGATTATCGGCGCTGCGTTCCTCTTTTACAGGGGATATATATCATGGCATATTCCGCTTTCATTTCTTGGAACTTCTGCACTGATTGCATGGATCTTCGGCACAAAAGGCGCATTATTCGCAGGAGACCCGATTGTGCACCTTATGAGCGGCGGTATGCTCCTCGGCGCTTTTTTTATGGCTACTGATTATGTAACATGCCCTTCAGTCAAAAGGGGGCAG
>Ga0209211_10002165_pt1 | contig 34581 bp, 31 predicted proteins | sample RifGroA2_FD_183992 | JGI IMG/M metagenome (GOLD analysis project Ga0209211, IMG submission 183992) | Groundwater microbial communities from Rifle, Colorado, USA - Groundwater A2 (SPAdes) (version 2) | ecosystem: Environmental > Aquatic > Deep subsurface > Groundwater | place: Rifle, Colorado... | reverse complement strand
CATCGTCTTCACTGAGCCATACTCTTTTGAGTGTGTATTTCGGATCATCCGGAGGAACTTGTATTTTGTTGTCTTCATCAACTGTTTCGCGATCGCCTGTGCCGCTTCCATGGGCGAGCCACAATCCGCCACACGCTTTCATCATTGGTTCAATTGCGGTTACCATTCCGTGCGCTGTCATGGAATAGGTTATCTTGTTTTTGATTTTGTTGTGAATATATGGTTCTCGGTTTGAAACAACATATAGTTGGCGGTCTTTGAGATATGCTTTGGTGAATTCCTTGAGTCGTTCCGCCGTCCATGGCGTATCTATTTTTTCCATGCGCATACGGGCTTCCTCACTTGCAGATGACCGCGCCTGTAAAAGACTTTGGCTAATTTTTGATATTTCATACGCTAACGGTTTGAAAAAAGAGTGTCTTTTGAGCGGTTCAAGAGTGTTTTCACCTCTTCCAGTTCGAGCGGATTTAACAGATTCAGCAAGACTCTTAAGGGGTTTAAAAATAATCCATCGCACAAGCCAAATAACAATGACGGAAAAGAAGAATATCTGTATAAGCAATCGAAATAAATTACTTCCCCAAATCTGATTAATGCTGGAATCTATATAACCGGCATTTTGAACAATCATAAACGCTCCCACGACAGTATCATTTTGATGAAGGGGCTCCACAAAAACATACATACTTTTCCCATCAATTTTGAGAAAATCTCCCATCGATTCATTACGATCCATGGCATCAGAAACGGTATGGGGCTGATTAATGACGGTCTGGGGTAACTCGGCCGAAGCCGCTACTATTATTCCTTTATTATCGTACACTGCCATTCCAACCAAACGTTCGCGATTGGCGAATTTGTCGACTATTTTTTGCAAAGCCTCTGTTGAATGACCGACATAGGAAGGTTCAACAGACTCTTTCAGGCTATCAGCCAACAAATGAGTTCGGTATTGCAAATCGGCAGTCAAGGATAATTGTTGTTGATTTGTTTGTGATAAAGTAAAACCAAATGCGATTGTACTCACCACAATAATCGCACCAGTGATAATGAGCAGTAATTGTTTCATATACCAGAAAATTGAAGCGGAACGACTCCACTATTGACACTAGTATAGAACAATTTTGGGATATTTGCTACCCCGACCCGAAACGATGCCAAATACAATCGCCTGCGACAGGAACACCGGGTAAAAATTAATTTGACAATAAGAGTCACAATATGCCATTATTTAGTAAGTAAAACGGTGTTGATTAACATTTAGAAATCAAAGGTTCTTTTTATGCTTAGAATCATTGCGGTGTCCGATTATCCGAAAATCGCCAGTCTCAATGGTAACTGCCAAATGGATGACAGAAATTCCCCCGTAAAAGCCAGAGAGTTAGCGACAATCTGGGCTTTGGTACCAACTCTTGCCAAGTACGAACCGTTCGTGGGCATGTACTCTTCAAGAGCTTTATGGGCAACGGGCGCGGCATCGGTTTTAGCCAAGGCTTTTGAAATGGATTTCCAAACAGTCGGACAGTTGGGTCAATATGTAAACAACGAAGGCGAAACAGTGCCTTTCCGTCCGGGTTACAAAGTGGAAGACGGTGCCGCTTGGCAAGAAAACGGAGTGGAAACCTTCAAAGACCTTGCCGACGGATACTTTGTCGGCCAGCACGGAGAAGATTGTGAAGCGAGTATTTTAGTCGTCAGCCATCACCCCCTAATCGGAGGTGTCGTAGCTCACTGCTGTGGCATGACATCTACGGTTAAGGTGAACGCTATCGTTAACGACCCCAGGACGATCGGCAAAGGATTCCGAGTGTTTGAAATTACCCCAAACGGTAATGTCAAATTATCGGGGTGACGAGACTACCAACATGGCCCCGCGCGCGAATCTGATTCGCGCGCGGTTTTTATTCGCCCACCACCGTAAACCATCGTTCTAGTCTCACCACTGACCGCTTGGCTTGTAAAACACCTTATTGCCAAAGCGAAAATCGACATATTCTATTTTTGATAAATCACTGGAACCACCAAATCCAGAGTTGGAAACAATGGTCTGGAAATTATTGAGAATGGAGGCGAAATCGGCATCCCGACCAAAAATCAAACGCTGTCCGCCACTACTAAGTTTCGCTTCAAAATCACCGTTCTGCCGTTCACGAAAAAGAGAAACCGTAAAGCCAAGAGTGTTGAGGTCTTTAGCGAACCCCAAGAGAGCGCGGAAATATTCTGTTGTGGTATACGTTTGCTTGATTGGATTTTCTTTCGGAGTCGAAGAGTAAAATATTATAAAATCGTTTGGAGCGTTCGCGATTTCCAAAAATGACGCGAATGCAAATCCGTTCTTGTCTAAAATATAACAGGTTTCTCTTTCGCTGTCCGCTAAAGCTTCCGATTCATCTTGACACCACAAAGCTTCCGCCTTGCGTTCGGACACTTTAATGTCTATGGCGTGAAAATTTTTGAAGCGGACCACAACACTATCCAGCCTCGGAAACAATTCAGCAAGACTCTTGCCAATATCACTCTTGGGATAGAAAAAAATATTAGCTTTCGGCACTGTGAAAAAATACCGCCCTGTCAGAAATTTTTGAGCCTCATCCTTAATGTTAGAAGAAGAAATTGACGTTACCCCTACAATTTCAATATCGCGAATTGTGATGGCTTTTGCGCTCGAAGCCAAAAAAACCAGCCCCCAGAAACCGACAACGCAAATAATGGCAAAAACTATCCGGCCGACAAACGCCTTACGTTGCCTCTTCTGAAGCCTAAGGGAAGTTAGAGTTTTTTTTTTAAATCGCATAAAATAACATTATTTCGCAATCTTTTTTAAATGTTTTAATGTCCACATCCCCAAAAAAGTAAGTATTGACTTTACGCAACGCTCATGTATACTTTAAATGTGTCCATGAAGCGCAAGCTTTGTTCGGCTAAGGAATTCCATAAGCCGAAAGTGGACACACCAAAGAAACTGCTAATCACGCGGTTTTTTTGTTTTCTGCCTATCTTGTTTTTTCCAAACGCTGTAAAAATGAATATTACCTGTGCCTATTTTCCTCAACACTACGGTTACTGTCGTATTTTGTTTTCCTACAACAGATTGCAAAGTCCAAAACTCAACCATTTTCTTTAGTTTTTCCGAGTAAGCGGGAGGTTTGTATTCGTCTATTTTTGTCGCTGATTTTATGACTGGTATAACAAGCGGCAAGAGTCCAACTTTATACATTCTCTTTCTTCTGGAACGAGCGTGCCCAAGACCGTCATAAAGCAAATGCCTAAAACCCTTAGAAGTAAAAAAGATATCTTCTTTTAGAATGGGACAAAAGCTTTTTTGCGCGGCTTTATACCAAGTCCGTTTCTTTTTCAGCAGTTCGTCGTATTTTGCGTAAGTCATAGAATTGAAACTTAATCCGCCCGCTTGAGGATTTTTACAACTCCTTTATTGGCATTGACTTCAACCAAATCCCCGTTTTTTAAAACCTTCGTGGCAATTTTAGTGCCGACAATGCAAGGAATTTTCAATTCTCGAGAAATAATTGCAGCGTGAGAAGTTACGCCCCCTTCATCTGTCACTATTGCCGCACACCTTTTAATAAGTGGCATCAACTCGGGACTTGTACTAATGGAAACTAAAATGTTTCTCTTTTCAAAATCAACGCCATCAATTTGATTGGTAAGAACTATTTTTACCCTTCCTTTCACTTTACCGCTAAAAGCTGAGTTGCCTTTTATAATCAACTTATTTTTATTTATACCCTCTATTTTTTTAATTAAAGGCATAGGATTTTTCACCCATTTTATTTTTTCATAACCATTTAGATTTTCATAAATAAAAAATTTTCCTTTTCGTGAATTTAAAATCCTTGTTTTTATGTTAAACCTACCCTTTCTTAATATTTCTTGCAAAGTCACATGTTTCGCAGCGTCTTTTTGGTAAATACCAATTTTGTCTAATTCTCTTGTGACAATAGGGATAACAACTTTTTCAATAAACTTTGGATAATAAGAAACTGCCCTTAGTTTCTTTATTAAATTTATTATTCTTCTATTACCAACTTTTTTTTCCTTTATTAATACAACTTCTCCAGCCTGGAATGGCAAGACTGTGGAAAGAAGAGACATCTTTATAAGAAAATCGACAGCTGTTTTCAAATTATATAATTTATTACTTTTTAGAATTTCTTTAACCTTTTGGTTCAATAAAATTCCCTCATTCAGTAAAAACTCTAACTTTTCTCTGCTATTTTTTAACGCTAAATTATCAAACGCCTTAAAAAGATTTTCTTGTTCAAGTTTTCTTCTGTAATATCTAACCACACCTGTAGGATTTTCTATCATTAATCCGTTTTTTATATTAACGCCAAATATGTCTTTGCATAATTTTGAAGCATACCATTGATGCCACAAAGATGCCCCAAACAAAGTAAACGGTCTGGACAAATATAATTTCCATTTTTCACTTTTAGAGCTTTCCATTGTGATTCCAATTTGCCCTAATTTCTTATTTCTTCTTTTCTCTGAGTCCGCGCATTTCCGGATGCAACTTCTCAAATTTTTCTGCAAGATCCGCAACCACTTTGCTATCCAACTCCATCTGGGTTTGCGGCCTGTTGGGGTTATCAAAAGTAATTATAAGCGACTCACCATTCCCCTCCTTATCAGTTTTAATTTTTACAGTAAAAGCTTCTGATACATTATGCTGACCACCGATTTCTGAAAGTTTTTTAAATCCTCTAATTTTTTTACCTTCCCCGTCTTTTCTTATAAGTGCCTCTTGTAAAAAATACTCCATATAAGGACCGTGAATTCCGGCGGGTACAAGTGCTTTTTTGCCTGATTTCAAACGGTGACTAACATCTTGATAGTGTTTAATTAGATACGCTATGGTACCGGCCTCTTCTTCTTTGAATTGTAATGCTTCAAGGGTATTGAGAGTCAATACATATTCAACTAATCTACCTTGAGCTTCTACTCCGGCTTTTGCCTTTTGTTCTGGTGATAATGCGTCAAAATTTTCCGGAAGAAAAGAGTTGTAAACATTATGATGATTATACGGGGCAGGCCTCTTTCGCTTATCAAATGCCAAGGCCTCACTTTTCCTTGTGTTAAAACTTTTATCACCGGCAATTTCTCCCGCATAGATATCAGCCGTAGCTTCCGCGCGACCCATACCCTTTTCATCATAAGGACCGACCGTCGAACCGATAGCGTGGATTACGTCAAAATTTTGTCCCTGAAGTTTTGATTCTCTGGCTCTGAGGGCGGTTTCTTCTCTGCCGTAATCAGTAAGCATGTTAGTTTTTGGATCTCTATCGCCATGTCGAATAATTTTCAGCAAGATTTCTACATCGCATCCAAACTTCTCTTTTTTTTCTAATAGAACAGGCGTTTCAAACATATTTATTTTAATTTTGATTTATCTATTCGTGTCATTCGCCCGCCTGCGCGGACACGCGGGCAGGCATAAATTCGTGTATTGGTGTTGTCTCATTTAATAATTTCCCGGCCAAAATATTTTTGGAGGACTTCAGGAACGCGAATAGAACCGTCGGCTTGCTGATTGTTTTCAACCAGAGAAACCAAAATACGCGGCGTGGGAATGGCCGTATTGTTGAGCGAATGGGCGTAACGGGTCTTGCCGTCGGGACCTTTGTAGCGGATATTGAAGCGACGGCACTGGAAATCGTGAAAATATGAAGCGGAAGAAATTTCGCGATATTTCTTTTCTTTGGGAACCCAGAGTTCAACGTCGTATTTTTTTACTTGACCGAGACCGAGGTCGGCGCCGCAATTGATAACGGTGCGATAAGGAATTCGGAGTGATTCAATAAATTCTTCCGTATTACGTTCTATTTCCTCGTGAAGTTTGACCGAGGTTTCGTGATTGGCTTCACAAATAACAACCTGCTCAAATTTGTAAAATTCATGAACCCGAATCAGACCTTTAACATCTTTGCTGTGACTGCCGGCCTCGCGGCGAAAGCATGGAGAAAAAGCCAAATATTTGAGAGGAAAGTCGGCCGGATTGAGAATTTCTTCGGAATGAAAACCCATCATCGGCACTTCGGCAGTACCGGCAAGCGTATCGCCATCCTGGGTCACATAGTAATCCTCAACATCGCCTGGAAGATGCCCTGTTCCATAGAGATTTTGCTTGCGGACAATTGTCGGCGGAATGACCAATCGAAAACCTTTACCGCGGAAAAAATCCAGAGCGTAATTCCAAACGGCAAATGAAAGCTCGGCGCCGGATCCGGTCAAAAAGTAACCGCGGAAACCGTGTACTTTGGCGCCTCGCTCAAAATCCGCCATGCCAAGCGCAGTCATCAGTTCCAAGTGGTCCTTCAGTTCAAAGTTAAATTCCGGCTTGTCGCCCCATGTTTTAATTTCAAGATTATCGGCATCAGTCGCGCCATCCGGCACCGATATGTCGGGAATGTTCGGCACTTGGAGCATTAAAGCTTGCCAATCTTTGAGTACGCTCTTGAGTTCCTCTTCCTCTTTTTGAAGCGCTTCTTTCAAAATTTTCATTTCGGAAATCAAGCTGTTCCGCTCGTCGCGAATCCCAGACTTTGAAATTTTATCGTTAAAAGAATTCTGTTCCGCCCGTTTTTTCTCGCTTGAAACCGTGAGCTCGCGCCGACGGTCGTCCAATTTTATAAGCGCGTCAATATCAACCGCGATGCGCTTTTTTTTGGCACCAAGCGTTACGATTTCCTTATTCTCGCGGATGAATTTTATGTCTAACATAATTGACTTTGTTAACGAGTCTGCGAGTCTTAGAAAATCATCGCCCCGTTAAGTAATCCGCCTCGGGTGGATTCCCGCCTTCCTAGGCTGATACTTAACTGGGGTGGGAAAAACAAAAGACTTAACGCTTAGTATACAACAAAAAAGCGAGCGTGTGGGCTCGCCGTGTGTGGAGAACACTGTTGTGGGTTTGTTTTGGCTACAAGTGATTCTGATATACCCCCGTGCCACTTCCGCGAGCAGTTTGGCCATGCCATATTTTCCCTTCGCCACTCTTCGGAAAAGACATCATCGCGCATGGGCGTATCGTCCGGAGCCTTATTCATCAGCAATATCGTCTGGGTTGAGTGAGGACTTCGTCGCTTGGCGTAAGTGCCGGGTCTCCCGGATCGGAATATCGCGCTAAATGAGGGTACGCCGACGTAATTTGAAGTTCTTTTGGCATGCTCATGGCTGATTCTCGTTGGTTGTTCAGTAATCTTCCTGATTGAAATCACGCCAAGTCATGGCTGGACCAAGCTTACTTTCGTCTTTTTCAAATGCGACTCTGGATTCATTAAGCGCCTGCTTAAATGCTGGATGAAGCATACGAACCGGGCCATGAGCTTTTCAAGTTGTTTCATCAAAATCGCATATGGCCTGCCTGACCTAAGAACTACCTGTCTGGCTTGCTCTTTCATGGATATTGGGTGTGTTAGAATTGTGCTACCAGAATCACTATAACTCCATGGATAAAACTTTACAAGTGAAGATTCAAAAGTTGCTCCCCAAAAATTTCCCTCCCCTTCTCAAAGAAATAAACGACCCTCCGGAGAAACTTTACATTCTTGGAGAATTGCCGCCAAAAGAATGCAAATATCTCTGCGTGGTCGGCTCGCGCAAATATAGCGAATACGGCAGACAGGCTGTGGAAAAACTGATTGCCGGTTTGCGGGGGTATCCTATTGTCATTGTTTCTGGCCTAGCGCTCGGCATAGACTCAATCGCCCACCGCGCCGCTCTTGACGCGGGATTAATAACTATTGCCGTACCCGGTTCCGGTCTTAATCCTAAAGTATTGTACCCCGCTAGCCACCGGCAACTGGCGGAAAAAATTGTGGCGGCGGGTGGATGTTTGCTTTCAGAATTTGAACCGGACTTCCGACCGACGGCCTACAGCTTCCCGCAAAGAAACCGCATAATGGCCGGACTCTCGCACGCTGTACTGGTTGTTGAAGCGGAATTGAAATCCGGAACGCTTATCACATCCAAATTCGCCACCGAATACAATCGCGATGTTTTTACCGTTCCCGGCTCAATTTTTTCTAGAACCTCGACCGGTCCGCACATGCTAATCCGTCTCGGTGCCACTCCGATAACTTCCTCCGCCGAACTTCTTGAAACCCTTGGTCTTGAACTAAAAACTAAAAACTCACAACGGCAAACTTCTTACGCCGATTGCTCTCCCGCGGAACTTAAAATTATCGCTGCCCTTAAAACACCTTTGCTCCGCGACGAGCTCATCAGCGCGCTTGGAATGAGCGCGCGCGACACAAACACTTTGCTCTCTATTATGGAGATTAAAGGGCTTATCAAAGAAAGCATGGGAGAAATTAGTTTGCAATGAATTTCGGTTCATAAAAATAAAAACCGTCTCGCGTAAGACGGCTTTAGAAACGACAGTGACCGGTTATCTCGCTTCATGCTGGAATCTCTTGTATCGTTTTCGTAAAAGATTCGCCACTTTGCGCGCGAAAGCGTCTATGACCTCCTCTGAGGAAAGATCCGAGGGCGTGAGTAAAACATCGGTCTTCATCTGTCCTGAGCGAATTTTCGTTGGATTCGTCGTAAGGTCAACGGTCACGATAATTCCTGTTCCAGATAATCTGAAGTAGCCGTCAACCCCCCAATAAATATCAATAGGGGTACCCAGTGTCTTCACGAGCTCCACCATAAAAGTCGGCGGGAGACGAAGCGCGTCTTGAACTTTTTGCCGTAATTCCAGTGCTATCATCGTGGGCGGACTTCTCGGATTCCAAGTGCCATCACAAAGTTTGTGGGCGGCATTTTTCTCCGCGTGATCAAGACTATCAGCGAAAGAAAGCTGGGGTATCCGGCCAGCTTGTTCACTTGTAAGCGGTATCGTTTCGCCAAAAATCTCCAGTTCAAATCTTCGGCCGAGCGAAGTTAGATGCTCAATTTCAGTATTCATGTGTCTGTCGTCTTTCTTCCTTTATTATAAACTGCTCCTTTCAAAATGCAAACAATCCTTCGGAAAGACTCAGGATTATCCCGAGTCGCACGAGGGACGATTTTTTGATTTCGCCTGCCTCTTGCTTTGACATAAGAAGCGTATAAGGATAATATTGCTTCAGAAACTCAGCCGCGTATTTACATGAAAATTATTCTTATCCCAAAATCAGCGAAGGCTTTCACGCTCTTTGAAAGTTTGCTCACTGGCATCGGTTCTATCTCCCTTGTGGTGGCAGTAGTCTTACTCTTTATATTGTGGTTAAAAGGGTGGTCAAATGAAAAAATATTGAGTAGCACCATACAGTTCGGTACCATGGGTTTCGTGTTGCTCGGCATTCGCATTTTTTTACTCAGCGGTTGGCGGAGCAAAAAAACAGATGGGAGAGAAAGTGGCAAGTGAAGGCGCATGTGACCAAATCTTGATTGAACAAGCACCGCTAGGATGTCAATCCTTGTGGTGTTTTTTACTTCGACATTGCAGGTCAAAGTGCTACTATTTGCAAAAATTTATGAATACATGTAATACTGTAGATAAACATGAAACTTTTAATTGTTGAATCGCCGGCGAAGGCGAAAACCATTTCAAAATATCTTGACGGAAAGTACACAGTCAAGGCTTCCGTAGGTCATGTCCGCGATTTGCCGAAAAGCAACCTTAAAGCCATTGATATTGAGGGTGGTTTTATCCCGCATTACGAAATTTCCAAGGGCAAAGAAAAAGTGGTTGCTGAAATTGAGTCGCTCGCCCAAAAGGCGGATGAGATTCTGCTTGCAACCGACCCGGACCGCGAGGGTGAGGCGATAGCGTGGCATCTGTCCGAGCTCATTCAGAGTGAGCTCGGACAGTCAAAAGTTAAAAGTCAAAAGTTAAAAGTCCCAACGATACGGCGAGTGGTTTACCATGAAATAACCAAAGAAGCGATAAAAGAGGCTTTAGAGCATCCGCGCGCAATTGATGAGAATTTGCGGCGCGCCCAGGAGGCGCGCCGCGTCTTGGACCGTCTTGTCGGCTACGACCTCTCCGGCCTCATTTGGAAAAAAGTCCGCTATGGCCTCTCCGCCGGACGAGTCCAGTCCCCCGCTCTCCGAATTTTGGTTGAGCACGAGCGTGAAATTCGCGCCTTTAAGCCCGAAACCTTTTGGGTTATTTCCGCCGATGTGGAAAGTAAAAATGGCGGAAAATTCAGGCTTATTTGCGCGGAAGAACCGCGCGATAAAAAACTTGTTGATAAAATACTTGAGTACGGCAAACGCGAAGATTGGATTGTTAAAGACATCTCCGAAACCGAAGCCAAACGAACGCCGAAGGCGCCTTTCATTACTTCTACTCTCCAACAAGCCGCCAGCTCACGGTTTGGTTTCGCTCCGTCGCGAACTATGGGCATAGCCCAAAAACTCTACGAGGCCGGACTGATCACTTATATGCGAACTGACAGCATAAACTTGAGCGCGCTTGCTTTGGGACAAATGGCCGGCGTGGTTCTAAAGAAATTCGGCCCTGGTTTTTCGGAATTTCGCATATTTGCCAAAAAAAGCAAAAACGCTCAAGAGGCCCACGAAGCCATCCGACCGACCAATCTTTCCTTGGAATCCGCCGGCGCGAACGATGAAGCAAGAAAACTTTATCGTCTGATTTGGCAAAGAACTATCGCTAGCCAAATGGCAGATGCTAAAATTCTCCGCAGTAAAATCACGGTGCAAGTCGGTACCGGTAAAATTCCAGATTTTGCCATCAACGGTACGCGAGTGCTTTCACCTGGCTGGCTTCTGGCCGACCCGGAAGCTCGCGGAGAAGATGTTGAACTGCCAAAAGTAACCCTAAACGAAAAGCTTGCCCTAATTGACATTCATAGCGATGAAAAGCAAACCGAGCCGCCACCTCGCTACAGCGAAGCCGGTCTTGTCAAAGAACTGGAAAAACGCGGCATTGGTCGGCCTTCAACCTACGCTTCAATCATCAAAACCATTGAAGACCGCGGTTATGCCACCAAAGAAAACAAGGCGCTCAAACCAACCGACACCGGAGAAGTCGTAAGCGGTTTTCTTGAAGATAACTTCGCGAATTACATCAGCGATACCTTTACCGCGGAGATGGAAGACAAACTTGATGATATCGCTCTAGGAACTCGCGAATACGGGAAAACGCTTGAAGATTTTTATAAGCCGTTTCAAAAAGAAGTAAAATCAAAAGAAAAAATGGAAAAAGCCACTAATTTGGGCGATGGCCCCAAAGAATTTCCTTGTCCGGTTTGCAGCGGAGCGATGATTATCAAACTGGGCAAAAGCGGGCGGTTTTTGAGTTGCGCCAAATTCCCGAAATGCGCTGGCGCCCGCGCCATAGACGGCAAAGAATTGGAGGGGCCGAAAGAAACCGGCGAAGCGTGTCCAGAATGCAAAACCGGCAAACTGGTTGAACGAGACGGCAAATTCGGCCGTTTTATCGCTTGCGACAAATACCCGAAATGCAAATTCATCAAAAAAGACGCCGAGCTGGAAAAGCAAAACTCAACGGGAGTGGCTTGCCCTGTTTGCAAAACTGGATTTATGACCGAACGCCGAGGGCGTTTTGGCCTTTTCTACAGTTGTTCAAATTATCCAAAGTGCAAATACGCCATCAAGGCCAAGCCGACCGGAAGGCTTTGTCCCCAATGTGGCGCGCTGATGATGCAAGGCACGAAGACAATACCTGAACGTTGCTCCAACAAAACATGTGCAATGCACAACCCTCATAAGCTCGTGACATAATGTGAAAGCATGGAGCCTGCGCTCCATGCGCAAATCGTCTTCGTGAGACGGAGCGATGTTTTGCGATCACGCAAAACCGCGAGTTGGGGTCGAGAGTTGCTGCGAGCGATGGCGAGCAGAAAACTCGTGACCTAAAACTATTCCGGAGAGATGCTCCGACAAAATCTGTCCCAATCACAACCCGCAAAAGTTTACAAAAAAAGAATAGAAGTTAATCTGGACTAGGCTACGATTCAGAGAACCGAACGAACAAAAATGCGTTATCTCCCATCGATAGTGATAATCATCATCAGTAGGCGTTCGCCGCGGCGAACGCTTTTTTCTATACCAGGGAACCCCGAGCTATCGTCCTAGGAGATCATTTTTAATTTTAATGAAATTTTAACATTAATAAGAAGTTCAATAACAGGTATTGGACTTCTTGCTCAGGATTAATCATTGGGGTAGCATTGAGATTATGCCAAACGCTCATGATTTGTTGGAAATCGTAAAATCACCTTCCGTAGCCGATAGCGCGCTTATCGCAAAAACCTACAATTTTGCCGAAAAAGCCCACGAAAATCAAAAACGGATATCCGGAGAACCCTACTTCGTACACCTTTTTGAAACGGCAAAAACCCTGGCAGAACTCGGTATGGGCGCTATTACCATTTCCGCGGGACTTCTGCATGATTCAATTGAAGATGTAAACGTAAAACCGGAAACCCTTGAACAAGAATTCGGAAAAGAAATTCGCTTTCTTGTGGAAGGCGTGACTAAGTTAGGAAAACTTCACTACACCGGCGCCGAGCGTTATACCGAAAGTTTGCGAAAACTCTGCGTCGCAATGTCTAAAGACGTTCGGGTTCTTATCATCAAGCTAGCCGACCGGCTTCACAATATGAAAAGTTTGGAGGTTCTGCCGAAAGAAAAACGCGACCGCATCGCCCTTGAAACCTTGAAAATTTACGCGCCATTGGCCTACCGCCTTGGAATCCGAAAACTCAACCGTGAATTGGAAGACTTGGCTTTTCCTCACGTGCTTCCAAAAGAATACGAAAAAGTAAAACAACTGCTTAAGACAAAAAGTCATGAGAAAATCCGCCACTTGGAAAAATTTCACAAATCCGTCAAGCGCGAACTGGCGCGCGAAGGCATTACCAATATTCATACCGGCTATCGCCTAAAAGGGTTATACAGCCTGTACCGCAAACTAGTTCGGAAGGATTGGGATGTGGAAAAAATATATGACATTTCCGCCCTTAGAATTATTGTTCCGACAATCGGAGATTGTTATAAAGTGTTGGGATTGATTCACAGCGTCTGGCGACCGCTTCCAGGAAGAATCAAAGATTACATCGCTCTACCGAAACCGAACAATTACCGGGGTATTCACACGACCATTTTTACGGGCGACGGCGGTATTCTTGAAGTGCAAATTAGAACGGAAGAAATGCACCGAAAAACCGAGTATGGCATGCATTTTGAATATAAAGAAACGATTGCCAATCCGAAACCGAATTTCGCAAGCATCGCTTGGGTAAAACAATTTTTCCCTTCATTTATTCTCGGCAATAAAGAGATAAAAGAGGAACAAAAAAAACCCAATAACGTCGTGCCATCGTGGATCCGAGAAATCGGCGAATATAACAAAGAGGTTACTGGAACCGAAGAATTTATTGAAGACATCAGAACCGATTTTTTCAGCGATCGGGTTTTCCTCTTTACGCCAAAAGGCGATGTTATTGATCTGCCAGTTAACTCAAGTCCGATTGATTTCGCCTACGCGGTGCATTCGGATATTGGCAATCACATGTCAGGAGCAAAAGTAAACGGCAAACTTGTTTCTTTGGACACCAAACTACAAAATGGCGATATTGTTGAAATTTTGATAAAAACAGGATCCCACCCAACCCAAAAATGGCTTGATATAGCCAAAACTACTATTGCTAAAAAGCACATCAAGGCGGTTTTAGAAACAATAAAGTAGTTATTTGTTGAGAATTTTATGCTTAGGACTTACGCGGTTGGATGCAGTTTTAGGCGCGAGCGAGGCTTGCGACCAAGCTGTAGTTATAACCTACTGCGCGGAAGCAAACGAGCGAAGCAACGAAGAAATGCGCCAACTGCGTAAGTCCTAATGCTATATACTAAAATTCTTGAGTGAATATAAATCTTCTTCGTCTGCCTTTATTTCCTCTTCACTTCTATCGTCAACCGGTGCTTCAGATGAAGCGACAACGGGTTCCGAGGCTGTAGAAATGACGTTTTGAGCCGTGCCGACGGTAACCGTCGGCACGGTCTTTCCATCTGACTTTTTACCGTTCATAAAATCGACAATCGCCTGCAAGTCTTCATCGGAAAAAAAATCAATGGTAATTCTGCCGCCTACCTCTCTCCGTTCAACTCGCACCCGTGTCCCTAAAGATTCTTTAAGTTTTGCCTCAATCGCCAAAGTTTCCGGGTCCACGCTTGAGTCGTGTTTGCGTACTCGGTCAAAAGCGATTTTTCGGGCAATCTGCTCCGCTTCGCGAACGGTTATTTTTTTAAAAACAATTTCTTTGAAAAGAGTCATTTGCTCTTCCGGCCTGTCCGTGAGCATGAGCAACGGTCGGGTATGGCCCTCTGAAATTTTTCCTTCTGAAATCGCGACAAGCATTTCTTCCGGAAGGGCGAGAATACGGAGAGTGTTTGAAACATAAACTCGGCTCTTGCCGACTTTGGCTCCGATCTCGCTGTGCTTGAACTTAAACTCATCAACAAGCCGCTGAAACGCTCTGGCGCGGTCAACCGGATTTAGATCTTCCCTTTGTAAATTTTCAATAATCGCCAACTCAAGCTTTTCCCTATCGCTCTGTTCGGTCGCTCGAATAATCACCGGCACCTGTTCAAGCCCAGCCAACTTTGAAGCCCGGAGCCGCCGCTCGCCGGAAATAAGTTCATACTCCACCAAAAGTCCTCCTTCTTCTTTCATTCGCTCGTGGCGAGTAACAACCAACGGCTGAAGCACGCCGTACATGCGAATAGAATCTGCCAAATCCCTCAACTTTGATTCGTCAAAATCATGCCGCGGTTGATACGGATTGGGATGAATCTTATCGACTTCAATCCAGAAAATTGAATCGCTGAAAAATTGGGAACTCATGCTATAATTCTACCAGAGCTTCTAGAAAAAGAAAACATGAAAAACCGAAACGGAAACAAAACGACGAAACCAAAACCCATTCCAAAAGTCGACCGGATTGATGTCCAACGCGTCCTGGCAGCCACCGCTACTTACTCACCGCGTTATATCCAACTCCCGCCGATAATGGTTGGTAGGTTATAGGTAGAGCATAACCGCACTCTCCAGTACGGTTTTTTTGATTTTTAGAGAGAAATCACATAAACTTAATAAATGCCGGGATGGCGGAATTGGTAGACGCACACGACTCAAAATCGTGCGGAGTAATCCATGAGAGTTCGATTCTCTCTCCCGGCACCAATGCAAAAAATTCTAGTTATTGTAGGACCAACCGCGACTGGTAAAAGCGCGCTGGCCGTTAAGTTGGCGAAAAAACTTGCCCGACATAAATGGGGCGGGTTCAGCGGCGCAGAAATTATTTCCGCTGACTCTCGGCAAGTATATAAAGGTCTAAATATTGGAACGGGGAAAATTACCGAGAAAGAAACGCGCGGAGTGCCGCACTACCTTCTTGATGCGGCGAATCCCAAAAATCGCTTCACCGTAATTAATTTTCAAAAACTGGCCCGCGAAAAAATTGCCGAAATTTGTTCGCGAGGTCATTTGCCTATTATCTGCGGCGGCACCGGCTTTTATATTGAGGCTGTTACTAAAAATATAACCCTGCCGGACGCTCCTCCTAATGAAAAACTTCGCTCCGCCCTCCGAAACAAAACACCGGAAACCTTGTTAAACATGCTTATGAAACTTGACCCTAAACGAGGAAGAACCATAGACCAAAAAAATCCCCGCAGGATAATTCGAGCTATTGAAATCGCCAAAGCGCTCGGACAAGTGCCGATGATTAAGAAATCAGCCATTCCGTATAAAATTATGCAAATTGGCCTGACCATGCCAAGAAAAACACTAAGAAAGAAAATCGCCGAGCGCCTCCACTCGCGGCTCTCACAAGGCATGATTGCGGAAGTAAAACTGCTACACAAGAAAGGGCTCTCATGGAAACGAATGGAAGAACTCGGTCTTGAGTATCGTTATCTCTCCAAACATCTCAAAAATGAAATTTCAAAAAGCAAAATGATTGAGCGGTTGAATATAGAAATATGCCGTTATGCCAAGCGTCAGATACTTTGGTTTAAGAGAGATAAATCCATTAAATGGTTCGGGCCGAAAAACTTTTCAAAAATTCAAACGACTGTTAAAAATTTTCTTCGGTAACATTTGTTCAGTATTTTCTACCGTAACAATAAGAAACCTATAGTACTTTATTGTTGCACGATGTTGGAAACACATGGAAGGAATACGGATAATTTGACAATATATACCGCAAATTTACAGCGGACGATAATTTGTGTTATTATATCCGCGATAGGGCCTGTAGTTTCAATGGTAAAACATCGGTCTCCAAAACCGAGGTTCCGCGTTCGACTCGCGGCGGGCCCGCAACCACAAAAAGTAAAACTATACGATATGTCGTAATGTCGTATAGTTTTACTTTTTAGCCTCTTTATGAGGTAAGTGTTTCTTACACCACTTGCACCACTTTTTTAGTTCAATTTTGCGCTCTACTTTCTTCTTGTTCTTTTCAGACCAATAGTTGGTCCGTTTGCACTTGGAACAATTGAGCTTTATAAGACGTTCTTGACTCATATTGGTTTGTGGCTTTTAACGGATAAGTTCTAGTTTTATAAATTGGAATACGGAAAGAATAGCAGAAACTGAAAAAAAGGCAAGAAAAACCGGCTTGCTCTAAAGCAAAGCCGGTACTGATCCAAAATCCTTTTTTTCCTACCCCTTCTCTCCTTGGGAGGGAACTGGTCGGCCAACTTCAATCTGGTCCCGACCGAAACTCCCAGGCCACTCAAAGAACATGTGGTAGCGACCAGGACCCAACTCCCCTTCAACAGGATTTCCTCCCTCGAAAACAGCCCGTTTCCACTCCTCCATATCCGAATGTCCAGGACCCCCAACCCTTCGGACCCACAACGCAGTTGCCTTCGCGACAACCGCCCCGCTAGAATCCGTTCCTTGAAGCGGAAAGATGCTAACCGGCTGTTTCGTCCTAAACTTGATGACGAAGAGGGTGGAAGCCTTTTCTTCCGGCACCGACCAGCGAATGACGCTCGGGTCATCAATGTCAACGACATTTCGCAAAATCGGCAAAAAATTTGCCGCAAGGTCTGACACATTCGCTGGAAGACCTGTCCTCAAGTCAAAGAGGATCGCCCGTTCCTTCTGGTCGGCTTCCCGAACATTTAGATACAACCGCCCACTTCTACCGGCGAAGTAAGTTGGAAAATACAACCTTCCGTTCCTCACCTCAACATTCACGTCAGCAGTTACTTCTCCGGACTCGTTCCACTCCTGAAGCCGCCCGTAAGTGACGGACTCCGGCACTTTGATAGGAATCCTTTCGGCGAGCCGAAGCTCAAAGAGTGTTCCATTTTCCGGAACCTGCCACTTATCATTCCTTTTCTCAAGGTGAAAAAAACTCCATCCCTGAAACAGCACATCGCCGTCGTTGTTGTTCAACTGGGCATACACTTGAACTTGGCTCTTGGGATTGGCAACAGCAAAGACAAGTTTCTGCGACCAAAAGAGAGAGCGCACTTCGGATATGTTTACTCCGTCTTCCGACGGATTGTACCGAAACTCTCCCCATGTCTTCGTCCCCGGCCAAACGAGTGTCGGCGAGTAGATATTGATATACCCCCGCCGGATTTCCTCAATGGCGTAACTGCGGAGCGCCGCGATGTTTTCGATTGGCAGACGGTCCGGCAGAGTAATATCATCACTGACACCGCCTCCGCCTCCTCCGCCTCCCGAAGTCGATACCGTTTCAGACACGGTTTCCGTTTGGGATTTGGGCGACTCGGTTGACACCCCCGCATCCTGCGCGTGACACAGAGATCTAATGATCCATAGGAGGATTGCCAACATAAACACTCTGTAACTTTTCATAGTCTGTCTTTCTTTCTGGTTTTTTTGTTTTGTGGTTTCCGGTTAATCCTGAATCCGAGGCGAGAAACTCGCCTCGACAACAACCGGTCCTTCGGTTTCCTTTGATTGCATGGTGTTGCCAGCAATCTCCTCGGCAGGCGCCGAAACAGTCGGCTCCAGATTAGCGATTACAGGTTGAGGTTTGGTTATGGTTTTGTTGTTGTTGTAAATCGCAAGACCCACAACAAATACAAACAAAACCCCGATAACTGCAAGGAGTTTTTTCATAGTTATTAACTTTCTGTCGAAGACCAGCAAAAAACGGCTACATATGGCCGTCCCTCTGATCTGCCTATATTATACACATACTTGACTGTCTGTCAAGATTATATTCCGTTCATCAAATGGTTCTGGATGCCTTCTTTTACGAATTGCTGAAAAAGATCGCCTTTCTCCTCAAAATTTTTCCAAAGACTGTAGCTCGGCGAGGCGGTTGAAAGCAAGCAGATTGCGCCTTTGGGGGTATTAACATAAGCGAACTCCACCGCTTCTTTCATGTTTTTTGTTTCCAAAATTCTTGGCGGCACTTTTCCGTTTTTTTTGGCGATTTTCCGAACCGATTTCAAAATACTCTCCCCGCTTTCCGGAAACAATACCAAATTAGAAACGTTTTTTTCAAATATCTTCCGGGCAAGCTCGTCAAAATCGTACCCCCTGTCGGTGCCGCCGAGGAAAACTGTGCCTACATTAGAAAGGGCTTCAAGCCCGGCTATTGTTGACTCGGGCGTGGTTGAAATAGCGTCATCGTAAAAAATAATACCTTTAAATTCTCCGACTTTCTCCAAGCGATGCGGCAAAGATTTAAAAGCCCGAACGGCTTTTTCAACCGCTTCGTCTTTGACTTTTAAAATCCGAGCGACGGTAACAGCCGCTCGAACATTTAGAATATTGTGCTTTCCCAAAAGCGGTATAGCTTTTTCGGAAAACGGCAGGGTTTTTACAAACGGCACCGTGTGAGTTTTGGTTTTTCGCGCCAGCGCCGCCAGTTTTTTATATTCCGGATTATAAACGAAATAATCTTTCTTTGTCGCGTGAGCCAAGATGTTTTTCTTGGCACTCCAATATCGCTCAATACCCTCGTGGTAATCAAGATGGTCAGGAAAAAAATTAATAAACACGGAAATGTGCGGCGAATAATTCAAATCTTCAAGCTGATAACTGGATAGCTCGCAGACATAAAGACGCTCTTTCGGTTCCGGCACAAGCAACTCATCAAGCATAGGGGTGCCGATGTTACCGACAAGTTTTGCGTCAAAACCGGCCGATTTAAGGCAATCAAAAATAAGAGACGCCGTAGTGCTTTTTCCTTTTGAGCCCGTAACGCCGATGATTTTGCCTTTCGTGTTGGCGAAAAAAATGTTGGTAGCGGTTGTGTAAGAATAATTGGCAATCATTCGTTTTGGGATACCGGCAGTCTTAATGACCAAGTCGTAATTTTTTAGTTTTTCCAAATAGCCCGGTCCGTCCTTTTGGTCTGTGATGCCAATCTCCTTTTCCGGAAAATAATGTTTAAGAAAACGCAAAGTGGCTTTGCCTTCTACGCCAAATCCCAGAATGATTATTTTTTTATCTCTTAATTCACCGAGCTTCATAGGTGGTTTTTCACGAACTGTTTCATAATTATATCGTCTTCGTAATCACCTTTCTCTCGAGCTAAAGAAAATGCTTGCCGTGTCTCTTTTGGGGTCCCTACGCAATCAAACGGCTTCTCCGTTTCCAATCCCCAAAGCTTGCGATATACGGTTAAAAGGGAGGGATCCGTAAATAAATTTTTGCGGAATATTTCCAATACTTTTTCTTTTGGCACGCACGATGTTAGAAGCGCGAAAACAAAAGCACATTTTGCGCACTCACCGCACCAAAGAGATTTCGTATTTTTTATTACCGTGAAATTTTTATTACAGCTTGAAAACGATGAAAAATAGCGAGGATAACGCGAAAACAATTCAACTATTTTTATTTCATTATACCGTCTCAAATAAGAAAAATAATCGATGCCTGGAGTAATATAAGTTTTTATATAATTACAAAACATAACTTCAAATTCTTCCGACTTGCTCCATTGATGATTGATAATTTCTCCCAAATATTCAACGTTGCCATAATTAGCGCTTTTCTCACATGAGGTAATAATTGAATCATAGCCATAAAGCAAGGACGCGAGTAACGCTGTTGATGAATAAACAACAGAAATTGGTATGTGACCGTTATATGCGTCGGAACGTTTGTTGAGTTCTAAAAGTAACGGGTCAATTTCTCTTTTTACAACTATCAATTCTTTTCCAGCGATTTTCGCCGTATCCCGTTGAACTTTATAATCATTAAGACAAAAGAGGTTGAATGCTTTTCCGCTTTTTTTCAAAAGCTCTACAGTAACAATTGAATCTTTGCCGCCACCCCACAGCACTAGAGATTTGCCTGTTTTTTGCACTGCCTTCGGCGCAATGTTCTTTAATTTGCTTGATGGAAAATTAACCAGCCCGCGAAAATCAATTTGGTTCTTGTAATAAAATTCACCCAAGCCTTTGGTATAAACCGTATTCCAAAACTTCGCCTGTTCAACTGATAAAACAATATACGGCAGTCTTAATTCTTTAGAACAAAAAAGTTTCCAGTAGCTTATTCCCAAAATAAGCGAGAGCGTGTTTAGCGCGGGCGAAAGCACAGATTCCGGCACCCGATTAAAATCCGCCCGCGCCGGATCAAAAGTGATTTTTTCGGCAAAGGAAAACTGCTCGCCCTCGCGCGCAAGTTCGTATTTAAAAAGAATAATCCCCTCTTCTTTTTTTAATTCGTATCCGTTGAAAGTGAACATGATTGCTTCTTACTTTGGATTACAAACTTGATTACACTATATGTTATCATTACGCAATGGTCAAAACATTGATTGAAAAATGGCGTCAATGGCGTTTCTCCTACACTCCACTCGTTGAACTGACGATTTCAAAAGATCGGTTAATTCACAATTTGCGCGCTTTTCAAAACATCAATAAAAATATCGCGATCGCCCCGGTTTTGAAAAGCAATGCCTATGGACACGGCCTTACGCTCGTCGCGAAAATTATTGACAATGAAAACCTCCCATTTATTATTGTTGATTCCTACCACGAAGCAATGATACTTCGCAATGAGGGAATCAGGTCGGTAGTTCTAATAATCGGCTACACCCCCCTGGGTAACATTTTAAAAAACAAACTGAGGAATGTGGTTTTTACTATTGTCGGATACGAACAACTTGAAAAAATCTCAAAAGAACTTGTCCGATCGACAGACTTTCATCTTAAAATAGATACGGGAATGCGCCGCCAAGGAATACTGCTTAAAGATATTGATAAAAGCATGGGGTTAATCCGCAACAACAAATCAATTCGTATAGTAGGAATCTGCTCTCACTTGGCGGACGCCGACGGCAAAACAGGAAACTTTACCGACTCACAAATCAACAGCTGGAATAACCTTGTCATGGAGTGGAAAAAAGAATTCCCAAACACAAAATATTTTCACCTTTCAGCAACGGCTACTATAATCTGCTCAGAAAAAATTACGGCTAATGTAGCGCGGCTCGGCATCGGTTTGTATGGCATTGACCCAACCGAAGAAGGGCTTATGCCAAACCTCAAACCGGTGCTTGAAATGAAATCCGTCATAAGCGGCGCGAAAACTATTGTAAAAGGAGATCGAGTTGGTTATGACATTACTTTTGAAGCTCCGAGGGCGATGCGAATTGCCACGATTCCGGCGGGATATTACGAGGGTGTTGACCGACGGCTCTCAAACAAAGGTTTCATCAAAATCGGCAATGCCTTCTGTCCCGTCATAGGGCGTGTCAGCATGAATATCACCACAATTGACGTAACTGCAATCTCGGATATAAAACTTGATACCCCGGTAACCATCATCAGCTCAAATCCTTCGGATAAAAATTCATTTATAAACAACGCTCAACTGGCCGGCACAATCGCCTACGAACTAATGGTTCATATACCTCAACAATTGAGGAGAAAGATAGTTTGAGGTAAACCCCGCACCTTGACCGCGGGGCGTTAAACCCTGCGGCAAGGAAGACCCGAACCCTGCGCAGAGCGCAGGGCATTTCACACAAGGTGTGGGGGTAAATCATATGTTCTTACCCGCTCTCACTTGGCCTATTAAATATTCAACTTGAGCTTTAGCATCGGGATTGATTTCGACGACTCTGTTGAGATCGCCGATAGCCGCCGTCCTTCTGCCAAGAGCGACTAAAATGGCGGCGCGGCTGGTATAGTACTGAATATTGCTGGGGTTTTTTTGAATGAGAAAATTGACGCTTTCAAGGGATTTTTCAAAATAGCCCGATGAAAAATATCCAATTAAAAATCGCTGGTCCGCAAAAATCGATTCCTTATTGAGCGGTTTTAAAATCTCTTCCGCGACTGAAAGCTTCTTATCGTAGACAAGAGCCAGAGCATAAATCTTCCGCGCCTCATCAAATGACTGGTCAAGTTCAAATGCTTGCTTCAAAACAGAAATCGCGTTGGGGAAATCTCTTTTACCGATATAAGCCGATCCAAGAGAGAAAAGAATAGTCTGTTTTTTTGATGAGAGCTCGTGAGCTTGATTCAAATATTTTATACCGTTGTCAAAATCGCCATAACTGGACAAGAATGAACCGGCAAAAAGAAAGTATCTAGCGTCTTGGGGAGTTTGTTCCAATTGCCTAAGCATTTCTTGCTTCGCTAAATTGAAAAAATCATTCTTTATCTTTGGGTCAAGCCCTGAAACATTCCCGGCTTGAGTTGTGGCTTGCACCAATTGCTCGCGGATCTCTGAATTACCGGGAGTCTCGTGTGAAAGAGCTTTTTTATAGTACTCCAAATTGACCGCTGGGCCGCCCGGCTGGGGCGGGAGCGCTTTAATCAATTCCGTTGCCGCCAGCATTAATGGAACATTGACTGAATAAATAACAAAAACTATTCCGACTGAAACAATTGGTATAAGAATGCGGTCCCGCGTGCCAGAATCAATAGCCGATAATTTTCGGACAAGATTGGATGGCGCCGTACCAACGGAACAGTTGATCCACGCGAGAACAAAAATAAACAAAATATAACTCGTGATATTGTCAAAAACCGTCAGATTGTGAAAAAAGTAGCCGGCAAATAACCCCGTTACCAAACTTTTTTCCATGATGGAAAAAGGACTTCCCTTCCTCCAAATGTAGTAGAGCGCGAAACCGAAGAGTGAAAAATACGAGAGAACGCCAAGAAGTCCCCCCGCAATCAACCAGTCGAAAAACACATTGTGAGTGCGATCAAACCATTGCTCCTGGCTGTACATCCTCGGGTCGTAGTACTTATTGAACACATAGTTGAAACTTTCCTGCCCCCAGCCGAAAATAGGCCGCTCTTTGAATCCTTGCAACGCCATATTCCAAATCATAAAGCGGGACTCGGCAGTCTTGTCGGTAAATGAAAGTGAGGAGAATCGCCCAAGAATTGGGCTGTTTTTTACAAAGTCGGCGTTTTTGAAGAAGAGAAAAACACCCACCAGTACGACCAGTCCGGTTACTAAACCGATCGCTCCGGTTCGCGCTTTTTTGTTGTCGCTATGAAAAATTAAAATCAACAGCGAAGCCAAAAATAAACCGCCGATAAGTCCCAAGGTGGCGCCTCTAGTCGCGGTGTGATAAAGAATAAACAGTTCGGCCAGAACGGCAATACCGTAGAACCATCTCCACAAAGAACCTCGCTCCGCGCGGATAAATAAAATTAGGTTGAGAAAAATGTGAAAGAGCATGTAGACTGCCAAATAGGTCGCGTTACCGAAAGTGGCGTCAAGCCGGACACCGCCCTGATGAATGGCGAACTTGCCCGCCAACTGGAGACTACCGTACGCAAAAATAATGAGACTAACTCCTATAGAAACCCTGAAAAGCCAATCCCACAGCTTCTTCGTCATAACACTACTGGTCACGACAAAAAGAGCGAATAGGTGCGCCAGTGTTACCCAGCCTTCCATTCGCTCATAGTTAGACCAAAAACTTTTGTAAACATTTGGACTTAAAAAGTCGGAAATAAAGATTACTCCGATAAAGAGCGCGAATGCCTGAAGCAATCCGGTGAATTTTGGGAGAAAAGTATGGTCGCGAATGGCAAGGATAAACCAAAGACCGGTGATAATTTCCACGATAATCCGAAAGGTGAAATTTTTTCCCGTAATGAAAGGAAAGAAAAAATAATTGGATACGATTAAACAAATAAACGGCAAAAGAAAAATGCCAGTTAAAATCGCGTAACGCAAAATTTTGTTTGTTTGCATCCCAAAACTATAGCACAAGAGAGGTTATGCTGACAAAGGAAAGGAACCGGAGATTTACCGAGTGTGACATCAATGACCTTCTTTGGTATAAAAACCGTCTTCATTGTTTTTTAAACTGATGTATAAGATGCTTTTCGGCAAGCGGCCAATCGGCAGGCTCGTCAATATCAATCGCTTTTTCTTCCGGCAAAAGAAAAATGCCGATTTTCCCGCCGAGCCGGTTTTTGTTCTTGAAGAGAATTTCTTTTTTCGTCAGATAAAACGCTCCATTTTCGTGGACGACGCCACCAAAATCCTGCCGACGAGGACGCTTCAGGTAATCATAATTAAGCGGTTCACCGTCTAATGTCCAATAAAATTTCTTATGCAAAACGCCAGTAAGCAACGAATCGCAATCATTCTTCATAAATTTTTCAATCGCGGCGTCAAGGTCTTCGGAAGTGGTCAGGGGTGATGTTGCCTGCATTAAATTTAAGATGCCAAAAGAAACATGCTCCGCGAAATGAAGCATCACCGACTCGGTGGAAGCATCGTCTGTGGCAAACTCCGCCGGCCTGTCAATGACTTTTACATTGAGACCGAGCGACAGCACAACATCTTTGATTTTTTTATCATCGGTTGAAACCCATACTTCATCAATATGCTTGGAGCCGGTCGCGGCTTTTAGAACCCAGTAGCACAAAGGCTTGCCACCCACCTTTTTGATGTTTTTATAGGGAATAGATTTTGACCCTCCGCGAAGCGGTATCAGACTGACAATTTTTTTACCATTAATCATAAATAAATTATAACATGAAAAAAACCATAAAAACCAGGGTTTTGTAACAAAAAGCGCTAAATATGGTTGTAAATATAGACACTGAACCGATTTGACACCTTTTGATACCTTTGCTATTCTAACCATTTATGAACGACGAAATCAAGCCAGAAGCTGTTTATACAACAGCAGAAACTCAAAAACTCCTTAAAATAAGCGAAAGTACCGTTAAGCGGCTTTTGAAACGAGGCCTAATCCGGGCCAACAAAATTGGCGGGCATTATCGGATTCTCGGCAAAGAATTGCTACGCGCCCTTTCCCCCGAACTTGAACGAGAAGCGATAAGCTCATATCAAGATTTGAAAAGGAAAATCGCGCGAAAAATTAAAAATTGGTAAAAAGGGATATAATGCTAAATCTATGAAAAAAACTAAAAGGAAAATCGTACGATCGGGAATTCGCAAACTAAAACGCGCTTTCATTACCGGCATCACCGGCCAAGACGGCTCTTATCTCGCCGAACTCCTTTTGGAAAAAGGCTACGAAGTTCACGGCCTAATCCGAAGAGTCTCAACTTTTAATACAGGCCGGATTGAACACCTCTACCAAGACCCCCACACCAAGGGCGCGCGGCTTTTTCTTCATTATGGCGACCTGTCTGACGCGTCCAACATCAAAAAACTTATCTTTTCTCTCGCGCCGGATGAAATTTACAACTTGGCCGCCCAATCGCACGTCAAAATTTCTTTTGATATGGCAGAGTACACGGGTAATATCACGGGTCTCGGGGTTTTTAGAATCCTTGAAGCGATTCGCGACTTTCAAAACCAAACCGGTAAAAAAATCAAATTTTATCAAGCATCGTCAAGCGAAATGTTCGGCTCAGCGCCGCCTCCGCAAAATGAAAAAACAAAATTCGCGCCCTGCAGTCCGTACGGAATCGCCAAAGCCGCCGCTTACTACGCCACGGTTAATTATCGCGAGTCCTACGGCATCTTCAGCGTCAACGGCATTCTCTTTAACCATGAAAGTCCTCGGCGGGGAGAAACTTTTGTCACCAGAAAAATCACCGAAGCGGTGGCAAAAATCAAACTTGGCCGACAAGACAAGCTTTACCTAGGCAACCTTGAGGCCAGGCGCGATTGGGGTCATGCCAAAGATTATGTGGCAGCGATGTATCTAATGTTGCAACAGCGAAAACCGGACGACTATGTAATTGGCACCGGCACGCAACATTCGGTTAGAGAACTGTGTGAATTGGCATTCAAGCAAATCGGGGTTACTTTGAAATGGCGAGGCTCTGGCAAAAACGAAAAGGGTTTTGACGCGAAAACCGGTGATGTTTTGGTGGAAATTGACCCGCGTTATTTTCGACCGTCGGAAGTAAACTCGCTTCGCGCCAACGCCAGAAAAGCTTTTAAAGAACTGGGCTGGAAACCGAAAACTAGCTTCCGAGAACTGGTCAAGGAAATGGTAACCGCTGATATTGAAAATACTCTGAGGCAAGAACTTGCCAAAGGAAAGTTAAAGAGTTAAAAGGATGAAAAAAGATTCAAAAATTTACATTGCGGGCCATCTCGGACTTGTTGGGTCCGCCGTAACACGAGCGCTCCTGGCTCGCGGTTTCAAAAATCTCGTTCTTAAAACGCGAGAAGAATTGGAACTGCTTGACCAAAAAGCCGTTGAAACATTTTTTAAAAAGGAAAAACTTGAGTATGTCTTTCTGGCCGCGGCTAGGGTAGGAGGCATTATGGCCAACAAAACTTATCCGGCTAAATTCATCTACGAAAACTTGCTCGTTCAAGCCAATGTCTTAGAAGAAGCGAGAAAAAATAACGTTAAAAAACTCCTTTTTCTAGGCAGTTCTTGCATTTATCCCCGATTGGCGCCTCAACCCATTAAAGAGTCTTATTTTCTCTCAGGACCGCTTGAACCGACAAATAGGAGCTATGCGGTGGCAAAAATCGCCGGTATTGTTACATGCCAATCATACAATGAAGAATATGGCACCAGTTTTATTTCCGCCATGCCGACAAATATGTACGGCCCGAACGACAATTTTGACCCTGAAAGTTCCCACGCCTTGCCGGCGCTTCTCAGAAAATTCCACGACGGAAAAATCGGCAACAAAAAAGAAGTGGTAATCTGGGGTACCGGATCCGCGTTCCGCGAATTCCTTCATGTTGACGATTTTGCCCAAGCCTCTCTCTTTCTTATGGAAAAATACGACCAATCCGAAATTATCAATGTTGGAACCGGCGAAGATATTTCAATCAAAACACTCGCGGAACTGATAAAAAAGATTACGGGATTTTCCGGAAAAATCTCTTGGGACAAAACGAAGCCGGACGGCATGCCGAGGAAACTCCTTGACGTTTCAAAAATCAACAAACTCGGTTGGCGCCATCAAATTTCGCTTGAAGAAGGAATAAGGTCAACATACGAGTGGTATGAAAAAAGTTTAAAGTTTAAAGTTTAAAGTTAAAAGAAGAAAAAGCAATAAAACTAGAGTATTTTTCATATTTCTTTCAAAACAAAATGAAAATCAAAAAATCAACAAAAACAACGATTCGAATCGGCGATCGGCTTGTCGGAGAGGACCAACCAGCTTTCGTTATCGCAGAAGCCGGCATCAATCATAATGGACGAATTGAACTTGCAAAAAAACTGATTGACATGGCGGTTGCGGCCAAGGTGGATGCGGTCAAATTTCAGATGCGTGATTTTCCCACTCTTTACACCGAAAGCGCCTGGAACAACAGCAAGCACGAGGACATTGCTTCGCAATATCTTCTTTCGCTTATCCGTGAGTCAGGCCTGACTCGAGAAAATTTCAAAGAGATCAGTCGTTACGCCAAAACCAAAAGCGTTATATTCCTATGCACGCCGTGGGATATTGCCAGTGTTGACGTTCTCGAAAAATTAAATGTTCCGGCATACAAAATCGCGTCCGCCGACCTAGTCAACTTTGAACTTATTGAGTATATAGCCAAGACGGGTAAACCGATGATTCTTTCAACTGGCATGTCTTCCTTGGAGGAAATTGAATTAACAGTCCAACATCTCGATAAGCTCGGCGCTTCATACGCCCTGCTTCACTGCAACAGCGCCTACCCCTCGGCGCCGAAGGATCTTAATCTTAAATTTATTGAAACATTGCGGGAAAAATTCGGTTGCGTCGTCGGTTACTCTGGACATGAGCTTGGCATTTCAGTCACTTTAGCCACAATTCCAATCGGAGCAAAAATCATCGAGCGTCACATAACGCTGGATCGCACCATGACCGGTCCCGACCATGCCATAAGCCTTGAAGGTCAGGAAATCGCGCGATTAGTGCGCGATGTACGCCGTATAGAAGAGGCGCTCGTAAGCGATAAGAAATTCATTACTGCCGGAGAGTTTGCCAACCGAAAAATCCTGGGTAAAAGCTTGGTAGCCACGGAACCGATTAAAAAAAACCAGAAAATCACCCGCTCCATGATAACGGCAAAAAGCCCGGCGAAAGGGCTTTCTCCGCAAAGACTATATGATCTGATCGGCAAACACTCCGTCCGCGATATACCTAAAGAGGGCTATTTCACCGAAGAAGACTTGGGTCTTAAAAAAACCAATCGGCGATTCGCGTCAAAAAGAAAATGGGGCTTGATTGTTCGACCGCACGATTTTGAGACGATGATTGAAAAACTTAAACCTTCATTCGTTGAATTTCATTTCAGCTCTCATGACCTTGAACACCCGCTTATTTTCAAAAATCACCCTGAACTGGAACTGGTCGCCCACGCGCCTGAATTGTGGGGCGATAAGCTTTTGGATTTCTGTTCCGACGACAAGGAAACGGTGAAAAATTCAATTAAACATATCAACGATTTTCTGAACAAAGTGCGGGAAATTCGCAAGTACTTCGGAAAAACTTCATCCAGAGCCAAAGTAATCCTCCACCCAGGCGGTATGAGCTACAACGAATTCGTTACAAAAAAAGAACGGGCGAAAATGTACACTCGGTTGGCAAACAACTTGAAAAAGTTAGACGCGACCGGCATTGAGCTTCTCTTGGAAAACCTTCCGCCGTTTCCGTGGTATAAAGGCGGAGCTTGGTTTTCCAATACATTCATGGACGCCGACGAAATTTATCAGTTTGCAAAAAAACAAGGTTATAATCTGTGCTATGACACCAGCCACGCGGAACTCTACTGCAACTTATACAAAAAAAATCCAGTTGAATTTTTCAAAACAATGAAACCGCTTGTTAAACATATTCACCTCTCCGACGGCATCGGCACGGACGGCGAAGGCATACAAATGGACGAGGGCGATGTGCCGTGGAAAGCGCTTATGCCAGAAATACTTAAAACGAACGTTACAATGTCGCCGGAAATTTGGATGGGACACAGATATAACGGTGAAGGTTTTTTGACGGCGCTTAAACGTATGAAAAAATACGGATTTTAATTATGTCTGAAATTATAATAAAACCAAAAAAAGCTTTGAGTTTGGATGACGTAAAGGAGGTCTGGCGTTTCAAGGAACTGCTGTATTTTTTCGTATGGCGAGATATCAAGGTTCGTTACAAACAAACGGTCATCGGCATCGGTTGGGCGGTTTTCCAGCCATTTATGACCATGGTGGTATTCAGTGTTTTTTTCGGCAAACTCATTCAGGTCCCTTCCGACGGCATTCCTTATCCAATATTCGTTTATACGGGCCTTCTTTTTTGGCAACTTTTTGCAAGCGCTCTGGCCGATACCAGCAATTCTTTAATCGGGAACGCTTCAATCGTCACCAAGGTTTATTTTCCGCGAATCCTTCTGCCCCTCGCCGACACTTGCAATAAATTTGTTGACTTTTTTTTCGCCAGTCTCGCTTTAATTTACCTCATGTTCCACTACAATTACTCGCCCGGACTATCAGGACTCGCACTGGTGCCGATTCTGCTCATCATTACTTCGGCCACTGCCGTGGGCGCCGGATTGATACTTGCTTCCATTAATGTAAAGTACCGCGATGTGCGGTATATCCTGCCTTTCTTCATGCAATTGCTTCTTTTTCTCACACCGGTCATTTATCCGTCAAGCATCGCCGGGAAATACGCCTGGCTTCTTTCGTTTAATCCGATGACAGGGGTAATTAAAGCGGCAAGAGCGGGACTCTTAGGCACCGCGCCTATCGGCTGGTATTCACTTGGGATTTCCGCCGTTACCGCTACGGCGCTTTTGATCGCTGGTGTTTTCTTTTTCAAAAAAACCGAACGATATTTCGCGGATATAGTTTAAAGAATAGAAACATAGATTATAGATAATATGAAATACACACGATTTGAAGAAACACCATTATGGCAAGAAGCAAGAAAACTCGTAAGTGTCATTTACACTTTAATAGCAGCTAATAAAAACTTACGCGGTGATTATTCGCTCTGCGACCAGCTGAAAAGAGCTTCATATTCAATAATGCTGAATATCGCTGAAGGTTTTGAAAGAGGTTCAAATAAAGATTTTTCTCACTTCGTTGACTTCGCAAAAGGTTCCGCGGGAGAAGTTCGTTCAATCCTGTACATACTACTAGACAATAAACACATTACTGACAAAGAGTTTGCTGATTATCTCAAGCAAATTGAGGGAATTTCCGCGCAACTTGCGAACTTTAAAAGATATTTAATGAAAACTGATTTCAAGAAAAAGTTATAATTTTTCTATTATCTATTTTTATCTATTATCTATGTCTGCCATCATCGAAATCAAAAACATCGGAAAACGATACAACATCACCAGCCGAAGGCGAGGATACGTCGCCTTGCGCGATATTTTCGCTGAATACCTGAGTCACCCTTTGGTTAGTAGTGGAAACCTGGCTAAATCAATCATGGGCAAAAATCAAAATGAGATATTTTGGGCGCTCAGTGGAGTTAATTTCACGGTTGAAAAGGGTGAGGCTTTAGGCATCATCGGCGCTAACGGCGCCGGCAAATCCACACTGCTCAAAATTCTCTCCCAAATCACCCCTCCATCCGAAGGTGAAATTATTCTTAGGGGAAAAGTCGCATCACTTCTTGAGGTCGGCACTGGTTTTCATCCGGAATTGTCCGGACGGGAGAACGTCTACTTGAACGGAGCAATTCTCGGCATGACACGGAAAGAGATTACAAAAAAATTTGATGATATTGTCGCTTTTTCCGGTATCGCTGATTTTATTGACACTCCAGTCAAGCGATATTCCACCGGCATGTATGTCAGATTGGCGTTCTCTATCGCCGCCCACATTGAACCAGACATTCTTTTGGTTGACGAGGTGCTGGCCGTTGGCGACGCCGAATTCCAAAAAAAATGTCTCGGCAAAATGGAAGAGGTGACCGGCAAAGCCGGGCGCACTATACTTTTTGTCAGCCACAACATGGCGGCTGTTGAAAAACTCTGTCCCAAGTCAATTCTTTTGTCCCACGGCAAGATCGTCATGGCCGGCGAAACGGGAAAGGTTGTTGATTATTATCTCAAACAGGAATATGAAAAAAGTTTGGCGACCAAAGGCATATTTCCTTACACTATAAACGACCTGGTAATTCACGGATTTAACACTTCCAAAAACGGAATACGAACAGAATCGCTGGACTGCGACAAGCCGTTTGAAATTGAAATTGATTTTGAAGTATTGACTGATCTCACCCAATTCAGAATCGGCGCATACGTAAAAAATAGCCTAGGTAATGTCTTGTTCCGTTCGTGCGTCTCCGATTGGAAACCTGAACAGGAAAAAATAAATAAAGGACGATACCGCGCCACTCTTGTCTTTCCCGAAAAATTACTAATGCCCGGGAATTATTTCCTCAGCCTTCACGCCAGTCGCTACGGAATTGTCAATTACATGGGCAAACGGAACATTGACAGAACAATTGTCATCGGACCATCCGCCTATTACAATCAAGCTCATCCGACGGAAAAAGCCGACGCCATGCTCATTTTTAATAAAGAGTGGACGTTAAGCGGTAATCAATCAACTAACAAAATTATATGATTCGCGTAAAACTCTCAACCAAAGCGCAAGGAATGCCTTTAATTCGCTTTACGCCCGGCTCTAAAGCCGTATGGGGTAATTGCCAATTTTTTTACATGGACGATGAAGTAAAAGAGGTTGATTGGTGGATAGTAATGGAAGGCTTGGCAAAAACGGAGCAGGTCGCATGTCCTCCAGAAAATACGATATTGATTGCCCAGGAAAACGAATTTATGAAGAATTATAACCAAAAATTCGTCAACCAATTCGCGAAAGTCGTCACCTGCCACAAAACAATGAAGCACCCTCACAAAATTCTCACCCAGCAGGTTCATCCTTCGCCTTTTCTGTGGGCGCGTACCGGAAGGGGCTACGACGAATTGAAGGCCATAACCGAGATTCCAAAAACAAAACTTATGTCGGTGGTCGCGTCTCATAAAGTTCGCACCGAAGGCCAAATCTTGCGCAACCGGTTCATAAACAAAATGAAAGAGCATTTTGGGAACAAATTGGATTGTTGGAGCAACCGGCCGGGCACCTTCGGCCCGGACACCTTAATTGAAAAAGACAGCAAGTGGAACAATATCGCTCCCTACAAATATTATTTATCCATTGAAAATAGTTCAGTCCCCCACTACTGGACATCCAATCTTGGCGACGCGTATCTGGCGGGTGCTTACCCATTTTATTACGGCCACCCAAGCGTCTATGAATACTTTTCAAAAGACGCTTTAACCATGATTGATATAGCCGACATACCGAGCTCTATAGCGACCATAGAAAAAGTCATCGCCGATAATTACTTTGAAAAAAGGCAAAAAGAAATTTGGAAAGCCCGTGATTTGGTTTTGGAAAAATACCAAATTTTCCCAATGCTTACCGATTTGATACAATCGCTTCCGTCATCCAAAACGCCGAAACTGATTACTCTTTGCCCGGAGGCCCAGCCGGCATTGATCCCAAGTTTGGCCAAAACCCTAAAACGATTCTCCGTCGTCCACACCCTTGCAAAAAAAGCTTATCGTCAATACCGAACATTGCGATATAAACAAAAATATGGCGAATAATAGAACAAAAAAAGTTTTGATTACCGGCTCTGCCGGTCTCATCGGTTCTGAATCGGTACGATTTTTCGCCAACAAAGGCTTCACGGTAATCGGCATTGACAATGACATGCGCAGTTACTTTTTCGGTGCTAGCGCGAGCACTAAGTGGAACCGAAAGCTTCTGGAAGAAAAACATCCTAAATACGAGCATTATGCCGTGGATATTCGCGACAACAAAAAAATGGAAAAGATTTTCAAGGGTCATGTCTTTGACATAATTATCCACACCGCGGCACAACCCTCGCATGACTGGGCGGCCAAAGAACCGATGACCGATTTTTCAATTAACGCCTTGGGGACACTCATACTGCTTGAACTCTACAGACAATACTGCCCTTCCGCGACATTTATCTTCACCTCTACCAACAAGGTCTACGGAGACGGGCCGAATTTTTTGCCGCTCCAAGAACTTGAAACCCGCTTTGAAATCAAAAAAGGCCATAAATACGAAAAAGGCATTCCTGAATCAATGAGTCTGGATCAAACGACCAAAAGCATCTTCGGCGCGTCCAAGGTTGCCGCCGATGTTATGGTGCAGGAGTACGGAAGATATTTCGGGCTTCACACCACCGTGTTCCGAGGAGGATGCCTCACCGGTCCCGCGCACAGCGGCGCGGAGCTTCACGGCTTTCTCGCGTACCTCGTAAAATGCGTCGCTACGGGAAAAAAATACACCATCCTCGGCTATAAGGGAAAACAAGTTCGGGACAACATTCACTCATACGACCTTGTGAACGCCTTTTACCATGTCTATAAAAAGCCGCGCTGCGGGGAGGTGTACAATATAGGCGGGGCGCGTCAATCCAATATTTCCATGCTGGAGGCAATCAAAAAAGTGGAAAAAATTCTAGGGAAAAAAGCCGTGTGGGAATACGCTCCCAAAAACCGCGTCGGCGACCACATCTGGTACATCTCCGATGTGTCAAAGTTCAAGTCGCACTATCCGGAATGGAACTTCACCTACGACATTGACGCCATTTTGGAAGAGCTGTGCGAGAAAGGGCATTATTAATTAAGTAACCAAAAAATATGCCTGAACAATTTAAAGTGAATTCATCCGCGGAAGAATCGGTCAATTTGCTTGAAAAAGATAACGACCCGAGGAAAAAAGCCTATGTTCTTAAACTTGCTCTGGAGTCAAGAGAATACTGGCATACATTAGCGTCTAAAAAAGATGAGGTCTATACTCCTATGATTTTTCGCTTGCATAAAGCCGAAGGCCTTATGGAAAAAAAGCCCGGGGGTGAAAGAAAACACATGACTCCCGAACATATATTGACCGTCATGGCGGGATGCGTCGCGCTCGCCAGACGGCTTAAACTTGATGAAAAAGATTCAAGGGACCTTCTCCTGGGCGCCACGGTTCACGATGTCAACAAGGACATTGAATATCAACTGGTGCGAAATTCCGTAGATGATCCCAAAACCGGCTACGGCCAGCGCGGTTACGACATGGCAGGCGTCATAAGCAAGCAGAAGCTCGGTTTTGCAGGAGTGCCTCGTCACATCATAGAGCTTTCGGCCGTGCCAGGACACGCGGCGTGTCCGGATATTGAAAAGAT
>Ga0209211_10002159_pt1 | contig 34668 bp, 32 predicted proteins | sample RifGroA2_FD_183992 | JGI IMG/M metagenome (GOLD analysis project Ga0209211, IMG submission 183992) | Groundwater microbial communities from Rifle, Colorado, USA - Groundwater A2 (SPAdes) (version 2) | ecosystem: Environmental > Aquatic > Deep subsurface > Groundwater | place: Rifle, Colorado... | reverse complement strand
GGAGGCCGTTGGGGATCGCTACCAACGGGGGGGCGGAAATCTTGCGAAGGCCATAGCAGAGTTTGCCGGATGCGACCTGGCGTCGGGGGTCGATATCAAGGATTTCTGTGCGGCGCCGATCCCAGCGATGGTGATAGGCGCGGCTATGGTTCAAAGCGGTGTAGTGGAAAACGTCATAGTGGTGGGTGGCTCTTCGTTGCCCAAGCTGGGAATGAAGTTCCTTTATCATCTAGAGAAAGGAATCCCGGTTTTGGAAGATATGCAGGCGGCGGTCGCTGTCTGGATCGGGCGCGATGACGGGTTGAGTCCGATTATCAATCTCGCCAGCGTGGGACGTCACCCGGTTCAATCCGGAGCCGGCATGGATCAGCAGCTAAAGGCCATTGTCGTCGAACCTCTAGAGCGATTAAGTTTGGATGTGGCTGCGGTAGACAAATTCGTTTCGGAGCTTCATAACCCTGAGATAACCATTCCCGCTAACGGCGGCGATGTCGCTGAACGCAATTATCGCATGCTCGCAGCAGTTCTGGCCTCTTGTGGGAAGATCGGTCGGGGGGAGATCGCGGAATTCATAAGGAAAAAAGGAGTGCCCGGCTATGTCCCGACCCAAGGGCACATCGCCTCGGCCTTTGCTTATGTGCCCCATGCGCTAAGGGGCTTGACCCAAGGTGAATTAAGAAGGTGTGTCCTTTTTGCCCGCGCAAGCTTGTTTTTGGGACAAATGACCCAGTTAAGTGACGGGATGTCGCTCTTGCTGGAGCGGCATCCATAACTAAATATCTATCGGAGGTGTCTCTTGACGGAAAAAAACCATCTGGATCTGAAAGGCAAAGAACTCATCATTCTCGGTGAAAGAGACGGCGTGCCCGCGCATACGATCGAGCAGGCCATTGAAGGCCTGGGAGCTAAGGTCGCCTACTCATCGACTCAGTGCTTTGTCTGAACAGCCGCCGGGGCTGTGGACCTTGAGGTTCAAGGTCGTGTGAAAGAGCTAGCCGAGCAGTATGGCAAAGATGATCTTGTCGTGATTCTTGGGGCGCCGAACGTGGATAGCTGCCTCGTTCAATTCGAGACGATAACTCGCGGGGATCCTACCTACGCCGGGCCTTTGGCGGGAATTGAGCTCGGGTTAAGAGCGTTCCATATATTTGAACCCGAGGTTAAGAGATTGATCGATCCGGGACGATACGGCGAACTGATCGAAACGTTGGAGCTCGGCCTTGAGGCTGAAGCGATTGTTAAGGCTTTGCAGGAAGCTCGCGGCGGAGGAAAATAGATCCCTCTTTTCGTGAACCTTTCGTGCTTCCCAAGGTATAAGCGAAACCTTCCAACTATTAAGAATTTCTTAACGGTCTTTTCCATCTTTAGGAACTCAAAGCGATTAGTTCGTCGGCTCATCCATTTCCTTAGACCTTCGCTTTGACTTATATTCTAGCTAGTTAGCCCGGCCACCTTCCCTAGCCGCCGTGGCATATATCTTGCCTATACAATTCTAGCGCGTAAGAGACGGCGGATTAAGAGAAGACCGAGAGAGGTGAGTTTGGATTAAAAGAGTTAATGAGGAGAGAAGGATGGCAACAAGCGAAAAAGCAGTTGCAAGTAAGAACGGTAAGGCTCCCAGGTGGGGGATGGCCATTGATCTCAAGCGCTGCGTCGGCTGCCAGAGCTGTACCCTGGCGTGTAAAGCGGAGAATGGCACACCTCCTGGGATCTTCTGGATGAGGGTGCTGGAGAAGGAAGAGGGGAGCTACCCTCAGGCGCGCAAGGTTTTCCTGCCAATTCGTTGTAACCACTGCAGCGAGCCCCCCTGTGTTCCGGTTTGTCCGACCGGGGCTAGCTACAAGCGGAAGAGAGACAATCTGGTTTTGATTAACCAAGATAAGTGCATCGGCTGCCGTGCCTGTGTTGTCGCCTGCCCTTATCAGGTTCGCTTCATTGCGGAGGATTCAAAGGGATACTATGGCGAGGAGCTCACGCCATACGAGGCCGAGAGCTATAAAAAGTGGCAGCCCCGCACAGTGCAGAAGTGCACCTTCTGTGTCGATCGGCTCGAAACGGGGCGAGAACCCGCCTGCGTCCAGACCTGTCCCACCCGTGCGCTCGTCTTCGGCAATCTAAATGACCTGGAAAGTGAGATCTGTAAGCTCGTTAGGCAAAGAGCTCATTTTCAGCCACGGGCTGAGTTGGGGACCGACCCTTCGCTCTATTATCTAACTTAGCTTTTTAGGAGGCTAATATGGCGCATGAGTTCAACATGAAGTTAACTCCTCAGGAGGAGTGGTCCTGGCTTCTAGCAGTGGACCTATTTCTTGGGGGTATGGGAGGAGGCCTTTTCCTTCTTTTCTTGATCTTCAACCTTTCCCCATCTATTGCCGTCCTTTCCCTGGGATTGGTCGCTCTTGGGGCAGTGGTGTTGATGGTCGAGTTGGGGCGCCCTCTGCGGGCCTGGCGCGCCCTCTGTAAGCCCTTTTCTTCCTGGATCAGCCGCGGCGTTATCTTCGTGACGCTTTTTATTGTTTTCGGTGCGCTTTATAGCGCTCCCGCTTTTGACTCCCTTTCTTGGTTGGCGCCGGGAAGTGATACGGCAAGGAGAACGATCGGCGTCGTTGCCGGCATCTCCGCTCTCTTCGTTACTCTCTATCCCGGCTTTGTGCTTGCCGCCTCTCCTTCCATCCCGTTTTGGAACAGCCCGCTTCTGCCGGTGCTTTTTTCTTTTCACTCTCTGATGGTTGCAAGCGGACTCATATTTCTGATTGCCCCGTTGGGATTGGAGAGCGCCGATCTTCGATCCATAAGCTTTTTGGGAGGGATCCTTATCGTCGTCAACTTTGTTCTCGGGGCAATGTATCTCGCTACTTCGAAGGGATCGGGTCTAGCGTCCAAGGAGGCGGTAAGACGCTTGAATGAGGGTTCCTTGGGCTGGACCTTCAAGGTGGGGGTGATTTTGGTAGGCATGATCGTTCCTTTGGCCGTCGTTTTATGGACGCCGTCGGCCATGGCGCTTGCCGGTCTCTTCATCTTGATCGGCGGCCTGCTCTTTCGCTACTGCGTATTGAAGGCCGGGGTTTACGTTCCTTTCCCGTTGACCTGAGGGAAAATGGCCAAGGCGGATCTAAAGGAGAATGCGGCGCAGGCATCTGAGATATCGGTCAAGGTCAGGTTCATGGGCGATCTTCGGGCTATCGTGAAAAAAAGAGATCTGGAGATGACTTTGCCCACGGGGAGCACTGTTGGGGATCTCCTGACGTTTCTTTGCGACAGCTTTGGTGACCCTTTCACCTCCTGGGTGTTCAGTCAGCCAGGAAAGCTCCATCACTATATCCTCATCTTCCTGAACGGCCGGAACGTAAAAGACGTAGGAGGCTTGGGGGCGCGGCTCGGCGACAGCGAGGTGGAGATCATTATGCTCCCCATGTTTGAAGGAGGGTAGCTATGGCGTCAAAGTGGATACCGACTGCTTGTGGCATGTGTTATGTGGGATGCGGTGTTCTGGTGCAAGTGGAGGATGGGCTGGTGATGAACATCGAAGGCGATCCTAACAATCCACAGAATCGGGGGAACATGTGCGCCAAGGGCAAGGCGGGCATCATGAATCTCTATAACCCGAATCGGGTTAAGGTCCCCCTGAAACGGACCAACCCGAAGAAGGGACTCCACGTGGACCCTGGCTGGCAGGAGATTTCGTGGGAGGAAGCTCTGAGCTCGATAGTTGCTAATCTCCAGGCCATTCAGGAAAATCCAAAGAAGCTTTACATCCATGGCTGGGAGATAACCGGCGATCTTCACTCCTGGCTACATGCCTTTGCCAGCGCGTTTGGCACTCCCCACTATTCGAGCAATGCCTCTGCCACTTGCGGCAAGGTGATCCATCCGGTGGAGTTTTTCTCCGGCGGCGGCTTTCACCAGCAGCCCGATCTTCACTACTCTAACTATTGCATCCTCGTAGGAACCCAGTTTGCCATAGCGGCACGCGGCGCTTTCAACCACGTTCTTAGGGACATGGCCGATGCCCGTGCCCGAGGGATGAAGCTGGTGGTGGTCGATCCGATTGGAGGGAATGCAGCGAGCAAGGCTGATGAGTGGGTGCCGATACGGCCTGGTACGGACACTGCGTTTGCTATGGGGATGCTTCATGTCTTGTTGAACGAGTTGGGGATTTATGACGCAAAGTTTTTGCAGCACAAAACCAATGCGCCTTACCTGGTAGGTTCTGATGGCCATTATGTTCGAGATCCCAAATCCGGCAAGCCCATGATCTACGATGCGGCGGACCAGAAGAATAAGACTTACGATGATCCGACGTTGAGTGCTCCGGCGATTACCGGGGGAGGTGAGGGAGGGCGACCGGCCTTTGAGCTTATGCGGGAGCATGTAGCAAAGTATCCGCCCGAGAAGGTGGAGGAGATTACTACGATTCCGGCCAAGACTTTAAGGCGTATTGCCAGGGAGTTTGGTGAGGCCGCTCGTGTGGGATCGAGCATAACGATCGATGGGGTGGAGTTGCCCTACCGGCCGGTCTGTGTGGATTGGGCCAAAGGGCCGCAGGGTCACAAGCACGGTTTTCATCAGTCTTGGCCTCTCAAGCTCCTCAACATCGTGATGGGAGCCGTTAATGTGCCTGGTGGCATCATGAGCACTGCGGCTGCGGGCAAGAGGCCGCACCACTGGTGGCCCGAGGGAGGCCTCGACGGCTTATTAGAGAAGGGAGGAAACGTATTGGATCTTCCCCATGCGAAGACCTTTCCCGGACGCACACCGACTAAGCCCGTGCGGATGGATCTGGCAGAGCTTTTTCCTCTGGCTCCCCATTTTCAGACCCTTCTTCCTATCACTTCCCAGGACCCTGAGCGTTACGGTCTCTCTTACCAAATCGAGGTCTTGCTTCATACTCCGACCAACTCTGTTCTCGGCACCTTTGGTGACTTAAAGATGGTGGAGAGCTTTTACCGCTCTATACCTTTCATGGCCGGCTTCGCGGTAGAACTCAACGAGACCAATCTCTTTGACGACATCGTTCTTCCTTTCCCGAGTTATCTGGAACGGTACGATTTTAACTCCGGGATAACCTCGCGCAGTATCCCTCCGTGCGGCCAAGACGATTGGTTCTGGCAGGTAAGGCAGCCCGTGGTAGATGCGCCAAATAGCATCAGGCCGCCCCAGGAAATCCTCATGGAGATCGCCGACAGGGTGGGCATTCTCGGTGACTTTTACCGGCTCCTTAACCACACCTACCGCCTTAAGGAGCCTTATGCCTTGGAGCCTGGTAATCACTACCCGGTCACCGAGGTAATAGACCGGATGGCCCGCTCTTGGTTTGGAGAAGAAAAAGGGCTCCCGTGGTTCCGGGAGAATGGAGTGGTCCGCATCCCAAGAGATGTAGAGGAAGCTTATATAGGCCCCTCCCTCGAAGCCAGATTGCCTATTTACCTGGAGCACCTCCTGGACCGGGGCGAGGAGTTGAAAAAGGTGGTTTCCCAGACGGGAATAAAGTGGGATTTTTCAGATTACAAGCCTCTCTCCGAATGGATGCCTTGTCCTTCCTATGAGGCCGTCCAGAAAGGCAAATACGACCTCATAGCGGTCCATTACAAGTTTCCCTACGTATATGGCGGGTTTGGCAACGAGAACCCCTGGATCAACGAGATCTGTGAGCAGACCAATGCCTATGACATCATTCTTAACGAAGATGTGGCTAAGGCGAAGGGGATTCAAGATGGCGATGAGGTGTGGTTGGAGTCCCCCGTGTGTAAGGTTAGAGCCAGGGCCAAGTTGACTCAGTGCATACATCCCCAGGTGGTGGGTGTAGGTGGGCACTTTGGCCACTGGGCGCCGGGCATGCCCATTGCTCAGGGAAAGGGAGTGAACTTCAACTCCCTTCTGCCTACTGACTTGGACCACATCGACAAGATCTCCACAGCCCTGGACCATTGCGTCGAGGTAAGGCTTTATAAATGAGCGGCAACCGAATCGGAGGTTGACATGATGAGAGACCAGACGATCACGCTAGTCTTCGGCTTTTTCTTGCTTTTTTCTTCCGTCCCGGCAAGCTCGAAAGCCGCGTCTGCCCCTACCAGGGTAGTCATCACATTCGGGAGTTTTAGCGAACGGGAGAGTGCTCTTTTTGTCGCACAGGACCAAGGCTTCTTCCGCAAGTATGATTTGGATGCGAAGCTGATCCACGTTCGCAGTGGCCCTGTGGCCCTCTCAGCTCTTTCAGCCGGCGAGTCCCACTTTTATAATGGCTCGGCCACCGGCTCGACGCTTGGCGCCATCGCCGGCGGGCTTGATGCTGTTTTCATCGCGGGCCTGATCAATAAACTCACGGGTGCTTTCGTCGTTAACCCCGTGATCAAAACCCCAGCGGATCTGAAGGGGAAAAATATCGGTGTCCAGAGCATGGGCGGGGGAATCTGGATGTTTACCATGCTGGCCTTTGATCATTGGGGGCTAGACCCAAAGCGAGACAATATCAGATTCAGGGTCATAGGGGATGAGGCAGTGATTGCCCAGGCGCTTGCCACCCAGGTTATTGACGGGTCCTACTTGGGCTACACTTTTGCTTCGATCCTCGAGCGCCAAGGGTTTCGTGTGCTGGCCGATCTCGCCAAGCTCGGCATTCCGTACCAGGGAACTGGCATCATAGCCAGACGGAGCTTCGTCAATGCTTCGCCCGACGTCGCCGAGAGAGTTCTCAGCGCCCTGGTTGAGGCCATTGCTTTCATTTTGGAGCCTAACAACAAGGCGGCGGTCATGAGGAGTTTGGCCAAGGGGCTTCGTCTGCCGCGCGTCGAGGATGCGGCAGAAGGGTATGAAAGAGCGATCACGCTGTACGAGAGGCGGATCTACCCGAATGTAGATGGGATACGGAATACCATCCGGCTTCTGGCCACGGTCAACGAAAAGATTCGCCGCCTCAAGGCGGAAGATCTGGTAGATGACAGGTTTGTGAAAAAGTTGGAGCAAGAGGGGCGATTTTAAGTTTGTCCTCTATAAGGCTGTAAGCAAGGCCGAGAATCGATCCATGTATTGTCAGCTTTCAGAGATGCCTTCGCTCAGCTATTCATGGTATTGGACGTTTTGTCGGGCGAAATTCCCGCGAGGCAAGATATGATTGGCAAACTTCGGCGTCGACGAAGCTACTGGATCTCTGTTTTTCTCGTGTTCCTCCCTCTGCTGCTTTTGACTTTAGGAGTTGGTGTTCGACTGCTTCCGGCTGCGGAGCGGCTCACATCTGCGCACAGTGCCCTCAACATTTTAACGGTGCCTCTATGGCTGGCCAAAGAAAAAGGCTTTTTTCTCAAGCACGGCCTGGAAGTGGAAAACATCTATATCCCTAGCGGGACGATGGCCGTTCAAGCACTGTTGAGCGGGGACATCAAAGTCGCCTTGGCAGCCGGAAGCTCTGTCGTCAATGCAAATCTGCAAGGGGCGCCGATCAAGATTATTGCCGGTAACGCGAATTTTTATCCGCTGGCTTTCTTCTCGGCTCCGGAAATAAGGGAGCCGCGTGATCTCCGTGGAAAGAGGGTTGCGGTTACCCGCGTTGGCTCATCTTCCTATATGGCGACGATGATTCTACTTAGAAAGTTCGGTTTAGAAGAAGGGAAGGACTACACGATCCTTCAACTTGGGAGCACGCAAAATCGGCTTGTGGCTTTGACTAAGGGGATGATCCAGGGGACAACGCTTTCTGCCCCTGAAAGCATCATGGCCAAAAACGCCGGGATGAAAGTTCTTATCCCGGTCAGTGACATGAAAAAGCTAGGCGTTACCATCCAGCACCAAGCGCTTGCGGCTACGGATAGATCCTTGCGCGAATCTCGCTCTATCATAAAGGCTTTTCTGATGGCTTACCTTGAGGGAGTTAGGGAATTTTATCGCAATAAAGAGGTGGCTACACAGGTCCTGGGCAAATATACTCGCATTGCTGACCCGCAAGTCCTGTCCGCCAGTTACGATGAGAGCTACGACGTTATTGAAAAGGAAGGGGCTCTTGTCGAGGAAGGGATTCAGGTCACCCTGGGTGAGCTAGGAAAGAGCGATTCCCGAGCCCTCAAGGCACGAGCCAGTCAATTTCTCGACCCGACACTTCTCCAGGAGCTATCAGGAGAAGGCTTTATTAAGGCTCTCTGGTCGGTCAGCAAATAAGGCGCTATATATTTTTTCTTCTGCTCGAGCGGTGAAGAACGATGGGATATGAGGATCTAAGGGACTGGCTGAGCCAGGTAGACCGGATCGGTGAGGTCCTGCGGCTCAGCGGCGCGGACTGGAATCTCGAGGTAGGGGCGCTGTGCGAGATCATCGTCCGGGAGTCAAAGAAGAACGTTCCGCTAATTCTCTTCGATGAGATCCAAGGATACCCCAAGGGGAAGCAGCTTCTATTCGGACTCCTTAGCTCGGTGAAGCGGCTTGCCCTAAGCGTTAATCTGCCGCTCGAATACGACAGCATGATGGATTTCGTCAAGGCCTTTCATGGAAAAATACGGAGCTTGGAAGGAGTGCCTCCAGTTCTGGTGAGCACCGGACCTGTGGCCGAGAATGTGATGGAGGGGGACCAGGTCGATCTCTACAGGTTCCCTATCCCTTTTCACCACGAACTGGACGGCGGAAGATACTTCGGCACGGCCAACGTGGTTCTCACGCAGCACCCGGATGAGGGATGGTATAACCTTGGGACCTACCGTTGCATGGTTCACGATAAGAGCGCTTTAGGGCTGCATATCTCCAGCGGCAAGCACGGTCGGATCCACCGAGACATCTACTTTGAACGGGGCCAGCCGATGAAGGTTGTAGTAGCCACAGGCGTGGATCCGGCTCTTTATCTCGCCGCATCCATGGAGATTCCCTGGGGCGTCTCGGAGTATGATTATGCAGGGGGACTTAAGGGGGAACCCATCCGTGTGATGCGGGGCCCCTACACCGGCTTCCCAATTCCGGCAAGTGCGGAGATTGTGGTGGAAGGAGAGTGTTACTCCAGTGAGCTCAGGGACGAAGGGCCATTCGGGGAGTGGGCCGGCTACTATGCCAACCGAGGTCTGGAGAAGGTGCCTGAACCAGTCATCCGTGTTAAGCGAATTATGTACCGTACCGATCCCATTCTTACAGGCGCTCAACCTTCCAGGCCGCCCCAAGAGGACTCTCTCCCCCGCAGTATCGTTCGCTCTGGTCTTCTGTGGGAGGAGTTGGAAAAAGCCGGCGTGCCTGACATCAAGGGTGTCTGGTGCCATGGAGCTGGGGGAAGCCGTCTCTTCACCGTCGTTTCCATTAAGCAGCGCTATCCGGGTCATGCCCGACAAGCAGGGGTCCTTGCCTCGCAGGTCCACTCCGGAGCCTATGTAGGGAGATACGTGGTCGTGGTGGATGAGGACATCGATCCATCGAATACCTATGATACCCTCTGGGCGATCGCTACGCGATCAGATCCCGAACGCTCCGTTGAGATCCTGCGCCGGTGCTGGTCAAGCTCTGCCGACCCGGCGCTGCCGGTAGAACAGAAGCTCTTCAATTCCCGCTGCATCATTGATGCTTGCAGGCCTTATGAGTGGAAGGATAAGTTCTATCCAGTAGCTGAGACCAGTCTGGGGTTTCGCGCGAAGCTGCTGAAAAAATGGGGAGAAGGGATTCTGAAGGGCGTCTGAGAGTCCTCTAAGGGACTTTGTGGGGTTCTCGAATCTGTTGCCTTTATACAAAATCCGTCTTACAAAGAAGTAGCGACCAGGTCGCTGCTCAAGAACTTAAGGCTGAAAAGCGCTCAGGAGGGGGAGAATGGTTACCAGGCGCTCCAATGGCTCTACAGCCTTGATATAAGACCGAATTTGAAAGGAATACAAAATATGCATCGGCTGCTTGTGATGACGAATTCCAAGGTGAGGGGAGTCAAGTCCGAGGATGTCATTGATGAAGCGCCGGTGCAGCGCATGGAGAAAACTTCCTTTTATCGAGACCTCGTGGCTCATGCAAAAAGGTAGACGATCCAGCGACGCGTGAGTCATCGGTTCTAATCCAGGCATTTTCAGTTAGCATGCAAGTAGGTATAGCACTTCCCCACTTTGGGCCAGCGGCTAGTCCCAAGGCCATCCTCGACGTAGCGCGGCAGGCCGAGGCCCTGCGATTCGACTCTGTCTGGGCCCTGGATCGTCTCCTGTGGCCTCTTCAACCCACATCAAGATATCCGGGGAATCGGGAAGGTCGGATGCCGATGGTCATGCAGAATACATATGATCCTTTTACCGTACTGACTTTCGTTGCAGCGAGTACCAAAAAGATTCTTCTCGGAACCAGCGTGGTAGTGGCTTCTTACAGGAGCCCGCTCGTAGTAGCTAAGATGGCTGCGACATTGGACCTGCTCTCAGGCGGAAGGTTCATCCTTGGGTTGGGAGCAGGCTGGAGCGCCGATGAGTTTACCTCTGTGAATCAGCGTATAGCCGATAGAGATGATCAAACGGACGAGTTTCTGAAGGTGATTAAGCTGCTCTGGACAGCAGACGAGCCTTGCTTTGAAGGTAGATTTTATCGCGTCCCAAAGTCGATCTTTTTACCCAAGCCCCTCCAGAAAGCGGGTCCGCCCATCTGGATCGGGGGAAACAGTGAGCGAGCAATTAGACGGGCTGCGGAGTTTGGCAACGCATGGCACCCAACGAACCGCATTGGTCCATCGCGCTTGGCAGAGCAGATGGGACATCTGCGGGCCTTGGCCCAGAAGGCTGGGCGTGACCCCGATGATATAGCAGCCACATTGAGGTGGAATGCATCTCCCTCGCTCACACAGAACTTTGTTGCTGAGGAGGTGTTGCAGAGACTGCAGCAATACAAGGAGGCGGGTGTGCGGCATGTGTGCTTTGATCTGAACATCCCCCAACCCTCTTCCTTGCCAGTCATGCTTAGGACGATGGAAGCTCTCGCGCAGCACGTGATTCGCAGAATTTAAAGGATTATTCCTCGTCCCCGCAGTGCTTTCTCACAAATGGGAATTGTGTTTTTAGACATTCCAACAAGCAAGAAACATCATGCCTGAAACCGACTATTCTCCAGAAAGGGAAAAGCAATGAAAGCCGTTCAAGAGCGGCATGGATCTTGCGACTCCATTAATCTCTGTCGTGTCCATTTTACCCTGCCAGGTTTATGGAGAGGTTAAATCTATTTCATAAGTTCCTTCTGATCCTTTCCCTTTCTACTCTTCTGGGAATTGTCGCCCTCGCCGGTACTATCTCCTATCTTCTAAAAAAGAACCTTATAGAGGAAGAGGGGCAAGATACAGCTAGCCTCATGAGGGTTCTTAGCGGTTCTGATCTTTCCCCTGAGATGTTTGCGCAGGGGCTAAGACAAGGAGAGGGCGTTGCCTTTGCGCGCTTTGCTGACCGAATCAAGGGAATGCCTGAGGTCTTTCGGGTTAAGATCTACGACAAGGTGGGGACTTTGGTATGGTCGGATGAAGAGAGGCTCGTTGGCAAGAATTTCAGCGACAATCTCGAGCTTAAAGAGGCCTTGGGAGGTAAGGTTCAAGTTGCCCTGGGTCTCCTTAAGAGGGAGCACATATACGAGAGCGATAGGTACAACGAAAGAAGGCTTGTCGAGGTTTATGTCCCTGTACTGCATCCAGACTCAGGTGAGGTTTATGGGGTGCTGGAGATTTACAAGCATCCGGTCTCTCATTTTGCTTTGATGGACAGAATGCGTAGAGCAGTGTGGGTCATATCCTTGACCCTGGGGATTTTGTTATTCGCCTCTTGCTCCTGGCTTTTTTGGAATGCGTTAAAGGAGCAGGAGAGGTTAGATAAAGAAAGATCTCTGATGCAGAGGGAACTCATCCACGCAGAGAAGCTTGCCACGATCGGAGAAATGCTGGCTGGATTGGCCCATGAGATCAACAATCCCTTAAGCATCATAATGAGCAAAGTCCGACTGATCCTAAAAGAGTTGCAAGGGGCAAATCCCAAGACAGAGTTGGTTCGTGATTTGCTGGTGATCGATAGAAATATCTCTCGAATGGGGGGGATCGTTCGGAGTCTCCTGACGTTTGCGAGGAAATCGGACTCTGAGTCGGCCCCCCTGAATCTGAATACGGTTATCAGCGAAAGTTTGACGTTGGTCGAAAAACCCTTTGCCAAAATGAATATCTTTTTTGAGCAGGCCCTTGAACCCTCTTTGCCGCAGACATGGGGCGATTCGAATCAGTTGCAGCAGGTATTTTTAAATCTCTGGAGTAATGCCCGGGACGCTATGCGGCAGGGTGGAAAAATCTCGGTGCGAACCTTTTCTGTGAATCACGAAGGCCTATGGGTTTGCGCGGAGGTGCGTGATTCCGGCCAGGGAATTCCCCCTGAAATCGTCGGAAGAATCTTTGATCCATTTTTTACCACTAAAGGGACACGTGAGGGGGCCGGGTTGGGGCTGGCAGTCAGCTACGGTATCGTCAAAACCCACGGGGGAAGCATTCAAGTGGAGAGCCAACCCGGTCAAGGGGCCACGTTTACCCTCAAGTTCCCGGCCCGGGTTTCATTCTAAAGCGACAAGAAGATGTTCTCGTTCTGGCAAAGAATCCTTTCTCGATTAGAGACCACTGACCTGTGGTTTCTTGTCCTCCGCTTTGCCACCATCCTTGTAGGGATGGTTTGGTACAATTGGGTCCCATACGATGCCGGCACCCAATTCATTTTCGGTCTGCTTCTCTCGGGCTTTGTCGTCTACACGGTTATCTTATATGTCTGCATCTTTTTATGGCCCGGGAGGATAACAGCCTTTTACCTTCTCGCCATGGCTATTGACCTGTTGTTTATCTTTTCCTTGGTCGGGTATGTGGACAAACTACAGGGGAGTTTCTTTATCGCCTTCTATCTCTTGGTTGGGCTTCACTCATTTTATTTTGGTCCTCTGGTTGGCCTCTTCGCAGCGGGCGCTGCCGCCAGCCTATACACGTATCTCTATTTTGATTTTGGCCGCCCACTTTCTCCCTCTGAGATGTTCTTGCGCATCTCCTTTCTTTTCTTGATTGCGGGCTCGTTTGGGGTTCTTTCTCTCAAAGAGAGGAGGGATAAGGAGAAGATAGAGAGACTGAACCAAGAAATGGCACATCGGAATGCCGTGCTGATGCAGGTCTACCGTTATCTCTCGATCGGAAGACTTGCCCCAAGGATCGCGGAGAAGGTCAACAACCCGATGGCGATTATTATGGGACGGGCTGCTATTCTGCGGAAAGAACTAGAAGACAAAGGTCTTCCCAAGAGTGTAATCGATGGGTTAGGAGTGATTTATTCTCATGCCCAGCATGTGGCCTCAATGTTCAAAAATCTGGTTAATCTTTTAACTTCCGTGTCAGCAGAGCCGAAGAGAGTTGATCTCAACGAAATTGTGAGGGGCGCCCTGTGGCTCATGGGAGGAAGGTTCGAGGAGCGACACATCGAGGTCGTGCCTTTGCTCTCTCAAGATGCCTCTTTCGTTCAGGGCGATGCTCAAGAGCTGCATGAGGCAATTGTCCATCTTCTGAACAACGCCGTGGATGCCCTGCCCCATGGGGGAACTCTCCAGGCCGAAACCTGCTCCGATGGCCAGTCTCCGGATCAAGTGCTCGTGAGAATCTCGGATAACGGGGCAGGGGTCAGGCGAGAGGATATGGAGAAGATCTTCATCCCTTTTTTCACTACCAAGGGGACGGGCGACGGGGTGGGGCTGGGACTTACCGTTGCCCTCAACATCATCAAGAGACATGACGGGATCATGTCAGTCCAAAGTGAATGGGGTAAGGGGACGACATTTACCATCTCCTTTCCGCCTTATGGCAATTTCGGTGGGGGATCATCATGACAGGCGAGAAAAAGGTTTTGATTGTAGAAGATGAGATGGATATGGCCTTCAACTACGAGCAGATCATACGCGGCTCTGGGATGAAGTGCCTCATCTCCACGGAACCCAAGGAAGTCATTCGTTTGGTCTCTTTGGAGAAACCCGACGTTATCTTGTGCGATCTGCGCATGCCTGAGATCGATGGAATGGAACTCCTGGAAAAAATCAAGACAGAGTGGCCAGGACTTCCCGTGATCATTATTACCGGTTATGCAACCATTGATGTGGCGGTTGAGGCTATGCGTAAGGGGGCAAGTGACTTTTTGGCAAAGCCTTTCCCTCCGGATGAGCTGTTACTTAAGGTGCAGAGGGTCTTTGATTATTCCAAACTGGCAGAGGAGAACCTCTATTTAAAAAGGGATCTCAATCAAGAGCGGCAGTTCGAGAGGATTGTCGGTGAGAGCCAGGCTATAAGGAATCTATTTCTCCAGATTGAGAGGATCAGCGCCACAGACTGCCGAGTGCTCATTACAGGCGAGACCGGAACGGGAAAGGAACTCGTCGCGCGAGAGATCCACCACCGCAGCCTGAGAAAAGACAGAGGCTTTTACGGCGTGAACTGTGCGTCTTTCACCGGGACCCTTTTAGAAAGCGAACTCTTTGGACACGAAAAGGGGGCCTTCACCAGTGCCCATTCGGCTCAGAGAGGCCTTTTTGAGTTAGCCGATAAAGGAACGATTTTTTTTGATGAGATTGGGGAGACGAGCCCTTCGTTTCAGGCTAATCTCCTGAGGGTTATCCAAGAGAGCGAGTTCAAGCGTTTAGGTGGGGAGAGAATCCTCAAAACTGATGTGCGTGTCCTTTGCTCAACCAACCGTGATATTAAAAAGGCTATTGCAGAGGGAACTTTCCGAGAAGACCTTTTCTACCGTCTGGGCGTGGTTCAGATTCATCTGCCGGCCCTCAGGGAACGGAAAGAGGATATCCCTCTGCTCGTGGACCATTTCTTGGCCAAGTGTTTTTCCAAGAACAAGAAGCGCGTCGGAGGAATCACCTCAGACACCTTGGATCTTCTCCTTCGGTATCCGTGGCCGGGAAACATCCGAGAGTTAGAGAATGCCGTTGAGCGAGCCACTCTCATGGTCTCTGGAGATCAACTCACTGCCGAGGATTTTGCCTTTCTTTTTTCTCCGGAGAGTGATCCCCAGAAGCGAAAAGGGACGCTGGAAGATCTGGAGAAAGAGCTGATCGAGCGAACCCTTGTAGAGTGCCATTGGAATAAAACGTTGACCGCAAAACGCATGGGAATCTCACGCCGCGCCCTCTACGAAAAGGCCCTCCGCCTGGGAATCTCGCTTAACCCCGCAGGCCAACACAGCCGTGCATAATTTACTCAGCTGTGCGCACACACGTGCAGATTTTTCTCAACAGCTTCTTTTCGCCGAAGCAGGCCCGTATCTCTCCGCCGATTTCATCCAGCAATAATCGATACTTTGTTTAGTCTTCAATAAGCCTACCTGGTGGCAAGGGTATTGCTATGTATCGCCTACACACCTATCGAGAGGTGTGTTTCAGCAGGGACGGAAACTAAACATCTTAAGGAGGCTTCTATTATGAGGAAAGCGACATTGCTCTTGCTTGCTACGGGCATTGCGACCTTTATCACAATCCTTTTCGCTCAGGAGGCATCAGCGATTCCTCCCTTTGCCAGAAAATACAGAACCTCCTGTCTCACCTGCCATGTGATGATACCGAAGCTTAACGCCTTTGGGGAGGCGTTCAGGCTCAATGGCTATCAGATCCCAGACGGCGATGAGCCGCACATCAAAGACGAGCCGCTCGTAACAGCCGCGCCGGCGTGGAAACAAGCATGGCCCGAGGCCAATTGGCCAGGCTGGATTCCGGGTAGCCCGCCTATCGCCCTCCGCCTCCAAATAGATACGCAAACCACCAAGGAGGAGAACCAGAAGTTCAGCACCAACTTCGAATTCCCCCACGAAGTTGAACTCCTGTGGGGTGGGACTTTCGGAGAAGACCTGGGCTTCTTCGGTGAAGTGGAGTGGAAACAAACAGGGTCAGGCAACGATGGACACATAGAGACAAAGCAGGGCTTCCTGAAGTTTCAGAATCCTCTCCAGTGGGCCGGTGTGCCGCGCAGGTGGCTTAATCTGTGGTGGGGGCAGATGGATCAAACTTATCTTACCAGCTACCGAAATCTTGACAGGGTCGGGATAAACCATCCTCTCTGGGGAAACAAGAAACCTAACGACTTTACTGTGAGAAACCTCGCGGCTGGTACCACCCGAACGTCGGGGAACAACTTCCGCCTCCAGAATATGCAGCCGGGGATTGAGCTTAACGGAATTCTTGGCAGCCGTCTCTTTTGGGCCTCTGGAGTTACCACAGGCGGAGGAGAAGCGCGTTTCGACATCGATAACCACAAGGACCCTTATTACATGCTACGGTATAAATTCGGCGGTCGGGCCTATGATGGCTCTCTGCCGGGCGAGAAGGATATATCGCTTGCCCCAAGGCCTAGCAAGGGTTGGGTGGACAACGCACTTCAAATTGAGCATTTCGGCTACTTTGGCAAACAGCGCATAACCACGAGCGGCGCGTCAAGCGCATCCCGATCAACGGATAAGTTTAACCGCTTTGGCGCGGCCCTTCGATGGACCTGGGAGGATCTGGACTTGGCAGGCGGCCTTGTCTGGGGACAGCATGAAGACCCATGGGGATCTCTCAGCGAGGGAAGGATCAGATACAGCGCTCCCTTTGCCCGGCTTGACTACATGATCTACCCCTGGTGGATGGCTCAGCTCCGCTTCGAGGATCTCCACATGAGTAGCCCTAAGGACTTGAGACTCTCCGGATTCAGTGCCGGTTCTTTGGACCAGACCCGTTTTATGCCTGCGCTGGTCTTTCTGATCCGAGCTAATCTTCGCTTTGTGATGGAAGGGGAGGTTTATGCCAGGCATAAGGACTCGGAGTCCAGAAACCTGAGCACACCTCATGCCTTCTGGACCCGTTTTGACTTTGCCTTCTAGCGAAGATGGGGATGATCAGGAGGAAATTAGGACCCCCCGGTGCCTCCTGGGGGGTCCTAATTTATCTGGCAGCGTTGCCCGGTCTGGCTATTGGGGCGGGAGGAATCAGCGGGTCAGTGCATACGCGGGGTGTGAAGAATCCAACAGACGTTATTGTCTATGTTGAAAAGGTTGAAGGTCAATTCCAGCCACCCAAGGCAACAGTGCCCATAGATCAAATCAAGCGAACCTATGTTCCCCATGTTCTAGCAGTGCTCGCTGGGAGTGAAGTTGAGTTTCGCAACAGTGATAATGACCTGCACAATATCCACGCCCGCCAGGGCGGAAGGAAGATCTTTAATTTTGGCATCCCGTTCCAGCACGCAGTGCGGAAGGTCCTTAAACAAAAAGGAATCGTGACTCTCTTGTGTGACGTTCATCCCGAGATGAGCGCATTTGTCGTGGTGACGCAAAATCCGTTTTTTACCAAGCCAGACGAGAAAGGGAACTACACGATTGCGAATATCCCTCCCGGAACATATACCTTGAAGACCTGGCACGAAAACCTAAAGCCTGAAACTAAGGAAGTAAAGGTTTCCGAGGGTGGCAACGTACGAGCGGACTTTGAACTCAGGCGGTAGGGTAAAAAGGAGATAAACCATGACAAACAGAGGACATCCATCAGCGTCTATTGTCGTAGCCGTCTTGCTGGCTGGTTTTCTGTTGTCGGCCTCCGAATCAAAAGGGGAAGAAGTTCTGCTTAAATACAAGGCCACGGTTATAGAAGAGACCAAAGATTACATCATCATGAAGTTTTACAAATCAGATATTGGACTAGTTAGTGAAAGAGGTAAGCCATCAGAGACTCTAGCCACTCAACAAAACCTTGGTAAGACCTCGCTAACTCCAGCATCTTCGGAGCAGACTTTTTCAAAGGTAGAGCTAAAAAGGGAGATCTTGCAAGAGCTTAGGGGTGAGATTCAGAAAGAAGCCAGCAAAGGAATCGGACCCATCGAGTATGGCTCTGTGGAGGGGCGAATAATACGCAGGGGGGCAGGTGAGCCAGAGGCCCGAGTGAAGCTGGTTCGTTGGGTAGAGGAAGCGTCTCTCCTGGGCATCTTGAAAGAGCTTAAAAAGGGGGCTGAGTTTGAGACCACCACCGACCAGGATGGAAAATATGCTTTCAAAGAGATCCCGGTTGGTAGTTACGAGTTGAAGTGGCTTCCTAAGGGCGCTGACGCCTGGATTCGCCGCCTCACTGAAAGGCCTGATATTACCGTAGGAAAAGGTAGGTTGGTTACGGCAAGAACCGTAGAGCTAGGTAGACCTGTCCTTCCTTAGAAGAAACGTGGGCCTGCTTAACCGAAGGTTTCGAGCCGCCTTCCCTTGCGCGGTATTTCTCCTCTTTTTTACGCTGTTCCCCCTTGCCTTTGCCGCAGAGTCTCCTCCGGAGGCGGACTACCGGAGCTTCTTCGGTATCAATTCCCGGCTGGTTGTCTGGATCGTCGCTGAACTTCACCTCATGTACGGCGCCTTTGTCCTGGGCGTTCCGATCTTCGCCGTCATCGTGGAGTACATCGGGAAGAGGTCGAAAGATCCGAAGTACGATAACCTGGCTCGGGAGTTCACCAAATTACTTGCCGCGGCCTTCTCGACCACGGCTGCCTTAGGAGGCCTGCTGGCCTTCTCCCTCATTGGCCTCTATCCCAAATTCATGGGTTATCTCACGAGTGTCTTTCACGAGTCCTACTATGTCTATGCGCTTCTTTTCTTTGCCGAGAGCTTCACCCTCTACCTCTATTATTATTCCTGGGACCGACTCCAGGGGAAATGGAAAGGACTCCACATCTTTCTCGGAATCCTCCTCAACGTGTGGGGAACCCTCCTTATGCTCATTGCAAATTCCTGGGCCAGCTTCATGATGAGTCCGGCCGGCATCGACAAAGAAACCGGCCGCTTCCTCGGAAGCACTTTGGCCGCGGTGGCCAACCCCCTTTGGATCCCCTTAGCCATCCATCGTTTCCTGGGCAATATTGCTTTCGGTGGTCTCATCGCCGGGGCCTATGCTGCCGTCAAGTTCCTGGGGGCTAGAAGCGAAGCAGAGAAGGCCCACTACGACTGGATGGGCTATGTGGGAAATTTCGTGGCGATGGCCGCTCTTATTTCTATGCCCTTCGCCGGCTACTATTTAGGCCGTGAGGTCTACAGCGCCTCGCCCGTGATGGGAAACAACATGATGGGTGGGGCTTTCTCCTGGACCTTCATCCTCCAGGCGATTCTCATCGGCGCCCTTTTCATCGGCGCCAACTATTACCTCTGGATCGGGATGGGAAGGATCGCCGGAGCCGAGCGATACCTGAAGTACATCAAATATATTAACTTGATCTTGCTAGTTTGCTTTGCCATATGGCTTACCCCCCACAACCTCCCTTTAAGCGCCGCCGAGCAACTAGCTATCGGTGGACAATACCATCCCATCCTCAAATGGCTTGGTCTCATGTCTGCCAAGAATGCCGTGGTAAACTTCATCATTCTCTCCACCTTCTTTAGCTTCCTCCTCTACCGCAGGGGCAACAAAGGGAGACCGTTGCCTTTTACAGAGCACGGGACGACGGCAAAGGTAGTGCTCTTAGCTGTCGGCGTTGTCTGCTTTCTGTTCTTAGGGGCCTATGGATGGCACCTTTTTACCTTGGATCCGGCGACCATGGAGTTAAGTCCGGACAAGGCCCGATATTTTAAGTTTCCGGCCCTGCTTCTCCTAATCGAGATCGTGGCGATTCTTGCAGCTATCGGTCTAACCTTCATCAATCGAGGTATCTATGGCCAGGCTTTGCTCTTCGCAGTAACCGCAGCAAGCGCGGTCTTTGCCTTGGGGATCTATGGCTTCGTTATTATGGAGAAGGCCAATCCTTTCTTGAGGAACGTAGCGGTTTCACAGTTTCTTTTGGTTATCTCGTGCCTCATTACCAACACCTTCATCGACATCTTTCTCTTCAAGGGCGCAGAGGAGATCGGCGGAATCCGCTGGGGAAAAATGCCAATCAGATCTCAGTACACCCTGATCTTTTTGTGCATCATGATTGTTTTGCTCATGGGACTCATGGGCTACATTCGATCTGGTCTCCGGGAGAACTGGCATGTTTATGGGATTATGCAGGATCTCTCGGATGGCAGCTATACACCGACCATGGCCTATATGGCGCGGGTAGTGGGAAGTATCGTGCTCATCTTCTTAACCTCAATAGCATTTGTCTTCTGGCTTGCAGGGCTTGGAGGAGAAAAGACGCCTGCTCCTGACCTCGCTTCCATCGCCGGAGGGACAGAAGGGGAGAAGAAGAGGTAAGGATGAAGCGTCCTTTCTTGAGCGCGTCCATCTTTACTTTCGTTGTTATTTTTCTCTTTATTTATGTCGGGGAGGTGCTTACCAGGATCTCCGGTGAAGCAGTGAGAAGTCCTATAATTGAGGGATCTACTGCCGGGGTCAGCCCTGAGTTGGGGGAGGCGATTTTCTGGGGCAAGGGGGCTTGCTACACCTGCCATTCTATCGGGGGTCGTGGAAGCGCCATTCGCGGCCCAAACCTCGGGGAAATTGGCCCATTAAAGATGCCGATTGGGGCCCGCGCCGTCTTAAGGGCACAAGAGAGGGCGAAGCAGGGCAAGCCGATGGCGGCTGTTGACTACCTGGTAGAATCCCTCGCTGAGCCGGGAGCCTATGTCGTTGAAGGCTTTAAGAACGAGATGCCGATCATCTGGAGGCCCCCCATTCGGCTCAAGCCCGATGAGATCAAGGCTGTTGTCGCCTACATCCAAAGCCAGGGTGGCACTGTAGATGTCGCAGCCATCGAGAACTCACCATTCTTTCAGAAATTGAAAGCGACCGCCGCAACGGCTGGGGCCGGCGTTAGCGAAGCTTGGAGGCCTTACATCCAGGGTGATCCAAAGTTGGGCGATGATCTTTTTTTTAACCCTGAGAGCCCGGCCGGCTGCGGCAAGTGCCATACCGTGGGAAAAAAAGGAGAAAAAGTCGGTCCCGAACTCACGCATCTAGCGGCAACTCGGACACCACAATTTATTCTGGAGGCGATCCTTGAGCCGAGCAAAGAGATCGCCTCAGGCTTCGATTCAGTCCTGCTTCAGACGAAGGACGGCCACTTCATCTCCGGGATCATCAAACAGGAAGATGCAGCCTCCATGACAGTCGCTGACAGTCAAGGGCAGCTCCAGAAGGTCGCAAAGGCCGAAATCGCGGAACGGGTGCCGCAGAAAGTCTCGCTCATGCCGGGGAACTTTGGCGAGATCCTAACGGTCAAAGACTTGCACGATCTATTGGCTTTTCTCACGACGCTGAAATAGCAAAAGGACACAGGATGGTACAGCTCCAGTTTAAACTTCCACTATTTTGGTCCACCGTCGTCTCCCTTGTCGCGACCTATTTCTTTTTGGAATATGCGGTTCCTTTCGCCACGATGGTGATCACGGGGACAAAGCAGTGGATGCCCGTGCCGAGGACTGCCATGGTCATGTTCATGATCCTGGCTGTCATTGGAGCTATGGTCTACATCTCCATAAGCGATGAGAAGATCGAGGAGTTCAGAGGACCCCTGCTGAATTTTCTAAGAGGGGATCAGAATGGGAGATGGTTGGCATGGGCGAAGTGGGCGCGGGTTGTTACCCTAGCTGCCTTTCCGTTTTTACTCGGGGCCCTGGTCTATTTCCAGGTTAAGCCCACTGTCGCGAGCCCTACAACTTTGAGAATCCAGCACCCTACGATCCCCCAGGCCTATGAGAAGCTAACCAATCCTCTCCGCAACCCAGACGGGACCGTGAAAGAGGTAAAATTCCTGGAGGAGGGGCGCGTGCTCTATCAGAAGAACTGCCGTCCCTGCCACGGAACAACCGCCAGGGGCGATGGCCCTATGGCCTGGGGGCTTAGGCTAAAGCCGGTCAACTTCGTAGACCCCGGCACTATTGCTACTCTGGTTGAGGCCTACCTTTTCTGGCGGATTAAAGATGGAGGACCAGGGCTCCGGCCAGAGGCCAGTCCTTGGGACTCGGCGATGCCAGCCTGGAAAGATGAGTTAAGCGATGAGGAGATCTGGAAGATCATCGTAGCTGAGTACGACACAGCGGGCGTGGAGCCGCGCAGACCGGAGAAGCTCGAATGATGTTGAGACTAGCCCTCATCACTGCGCTGCTTTTATCAATAGGTGGTGAGGCCCTCTCTCAGAAAAAACCAGCAGCGACACCCGAGGCTCTCCTAAAAGGCAAAGAGATCTACGTGAAGAGATGCTGGTTTTGTCACGGGCTGGATGGGAAAGGTGACGGGCCAGTGGCTGACTACCTCAATCCAAGACCTCGCGACTTCACTTCGGGAATGTATAAAGTCCGCACCACCAAGGATGCAGAAGCCCCTCTCGACGACGATCTTTTCCGGACGGTCACCAAGGGGATGGCTGGGACAGCGATGCAGGGATTTGAAGGTGTCCTAAACCAAGGAGAGCTATGGCAGGTGATCTATTTCATCAAGAGCTTTGATAAAGAGCGCTTTGCTTCTCCGCCTGAGAAGGCCGAGCTTGGCTCGGAAATGAAAGGCTCAGTCGAGAGAGGGAAGGTGGTCTACGAGAAAACAAGGTGCTGGGAGTGCCACGGCAAAGAGGGGCGGGGCGATGGCTCCTCGGCCAGAAAGCTCAAGGATGAATGGGGCCTTCCGATCCTCCCGGCAGATCTAACCAAGGGCTGGCTATACAAAGGCGGCAATAGCGTGAAGGATATTTTTACGCGTTTTACCACCAGCATGGATGGGACTCCTATGCCATCCTTCGCTGATACATTAAGCGCGCAGGATCGGTGGGATCTGGCCGTCTATGTGAAATCTCTCATCAAAGAGCCGCAGGCGAGGGGGGAACCGGTCTTGAAATCGAGGCGCGTCCATCAAGATCTCCCTCCCGACCCTGATCATCCCTTGTGGCAGCAAGCCGAGCCCCTAGATGTTCCGTTGAGCGGGCAGGTCGTCGTGGCGCCGCGCTGGCAGAATCACTCTGTGGACCTAATCACCGTGCGTTCCCTTTACAACGACAAGTCCGTAGGATTTTTGTTGGAATGGAACGATCGGTTCAAGGACACCGTTCACAGGCCAGAAATTCAATCCCAGAAAGAGGCTTACGTTAAGCTCGATCCAAAGAGGCAGTGGGCGCTCCGGGACGCGGTCGGGATCCAGTTCCCGGCAAGAATACCCGAAGGCACAGGCCGCCCCTACTTTTTCTTAGGGCAACCGGGGAAGTCAGTGAATCTCTGGCGGTGGAACGCTGATTGGAACGAGGATCCTAGCCGGAAGACGGTGGCGGAGGAGCTAAACGCCACGGGCGCTAAGAACCCCATTGTCCCGCAGCTGGCAGAGAGCCAGGAGGTGACAAGCAAGGGGGTGTGGAACAATGGGCGCTGGAAAGTAGTGATGGTGAGGCCACTCAAGACCAAGGATCAAAAGAGCGACATCCAGTTTGAAGCGGGAAAGATGATTCCGCTTGCGCTGCACGCCTGGGATGGTTGGAAAGGGGAAGAAGGGCTGCAGATGGCCATCTCCTCGTGGCAGTTCTTGATTCTTGAGCTTCCCACTCCGCCCATTCTCTACCTCTATACAGTTGTTTCGATCCTATTTGGTGTGGCGGCTGAAATTTTGCTTACTCGTTGGGCCCGCTCCCGTCATGCCTTCGGCCAACGGCCTTTAGGCGAGCCTGCCGGGACTTTGGAATAGGAGGAGCGATGTATAAAAAGATCTACGTACCGGTTGACAACTCGGAGCACTCGCACCGCGCCAGCGATATTGCCGTGATGCTGGGAAAAAAGTTTGGCGCCACATTGGTAGGTAGTCACGTATACGCCGCCCAGCTCCACGATTATCGCTTTAAGCAAATGGAGTCGGGTCTCCCAGATAAGTACCGGGAAGAGGGTCGGCTTGATCAGCAGCGCCAAGCTCACGGTTCCCTCATCGCCACGGGACTTAAGCTCATCTCTGACTCGTATCTCGATGTGTTGGAGCGAAAGTGCCAGGAAGCGGAGCTTCCCTTTGAGCGGAAGATCTTCGATGGCAGGCATTACAGAGTCTTGGTCGAGGACATTCAGCGAAGCGATTGCGACCTCGTAGTTATGGGCGCCCTTGGGATGGGGGCAGTCAAAGAGAGCCTGATAGGATCGGTGTGTGAACGCGTAGTGAGGCGAATCACAACAGACGCTTTAATCGTCAAATCCCAGAGCCCCGTAAATGGGACGGGTGGAGCCATCGTTGTGGCCATCGATGGGAGCCGCCGCTCCTTTGCCGGTCTAAAGATTGCCTTAGGTCTGGCAAAAGTTTTTGAGCGCTCGGTAGAAGCTGTGGCTGTGTACGACCCTTACCTTCACCACTCCCTTTTTACCGAGATCGTCAAGGTCCTCTCCGAACAGGCGGCCAAGGTTTTCCGGTTCGCGGCGCAAGAGAGGCTCCATGAGGAGATCATCGACAAAGGCTTAGCGAAGATCTACCAGTCGCATTTGGAGTGCGCTGCGAATGTGGCCGAGGAAGATGGCGTCGACCTCAAAGTTAAGCTACTCACTGGCAAAGCCTTCGAAAAGGTCCTCCATTACGTCCACGAGACCGAACCCTGGCTTTTAGTCCTCGGTCGCTGCGGAATGCATAGCCCAGAGGAGGAGGGGGATCTGGGCTCGAATACGGAAAACCTGCTTCGCTTAGCGCCTTGTCACGTTTATCTCTGCGGCCAGAGGTTTTCTCCGCCCGTTGTCAAAGCCGAGATCTTTCACGGGGAGCTTCAATCCAAGGAAGCGACATGAACTACCGGCCACATGTGATTTCATGGAATCTAACGCAGCGCTGCAATCTCCTTTGCACCCACTGCTACATGAGCGCGTTGCCTGGACTGAACGCTGCGGATGAGCTTGGCACAGAAGAGTGCCGCCGGGTGATGGACGAGATCGCAATAGTTAACCCCAATATCTTTCTCGTACTCAGTGGCGGGGAGCCGCTCCTTCGCAAGGACCTATTCGACCTTGCGGCCTATGCGTCTGATAAGGGTTTCACGGTCGTGCTCGGGACCAACGGGGTTCTGCTCCGAGAAAGGCAGGCCCGTCTCATGCGCCAAAGCGGTATTCAGGGCGCGGGCATCAGCCTCGATTCCATAGATCCAAAGAAGCACGATGCCTTTCGCCGGCTGCCTGGCGCCTGGCAGGGAGCGATTCAGGCCATTGAGGCGCTACGGGCCGAGGGTATCGACTTCTCCATCCATACGAACGTCACCTCTTGGAATGTGGAGGAGATTCCGGCGATGATCGACTTGGCCGGATCGCTTGGGGCTAAGGTTCTACTCTTTTTTTTCTTAGTCAGGACTGGCCGCGGAGAAAACATCATCGACGTCACTCCAGACATGTACGAGCGCGTCCTTACCTACCTTGCGCGCGTCCAGGGAGTTGGAGATGGCAAAAACGGCGCACCGCAAGCAGGCTCCAGCTTCGATGGGCGGGAGGATCTTTGGAGCGTCACATCAGGCCGAACAAACGGATTGCTTATTCGCACCAGGTGCGCTCCGCACTTTCGCCGAATTCTCTATGCCTTGGATCCCGAGTCTGCTCTTCTGAGGGACTACTCCTGTGGAAGTTGCCCGGCAGGGAAATACTACTGCCGGATTACACCTGTAGGCGATGTGACCCCTTGTCCCTACATGCCTGTGGCCACAGGGAATCTTCGACAGCAGACCTTTTCGGCTATCTGGCAGGATGCTTCAGTCTTCAACGATCTTCGGGGCGCCGAGCTCGGAGGCCGCTGCGGGATCTGCGAGTTTTCCAAGATCTGTGGCGGCTGCCGGTGCCGGGCCTATGCGACTTCCGGCGACTACATGGCCGAAGACCCGGCCTGTAGCTACCAGCCGGGCCGGTATGGAGGAAAGCTCATTACGTTGCCTGAGGAGAAAAACTTTGGGCTGGAGGTAGAATTTAAACTCATGTGGGAGGAGGGGGCGAAGGCCAGGCTAAACAATATCCCATCGTTCGTTCGAGGCACAGTAGTGAAAGCTGTCGAAGCATTCGCACGATCAAAAGGCTCAAACGGGGTGACCGTAGAGTTGATGCAGGAGGCAAAAGCACGATGGGGTCGTGCGATGAGATCACCCTTCGCCAAAGATTAACATAGGGGAAATTGTAGTTAGCACTTAAGTCTGTGGAGTTCAAGGTGGCGGATACGGGAATAGGCATTGCGAAGGAACATCTCCCCTTCATCTTTGAGAAGTTCAAACAAGTAGATAGCTCGGAGACCAGGCCCTATGGCGGTGTGGGATTGGGGCTCTATATTGTTAAGAAGTTTACCGAGCTGATGGGAGGGGAGGTGGAAGTTAAGAGCGAGGTGGGTCAAGGGTCAACCTTCACAGTGACAATACCGTGCGAGTACTATCAGGCGGAGGCTAGCAGTCAACCAACAGTTTCGTAGCGCCGGACGAGCGAAAGGGTTTTGTGTTTAAACTGCTGCGTTATTTCTCCATTACAAGTTTACTAGCGACGGTGATTGTGACTGTCTTGTTAGGCATGTTGTATCGCGAGATCGCGATTAAGGATCTCGTGGATCTCGGTGAGAGTAAAAATGTTGCGTTGGCACAGGCATTGTCCAACTCACTATGGGAAAGGATCAACCCCTTTCTGACCTGGGCGTCAGGGCTGAGCGATGATGAATTGCGGGCCCATCCCGAGACCGCCAAGCTGTATCAAGCTGTTCTTGGCATGATGAAGGGGACAGCGGTGGTCAAGATAAAAGTTTACGACCTCGCAGGGCGGACGGTCTTTTCAACAGAGCCAAAGCAGATAGGGGAAAACCAAAGCGCCAATGCCGGGTTTCTCGCTGGACGCGCCGGAAAGGTTGTTAGCAGCCTCGTCCACCGAGATAGGTTCAACGCCTTCGACCACATCATCGAAAACCGCAACCTTCTCCAAAGCTACATTCCCATCCCCCGTGGCCCGCAAGAGCCTGTGAAAGCCGTCTTTGAGCTTTACTATGACGTGACCTCTTTTTTGCAGAAAGTGGAGCGCACAAAAAGAAGCGTGGTCATCAGCGTTGCCCTTGTTTTGGCGCTCCTTTACGGCGTTCTCTTTTTCATCGTGAGACACGCAGACGGGCTTATCAGGCGTCAGTATGCTGAACTGACGGCTGTCAACAAGGAACTGGATGGGACTAACAGACAGATAGCCGACTTTTCTGCGATGATCGCTCATGATCTCCGCTCCCCTCTGACAGCTATGATCTCAGCGGCAGCCATAGTGGAAGACGGACTCGCCGGGCTTGTCAACGAGGAGCAAAAGAAATGGCTTGCCAAAATTCAGGCCAGCGCGAGAACCCTCGTGGATCTGGTTAACGACTTCCTGGATCTTTCCAAGCTGGAAGTAGGCCATATTGATTTAGTTAAGAAAGAGGTGGATCTCAAGCAACTCATACAGAATGCTGTTGACAATTATCTCGTTCTAGCCCAAGAGAGAAAAATCTCCCTTAAGAGCCGCATCGCCGAAGGGCTTGCTGAGATCGCTGCTGATCCTCGCCGCTTAGATCAGGTCTTCGGCAATCTCATAAGTAATGCCATCAAGTTTACCCCCGAAGGCGGAGAGATCGAAGTGGGTGCGGATCAAGAGAACGGATTAGGGGTCAAGGTGTGGGTTCGGGACAACGGTGTGGGGATAGCGCCTGAAGAGATCGGACAGATCTTTGAGAAGTACCGCCAGACTACCAGTGGTAAGGAGTCCAAGCACAAGGGAACAGGCCTAGGGTTGGTGATTTCAAAGATGATTGTAGAGGCCCACGGAGGAAAAATATGGGTCGAGAGCGAGGAGGGGAAGGGCACGACCTTCGCATTCACGATACCATGGGAATAATACTCTGACTGCCAGACGTATGGGCATCTCGCGGCGTGCCGGCTACTAGAAGGCGCTCCGTCTCAGTGTCTCGATCAATCTAGCTATCTTCGGTGTGTGTAATTTACTCAGTTGTATGCACACCCGTGCAGAATTTTTCCATCCTTCCTCTCCCCTTTGGCGTTTCATCGTCCTATTTCTCTTACCTGCCAGAGGATCCTACCGTGGCAAAGGAATTGCTAGGTTATCTGCTTTGGAATCTACCTCAAGGAGAGGAGAGGAGGAAGAGAATCATGGTTGAAAGGATCGGTATGGTTGCTTTAGCACTTCTCGCAGTTGCTTTGCTTTCCAGAGGGGCGCTGGCTGAGACACGGGAGTTCCTCCTCATTACCGGCGAGCCGGCGTGGGAAGCCAAGCCAGGTGAAGCCCCAGTGGTGGACCGGGATCGGGGGCCGGTGAAGAAGATCGAGCGATACGTCTTCCACCCCGGCTTTCTCGTTGTAAACAGGGGAGACAGGGTAGTCCTGAAGATCCACGCCCTCAAGGGCGACAAGCATATCGTCCAGATCCCGGCCTTCAAGACCGGAGAGACCCAGATCCTGAGGGGTGAAGAGAAGACCATCTCGTTTGTCGCCAATAAGGCTGGGGTCTTCGAGATCCAGTGCACCAACCATTTGGATTCCCACAAGGAAGGTCCGATGGTGGGATATATCTATGTCTTTGATAAGAAATAGCCTGGGTTCTCTGCCCGCAGGAAACCCTCTAGCATTCGGTCTGGTTTTTACTATCTGGCTTGGTCTCTTTGCGATGGGCGATTGGGCTGCCGCTCAGACGGGTGGCAGCCCTGCATACAAAGAAGTTCAGGTCAGCAATGGCGGTACGATCTCGGGCACGGTCACCTATAAAGACCCGATCCCTGAACCCTACGTTATCTGGCCGACAAAGGATGTGGAGGTCTTCGGGAAGACGATCCCGGACGAGCGCCTCCTTATCTCAAAAGAGGGCAAAATCAAAAATGTCGTGGTCAGCCTGGACGGGGTCAAGGAGGGGAAGAGATGGCCGAACATCAATGCCTCGTTGGTCAATCAGGGCGGCCGCTTCTTTCCCCATGTGCAGGTGCTCCGCACAGGGGCTCAGCTTGAGATCATCAACCGCGATCCCCTCCTCCACAATACCCACGGCTTTGGGGGCGGGCGGACAGTGTTTAACGTAGGCTTACCGACGAAGGACCAAAAGGTGAAGAAGTCCTTAAAGCAGGCCGGTATTATCCAAGTCATGTGCGATGTTCACGACTGGATGAACGGTTGGGTCGTGGTTCAGGACCATCCTTACTTTGCCGTCACTGGAGAGGACGGGAACTTCACTATCACCGATGTCTCTCCGGGGAGCTACAAGATCTCAGTCTGGCATGAGAAGCTGGGGAAGCAACAGGCCCAGATGAAGGTTCCCGCCAACGGGAAAGCGAGACTTGATTTTGTCTTCTCGCCCTCCACTCGTTGAGGACTTTTAGCTGTTTATGGCGCTTCCAGTATAGAGACAGGTTCCCTCAGCGAAACAGCCTTTCCCAAAACTCACCATGCGAATCCACTTTTTCTTTCGCAGGGTTGCGTTCAAGACAGTTTCAAGAGTGGGAAAAAAATGTCCTTTATTTCTTAATCGAGGGAATATAGCCATTTTATCCCTTGATAAGACGAGCTTATTAGTGGTACAAAATTTGCAGCCTGTAAATCGAATATTTTTTTAACGAGAGGAGACTTAGCATGTTTAGAAGAAAACCAATCCGGTGGCCCGACAATGCACGCGTGGCCATAACCACCTGCGTAGTGACGGAGAGCTGGCCCGACGACCTGGGAACTGCGTCCTCGCTTCAATCAGAGTTTCGTAAGGGACCACCTCCGGAGGCCAAGTTTAAGAAGGACATCGCCTCGATCACGGATCGGCAGTATGGCGAGAGAGTGGGGGTCTACAGAGTCATGGAGGTTCTGAAGCAGGAGGGGGTGAAGGCGAGCTTTTTTGTTAACGGTCACACCGTAGAGACCTTTCCTAGTTTGATGAAACAGATTGTGGCCGAGGGCCATGAGCTTTGCTCCGAGAACTGGCGCCACGAGTACGTGACGATGATGAGCCCGGAAGAGCAGTATAACGACATCAAGAAAACGGTTGATGCCTTCCAGAGGGTTTTGGGTTTCAAGCCCCAGGGCTACATCATGCCGGGAGAGCGGCCAACCGACGATACGCCGAAGTTTTTGGTCGACCTTGGCTACAAGTATTGGATGTGTTTTCTTCACGAGGATCTGCCCTATGTTCTCAGAGTGGAAGGTGGAGAACTGGTCCTCGCTTCCTACGGCATCTGGACGACGGACCATAGGACGGGCCGGGCCGACGCCGGTCGCACCCCGAGGGAGCTGCTCCAGATCTGGAAGGACAACTTCGATTGGATCTATGAAGAAGGGGAGAGCAATCCGGGATTTATGAGCCTGGGGCTTCACCCGTTTCTGATAGGCCGCCCCTTCAGGACCGTGATTCTAAGGGAGTTTTTACGCTACGCGAAGGGCCATCCGGGAGTTTGGTTTCCTCGCGGCATCGACATGGCGACATACTGGAAGGAGAAGTGCCACGATAACTTGATTGAAAGGTGGCCTAATTACGGGACTGGGCTGGCCTACGAGAAGACCCAGATAAAGTAGCCGATCGATTCCCCCAAACTGCCCAATCGAGCGTTTCGGGGCAATCGGCTCAAAATCGAAATACGAGGTTAAGGCTGAGCGGCCCGGGCTCTTATAGACTTGCCCCGGCCTGACATGAATAATTGTCTCGGGCCCCAGCCACCGGCCTCATAGAGACTTCGTAAGGAGCTGGGCTATGTCCCAGCTCACTCTTTGAGGCAGTCCTGCTGGCACCCCCACCTTTTTGGCCATATCGAGCAACTCTTGACGCGCAGCAGAGGTTTACCGAAAGCCGAAGAGAAACAGGCCAGTTGAGCATCGATGTCCACCTCTGCCAGACCCTTCGTCTCCGGGCACTCTACTACCTTCTTGTGGCGATAGCGCAGGAAGGTATGGACGATCACCGGAAACAGGACGTAGAGGGACGCGAGGGCAACGATCGCTCCGATCGTGATTAGTGGAGTATTCATCTGCTCCTCCTTTAGGTTCTCCTTCAAGCCAAAAATGCAAAAAGCATGCCCCGAACCGCTCTCGAAAATTCCTATGTTTTTTTAGCTTATATTCTTTTTTCTTTTCTTAATTCTTGGGGAAATCTAAAACTCTAGCTCTTATTCTCAAGGAATTGCGTCTCCTCTTCCGTTAGCACAGCGATGAATTTCCTTACAGCTGGAGGCAACGACCTCCCGCGCCGGTAGAGAACCGCAATCGGGCGTGTAAAGGGACCTTCGGCAAAGGAGATCGCCCTTAGCAAACCCGCTTGAACCTCGGACCTCACTGTCATGGACGGGACTATAGAAATGCCAAGGCCTATCTCGACGGCACGCTTGATCAGCTCTATGTTTTCGAACTCCGCCTTGATAATGACAGCGACCCCATTTTTTTTGAGAATCTCATCCAGCGCCTTGCGTGTAGGGATATCGTGCTGAAAGGTCACAAAGGGTTGAGAGGCCAGCTTTTGCAAGCTGATCGACTCGGAGCTAGAGAAAGGATGGTCCGGAGAGCAGATCAGCACCAGTTCATCCTGAAGAAATGGGACCGAACGGATCTGAGGTTTATTGGCAGGGTAAGCGACGATTCCCAGGTCGACAGAGCCGTTGACGACGTCTTGATAGATTTTGTTCGCCCGACTATATTCGATCTGGACGTCTATATCGGGGTGGTTTCTGAGAAATTTTTTGACCGATGGATTCAACTCATATAGCCCCACACTGTAAATCGTTGCTACCTTCACTGATCCGCTGACTTGGCCGCCAATCTCTTTCAACTGATCCTCAAGCTCACGGAGGTCGGCAAGGATGCGTCGGGCCCCCTGGTAAGTCAGTTCTCCAGCCCTGGTTAAGGAGAGCTCGTTTCCACGCCGTTCGATAAGGATGAACCCCAGTTTCTTCTCCAGGGCCTTAAGGCGCTGGCTTACCGCAGATTGAGTGATAGAATTTGCCACGGCCGCTTGAGTGAAGCCTTTAAGCGTAATCACATCACAGAAAATCTTTAAGCTCTCGATATCCATGTCGCTCTTTCCGCGCCCGCTCTTAATGACTCAAGGTTCCTATAGTTGCGACGGAAACACAAGCATTTTATCAGATTCGCGAGAAAAAAGGCAGGTTTTTCCCCTCAGAATTTGGTCTCTATTTTTCGGCTTTTAATCACTCTCATATCAGTCCAGGCAAAAAACATCTCGGTATTATCGAGAGATTTCCTGGCGCCCTATGTTTCGATTAGAAGGAACTTCTTGGGAGTTATTAGAATTTATTATGATCGATATTATGGCATAAGGTTTGCTTATTATAACTTGTGAACTCTATAGAAATTAATTCTTAAGGAGAAGGCCGATGATCAAAATAAAAAAAATTCTCGTTCCAACGGATCTTAGGGAACAGTCTCTTGCCGGTATCAAGTATGCAATTTCTCTTGCTCGGGAGCACGGCGCTGAGGTGCTTGTCCTACACGTGGTCGATGAAGCAGCGACTACAAAGGCTGGCATGGTGCCTCCTGAAGAGGAGATGCTTTTTCCCAGAGAATGGGCCCCGATTGGAGAGGTGTCCCGCCGCTTCATTGACATCGAACTCAAGGAAAGGAGGCTCGATCTCTATGGTCTTATCTACGGCCATTTCGAGGCTCAGGAAATCCGATCTGTAAAGGTCACCTTGCTTGTTGAGTTGGGAGACGTCGCAGAGGAGATCGTCAGTGCTGCGACCGAGCAGCGCTGCGACCTCATTGTTATGGCAAGTCAGGGAAAGGGTTGGTTAGCTAGAATGATTTCGGGAAGCATGAGCGAGGAGGTAGCCCGTAAGGCTCCCTGTCCGGTCCTGACGATCCAACCCTCGGCCGTGGTGCAGGACAATGGCCGCTGGATACAGGCGCGCTCGCTGGTCGAGAGGGGTGCCGTTAGCCACGCCTAAAGGGGCCCTGTGCGCGCTGTGAATTCAGGGAGATCTGTAGGGGCTCGCGCGCCCGGGCCGACGCAAGCACGGGCGATCCATTAGAATTCGATCCTCTCTGCGCTTATGAACCTGGCTAGAAGCGGAAGCTACACCTTCTGCTCGTTGATCGTCACAATGAACTCATGAACTAGCGGCGACCGATTTCCCTCCTATTTTTGTCGCCTCCCTTGACAACCCGCCTCCGTGGAACTATGGTTGTTTCATCACATCAATAAATCCTGATACGTTGTTCTGGAAGAGGGACCAAGTCGATGAGCAAATTGTGGGAGTTAGCCGTCGTCAGCCGTGCCTGCGCGAAATGCCTTTATTCCGGCAGAAGAAGTCAGTCAGTTAGTGATTGAATCAAGCAGTCGAGTTAGTAGTGAGGAAAATCAGGAGAGCCAAAAATGGACAAGGTAACAACCGGGAAAATCGTGAGAGAGGCCTACGGCAAGATTGCTCAAAGGCAGGAAGGCTGTGGGTGCGGTACTTGTGGACCAGATGCCAAAGAGTTTGCCAAATCTATTGGCTATTCAGAAAAAGAATTAGCAGCCATACCGGATGAGGCCAACCTGGCTCTCAGTTGCGGCAATCCAACAAGCTTGGCCAGCCTCAATGAAAGTGAGGTAGTACTGGACCTGGGCTCAGGTGCTGGATTTGATTGTTTTCTGGCTGCGACGAAAGTGGGTCCAAAGGGCAAAGTCATCGGCGTGGATATGACACCCGAGATGATTGAAAAAGCAAGAAACAATGCGAAAAAGAGTGGAGTTGAAAATGTTGAGTTCAGGCTTGGCGAGATTGAGAATTTACCCGTGAGAGGCAACTCGGTTGATGTGGTCATAAGCAACTGTGTTATTAACCTGTCGGCTGATAAGCCGAGAGTCTTCCAAGAGGTCTATAGGGTATTAAAACCAGGTGGCAGAATAGCCATTTCTGATATTGCCCTTCTCAAGGAGCTACCCGAGAAAATTCGCGAGAGCATGGAAGCGTATGTGGGTTGTGTTGGCGGGGCGATACTCATCGACGAGTATAAAAGGATTGTCGAAGCATCTATGTTGAAGGATGTAAGCCTTACGATCAAAGGCTCTTCTGCCTGTATTGGTGCTGACACAAAGGACCTGATCGGCAGGGCAATCTTGGATGGTCTGGGAGACAATAAATCTCTTGAAGGGTATGTGGTTAGTGTTTATGTGGAAGGTTACAAATAAGAAAAGGAGCAATGGTGAGCGAGCTGCGGGAATTGGCGGCTGTGAGCCGCGCCTTGGGAGATGAGACGCGCCTGCGGATTTTGAACGTCTTGGTCGAGCGCGGAGAGACCTGCGTGTGCGAACTCATGGAAACGCTGGCCACCACTCAATCCAACGTCTCATTTCATCTGACAGTGCTGAAAAACACGGGTCTCATCGCAGACAAGAAGATAGGTAAGTGGATGTTCTACAGCATCAATCTCAAGGCGTTGGAGCAGCACCTTACAAGTTTGCGCGCGATGTTCAACAAGACGCGCCTCGGAGCGGCGCGCCCTGGAATGAGCATCTTCACGCTGTGCTCCCGCAAAGATGCTGTCCCGTTAAGTCGCGAACACGCAAAGCAAAATGTCGAACAATTAAAGACCTGGGACAAAGCAAAGCGCATGCGATAACGGGAATGAAAAAACGGAGGTGGAGAGTTGAAAATCCTGTTTGTATGTACCGGCAACTCCTGCCGGAGTCAGATGGCGGAAGGATTGGCGCGGGCGGCGGGGGGATGTCCGAGTTCTGGGTGGCCGTGCCTCAAAAGAAATTTCTATCAACATTGTTAATGGATATATTCGATGTTAACCCCGCCTCTTGAGGCGGGGAACCTTTAAGGTGGGGTTGTGGGGTAGGGGTTTGAAGGTATGGTAATGTTTGTTGGAAGAGCTGTTGG
>Ga0209211_10002157_pt1 | contig 34690 bp, 37 predicted proteins | sample RifGroA2_FD_183992 | JGI IMG/M metagenome (GOLD analysis project Ga0209211, IMG submission 183992) | Groundwater microbial communities from Rifle, Colorado, USA - Groundwater A2 (SPAdes) (version 2) | ecosystem: Environmental > Aquatic > Deep subsurface > Groundwater | place: Rifle, Colorado... | reverse complement strand
AAGTCGAAGGGGCCGGTGACCGCGTCGAGGTGGACGACGGTCGAGGCGCCGCCCTCGAGCTTCGACAGCTCCTTCTTCACCGCCTTCGTCTTGCCCGCCGCGGTCTCGATGAGCACGTACGCCTTGGTGTGCTTGCCGGCTGCCTTCGTCATCGCGCGCCTCCCGCCGCGGCTCAGCGCCGGGCGTCGCCCAGCGCCCTCGCGAGCGTCGAGCGGAACCAGGCGCTCCGCTCGACGAGCTTGGCGCCCTCGAGGTCCACCCGGGTGCCGCGCTCGTCCGCGTGGTTCGCCGGGTCGAACCGCGCGGTCACCTTCGTGCTGGCCCCGGCCACCTTGAGCGTCAGCCGCTCGCCGGCGCTCTCGTCGCCGAGCCGCGTGATGACCAGGTAGAAGCCCTGCTCGTCCGTCTCGCCGAGGTACGAGAATCCCGTCTTGTCGCGCACCACCTCGACGGTCCGGCCGCGCAGGGGCTGGCCGCGCGCGTCCTTGACGAAGCCGAGGACAGTGTAGCGGTAGAAGATCTCGTGCTCCGCCGCCGCGAGGCCCGCGGCGAGCAGGAGCGCCGCCGCCAGGGAGAGCGCCGTCGCCCGCGTCACGCGGCTCAGTCTAGCAGATAGGCGCGCAGGAGCGCGCGGTGGCAGCGCGCCTCGTCGGGGCAGCCGCAGAGGAGCGTCACGCGGCCGCGGCGCGCCCGGGCCCGCACGCGGCGCACCGCCGCCTGCGCCTCGGGGCGCGCGAGGCCGGCGAGGTAGCGCCGCCGGTACTCCGCCCAGCCGACGGTGCCCGCGCGGAACGCGCGCAGCAGGGGCACGACCGGGCCCAGCTCCTTCTCCCAGACGTCCACGCGCTCCTTGCGGACGCCGCGCGGCCAGAGCCGCATGACCAGCACGCGCGCGCCGTCGCGCGGCCCCGGCGGGTCGTAGACGCGCCGCGTGGCGATCACGAGCTCTTGAGCCGCTCGAGCGGCTTCCTGAACTTCTCGCACGGATCCACGTCGTCGATCCGCGGCGTGAACCACACGTAGTCGAAGGGAAGCGCGCGCTCGCCCGCCTCGACGTAGCCGGCGGGCGTCGCCGCCTTCGCCTCGACCTCGAGGAAGGCGACGCTCGCCACCGTCGCGCCCGGCTCACGCCGGCGGAGGTGGGCGGGGACGGCGCGGTCGCTGCGGACGTGCCCCGTGCCCGCGATCAGGACCGCGCCGTCGCGCCGGCCCGCCCGCTCCAGCGCCTCGGCCATGCGCGCGTCGCGCGCCCACTGGACGTCCACCATCTTCTCGACCAGCGCCTCGGACCCGCGGCCGCAGTGCGACTCCCGGATCTCCCGGGCCAGCGCCGCGCGGACGGCGGGCTCGAGCGGCGTGTCGAGGCCGAGCTGGCGCTGCACCGCCGGGCCGAGGCCCGCGGCCCCCCGCTCGCGCATCGCCTCGAGCGCGGCGCGCGAGAGGTTGGTCGCCACGATCGGCAGCGCCGCGTCGAGCGCGGCCTGGGCGATCGGTTGGTACAGGGTGAAGGCCGGCCAGCCGGAGCCCTTCCAGCCGACGGCGTCGCCGAGCCCCGCCGCGTCCCTCGGCGCCTGCGCGAGCCAGCGCGCGAGCGCGGCGCCCTGGTCGGTCGCGAGCATCTCGAAGCCCACCGCCGGCCGGCGCCCGCCGGCCGCGAGCGCCCGCACGAGCCGCGCCTGGAGCACGTGGTGGTCGGGGTTGTCGTGGCGCTCGCCGAGGAGCACGTACCGGCTCGCCGCGAGGCGCTCGCCGAGCTCGCGGGGCGAGATGAACGCGCCGGCGCGGACGTCCAGGATCTTGCCCGCCAGCGGGTGCGTGCGGCCGATCGGGCTCCGCCAGTCGGTCCAGTAGACGGGCGCGCAGCCGGCGAAGAGCGCCGCGAGCGCGACCGCCCCGAGACGGGCCGCACCGCTCACCGCGGCGCGCCCAGCGTGCCCTCGCGGGTCGTCAGCGTGACGCCGCCGTCGATGACGAGCGTCTGGCCGGTGACCCAGCGCGCCTCGTCGCTCGCCAGGTACACGGCGCCCCACGCGACGTCCCAGGCCGAGCCCTCGGTGCCGAGCGGGGTCGCGCGCCGCCGGCGCTCGCGGGCCTCGGGGCCGAGGCTCTCGACCATCGGCGTCCAGACCGCGCCCGGCGCGATCGCGTTGACGCGGATGCCCCGGGCGCCGAGCTGCACGGCGACGGAGCGGACGAAGCCGATCACGCCCGCCTTCGCCGCGGCGTAGGCGGTGCGCCCGTGGCCGCGCAGCGCCGCCACGGAGGACACGCACACGACGCTGCCGGCCCCGCGGGCGGCCATCGCGGGCACCGCGGCGCGCGTGGCGAGGAACATGGACTTGAGGTCGACGGCCAGCACGCGGTCCCACTCGTCCTCGGGCGTGTCGAGCAGGTCCCGGCGCGACTCGATCCCGACGTTGTTCTGGAGGACGTCGAGCCCGCCCCACCGCTCGCCGGCGGCCCGGACCATCGCCTCGCACTCGGCCGCGCGCGTGACGTCGGCGGCGAGGGCCACGGCCTCGCCGCCCTCGCCGCGGATGAGCTCCACGGTCTCGTCGGCGCGCTCGCGCACCTGGTCCACGCAGACCACGCGCGCGCCCTCGCGCGCGAAGAGGATCGCCGTCGCCTTGCCGTTGCCGAGGCCCGGGCCGCGCGACCCCGCGCCCGTGACGATCGCCACCTTGCCCCTGAGCCGGTCACTCATGATGGGTCCGACGCCCCTCGCGGGGGAGACCGGGAGAGAGCATACTCCCGAACGTGACGGTGCACATCCCCGCGGCGCCGGCGTGCTAGAATCCCCCGGGCTGATCGCGCATTCGGGAGGTAGCCGATGGCCGCACGCTGTGCGCTCGTCGCTCTCGTCGGTGCCGGCGCGCTGCTCGTCGCGGGCGGCGCCGCCGCGGGTCCGCCCACGGACCAGCTCCGGCGGAGCGTCGAGCTCGTCCTCCGGGTGGTGCAGGACCCCGCGCTCACGACCGCCGCGAAGCGGACCGAGCGCCGGGCGATGATCCGCACGATCGCCAACGAGATCTTCGACTTCGGGGAGATCTCCCAGCGCAGCCTCGGCCCGCACTGGCGCGGCCGGACCCCCGCGGAGCGGCAGGAGTTCGTGCGGCTCTTCGGCGACCTCCTCGAGCACGCGTACGTCACGAAGATCGAGGGCTACTCCGGCGAGCGCATCCTGTACGTGAACGAGCACCTCGAGGGTGACGTGGCGACCGTCCGGACCAAGCTCGTGACCAAGCAGGGCACCGAGGTCCCGCTGGACTACCGGATGTTCAGGCAGGGCGACCGCTGGCGCGCCTACGACGTGCTCATCGAGGGCGTGAGCCTCGTCGCCAACTACCGCGTGCAGTTCAACTCGATCATCCGCCGCGCGTCGTACCAGGAGCTGGTCACGCGCCTGCGCGCGAAGGTGAGCGAGCCCGTCGAGGGCCCGCCGCCGCCGCCGCCGAAGCTCGAGGCGCCGGTCGCGGCGCCGGGCCGGGCGCGCCAGTCGCCCTAGACCGTGGGGGGCCCCGACATGGCCCCCCAGGCTCCGCTCCCTAGTACTACTGTGTTACGAAGCATCAGCCGGTCTCCGGCACACGTCCACACGAGCGGCACGGCAACCGGTGCAGCAACGCGCGGGCGAGGAGTTCGTACATCGTGGCGATCGAGGTGGGGACATGGCGTTCAGGCCGCACCGGGAGCGCCCCGCGGCGTGAAACCTTTGGGAAGACGAGGGGCGCGGAGGAAGGCCAGAGGCGCTGGGGGGGAAAGCCTCGCGCGCTCGGCGGCGAGGTAGGCATACGCCGCGATGCATAACGCGCCATGATGATGGAACCCCCGCCACCCGCGGCCCTCGAAATGATCGAGCCCGAGCTCGTCCTTGAGCTCCTGATAGTCGCGCTCGATGCGCCAGCGCAGCTTGGCGAGCCGAACGAGGTCGGCGACCGGCGTCGTCGCCGGCAGCGTCGACAACCAATACTTCGTGGGCTCCGCTTCGCCTCGCGGCCATTCGATCAGCAACCACTCCTCAGGCCGGGGTGCCGCGCGCTGTTCATCGCGGTGGGCCGGCCGCACGCGCAGCCGCGTGAAGCGGGAGCGCATCGTGCCGCGCGTCCCTTCGCGCCACGTCACCGTCCGCCACGCCGTCGTCGGCAGCGCGACGGCCAGTTGCTTGAGACTCCGGGGGGTGTGCGTGGTGGTACGCCGCACGCACGTGGGCGGGCGGCCGCGGCCCGTCCATCGTTTTGGCGGCCGCGGCGCTTCGCCCGGTGGCCACGCCGTCGTCTCCTTCTTCACGCCGACGGCGTAGGCCAGCCCCAGCGTCGTGAGCGCCTCGCGAAACGCGGTCGTGTCGCCGTAGCCGGCATCCGCGACCACCGGGGCGCGCGGCACGCCCTCGGTCTGCAAGGTTTGGATTTGCCCGAGCGCGATCTGCCATTTCGGCTGGAACGTGATGCCGTCGGGGACGCCGACGGCCCGCCGCCGCCGGCGGTCGCCCGCCCAGCTCTCCGGCAGGTAGAGCTGATACGCCACCGGCAAGCTCACCGCCTCGTTCGCCACCGACACACTCACCGCCACTTGGCAGTTGTCCTGTTTGCCAAGGACGCCGCAGTACTGCCGGGCCACGCCCACCGAGTGCTCGCCCTTCTTGGGGAACCCGGTGTCGTCCACGATCCACGCGGCCACGGCGCCGTGCCGGGCCATCGGCGCCAGCACCCAGTCGCGCGCCACGCGCAGCACCGCGGCGGCGTCCCAGGGCGCGTCGGCGACGAAATGATGCATCGACTGATGGCGCGACTGGACGTGGCGGGGATCGACGCGCGCCGCCATCGGCTCGATGCTCTTGCGCTCCCCGGGCAGGCACAAGCCGGTGACGTAGGCGCGGAGCGGTTCATGGCGGTCCCGGTGGCCGAGCACGGCGGCCAGGCGGTCCACATAGGCCGCGAAGCGGTGGGCACGGGCCGTCTCCGAGGTAAGCATACCGCCAGACTGGCAGCGTACCCCATGCGTTCCCTAACTTTTTAACACAGTCGTACTAGGTCGACACCCCGGGGCGCGGGGTCAGCCGGGCAGCGCGACGCCGCCGCCCTCGGCCGGGCGGCTGCGGAGCGCCGTGATCGTGCGGCCGTCGGCGTCGGTGACGGGAAACTCCTCGGCGAGCCCGGCGTCGACGAGCTGCTGGACCAGCGCCTCCCGCTCGGGGCCCGCCGGCGGGAGCGCGTGGGACTTCCAGCGCATGACGAAGTAGCCGCGCCCCACGTGCGGCAGCCGCGCCTCGGCGCGTCTCAACTCCTCGAGCCCGCGCTCGATCGCCGTCAGGGGCAAGGGCGCCCCCGGCTCGCGCGCGGCGCGCGCCAGGCGCGAGGGCGCCGCGCGCGGCGGCACGCGCTCGGTGACGCGCGCGGGGCGCTCGGCGCGGAAGCTCGGGAGGCCGTCGGCGAGCTGGAGGTGGCCAAAGCAGCGCACTCTCAGATCTGACGACAGCTCCCCCGCCGACCAGGTCGCGACCCACACCTGGCGGCCCAACGCGTTGACCGCCTCGACGGCGGGGACGAAGTCGTCGTCGCCCGAGACCAGCACGGCCGCGTCGAAGGCGCCGATCGCGGCGTAGTGGATCAGGTCGGCCACCAGGCGCGTGTCCACGCGCTTCTCGGTCGTGTACTCGTTGTCCCCCCCGCAGACCGAGCAGCGCCCCGTCCGCTTCACGCGCAGCTCGCGCCGCACGAAGTAGCCCGGCCGGAGCTCGAGCCCCTTCAGGAACCCCTCGACGAGCGGCGGCGCGTCGGCTGACACGCCCACGTAGTAGTACGCGCCGGCGAAGATCGCCGCGGGGCCGCCGACGGTCTGCGTGATCCACGAGGCGAGCCTATCGTAGTCGACGCGCAGGGAATCGTCGAAACGCTGGAGAGACCTGTAGAAGTTCTGTCCGTCAATAAAAACGCTAACTTTCATAATGGTGGACGATACTGGACTCGAACCAGTGACCTCTGGCATGTGAGGCCAGCGCTCTGCCAACTGAGCTAATCGTCCGTGCCCCCGAACCTACACACTCGGGCCGGGCGAGTCAAGACGGCGAGGGCACCGCCTGCGATACCATGAGGGCCCGATGGCCCACGTCCTGATCCTCACCGCGAGCTACGGCTCCGGCCACAACGCCGCCGCGCGCTGCCTCGCGGCCGCCTTCGAGCGCGCGGGCGCGCGGGTGAGCGTCGTGGACCACTTCCGCGAGCTGGTCCATCCGCTCTTCGACCGGGCCTCGCGCGCCGTCTACTACGCGCTGCTGCGCCGCGCGCCGCTCCTCTGGGGCGCGGGCTACGCGCTCGGCGACTGGATGCGGAGCGACTCGCCCCTCACCCTCGGCATGACGCGGATCGGCGCCGGACGCCTCGCCGCGCTGCTCGGGCGCCTGGCGCCCGACGCGGTCGTCAGCGTGCACGCCACGCCCGCGGCGGCGCTCTCCGCGCTCGTCGCCCGAGGCGCCGCCGTGCCGCCGCACACGACCGTCGTCACCGACTTCGTCGCCCACAGCCAGTGGATCGCGCCCCGCATCGAGCGCTACTGCGTCGCCGCCCCCGAGGTGAAGCACGAGTTCGTGGCGCGCGGGATCCCGGGCGAGCGCGTCGTCGTCACCGGCATCCCGGTGCGCGCCGAGCTCGCGGAGCCCGGCGACCCGCGCGCCGCGCGCCAGGCGTTCGGGCTCGCCCCCGGCGTGCCGGTCGTCCTCGCGATGGCCGGCTCGCGGGGGGCGTTCGGCCGGCTGCCCGACGTGGCGGAGGCCCTCGCGCGCCTCGAGCGCCCGGTCCAGGGCGTCGTCGTCGCCGGGCGGGACGCGGGGCTCAGGGCGCGGCTCGAGCAGCTCACCGCGGGCACCGCCGTCCGCACGCTCGGCTACGTCGGCGAGGTCCCGCGACTCATGGCGGCGGCCGACCTCCTCGTCACCAAAGCGGGCGGCATGACCCTCGCCGAGGCGATGGCGGCGGGCCTCCCGCTCTTGACCTACGGCTCGCTGCCCGGCCAGGAGCGGCGCAACGAGCGCTTCGCCGCGCGCTCGGGCATCGCGCTGGTCGCGCGCTCGCGGCGCGAGCTGGCCCAGGCGCTCGCCCGGGCGCTCGACGAGCCCGCGCTCCTCGAGCGCATGCGCCTCAGGCTCGGCCGGCTCGGGCGCCCGGAGGCGACCGCGCGGATCGTCGAGCTGGTCCTGGAGGAGCGGGGGCGGAGGGCGCTGCCGTGAGGGTCCGCCACCTCGCGCTCGGCGCGGGCCTCGCGTGGGCCGCGTACACGTGGGGCGCGCACCTCCTGACGCCGGCCTGCGTCTGGCGCGGCCGGCGCGCGGACCGGCGCATCGCGCTCACCTTCGACGACGGCCCGGACCCGGCGTGGACGCCGCGGGTCCTCGATCTGCTCGCCGCGGGGCGCGTGCGGGGCTCGTTCTTCCTCGTCGGCGCGCGCGCCGCCCGGGCGCCCGAGCTCGTGCGCCGCATGGCCGCCGAGGGTCACGAGGTCGCGAGCCACGGCTGGTCGCACCGGAGCCTCTGGCTCTGCGGGCCGCGCCGGACGGCGGAGGAGGTCGGGCGCGCCCACGAGCTCTTGACCGCCCTGACCGGCTACGAGCCGCGCCACTTCCGCCCGCCCTGGGGCATGGTCAACGCGGCGCTGTTCGCGGCGCTCCGCCGCCACGGCGAGCGCTGCGTGTTCTGGTCCATCCAGCCCGAGGGGCGCAGGCCCGAGCCCGCCGAGGCGCAGGCCCGCCGCGTCCTCGCGCGCGCGCATCCCGGCGCGATCGTGGACCTCCACGACGCCGAGGGCACGCCGGGCGCGCCGGCGCGGCTACTCGCCGCGCTCCCCGCGATGCTCGACGGGCTCCGCGGCGCCGGCTACGACCTCGTCACCGTCGCCGAGCTGCTCGCTTGACTTCATGGGGGGCTCCGGGCGCCCCCCAAACCCCCCAGCGCTCGGAGCGCCCCGGCAAAGCCGTGGCGCCCCTCGACAACGCGAGTCGTTCACAGGCCCTGACTTCATGGGGGGCTCCGGGCGCCCCCCAAACCCCCCAGCGCTCGGAGCGCCCCGGCAAAGCCGTGGCGCCCCTCGACAACCCGATGCGTTCACGCCTCTGATCACGGCGGCGCGTTCACCCAGAGCCAGCGCCCGCCCGCGCCCGCGAGCAGGCGCGCGCCCGGCAGGCGGCCGGCCACGCTCCGCTCCGGCGGCCGCACGCTCACCAGCCACACGCGGCCCGCGGCCCACGCCCGCCTGAGCCGCGCCTCGTCCCAGAAGCGGTCGCGCGCCTCGGGACGGAGCGCCCCGAACGCGAGCACGCTCACCCGCCCGTCCACGATCACGGGTCGCCGGCCCGCGTACCACTCGAGCGCGCCGGAGTTCTCGAGCGGGCCCTCGTGGACGACGACGTCGTCCGGGCCGGCGGCGCGCGCGATCGCCCGGCCCACGCCCGCGGCGGCGCGGTGGGCGGAGACGAGCGCGAGCGCGGCGGCGACCGACGGGAGCACGCCCACGAGCGCCGCGACGACGGCGAACACGGCGGTGCCGCGCCGCGCCAGGCGCGGCACCGCCACGCACGCCGCCGCCGCCACGGCGCCAAGCCCGAGGGCGAGCGCGGTGGCGCCGACGAGGGGGCGGAACGCCGCCCACGGCGGCACCGGCGCCGCCGCGCCCGCGAGCGCGCTCTTGCGCGTGGCGACGTCGGTCGCGCCGAGGACGACGTCGAGCACACGCGAGCCGTCCCCGACCCAGAGGACCGCGCCCGCGGCGCCGAGGACGCCGAGGGCGAGCGCGTGGACGACGCCGAGGCCGCGGCGCGCCTGGGATTCCCAGGCCCGCGCCGCGAGGAGCGCGATCGCGAAGTACGCGGGCAGGCCGTAGTGGGGCAGGCGGAAGCGCGAGACGAGCGTCGCGGCGAGGACGCCGAGCGTCCACAGGGCGAGCGCCACCCATGGCAGCTCGGCGGGGTCGCGCCAGGCCCGGCGCCTGACGAGCGAGACCACCGCCACGCCCGCCGCCAGCGCCCACGGCGCGGCGCCGAGCAGGGCCACGACGAGGAACGCCCCGGCGCCGAGCGGCACGTCCTCGTCGGGGAGCCGGCGCGTCCCGAGGACGTTGAGCACGTGGTTGTCGACGAGCGTGTACCAGAGGAACCCGGGCGTCCGCCGCTCGGCGAGGACCCACCAGCCGAAGCCGAGCGCCGCGCCGGCCGCGACGCCGGGCCACGGCAGCCAGCGCCCGAGCGGCCGCGCCCGCCCGCCCAGGGCGAGCGCGGCGCCGAGCGCGAGCGGCGGGGCGAGCGCGCCGAGCGGGTCCTTGGCGAGCGCGGCCACGCCGAACGCGGCGAGCCCCGCGGCGACGCGCCCGCGCCGTCCGTCGGCGAGGCCCGTGAGGCAGAGGGCGAAGCCCCACGCGAGCGCGGCGACGAACAGCGACTCGGGCCGCACGTAGCGGGCGAACGCGAAGAAGCCCGGGCTCGTCGCCAGCGCGAGCCCCGCGAGCAGGCCGCCGCGGGGGCCGAGCAGGCGCGCGCCGAGCCATGCGGTCGCGGCCACGGCGGCGAGGGCGGCGAGCGCCGGCACCGCGCGCGCGGCGGCCTCGCCCGGCCCGCCGAGCGCGAAGGCCGCGGCGAGCAGCGCGTAGAGGAGCGGCGGCTTGTCCACGTAGCGGACGCCGGAGAGCGTCAGCGCGAACGGGTCGCGTGCGAGGGCCAGCTCGCGGCCGATCTCGGCGTGCATCCCCTCGCCCGGGTCGTCGAAGGGCGCCCGGCCGAGGCCGGGCAGGATCGCGAGCGCCGCCGCGAGGACCGCGACCGCCGCCGCGGTCGCGCCGGGCGCCGCCGGGCTTCGAGCACGCCAAGGAATCGGGCTCACGGGATACCAGGGGGTGTCGGGGGGAGCGGCGGCGCTTCCCCCGACGTCGACTCAGAGGGCACGAAGGATTCGGGCATGCGCGTTCCCAGGGGGTGTCGGGGGGAGCGGCGGCGCTTCCCCCGACGTCGACCGGGTCCTGTGAACGAATCGTCGTTGTCGAGGGGCGCCACGGCGCAGCATGGGCGCCCCGAGCGCCGGGGGGCTTGGGGGGTGCCCGGAGCCCCCCATGAGGTCAAGTCCGCGAGACCAGCGCCACGCCGAGCACGATGAAGGCGATGCCGGCCCAGCGCGCCGGCGTCACCACCTCCGCGAGCAGGAGCTGGGCGAGAAGCGCGACGACGATGTAGTCGACGGCCGTCATCGGCAGCACCTGGCTCACGTTCGCGCGGGAGAGCAGCGTGAGGTACATGAAGAAGAAGGTCGCCTGCAGCGCCACGCCCAGCAGCAGCCACGGGTTCGAGACCGCGCGCCCGATCATGCCGGCGAGGTTCGCGGCCGGCGCCTCGGTCAGGTCGCCGACGGTCTTCATCCCCTTCGAGAGCAGCACGTGGCCCGTGCCCCCAATCATGGCCGCGATCAGCACCAGCACCGTGGTCTTGAGCATCAGAGTGACTTTCCGATCGCCGAGAGGACGGCCTTCTCGACGGTCTGGTCCGTGGTCGTGAGGGGCTCGTCGCTGTCCATCCAGAGGATGCGCTCTCGCTTGAACAGGCTCCGCTCCACCGTGATCGTCGTCCGGCCCTCGCCCGCGGCCTTCACGTTGACGCGCAGCCGGTGGCGCGTCCCCTTCGCGTACACGCCGTAGTCCTCGCCCTCGACGCGCCGCGAGTCGGTCGTGATCCAGCCGATCGCCCGGTCCTCCTTGTCGATGTCCCAGCCCAGGTGCTTGAGGACCGCGAGGGTCGTGGTCCACGCCCGCTCCACGGGCGCCTGGAACGTCTGCGACACCGGCTCGGCGGCGCCGGCCGGCCCCGCCAGGGCCACGAGCACCACCACCGCCCGGACGACTGCCTTCATGTCCGCTCCTCTCCTCGCCGCGCCCTACGCGGCCTCGAGCCGGCCCTCGCGGAGCCGGTACACCGCGCCCCAGCCCGCGGCGACCTCCGGGTGGTGGCTCACCACCACGACCGCCGCGCCCGCGTGCGCACGCCGCCGGAGCCCGTCGAGGATGACGGCGCCGTTCGCATCATCCAGATTGCCCGTCGGCTCGTCGGCGAGCAAGAGGGGCGCCTCGTTCAGCACCGCCCGGCACCAGGCCACGCGCTGCTGCTCGCCGCCCGAGAGCTGCGCCGGGTAGTGGTCCCGGCGGTCCCCCACGCCGAGCTCCTCCAGGAGCGCGAGCGCCCGCCGCCGCGCCTCGGCGGCCGGCCGGCCGGCGTAGCGCGCCGCGAGGAGCACGTTCTCGAGCGCGGTGAGCGACGGCACGAGCAGGAACGCCTGGAAGACGAAGCCGACCCAGCGGCCCCGCGCGCGGCTCTTTCCGGCGCGCCCGAGCGCGCTCACGCGCTCGTCGCCGAACCAGAGCTCGCCCCCGTCGGCGTCCTCGAGCAGGCCGAGCAGGTTGAGCAGCGTGCTCTTGCCCGAGCCCGACGCGCCGGTGACGGCGGCGAGCTCGCCCGCCCGCACCGCGAGGTCCACGCCGTCCAGGACGCGGATCGGCGCGCCCGACGGCGCACGGTAGGACTTCGCCAGCCCGGTCGCGCGCAGCATTCACGCGCCCCGCCGTATCGCCTCGGCGGGCGAGAGCGCGACGACGCGCCGGGTGGCGTAGCCGGCCGCCGCCGCGCCCAGCAGCACGGAGAAGACGAGGGCGCCCGCGAGCAGCCGCGGGGAGAAGTCGAACAGCTCCTGGCCCGCGCGCGCCGCCCAGCCGTCGATCGCGCCGCCGAGCACGAGCGCCAGCGCCACGCCGCCGAGCCCGCCGGCGAGCGTGACCGCGAGCGACTCCGCCAGGACCTCGCGCGCGAGCTGCAGGTCCGTGGCGCCCAGCGCGCGCTTGACGCCGAAGTCGCGGATCCGCTCGAAGACCGCCGCCGCCATCGTGTTCGCGAGCGAGAGACCGCCGATGAGCAGGGCGAGCGCGCCGATGCCGACCAGCAGCGCCGAGAAGAAGGCGGTCGAGGAGCGCAGGAGCCGGGACAGCTCGCTCGGGAGCTGCACGTTCAGGCCGGGCACGCGCTCGCGGATGCGGCGGGCGACGGCGTCGGGGTCCTCGCCCTCCGCCCAGCCGACGGCGGCGCCGGTGTTGAGGTCGGCCGCGGTGAGCGCCGCCGCACCCGAGGCGAGCACGGTCTGGAGCAGCTGGTCCTTCGCCACCCACTGCTCGCGCGCGTCCTCGATCGGCACGAACACGAACCGGTCGGGCGCGGTCAGCATGCGCTCGAGCACGCCCACCACTTCGTAGGAGGCGCCCTCGAGCGTGAGCCGGCTGCCAGCGCGCAGGCCGCGCGCGGCGGCGAGCGAGGCGCCGAGGACCGCGACCCTGCGGTCACCCGCGCGCAGGAAGCGCCCGGCGCGGACCGGGAGCGCCCGATAGTGGCGGTTCGGCATCAGCACGGCCAGGTCGAGCCCGAGCACGAGCTCCTGGGTGAGCGTCAGGAACTGCGAGGTCGACGGGTTGAGGGGCAGCATCACCTGCGGCTGGACGCCCGTGACGCCCGGCACCGCTGCGATCGCGCGGACCGTCGCCGCGGGCAGGAGCCCGCCGGCCGTGAACCCGGCCCCCATGCCCATGCCCCGCCCCGCGACGGAGATCTGGCCCAGCACGAAACGGTCGCCGCCCTCGATGAACCGGACGATCCGCTCGCTCATCGCGCCGAGCGTCACGAGCCCGCCGACCCCGATCGCGATCCCCGCGATCGTGAACGCGTAGCCGCGAAGGATCCTCAGCACCCTCGGCACCGCTTCGGCTCGCACGCCCCCCGCTCCATTTCACCGCTCGCCTCAGCGGCGGCACCGCTTCGGCTCGCACGCCCCCCCGCTCCATTTCACCGCTCGCCTCAGCGGCGGCACCGCTTCGGCTCGCACTACCACTCCAGCCGCGACGCGACGGGGCGGCCGGCCCGGCGGCGCACCCAGAGGTTGACCCGCGCGATCGAGAACAGGAGCGCGAGCGACAGGCGCGTCCGCAGGCGCATGCCGGCGAAGGCGCCGCCCGAGAGGACCGTCAGCACCGCGTCGATCATGCCGAAGTGCGGCCGCGGCTGCAGGAACAGATCGAGGAACGCGGGCTCGTAGTACTTGTGGATGAAGCGGAAGAACGGCGTGACGCCGCGCCGCACGGCGCGCTCGTAGGCCGCGAAGCGCGCCCCGCCGGGCCGCCTGGCGCCGAGCGCGGCGTCGAGCGCCCGCGCCGCCAGCTCCCCGGACTGCATCGCGATGTGCACGCCACCGGAGAAGATCGGGTCCACGAACGCGGCGGCGTCGCCGACCACGAGGAACCGCTCGCCCACGACCGGGCGCGTCCGGTAGGCGAAGTTCGCGCTCGCGTGGAGCGGGATCACCTGCTCGGCGCCCGCGAGGCCCGCCGCGACCCGTCGGCAGCGGTGGATCATCTCGCGGTAGAGCGCCTCGCGCGAGCCCTCGAAGGCCTCGAGCGTCCGCGCGTGCATCACGCAGCCCACGCTCGTGAGGTCGCCGGCGAGCGGGATCCACCAGAACCAGCCGTCCTCGAAGATGTAGATGCGGATGTTGCCCTCGTCCCGCCCGCTGGCCCGCGCCGCGCCGCGGAAGTGGGCATAGAGCGCGACCTTGCCGAGGTTCGGGATGCGCTCGCGCGCGCCCCGCGTCGAGGCGAGCAGCGCGTCGCGCCCGGTGGCGTCCACCAGGTATCGGGCGCGCGCGGCCAGGGGCTGGCCGTCCGCGCGCGCGGTGACCGCGACGCCGTCCGCGTCGAAGCTCACCGTCTCGACCGTCGCGGGCTGCCGCACGTCCACGCCCTGCTTCCGGGCGTGCTCGAGCAGCAGCGCGTCGAACTCCGCGCGCGGCACCTGGTAGGAGTGGCTCGGCCAGGGCTTGTCGCGCAGGAAGTAGAAGGTGTGCTCGAGCCCCGACTCCTGGTCGTGGAACGTGGCGCCGTACTTCACCTGGAAGCCGCGCTCGGCGACGGCCGTGCCGACGCCGAGCCGGTCCAGGAGCGGCAGCGTCGCAGGCAGCAGCGACTCGCCCACGTGGAAGCGCGGGAACGCCTCGCGCTCGAAGAGGAGGACGCGCCGCCCGGCGCGCGCCAGCAGCGTCGCGGTCGTCGAGCCGGCGGGCCCGCCGCCCACAACGACGACGTCGTACGGGTCGGGCGCCGTCACCGCGGCCCGCCCAGCGGCACCGCGATCGCGGCGAGAGGCTCGCCGGGCGCGTCGAGCCCGTCCTGGGCGCAGAGGCGCTCGACCAGCGGCGAGACGACGTCGGGCAGGCGCCGCCCGCCGAGCGCCTGCAGGAGCAGGAGCCCCAGCAGGAGCGGGGCCGCGAGGGTCGCGCGCGCGGCGGCACCGGCGCGCCGCACGCGCGGCTCGCGCCGCCAGCCGGCCACGCCGGCCAGCGACCGATGCAGGAACGCGGCGCCGACCGTGAGCGCCCACACCGGCGGGGCGGCCGCGTGCGGCGCCGCCTCCTCGAGCACCGCGGCGTGCCGGGCGCGGCGGCGCGCGCCACGGAAGGGCGCGGCGAGCGCCTGGCCCGCCGCGCGCGTCTCCGCCGCCCAGCGCGCCGCCACGCGGCCCGCGAGGTATCCCGCGATCGCCGCGCCATCCGCGAGCGGCCGGAAGCGGCTGCGCCGCGCCGCGCGCGGGACGGCGCGCACGGGCACCTCGCGTACCCGCCAGCCCTGCGCGGCCGCGGCGATCAGCACCTCGGTCTCGAAGACAAAGCCGCCGCGGCGGGGCCTCACCTCGTCGAACAGCGCGAGCGGGTAGACGCGGAAGCCCGACTGCGTGTCGCGCACCGCGAGCCCGCTCGCCCAGGCGACGAAGAAGCCGGCGACGCGGATTGCGTTCAGCCGCTCGACCGGCAGCGCCGCGGCCTCGCCAAGCCGGCTGCCGACGATCACGGCGCGCGGCGTGGCCCGCGCGGCCTCGAGCATCGCGCCGAGGTCCCGCGGATCGTGCTGGCCGTCGCCGTCGAGCGTGACGACCAGGGAGGCGCCGCGGCCGCGCGCGGCGGCGATGCCCGTGCGGAGCGCCTGGCCCTTGCCGAGGCGCCGGGCGTGGCCGAGGACCTCGGCGCCGGCCCGCGCCGCGACCGCGGCGCTGCCGTCGTCCGAGCCGTCGTCCACCACGAGCACGGGCGCGACCGCGCGCGCCGCGGCGACCACGTCGCCGAGCGTCGCCGCCTCGTTGAACGCCGGGATCACGACGAGCGCGCTCACGGACCGGTCACGACCAGACAGACCTCGCTGCCGCCGCGCGCGACCGCGTGGACCAGTGCCGGCGCGCCCGCGGCGCCCGCGTCCGCCGCGGCGGCGGCGACGGCGAGCGCGACCAGGCCCGAATGGCGCCCGACGACGGGCCCGAGCGCCGCGGTGCGCGGCCGATGCGCGCCGAGCGCGGCCTCGACGAGGGCCTGCTCCCACCGGTCGCGCAGGACGTCGCCCGCGGCCGAGAGCTGGACGCTGCCGACCTCGCCCGGCGCGACGCGGGCGTCCGCGAGCGCCGCGGCGATCGCGCCCGACGCCGCCGGGCGCCGGCCGACGCCGTAGGGGCGCGCGGGGAGCGCCCGCCAGGCGGCCCCGGCGATCTCGCCGAGTACGCGCGCGCCCCGCGCCCGCGCCGCGTCGAGCGTCTCGAGGACCACGAAGCCGGCGCCCTCCGCCCGCGCGTCGCCGCCCCCGAGCTCGGCGAGCGCCTCGAGCAGGACCGGGTCGAGCTGGTCCATCCCGCCCGCGAGCACCGCCGGCGCCCGGCCGGCGCGCACGAGGGCCGTGGCGCGCGCGACGGCGAGCTCGCCCGCGACGGTCGGCGCGTTCAGCGTGAGCGACAGCTCCCGCGCCGTCACGGCGATCGCCGCCGCGGCGGCCATCGTGTTCATCACCGTGTTGGGGAACAGGAGCGGCGAGAGCCCGCCGGGGCCGCGCCGCAGGTAGCCGTTCACGAACTCGATCGTCGAGCGCAGGTCGCCGAACTCCGTGCCGACGACGAGCCCGAGGTCCCGGCCCGGGCCGAGGCCGGCGTCGGCGAGCGCCAGCCGGGCCGCGCCCACGCTGAGCTGGCAGGCGCGCGAGAGACGCCGCGCCTCGCCCTCGTCGATCAGCGCCGAGAGCGTGGCGGCAGGCACCGCTCGAGGCATCTCACCGCTCGCCTCGGCCGTCGAACGGCCTGCGGCTCGCACGACCGCGCGGGGCGCCGCCCCGCCCGGCGCCCGCGCGAGGAACGCGCGGACCGCGTCGGAGCCCCCCGCGACGGCGCCGCCGAGGACGCCGACGCCCGTGACGGCGACGCGCCTCATGGGCGGCGGAAGCAGAGCGTCACGTTCTGGCCCCCGAAGCCGAACGAGTTCGAGATCGCGAGCTCGACGGCGGCCTCGCGCGCCACGCGCGGCACGCAGTCGAAGGCCACCGCGGGGTCGGGCACCCTCAAGTTCGCGGTGGGCGGGACCAGCTCGTGCGCGAGCGCCAGCACGGTCGCGACCGCCTCGAGCGCGCCGGCCGCCGCCATCGTGTGGCCGATCATCGACTTGGTCGAGCTGACGAGCAGGCGCCCCTCCCCGAACACCGCCCGGATCGCCCGCGCCTCGATCCGGTCGTTCTGCAGGGTCGCCGTGCCGTGCGCGTTCACGTAGCCGACGGCGCCGGGCCCGACCCCGGCGGCGGCGAGCGCGGCGCGCATCGCACGGGCCATGCCCTCGCCCTCCGGATGCGGCGCGGTCACGTGGTACGCGTCGGTCGTGACCCCGTGGCCGGCGAGCTCCGCCCAGATCCGGGCGCCGCGCGCGCGGGCGCGGTCGGCGCGCTCGAGCACGACGAACGCCGCGCCCTCGCCGACGGACATGCCGCGGCGGTCGCGGTCGAAGGGGCGGCACGGCTCCGGGTCGAGCAGCTTGAGGGCGTTGAAGCCCATGAAGCAGATGCGCGTGAGCGCGTCGACGCCGCCGGCAAGGGCCAGGGGCGCCGCGCCGTCGGCGACGAGGTCGGCCGCCAGCGCCAGCGCGGCGGCCCCGGAGCTGCACGCCGCGACGACGGTCTCCCGCGGGCCGCCGAGCCCCAGCACGCTGCCGACCACCTCGGCGTGCGAGGAGGGAAAGATCGCGCGGAGGGCGCGCGTCGAGCGGATCGGGCGCCGGTGGCGCTCCCAGTACCAGGCCTCGGCCTCGCGCATGCCGCCGCCGACCGCGCCCACCACGAGCGCGGCGTCTGCGCGCTCGCGCCGGGCCAGGCCCGCGTCGTCGAGCGCCTCGCGGGCGGCGGCGAGCGCGAGTCGGTCGGCCCGCGACCGGCGTGCCGAGCCGCCCACACCGTCCGGCACCTCCGCGGCGATCCGGCAGCGGAAGCCGTCGGCGTCGATCCCCGTCACCGGCCGGATCGCGCAGACGCCGGCGGCGAGTCCGTCCCAGTACGCCTTGACGCCCGCGCCGAACGGGCTCACCACGCCGAGCCCGGTGACCGCGACGGCCGTCATGCGGCGGCCGTCCGCTCGGCGACGTACCGGCAGAGGGCGTCGAAGGACGCGAAGTGGGGCGCCAGGTCCTGCGCCTCGTCGAGCGTGATCCCGAAGCGCTCCTCGATCGCGATCGACAGCTCGATGAAGTCGAGCGAGTCGAGCCCGATCGAGCCCTCCACCCCTTTGGGCAGTGGTGTCTCCAGCGTGACGTCGGCCGCGCGACGCGGCTCGAACCTGAGCCGGGTCACGAGGATCGTCCGCAGCTCGTCCAGGATCTCCTTCGGCTCCATGCGCCTCCTAGTGGGACGCCGCCGGCTCGCCGGCCCACACGAGGCCCGCCCGCCGCCCCCGCCACTCGCCGCTGAGGGCGAGCGGCCCTCGCTCGCGCGCCTCGCCCGCCAGCGCCAGCGCGACGAGCGGCGCGCAGGCGAGCGTCTCACCCGCGCGCCGCCGTGCGAGCGTCTCGAGCGGCGCCGCCACCGGCGCCGACGCGTAGGCGGCCCCCCGCCCCCCGGGCACGAGCAGCGCGCACGCCGCGGCCTCCACGAGCGGGCCGCGCACGAGCCGGCGGCCGCGCGCCCAGAGCGGCGCGCAGCCCGCGAACGTCTCGACCGCGAGCACCAGCGCGCGCTCCGAGCCGCCGCCCTCGAGGAGGCGCGTCGCCTGCCAGAGGGCGTCGATCGCCGCGGTCGCGCCGCCGAGCAGGATGACGTAGGGGCCGGTCAGCCCGAACTCGATCGCGACCTCGCCCGGCACCGCGCTCGGCGCGGTGTACGGGAAGTGCAGCGTCCCGGCCATCCGACCGATTTCACCGCTCGCCTCGGCCGGCGACCGGCCTGCGGCTCGCACGGCCACGCTCGCCTCGGCGAACGCCACGTTCGACGCGGCGTACGCCGCCGCGGTCGCGTACACGAGCGCCGTCGCCGGCCCGCGGATGTCCTCGCGCCCGAGGCCCGCCTCCCGCAGGAGGGCCTCGACGGCGGCGATCCCGAGCAGGCACTCGCGCGTCGCGCGCCGGAACCGCTCGCCCCCGACCGCCGGCGGCGCCAGCGCGACCACGTCGCGCCCGCCGGCGGCGCGGGCCGCGTCCGCGGGCAGAGCGCCGGGCCCCTCGCCCCAGCCGGTGAGCAGACCGACGCCCGCCACCCGCGTCCCTATTGTAGCGGGGCGGGCAACCGGAGCCGGGTGCCTGGTCGGATCGCTCACGCGTCCTCCCCCGCGAGGACAAGCGCCGCGTTGCAGCCGCCGAACCCGAGCGAGGTGGAGACGCTCACGCGCGGCCGAAGCGGCCGCGGGGCGGCCACCACGTAGTCGAGGTCCAAGGCCGGGTCGGGCTCCTCGAGGCCGAGCGTCGCGGGCACCACGCCGGCGCGCGAGGCGAGCAGGCACATGATCGCCTCGAGCGTCGCCGCCGCGCCCATCGTGTGACCGAGGCCGCCCTTGATCGAGTTCACCGGCACGGCCTGCGCGCGCGCCCCGAGCACGCGCTTGAGCACCTCGGTCTCGATGCGGTCGTTGAGGGGGGTGCCGGTGCCGTGCGCGCTCACGAAGTCCACCTCGGCCGGGCCCAGGCCAGCCTCCGCCAGCGCGGCGCGAAGCGCGAGCTCGAGCCCGCGGCCGTGCGGGTCGGGCGCGGCGATGTGGTGGCCGTCGCTCGCGCTCGCGTGGCCGAGCAGCCGCCCGAGGCGCGGGCCCCGCGCGTCGCGCTCGCGCACCATGAGCACGAGCGCCGCGGCCTCGCCGAGCAGCAGGCCGCTCCGGCGGCGGTCGAAGGGGCGGATGCGGTCGCGGGTGAGCGAGCGGAGCGCGTCGAAGCCCCGCATGACGAAGCGGCAGAGGATGTCGTAGCCGCCGGCGACCACGACGTCCGCCGCCCCCGCGCGCAGCAGGTCGGCGGCGGCGCCGAGCGCGGACGCGCCCGACGCGCACGCGGTCGACACCGTCAGGACCGGGCCCCGCGCGCCGAGCCGCCGCGCGAGCGCGTGCGCGGGCGCGTCGTAGAGCCCGCCGGCGGCCTGGCGCAGCCCGCCCCCGGGCCCGACGGCGCGCTCGAGCTGCTCCACGCCACCGAGCGCGGTCCCGAGCACCACCCCGACGCGGTCGGGCGCGGCCTCCGGCGCGGCGCGCGCGAGCAGGTCGTCCGCCGCCTGCAGCAGCAGGCGCGAGGCGCGGCAGTCGCGGCCCGGCGCCTCGCGCCGGACCGCCCGCAGCTTCTTGATCTCGCCGCCGCGCCCCACGCGCAGGTCGTCCACCGGGAAGCGCTCGATCCGCGAGATTCCGTCCGCGCCGGTGACGAGCCCTGACCAGAAGGCGTCCACGTCCGCGCCGAGCGGCGTGACGGCCCCGGCGGCCAGGACCGCGACGGGCTCAGCGCGCGGGCGGCCCATGCCACACGTCGTAGAAGTTGAACCACTGCTCGGGATGGCGGCACACGGCGGCCTCGAGCACCGCGACCCACGCCGCGAGCGCGCGCCGCTCGCCGCCGGCGGCGACCCGGATCGGCGCGCCGAGCGTGATCCGGTAGCGGCGGTCGGGATCGAGCACGCAGAACGCGGGCACGAGCGGCGCGCCAGCCGCCCGCGCGAGGACAAACGGGCCGATCGGGAACGGCGCCGGCGCCCCGAAGAACGGCACGCCGACGTCGCCGCGCGTGCCGAGCGCGCGGTCGCCCTGGAGCGCGACGAGCTCCCGCCGGCGGAGCGCGCCGAGCAGGCTCACGCCCGCGGTCGGCCGGCCCAGCGTCACGAAGCGCACCGGCGCCGGGCCCCCGCGGAGGAAACGGTCGACGTCCGCGTCGGGCTCCTCGGCGACGACCACCCACGTCGGCGTCCCCCCGTGCTGGGCGAGCAGCCGCCCGGCAAGCTCCCAGTTGCCGAGGTGGGCGGTCATCAAGATCACGCCGCGCCCGTCGGCGGCCGCCCGGTCGAGGTGCTCGCCGCCCTCGACCGTCGCGAGCCGCCGCGCGAGGCGCCGGTCCGTGCGGTTCGTGCTGAGGAGGTCGGCGAAGCACATCGCGAAGTGCCCGAGCACGGCGCGCACGAGCGCCTCGCGCTCCCGCGTCGAGGCACCGGGCACGACGCGCGCGAGGTTGGCGCGCACGGCAGCGCGCTCGGCCGGGAACGGCGCCGCGGCCGCCACGGCCCGGGCGAGGCCGAGCCGGGCGCGCCGCGGGAGCGCGCCGAGCAGCCGGGCGCCGGCGCGGTAGACGACCGGGCGGTTCCACTCGTGCGTGTACCAGCGCGGCGGGACGTCCGACACGGGCAGCGTGCCGGAGGCCGCGAGCGGCGGGCGCGCCATCAGAGGAGCCGGGAGTAGTTCATCCGAAAGGCCCGGATGGGTCCGGGTTCCGTGTCGTAGAGCCGTGTCGCCCAGAAGCGCCGCGTCGCCCGGTCGAAGATCACGGTGCCGGGCCCGGCGGGGTCGTTCGGGTCCCACACGCTGAACCGGACGCCCTGCGCGCCCTCGATCGCCGCGAACACGACCACGGAGTGGTTCAGCTCGGGCTTGGGCCAGTTGGTGACGAGCCACTGCACGAACCGGCCCGCGCGCAGCTCGTCGAGGGTCTCGCGCGCGACGGTCTCCTGGTGGTCGCCGTCGACCCGGAACGTGACGCGCCAGTTGGTCCAGTGCACAAGCGTCCAGAACCGGCCACCGAGCCCGGCCTTCACCGCTGCCTCCTCGCCGCGGGAGAACTCGCGGAGGCTCGCGTAGCCGGGGATCACGACCCGCTCCTGCGGCGGCAGCGGGGGCTCCCAGGGCTCGCGGGCGGCCACCTCGCGCACGCGCGCGACGTACCCGGCCTGGTCGAGGCGGGGCAGCGCCGGGTCGAAGCGAGCGAACTGGGCGAACTGGCGGAGCCCCCGGGCCAGCACGAAACAGTAGTTGGCGTAGAGGTCTTCGGCGTCCGGGTTGCGCGCGCGGATCTCGTTGGGGAAGGCGAAGGTGTCGCGCTCGAACGCGAACGGCGCGACTCCCACCCGCTCGACGGGGGCGCCCGCCGTGTGGACCGGGAGCGGCCGCGTGACGCAGGCCGCCGTCAGCAGCGCCGTGGCGGCGGCGAGGAAAACAGCGCGAGGAATCACGATGTTCAACGCCGTTCCTACCCTAAAGGGCCCGGTCGCCATCGTCAAGGACCCTGTGCTATCCTCGGGCGGTCCCGCCGCATGAGCCGACTGATCGCCGCCTTCTACCGCCTCCTCTACGACGGCCTCCTCTGCCGCCTGCCGGAGCCGGCGGCCATCGCCCTCGGCCAGAGCGTGCTGCGAGCCCTGCCCCTGGACCGGCTGCCGATCTTCCGCCTGGAGGATCCGCGCCTGCCGATCACGCTCGGCGGCGTGCGCCTGCCGAACCCCTTGCTCCTCGCCGCGATGTACTACGACCCGCGCATCCTGCGGCGCGCGATGGGCCTGGGCTTCGGCGCGGTCACGGCGAAGTCCATCACGCTCGCGGCGCGGCCCGGACACCCCGAGCCCAGGCTCGTGCGCGTCCGCACGGCCGCCGGCCCGGGGCTGGTCAACTGCAACGGCTTCCAGAACCCGGGGCTCGAGGCCTTCCGCGCCTCGCTCGGCGGCCTGCCCCACCGCGTGCCGCTGATCGTGAGCGTCGCGGGCGAGAGCGTGGAGGACTACGTCACCCTCGCCCGCGAGCTCGGTCCGCTCGGCGAGCTCGTCGAGTTCAACATCTCCTCGCCGAACACGCGGCTGGTCTACGAGTGGAGCACGCGCCCACGCGAGCTCAGGACCCTGCTCGAGCGCGTGCGCGCGGCCACGCCGAAGCCGCTCATCGTGAAGCTCTCACCCGACTTCGTCGAGGTCAACGAGCGCGAGATCATCCCGGCGGCGCTCGACGCCGGCATCCGCATCGTCGACTACGGCAACACGCGGCGCATCGAGGAGCCGCGCCTGTCCCAGGGCGCCGGCGGCCTCTCCGGGCCCGAGATCTTCGCCGCGACGCTCGCGAACGTGCGCCGCACGCGCGAGCGATTCGGCGCGGCGCTCGAGATCATCGGCACGGGAGGCGTCGACTCGCCCGCGAAGGCGCAGGCACTGCTCGGCGCGGGCGCGAACGCGGTCGGCTACTTCACCGGATTCATCACGCGCGGCCCGATCCTGGCCCGCCGGATCCTCGAGACGCTCTGCCGCGAGGCCTGAGCCGCCGGACGCGGCAGAGAAACTGCACACAGCTTATCCACATGTCCACCGCTATCCACAGGTGGCAAAATCGCACGGTCTGACGCGCTTCGGGAGGCAGGCCGGCCAAATGTGACGATCCACTCGTCCACGGACGGCACCGCGCGAAAGATTTCCCGATTCCACGCCCTCGGGCCGCGCCAGCGCCGTTCACGCATGCATTTTTCGCGGACAAACGAGACCTTGACCTCGATGCGCGGCGCTCGTAAGGTTGGCGGGCGATGCTGCTCGACACGCTCACCACGGATCCGCGGTCGAACCCGACCGACATTCCTTAAGGAGTACGCGGCGCGATGGACGGCAGCCGAAAACCGCTCGCGAAGGTCGAAGGCCGGCGACGCCTGCGCCACAGCGGGATCACGGTCGCCTGGCGTGGCACGCCGGATTTGGACGACTGGGTCGCGTACATCGCCAACGGGACCAAGTCGAAGAAGCTGATCCTCGCGGATCACTCGTCCGAGCGGCGGGTCAAGACGCTCCTCTCCCGATTACAAGTGCTGTCGCGCAAGGACATCGAGAAGCTGGCGAAGGGCTGAGGAGGCGCTAGAGCTCGAGCGGCTCGATCGTCGCGACCGCGGCCGGATCGTTCCGCCAGACGGCCGGGTCGGCGTCGACGAACAGCTCGAGGCCGTTGCCGTCCGGGTCGCTCAGGTAGAGTGACTGGCTCACGCGGTGGTTCGTCAAGCGGAGCGGGCCGATCCCGTGGGCCTCCAGGTGGGCCTTCGCCGCCTTCAAGTCCTCGATCCGGTTGCCGATCTTGAGCGCCACGTGGTAGAGGCCCACCGCGTCGCGGGCCGGGGACGGCGCCCCCTCACCGACCCCCAGGATCGCGAGATCGTGGTGGTTGCCACCCGCCGAGAAGAAAACCATCCGGTCGGAGAGCCGGCCGACCTCCCGGAGCCCCAGGACGTCCCGGTAGAACCGGGTGGAGCGCTCGAGATCCCGGACCTTGAGGACCACGTGGCCGACGGTCTCGATCCGGATAGGCACGGCCCCTAGATGATACCCCGCTCGGCCAGGCTCACGTACCGTCCCCGGCCGATGACCACGTGGTCGTGGACCCTGAGCTCGAGCAGGCGGGCGCACTCGACGAGCTGCCGCGTCAGCCGGATGTCCTCCCGGCTCGGCGTCGGATCGCCGCTCGGGTGGTTGTGCAGGAGGATGACCGAGGCTGCCGACTCGAGGATGGCGGGCTTGAAGACCTCCCGCGGGTGGACCAGGCTCGCCGAGAGCGTGCCCTCGGAGATCACCTGGTCGCGCAGCAGGCCGTTCTGCGCGTCGAGCAGCGCGACCCGGAACACCTCGCGCCGGAGGTCCTCCATGAGCGGGCCGAACGCCGCGTAGACGTCGGCGGGCGCCGAGAGCACGACGCGCACCCCCGGGGTCCGGGCCCGGAGCCGCCGGCCGATCTCGAACGCGGCGGCCAGGCGCGCCGCCTTCGCCGGGCCGACGCCGGTCACCCTTGCCAGCTCCACCGCCTCGCGCGCGGCCACCTCGGCCAGCGAGCCGTACGTGGCCAGCATCTCACGTGCCACGTCCGCCGCGCTCCGGCCGGGGGTGCCCGAGCCGAGCTGGAGCGCCAGGAGCTCGGCGTCGGCGAGCGCCTCGGGGCCGTTCCAGTAGAGGCGCTCGCGCGGGCGCTCGGCGCTGGGCAGGCCCTGGATCGCCATGCCCTTCCCTAGCCCGCGGCGGCGCGGGCGTCAACGCGCCGATTCCGATACGCCCGCCGGGCTCAGAGCCCGTGAAGGAATCGGGTGGTCGAGGAGCGCCACGGGTTCCCCGGGGCGCTCCGAGCGCTTGGGGGGAGTGGGGGGCCATGTCGGGGCCCCCCACGTTCATAGGAAGCGGAGCTGGGGGGCCATGTCGGGGCCCTCCACGAGGTCAGCCTCCGAGCAGCGCGGAGAGCGGTTCCAGGTTCTTCGGGTCGGGGCGGAGTCGGCCGACGCCGTGTCGGCGGTAGAGGGCCACTACGGCCTCGTTGAAGGGCGTCGCCACGCCGAACCGCCGCCCCTCGGCGACGACGAAGCCGTTCAGGTGGTCGATCTCGGTGCGCCGCCCGCGCAGCACGTCCTGGAGCATGGACGGCCGGCCGCCCGTCAGGAACCTGACGCTCCTCACCATATCCGCCTCTACGTCGGCGAGGCCGCGACCCTCCGCGGCGTCGACGAAGCGCTCCGCCGCGATCCCGTAGATCGGCTCGACCTCGTGGCCGGCGGCCCGCCCCACGCGGATGACCTCGGCCGCGAGCCGGATCGCGATCGCGCGCGGCGCGGGCTCGCTCCGCACCTCGGCCGAGCCGAGCCCCGAGAGGCCGGCCAGGGGGTTGGCCATGCAGTTGACGGCGAGCTTGGACCAGCGCTCGCCCCAGAGGTTCTGCGTGAGCTTCGAGGGCGCGACGTCGTTCATGAGCGCCACCAGCGCCCGCGCCCGCTCGGTGTCCCGGCCGTCGAGCTCGCCGACCTTGAAGCCGACCGCGCCCGCATCCGTGCGCATGGCGTGACCGGGCTCGTAGAGGCCCGCGCCGATCGTGATCACGCAGCCGAGCGTCCGCCCGCGCCCCGCGACGGCCGCCACGCGCTCGTCGTTCAGCCCGTTCTGGAAGTCCACGACGACGCCCTCGGTCCGGAGGTAGGCGCAGGCGAGGGCGGTCGCCCACTCGGTGTCGTAGCTCTTCACGCTGACGAAGGCGGCGTCGAAGGGCTCCTCGATCGTCTGCGCCTCGCAGAGGTGCAGGGCCCGGACCGGGATCCGGTGCTCGCCGCAGGTGCCGCTGAGCCGGAGGCCCTCGCGCTTCATGACCTCCACGTGCTCAGGCCACTGGTCGAGCAGCGTCACATCGCGCCCGGCCCGGGTGAGGAGCCCGCCCACCACGCAGCCGATCGCGCCAGCGCCGACGATCCCGATCCGCATGCTCACGCCTCCCCCGGGTCCGGCTGCTCGATGGTGATCTTTCGCGGCTCGTCGCCCACGCCCTTGATCGTCACGCGGATCGCGTCCGGCGGCAGGAGCGGCAGGAGCTTGTCCGCCCACTCGACGACCGTGACGCCGTCGCCGCCGAACAGCTCGTCGAGCCCCAGGTCCTGGAGCTCCGCCAGGCTCGCGGTCCGGTAGGCGTCCACGTGGTGGACGGGCAGCCGGCCGCCGCGGTACTCGTTGACGAGCACGAACGTGGGGCTCGTCGCCCACACGCGCGCCCCGAGCCCGCGGACGAGCCCCTGGACGAAGCAGGTCTTCCCCGTGCCGAGCTCGCCGATCAGGGCGACGACGGCGCCCGGACCGAGGGCCTGCCCGAGCCGCTCGCCCGAGGCCGCCGTCTCCTCCGGGCTCGCGCTCACCAGCTCAGCCCGCGGCGCCACCGAGCCTCCGGAACGCGTCGGGGAGCGCCGCGATCACGTCACTCGCGACCAGCGGCTCCTCGCCCACGCGTTCCGCGGCGGCGTCGCCGGCGCTGCCGTGCAGGTATACGGCCGCCTGGAGCGCCGCGTCCGGCGGGAGCCCGCGCGCCAGCAGCGCGCCGAGCATGCCGGTGAGGACGTCGCCCGTCCCGCCGCTGGCCATGCCCGGGTTGCCGGTCGGGTTCAGGACGACCCGGCCGCCGGGCTCCCCGATCACGCTCCGCGCGCCCTTCAGCACCAGGTGGACGCGGTGGCGCGTGGCGAAGTCGCGCACCGCGCCGACCCGGTCCCGCTCGATCTCGTCCGTGCGCGCGCCGAGCATCCGCGCGAGCTCGCCGGGGTGCGGCGTGAGGCAGCGGGGGCCCGCGACGCCGCGCAGCAGGTCGAGGTGGCCCGCGAGGGCGCCGAGCGCGTCGGCGTCCACCGCCGCCGGGGCGGCGAGCTCGACGATCAGCGCGCGCGCCGCGGCCTGCGTCTCGGCGTCGAGCCCGAGGCCCGGCCCGAGCGCCACGGCGTCGCGCCCGGCCGCCAGCTCGAGCACGACCTCGCGCGCCTTCGCCCCGATCGACCGCGCCGCCGTCTCGGGCAGCGCCTCCGTCATCGCCTCGAGCACGAGACCCGCCACGATCGGCTGCTGGCTCGCCGCGGTCGCCAGCGTGACGAGGCCGGCGCCGGTCCGCATCGCCGCCCGCGCCGCCAGCGCCGCCGCGCCGGTCTTGCCGAGAGAGCCCGCCACGATCAGCAGGTGCCCGAACGTCCCCTTGTGGGCAGCGCGCGGCCGCGGCGGGAAGTGCCGTGCGACGTCGCCGGCCTCGAGCAGGAACGTCCGCGCGTCGCGGTCGACCTCCGCCGGCGGCACACCGATCGGGACCACCTCGACGGCGCCCGCCAGCTCGGCGCCCGGGCCCTGCAGGAGCCCGAGCTTCCAGCCCGCGAACGTGAGCGTCAGCGTCGCGCGCACCGCGGGCCCGGGGAACGCCTCGCCGTCCGCCCCGATGCCGCTCGGCACGTCGAGGGCGACGACCGGCCGGCCGCTCGCGTTGATCAGCTCGATCGCGCGGGCGACGCGGCCCTCGGGCGTCCCGCGGGCGCCCGTGCCGAGGAGCGCGTCCACGACGAGGCGGGCGCCGCCGAGCGCCGCGGCCGCCGCGCGGTCGTCCTCGAGCAGCACGGGCCGGACGCCCGCGGCGCGCAGCGCCCGGAGCTTGGCGCCCGCGGCCCCGCCGATCTCGCGCTCCGGGAACGCGAGCAGCACCACCGGGCGCGCGCCGCCGCGCTTGAGCCAGCGGGCGACGACGAAGCCGTCGCCGCCGTTGCCGCCCTTGCCGCAGACGACGACCACCCGCGCGCCGCGCGCGGGCGCGCCGAGCGCGCGGAGCCGGCGGCCGATGGCTTCCGCCGCGCCACGGCCCGCGTTCTCCATCAGCACGGCGTCGGGCAGGCCGAGCTCGGTGCCGGCGCGCCGGTCGACACGGCGCATCTCCTCCGCGGTGAGGACGCCCCGCATCGCCCTACCGCCCGCCCAGGAGGGCCGCGGCCTGGTCGAGGAAGTCGGCGAGGATCGCCGTGTAGACCTCGCGCCACTCCGCCCGGGCCGCGCGCGGCAGCTCGACGTGGAGGCCGCGCCGCGGCAGTCGCAGGATCCCGTCGCGCTTGGCGCCGGTCGCGGCGTAGCGGAGCGTGTCGGCCGGCTCGACGAGGATCTCGAGCCGCTGGGCCTCGCCGTCGCGGCGGAGGTGCGCGTCGCGGATCAACTCGAGCAGCGCGCGCAGCCTGAGCGCGTCCTCCCGGTCGACGCCGACCGTCGCGATCTCGATCCGCCCGGCCGCGTCACGGTGGTTGTTGCCGTGGATCTCGGTATAGAGGAGGAGCGGCCCCTGGGCGACCTCGCGCACGCGCCGCTCCCACGCCTCGTAGACCTGCCGCGCGCCCGGGGTGACCGCCTCCTCCGCGGGCGGACGGCCGGGCACGCCCTCGAAGGGCCGGTTCACCTCGTAGCGCCGTCCCGGGCGCGTGCGCGTGTCCGGCTCGAGCGTGAACCCCGTCGCGACCACGAGGCCGAAGCCCGTCCGCTTCGCGACGTCCGCCGCGATGTCGCCGGTGCGGACGTCGGAGGTGCCGTGGGGCGCGGCGACCACGAAGCCCCGGCGTCCCGGCTGGCCGGAGATGAAGCCGCGTGGCGCCTCGGTGTCGAGCCTGACCGGCTGCGCGGCGCAGCCGAAGAGGACGACCGGGGCGGTAGCCACGCTAAGGAGTCGCGCGATCCGCTGGCGCCGTCGGATCATCGCTCACGAGCATCGCCTGGGCGAGCGCGTACTCCCCCTCGTGGGTCAGGGCCAGCAGCATGCGGCTGCCGCCGCGCGAGAGGCCGATCTGCCGCGAGCGGCCGGAGAGCACGAGCGTGGGCGCCTGACCCCGCTCGCGCCGCACCTCGAGCTCGCGCCAGCTCGCGCCGAGCCGGAGCCCGGTGCCGAGCGCCTTGAGCCCGGCCTCCTTCGCCGCGAAGCGCGCGGCGAAGTGCGGCACGGGGTCGCGCCGCGCGCGGCAGTAGGCGATCTCGCGCTCGGTGAAGACCCGCCCGAGGAACCGCTCCTGCCAGCGCCCGATGACCGCGCGCATGCGCGGGATGCTGACCAGGTCCACACCGATGCCGCTGATGTTCATCCGTTCGTCGTGTTCGCCTCGCGGCGCGCGTGCCTGCGGCGGCTACGCGCCGACCTCGCGCCTGATGAGCGCGGTGAGCTCCTCGGCCATCGCCCGGATGCGCGCGTCGTCGGCGCCCTCGATCATCACGCGCGCGAGCGGCTCCGTCCCCGAGTAGCGGACGAGGATGCGCCCGCGCCCGTCCATCTCCCGCTCGAACGCCCCCACGCGCTCGGCGAGCCCCGCGATCGACTCGATGGGCGGCTTCGATCGCACCGCCACGTTGAGGAGCACCTGCGGGAACTTGCGCAGGCACTGCGCGAGCTCCGCGAGCGGCGCGCCCGTCTCCGCCACGACCGACAGCAGCGCGAGCGCCGAGAGGATCCCGTCGCCCGCGGGGGCGTGGTCGAGGAACAGCAGGTGGCCCGACTGCTCGCCGCCGAGGTTCGCGCCGAGCCGCTGCATCTCCTCGAAGACGTAGCGGTCGCCCACCTGGGTCCTCACCAGCCGGATGCCCGCCTCGCCGAGCGCCTGCTCGAGCCCGAGGTTGGCCATCACCGTCGTGACCACGAGCCCGCCCTTCAGGCGGCCGCGGGCGGCGAGGTGACGGCCGGCGATCGCGAGCGCGTGGTCGCCGTCCCGGATCTCGCCGGTCCCGTCCACCGAGACGAGCCGGTCGCCGTCGCCGTCGAACGCGAAGCCCACCTCGGCGCCGACGGCGCGAAGCCTCGCCTGCAGCACCTCGGGGTGGAGCGCGCCGACGCCCGCGTTGATGTTCGTGCCGTCCGGCCGGGCGCCGAGCGCGGCCACGCGCGCGCCGAGCCGGCGGAACACGCGCGGCGCCACCCGGTACGTCGCCCCGTGGGCGCAGTCGAGCAGCACGCCGAGCCCCGCGAGGTCGAGCGGAAAGCTCCGGCAGAGGAAGTCGACGTACGCCGCCTCGGCCTGCCGGTAGTCGACGAGACGCCCGATGTGCCGGCCGTGCGCGCGCGGCGCCGCGTCCGGCGCGCCGAGGCGCTGCTCGATCTCGTCCTCCCAGGCGTCGGGGAACTTCGTCCCCTCCGACGAGAACAGCTTGATCCCGTTGTCCTCGAACGGGTTGTGCGACGCGGAGAGCACGATGCCGCCGTGGGCCTCGAGCCGCCGCGTGAGGAGCGCGATGCCGGGCGTGGGCAGGACACCGACGGCGTAGCAGTCGGCGCCGGCGGAGAGGGCGCCGGCCACGAGCGCCGACTCGAGCAGCGGGCCGGAGCGCCGCGTGTCGCGCCCGATGACGAGGCGCACGCGCCCGGCGCCGTGCTCGACCTGGAGCGTCGCGACGAGCTGGCGCCCGACGCGGAAGGCCAGGTCCGGGGTGAGCGGCTCCTCGTTGGCGACGCCGCGAATGCCGTCGGTGCCGAACAGGCGCGTCACGGGCCGGAAGCCTCCTCTCGCATCGCCGGCGCCATTGTAGCCCGACGTACGCGCTCCGCCACGCGGATCGCGTCGAGCGTCTCGGCGACGTCGTGGGTCCGGACGAGCGCCGCGCCGTGGAGCACCGCGAGCGCGGTCGCGGCCAGCGACCCGGCGAGGCGGTCGCCGGGGTGCGCCCGCCCGGTCACGGCGCCGAGGAACGACTTGCGCGAGACGCCGACGCAGAGCGGGCGGCCGAGGTCCGAGAGGGCGTCGAGCCCGGCGAGGACCCGGACGTCCCACTCGTCCCAGGACACCGTCTCGTCGCGGAAGAACCCGATGCCGGGATCGAGTACGACCCGCTCCTCCGGAATCCCCGCCTCCCTCGCCCGTCCGAGCGCCTCCCGCAGCAGCATCCGCACGCGCTGCACCGGGCCCCCGCCGGGTTCGGGAGCCCGGCTGAGACCCGTTGCTTCTGAGGGTCGCTGGGACGGCGCGGACGGTTGAACGGGCGTGTCGGTGCCACGCCGCCTCTGTGTCAGGCCACTCTCGGTGCGAGCCGGCCTCACGGACCCCGCTACAATGGGCGTGGCCGTGAGGATCAGGCCCGCGCGATGCTCGCGGACGAGCGCGGCGAGGCGTGGATCGCGGAGGCCCGAGACGTCGTTGATCACGCGGGCGCCGGCCTCCAGCGCGGCACGCGCCGGCCCCGGGCGGGTCGTGTCGGCGGAGAGCGGCACCGGCACCCTGCCGGCAAGCCACTCGACAGCCTCGCCGAGCCGCCGGCACTCCTCGGCCTCGTCGGGATCCGCGCCGCGGTACGGCGCGGTGGAGCGGGCCCCCACGTCGACGAGCGCCGCGCCCGCCTCCGCCATGGCGAGCGCCGCGCGGCGAAGCGCCTCGCGCGCCGTGCGGACGGATCCCGCGTGGAACGACTCGGGGCTCACGTTGAGCGCGCCCGCGACGGCCACGGGCAGGCCCTCGCCGAGAGGGACGCCTGCGAGGCTCGCGCGCCGCGGGGTCACGCGCGCCCCGCTACGCGGGGGCCGGGGCTTCCTGGAACGGGCGGGCGCGGAGGATGCGCGCGATCTCCTCGCTGTCGAGGGACTCGCGCTCGAGGAGCGCCCGGGCGAGGGCGTGGAGCTTCTCGAGGTTCTCCTCGAGGATCTGGCGCGCGCGGGCGGAGCACTCGAAGACGATGCGCTTGATCTCGGCGTCGATGGCGAGCGCAGTCTCCTCGCTGTAGTCCTTCTGGCGGGTGACCTCCCGTCCGAGGAAGATGTGCTCCTCGTTCTTGCCGAACGTGAGCGGCCCGAGCCGGTCGGACATCCCCCACTCGCACACCATCTTGCGGGCCATCTCGGTCGCCTTCTCGAGGTCGTCCCCGGCGCCGGTCGTCTGCTGGTTGAGGACCAGCTCCTCGGCCGTGCGCCCCCCGAGCAGGATCGTGATGCGGTTGGTCAGGTACTCGCGCGAGTAGTTGTACTTGTCGTCCATCGGCAGCTGCATCGTAAGGCCGAGGGCCCGGCCGCGCGGGATGATCGTCACCTTGTGCAGCGGGTCGGCGCCCGGCAGGAAGTCGGCGACGAGCGCGTGGCCGGCCTCGTGGTAGGCGATCGTCCGCTTCTCGGAGTCGCTGATGATCATCGAGCGCCGCTCGACGCCCATGAGGACCTTGTCCTTGGCGTTCTCGAAGTCGGGCATCTCGACCAGCTTCTTGCTCTGCCGCGCCGCGAGCAGGGCCGCCTCGTTCACGAGGTTGGCGAGGTCGGCGCCCGAGAAGCCGGGCGTGCCGCGCGCCAGCACCTTCAGCTCGACGTTCGGCGCGAGCGGGATGCGGCGCGCGTGGACGCGCAGGATCTCCTCGCGTCCCTTGACGTCGGGCCGCGGCACGACGACCTGCCGGTCGAAGCGCCCCGGGCGCAGGAGCGCGGGATCGAGGACGTCCGGCCGGTTCGTCGCGGCGATCAGGATCACGCCCTCGTTGGTCTCGAAGCCGTCCATCTCGACGAGGAGCTGGTTGAGCGTCTGCTCGCGCTCGTCGTGGCCGCCGCCGAGGCCCGCGCCGCGGTGGCGCCCGACGGCGTCGATCTCGTCCATGAAGATGATGCACGGGGCGTGCTTCTTGCCCTGCTCGAAGAGATCGCGCACGCGCGAGGCGCCCACGCCGACGAACATCTCGACGAAGTCGGACCCGGAGATCGAGAAGAACGGGACGTTCGCCTCGCCCGCGATCGCCTTGGCGAGGAGCGTCTTCCCAGTTCCCGGCGGCCCGACCAGCAGGACGCCCTTCGGGATCTTGCCGCCGAGCTTCTGGAACTTCTGCGGGTCCTTCAGGAAGTCGATGATCTCCCTCAGCTCCTCCTTCGCTTCATCGACGCCGGCAACATCCTGGAACGTGATCTTGTTCTGCTTCTCCGAGATCAGGCGCGCGCGGGCCTTGCCGAACGAGAGCGCCTTGGCCCCACCGCCCTGCATCTGGCGCATGAAGAAGATCCAGACGCCGATGAAGAGGAGCATCGGCACCGACTGGACGAGGATGCCCCACCATGGACTCGAGTCGGGCGGCTTCACCGCGATCCGCACGCCGCGGTCCCTGAGCGTCTTGATCAGGTCGGGGTACTCGATGATGTACGTCCGGAGCGTCTGGGCGCCGTCCTTGAGCGTGTAGGCGACCAGGTTGCCGCGGATCACGACGGAGTCCACGCGCCCCTGGTCGACGGCCTTGAGGAACTCGGAGAAGTTCGGCTGCTCCTGGCCCCCCTGCTGCGCCCCCTGGAACACGGTGAACAGCAGGATGACGATCAGGCCGATCACCATCCAGAGCGCGAGGTTCTTGTACACCTGGTTCATGCGTCCACAGTATAGCATCACGGCCCAATGACGCGGCGCGCCGCGGAGCCGCCCTCCAGCGCGACGACGTCGGGCAGGTTGCGGTAGAGCCCCGCGTCGTCGAGGCCGTAGCCGACGACGAAGACGTTCGGGATCGTGAAGCCGACCCAGTCCAGGCGGACGTCCACCTGCCGACGCTCGACCTTGTCGCAGAGCGCGCACACCCGGAGGCTCCGCGGACGCCGCGCCTCGAGCGTCCGCCGGAGGGCGGCGAGTGTGCGCCCCGTGTCCACGATGTCCTCGACCACGAGGACGTCGCGCCCCTCGATCGGCGTCGCGAGGTCCGCGGCGAGGCGCACGCGGCCCGACGACGTCCTCCCGCCGCCGTAGCTCTCGATCCGCACGAAGTCGGTGGCGAGGTCGATCGGCATCGCCCGGACGAGGTCCGCCATGAACACGAACGCACCCTGCAGGACGCCCACGAGCACCGGCGGCTCGCCCGCGTAGCCGCGGGCGATCTCGGCGCCGAGCGTCGCGATGCGCGCGCGGATCTCGGGCTCGGCGATGACGACGCGTCCCGGTCGGGGCGCCGGCATCTCAGCACATGGGGGGCTCCGGGCGCCCCCCAAGCCCCCCCGCGCTCGGGGCGCCCCGGCGCAGCCGCGGCGCCCCTCGACAGCGCGATGTGTTCACGGGCATTCAGCACATGGGGGGCTCCGGGCGCCCCCCAAGCCCCCCCGCGCTCGGGGCGCCCCGGCGCAGCCGCGGTGCCCCTCGACAGCGCGATGTGTTCACGGGCATTCAGCACATGGGGGGCTCCGGGCGCCCCCCAAGCCCCCCCGCGCTCGGGGCGCCTCGGCGCAACCGTGCCGCCCCTCGACAGCGCGATGTGTTCACGGGCATTCAGCGCGTCGTGACGAACGCCGTAAGCGACTCCTCGCGGGCGACCCGCGCGGCGGCCTCCTGCGCCGCCTCGCGCGTCGCGAACGTACCGACGCGCACGCGGTAGCGCACCCCGCCCGGCCCCTCGCCCTCGACGACGTAGACGGCGTGGCCGGCCGCGGCCAGCCGCTCGCGGAGGGCGTCCGCCTGCGCGCGCGCCCGGTACGCTGCGACCTGGATCGTGTACCGCGTGTCGGCCGCGGCGGAGGCCTCGACCGGCGCGGGCCGGTCGCCGCGCTCGGGCCGCGCGGCCGGCTCGCCGCGCGCGGCGGCCTTGCCCGGTCGCGGGGGCGGCGGCGGCGACGCGAGGGGTGCGGTCAGCTCCTGGTAGAAGGTCAGCGTCGGGCGGGGCTCGGGCGCCCGCTCGCGCTTCTCCGCCTTCGCGGCCTTCGCCTCCGGCAGCGCCGGGAACGGCAAGGCCGGCCAGCGACGCCCGGCCGCGACGCCGAGCAGGAACGTGCCGCCGAGGACGACGACGCAGCCGACGAGCACCAGGAGCGACGCGAGCCGGCCGTCCCCGCCGCGCCGCCGGGCCATCAACTCCGACCTCGTGGGACCATGTCAGCGCTCACCTCGCGGCGCGCGCGTCCTCCGGGCCATTTCACCGCTCGCCTCGGCGGAGACCCCGCCTCGGCTCGCACACCCGCAACCATCTCACCGCTCGCCTCGGCGGAGACCCCGCCTCGGCTCGCACTACATCGCCTCCGGCGCGCTCACGCCGAGGAGCTCGAGGCCGTTCTTGACCACGCTGCCGACGGCCTCGCAGAGCGCGAGCCGCGCGAGCGTGAGCCGCCGGTCGTCCTGGATCACCCGGTGGGTCTTGTAGTACGGGGGGAACATCCCGGCGACCT
>Ga0209211_10002155_pt1 | contig 34742 bp, 39 predicted proteins | sample RifGroA2_FD_183992 | JGI IMG/M metagenome (GOLD analysis project Ga0209211, IMG submission 183992) | Groundwater microbial communities from Rifle, Colorado, USA - Groundwater A2 (SPAdes) (version 2) | ecosystem: Environmental > Aquatic > Deep subsurface > Groundwater | place: Rifle, Colorado... | reverse complement strand
TGAAGAACAGCGGCTTCCAGGCGATCTTGCCGATCTTGTCGCCGTCGGCGGTTTCCACCACCAGGGCCTTGAAGGTGATGATGCTGCCCAGAAAGGCCAGCAGCACGCCCAGGGCCAGCGGGAAGTAGCCGGGCCCCATGCGGGCTCCGTCTCCCAGTGTGTACCCCGTGGCGCCCCAGGCAAAGGCAACGCCTACGCCCATGAACATCAGGCCGGAGAAAAAATCTTTTTGGCTTTGCAGTTTCAAGTGATGGTCCTCGTTGTTGTTCTTGGCCATCGCGCAGTGTGCTGTGTGCGCACATGGCGACGGTGTCTTAAACGAACCGCGAAGGTTAGTCATCACGCCCCCAAGAGGGAACTGTGGTGTTCAACAGCTAGGGTTTACCCGGTCTAGCCGCCGGGCAGGGCCTCGCGCACAGCGCGCAGCCAGGCCGGATCGATGCGCCGCGCCAGGTCGGCATGCACCGGCATCACCGCCGTTTTGAAACGCTGACGCTGCGCGGCGCTGGGACTGTGCACGCGCGCGGCGCCGGTGGCATGCAAGGCGGCCAGGGCCCGGTCGTTGTGGACATCGGCAATGCTGTTGCCAAACACCAGCGCCTCGTGCAGGGCGTCGTGCAGCAGGGTGCGATCGGCGTTGGGCAGGTTGAGCCAGAAGCGTTGGTGCGTGACCACGGCGTAGCCCAGGTAGCCGTGTTGGGTCAGGCTCAGGTCGTGCTGCACGGCCTGCATGTTCTGGGTCCAGAAATTGGACACCGGGTTTTCGGTGCCATCCACCACGCCGCTTTCCAGTGCGCGTCGGGTTTCGCTGAAGGGCAGGGTGACCGGGCTGGCCCCCAGCGCCCGCATTTGCTGGGCAATCACGCGCGAGGCCTGCACGCGCATGCGCAGGCCCACAAAGTGGGCCGGTTCCAGCAGCGGGCGGTTGGCGCTCATCTGCTTGAAGCCGTTGTCAAAAAATCCCAGGCCCAGCAGGCGCTGTCGGCCCAGGCGGTCCAGCAGGCGTTGCCCCACAGGCCCCTGGGTGAGGCGTCGCACATCGGCCACGCTGTCAAACAAAAATGGCAGGTCGAACAGCTCGAACTCAGGAAACCCGATCGGCCCAAACTTGGACAGCGAAGGCGCCACCATGTCGATGGCGCCCAGCTGCAGGGCCTGCATCTCGTCCTGGTCGCCATAGAGCTGGCCCTGCGGGTAAATCTGTACCCGGATGCGCTGGCCCGTGCGCTCTTCCACCAGTGTGCGAAAACGTTCCAGCGTCATGCCCTTGGGGGTGTCGGGCGCCACCACATGGGACAAGCGGATGGTGGTGCCCGTCGCCGCGTGCCCGGTCCATGGCAGGGTGGCCGCTGCGCCCCAGGCCGCACCGCGCAGCCACTGGCGGCGGCGCAGGGGCGGGGGTGTGGCGTGCATGGACATGCTCGTTATTATGCGAGTGCCCCCAGCCCGCCACCATGCCCGATCGCACCCCGGACCCTTCTTTCGACTTCGCCCTGCTGCGCCACGCCGAGCGTGCGGGCGCGGTGCGTGGCCGTTGGCCAGGGGTCTGGTTGCTGGGGTTTTTGGCGCTAGTGGTGGCCTCGGTGGCGGCGCTGCTGCTCTACCTGCAGCACTTCGAGGCCGAGGAGGATGCGCGCCGCCAGGCCGCCGATGCGCAGTGGCTGGAGCAGAGCGTGCAGTTCCATTTTCGGCGGCTTGAAGACGACTTGCGCACCGCTGCCCGCCAAATGAACGAGGTGCAAGGCGGGCTGTTGTGGCGTGAGCCCGGTGTGCTGCTGGACCAGGGCTGGGTGGGCGCCGCACAGACCCCTGTGCCCGCGCGCTGGCAGCTGGACGAAGCTACCCACGCACAAAACGCCCAGGCTTTGGCCACCATGCACTCCACCACCAAGGGCCTGCGCCGTTCGGCCTACGCAGGTCCCATGGTGCAATTGGATGGCGCCTTGACCGACACCGTGTGGTTGGGCGTGCCCTATTTTGAGCGGGGCCAGTTTGTGGGCAACTACGTGGCTGCACTGTCCTTGAACCAGGCGGTTGCCGCCTTGGTGCCCGAATGGTTTGCCAAGGACCATGTGGTGCGCCTGGTGCTGGACGAGGGGGAGGTGCCGCCGGTGCGCACGGGTGCCTTGCTGCCTTTTCGTGCCGCCATGAATTTGGCGGGGTCTGATGTGTTTCTGGAGGTCACCCCGGTGCAGGAGCGGCCCGCCACCGTGCCACGCCTGTTTTTGTTGGTGGCCATGGTGTTCTTGGGCGGCATGCTGGTGAGTCTGTGGGCGCTGCGCCGCGACATCGTCAAACGCCAGCAGGTGCAGGCCCGCCTGGAGGCCGAGGTGGCTTTGCGCACCGCCATGGAAAACTCGGTCACCATCGGCTTGCGTGCCTGGGACCTGGGCGGCAAAGTGCTGTATGTGAACGAGGCCTTTTGCCGCATGGTGGGCTATTCGGCGCAAGAGCTGGTGGGCGAGTCCGCCCCCATGCCGTATTGGCCTCAGGACCAGACCCAGGGGCTGCAGCAGGTGCATGACGACATCCTGGCCCAGGGCACCCAGCAGCAGGGTGTCGAGGTGCAGTTTCAACACCGCAGTGGCAAGCTGGTGGATGTGCTCATTCATGAAGCCCCGCTGCACACCGCCGATGGCATCCACATGGGATGGATGAGTTCGGTGCTGGACATCAGTGAACGCAAGCGTGCCCAGCGCCTGGCGGCCCAGCAGCAGGAGCGCCTGGAAGCGACGGGCCGGCTTGTGGCGGTGGGCGAAGTGGCCTCCACGCTGGCCCATGAGCTCAACCAGCCACTGGGTGCGCTCAGCAGCTTTGCCACCGGGCTGCTGAACCGTTTGCACGCGGGCAGTATCAGCCCACACGACACCGTACCCGTGGTCAACCGCATCGCGGTATTGGCCGAGAAGGCGGGGCGCATCATCCAGCGTGTGAATGCGATTGCGCGGCGGCGAGAAATTTCCTTGCAGCGCCTGGACATGGTGGCCGTGTTGCAGCGTGTGGTGCCCCAGGGGGTGGAGTCGGTGGGCCCGGTCTGGATTGCGGCTGACGAACTGCTGCTGGAGCATCTGGTCAACAACCTGGTGGGCAACGCCCAGGAATCGGCGGCCCAAGCCGCGGCACCCGCCCTGGTGCAGGTGCGGGTGCATGCCGATGCGGCCCGCCAGGTGGCGGTGTTGTGTGTGGCCGACTCGGGTGCCGGCGTACACGAGGAGGACCGCGAGCACGTCTTTGAAGCGTTTTACAGCACCAAGGACGGCGGCATGGGCATGGGCCTGGCGATTTGTCGATCCATCGTGGAGGCCCACCACGGCCAGATCACGGTGGACCGCGACCCCCTGCTGGGTGGGGCCCGTTTCACCGTGGAGCTGCCCCTGGCGGCACAATACGAACCCGAAGCCGACACCCCATGACCCGCGCAGCCATCCACATCGTTGACGACGACCCCGACATGCGGGATGGCTTGGCGTGGCTGTTTGACTCGCGGGGCCACCAAGCCACCACCTGGGATGGTGGCCCCCCGTTTCTGGAAGCTGCCAAGGCCCTGCACGGCCAGTGGCCGCAGGCGGTGGTGGTGTTGGACATCCGCATGGTCCCCATGACCGGACTGCAGGTGTTCGAGCAGCTCAAAGCAATGGCCTGTCCCTGGCCGGTGCTGTTCCTCACCGGCAATGGGGACGTGGGCATGGCCGTGGCCGCCGTCAAAAACGGCGCCTGGGACTTTCTGGAAAAACCGTTCCAAGACAACGTGCTGGTGGACCGGGTGGAACAGGCCGTGGCCGCCGCCGCCGCCGATGGCGATGCCAACCAGGAGGCGCACCGCCTGCGTTATGCACTGGCCTCGCTGAGCCCGCGCGAGCGCGAAGTGCTGGACCAGCTGATCCTGGGCCACTACAACAAGAACATTGCCGACCACCTCGGCATCACCCAGCGCACGGTGGAGTTCCACCGCGCCAATATCTTCGAAAAGATGGGGGTGAGTTCGGCCATCGAACTGGCCCACAAACTCGGCCGGCTGCAGCCCATCGTCAAACCGCAAGCCTAGACTGCGGTGGCGGTCCCCGTACAAACCCCAGTGGTGTGTGTGGCACGGAACTGGCTAGTATCGAACCGTAACTTGACCAATTGGTTAGGTTGTGAGCGATGAACTGGTGGCTGTGTTCCATTTTGGTGCGGCCATGACCCTAGCACCGAGCGTCAATGAACCATTCCGAAGCACTCAATGGGCAGCTTGCCCCTCCATCCGCTGGCACGCCAGCGCGCAAAGCCGTGGAGGTGCGCAATGCCAGCGTGGTCTACCAAACGGCCGACACCCCCGTCCATGCCCTGAGCGACATTTGCCTGGATTTTCACGAAGGTGAATTTGTCTCGCTGATCGGCCCCAGCGGCTGCGGCAAGACCACCCTGATGCGGGTGATTGCCGACCTGGAACACATCAGCGCTGGCGAGGTACTGGTCAACGGCGTGAGCCCGCACGATGCACGTCTGGCGCGGGCCTATGGGTATGTCTTCCAGGCGCCCGCCCTGTTCCCCTGGCGCAACGTGTTGGCCAACGTGACGCTGCCGCTGCAGATCCAGGGCAAAGGCAAGGCCGATGCCAAACGCATCGCCATGGAACACCTGGAGCGTGTGGGCCTCAAGGGTTTTGAAGGCAAGTACCCCTGGCAGCTTTCGGGCGGCATGCAGCAGCGGGTATCGATTGCGCGCGCGCTGTCCTTCGAGCCCAAGATCCTGATGATGGACGAGCCTTTTGGTGCGCTGGACGAAATCACGCGCGACCGGCTCAACGAACAGTTGCAGCAGCTCTGGCAGCGCGAGCGCCGCACCGTGGTGTTTGTGACCCACAGCATTGCCGAGGCGGTCTACTTGTCCACCAAGATTGTGGTCATGTCGCCGCGCCCCGGGCGTATCGTCAAAGTGATTGACTCACCGCTGCCCGATGCGCGCCACCTGGGCCTGCGCGACACACCCGAGTTCATGGCGCTGGCCCATGAAGTGCGCGAGGCACTTGCCGATGGCCACCACTAAAACACTGCCCCAGCGCATCGTCCACGACTGGCTGCCGGTCACCGTCGTGCTGCTGGTGGTCGTGCTGGCTTGGTACGGTGCCGCCTGGGCCCTGAATGCGCCCGGCGCGATCGAGCGTGTCCTGGACGAGGAAGCTGGCTACACGCAGCGGGAACTGTTCGAAGCGACCATGACCATGGAGCGCCCGTTGATGCCTGCGCCGCACCAGGTGGCCATGGACTTCTACGAGAGCCTGACCGAGTGGCCTGTGGACTCCCCGCGCAACCTGATTTACCACGTCATCGTCACCGGCCAGTCCACCTTGCTGGGCTTTGTGTTGGGCACGGCGCTGGGCTTGTTGCTGTCGGTGCTGATCGTGCACAGCCGCACGCTGGACAAAGCACTGCTGCCCTGGATCGTGGCTTCACAGACCGTACCCGTGCTGGCGATTGCGCCCATCGTGCTGGTGGTGCTGGGCAGCCTGGGTTTTTCGGGCACGGCGCCCAAGGCCTTCATTGCCATGTACCTCTGTTTCTTTCCGGTCACCGTGGCCATGGTGCAAGGCCTGCGCTCGCCGCAAAAAATTGAGACCGAGATGATGCACACCTACGCTGCATCGCGCTGGCAGTCGCTGTGGCTGTTGCGCTTGCCGGCGGCCTTGCCCTTCCTCTTCCCCGCATTGCGCGTGGGTGTGGCGGCCGGGCTGGTGGGTGCCATGGTGGCGGAGCTGCCCACCGGTGCACAAGCCGGTTTGGGGGCGCGCCTGCTCACCGGGTCTTATTACGGGCAAACCACCCAAATCTGGTCGGCCTTGGTGATGTCGGCGCTGCTGGGCCTGGCGCTCACCGGCATGGTGGCTGTGGTCGAGCGCCTGGTGCTGCGCAGCCGGGGGGGCGTATGACAGAAGGGATGACTCCGATGTGGTTCTGGCCCGGCATGCTGCTCTTGGCCTTGGTGGCGGGCTACAGCGTCTACCGCATGGCCGCCGTCAACGGCAGCCGCTGGGTGGGCATGGCTACGGCCGCATTGTTTGGTGCCTGGGTGCTGGTGTTCTGGGAGATTTTGGTGCGCGCGCTCGATGTGCCGCGTGTGCTGTTGCCCGCCCCCAGCTTGGTGATCGGGTCGATGGGCGACCACGCGCCCAAGCTCTGGGGCGACTTTGTGCAGACCGTGGGCAAGGCCGTGTTGATTGGCTGGGCGCTGGGCTGCGGCCTGGGCTTTGCCGTGGCGGTGGCCATTGACCGCATGCCGTTTTTGCAGCGCGGCCTGCTGCCCGTGGCATCGCTCACCAGCGCCATCCCCTTGGTGGGCGTGGCGCCGATTGCGGTCATGTGGTTTGGCTTTGAGTGGCCATCCAAAGCCGCTGTGGTGGTGCTCATGACCTTCTTCCCCATGCTGGTGTCCACCCTGGCGGGCCTGCAGGCCGCGGGCAAGTTGGAGCGCGAGCTGATGTACAGCTACGCCGCCAGTTACCCGCGCACCTTGTTGGCACTGCGTTTGCCCGCGGCGCTGCCCTTCATCTTTGGCGCGCTCAAGGTCAACGCCACGCTGGCCCTCATTGGCGCCATCGTCGCCGAGTTTTTTGGTTCGCCCACATCGGGCCTGGGTTTTCGCATCAGCACCGAGGCCGCGCGCATGAACATGCCGCTGGTCTGGGGCGCGATTGTGGTGGCGGCGGTAACCGGATCGGTGGCCTACGCCTTGCTAGTTGCATTGGAGCGCCGCGCGGCGTTCTGGCATCCCTCAGTGCGCGAAGGGTGAGCCCGCGCTAGGTCCGTGTTGCGTTTTTCCATTAACCCGTAGAAGGAGCTTTCCATGATTCGTTCTTCCCAGTTCACCAAGGGCCTGCTGGCCCTGGCGATGGCTGCCGCTGGCTTTGGTGCCATGGCGGCAGACAAAGTGACAGTGCAGCTCAAGTGGGTGCCACAAGCCCAGTTTGCCGGCTACTACATGGCCGCGGCAAAAGGCTTCTACAAAGACGCCGGCCTGGACGTGACCATCAAACCCGGTGGCCCTGACATTGCCCCCACCCAAGTGATTGCCGGCAAGCAGGCCGACATCGTGGTGGACTGGATGCCCTCGGCCTTGGCCGCGCGTGAAGCCGGCGTGCCCCTGGTCAACGTGGCCCAGGTGTTCAACCAGTCCGGCCTGATGCTGACCTGCAAAAAAGCCAGCGGCGTAGCCAGCCCCAAAGACTTCAAGGGCAAGACCCTGGGCGTCTGGTACGGCGGCAACGAATACCCCTTCCTCAACTGGATGGGCAAACTCGGCCTGAAGACCGACTCCGACATCAAGATCCTCAAGCAAGGCTTCAACGTCGACCCGCTGCTGCAAAACCAGGCAGCCTGTATTTCCACCATGATCTACAACGAATACTGGCAAGTGGTGGACGCCGGTGTGAAGGAAAAAGACCTGGTCACCTTCTTCTATGAAAAAGAAGGCGTGGCTACCCTGGAAGACGGCCTGTACGTGCTGGAGTCCAACCTCAAAGACCCCGCCTTTGTGGAGCGCATGGGCAAGTTCCTGAAAGCCACGCTCAAGGGTTGGGACGCTGCCGTCAAAGACCCTGAAGGTGCCGCCAAGGCCGTGGTTGCTGCCGACACCTCGGGCAGCGCCAGCATGAAAGTGCAAAAGCGCCAGATGGAAAACGTCGCCAAGCTGATCACCAACGCTGGCACCAAGAAGATTGGTTACCTGGAACCTGCCGCCTATGAGCGCACCGTCAAGGTGTTGCTGGCCGGTGGCAGCGACCCCGTGATCAAGAAAGACCCGGGCAAGGCTGCGTATTCCCACGCCATCTGGGAAGCGGCACAGAAGTAACTGAATAATCGGTGGCATGAACCACGTCGCCGATGCTCCCAAGGGCCTCATTCGCCAGGCGAATGAGGCCCTGATACTTTCTGCCGCCGAGAAGGTGTTTGCGCGCGCCGGTTTCGGCGGCGCCACCATGGCCGCCATCGCCGAAGCCAGTGGCCTGCCCAAGGCCAACCTGCACTACTACTTTGGCAGCAAGGACGTGCTCTACCGCGAAGTGCTGGCCCGCATCCTCAACGACTGGCTGGTGCCCACCCACGGCATCACCGTCGACGCCGACCCCAAGACGGCCCTCACCCAATACATCCGCGACAAGATGGAGCTGTCGGCCCAGCGGCCCGATGGCTCCAAGGTCTTTGCCAACGAACTGCTGCACGGCGCCCCCGTGGTCAAGGGCTTGCTGGCCAAGGAACTGCGCACCCTGCTGCTGGAAAAAGCCGCCGTGGTGCAAGCCTGGGTCGACGCCAAACGCATGGCCAAGGTGGACGGCATGCATCTGTTCTTCACCATCTGGGCCGCCACCCAGACCTACGCCGACTTCGACGTGCAAATCTGCGCCGTGCTGGAGCAAGACGCGCTCACCCGCGCAGACTTTGACCGTGCCACCGAACACGTGGTGTCGCTGATTCTGCGCGGCTGCGGTTTATAAGCCAAATGTGCCTCTAGCCCCCGTGGATATTGCGCAAGCAGCTCCTAAAACAGGAGCGTTTGGCAGTATCCTTGCGGCCATGAACTGGCTCCATTTCCTGCTGGGGCGGCGCAAGCCCCTGACCGCCGAACAACGCGCTCACGACCTCATCCAAGCCGTGGACGCCGGCGGCCTGCCGCTGAACGCCGCCATCGTTAACGACATCGCCCGGCAGCTGGGGCTGGAGGTGTCGAGCAAGGCGCGGATGGAAGAGACGATTGGGAGGATTCGGGAGGCGTTGGGGCGGGTTTAGCGAGTTGGTCAGCGGATTTGTCCTGTGCTGAAACAGGCCGCCAGACTATGCTGGTGGGTCAGTTGAATTTAAAAATGGACTTTGTATGACATACCCAGGGGGCTCTAAAGGAAGAGTGAATCGTGCAGGCGCCAATGTACGTGCAGGAATTGCTTCGGAAGAAGACCACTCTCTGATTCAAGTGTGGCGTGCAGCACACCGTCCTGTACTCAATACTTTTCAATCGCTTCTACGAATGCGGACTCGTGAAACCACTGCAAAGGTTGCACAGAGGCTGAAGCGAAAGAGCACCATCTATGACAAACTGCAGCGTGAACGAGACATGCAGCTCGCGCGGATGGATGACATTGCTGGCTGTCGGATCATATTTCGGAGTATCAAGCAGCTCCGACAATTCCGAAAATCCATCCACGAGGCGAGATTCAATCATCAGTTGCGGCACGCTGAAAACCCCGACAAGTACGACTACATCGCACGTCCAAAACCGACTGGGTATCGTGGAATTCACGACATCTATGTCTATGACGTGAATTCTGAGTCAGGCGCGGGACTCAAAGGCTTGTACGTTGAGATTCAGTACCGTACTCTTATCCAACATGCGTGGGCAACTGCTGTTGAGATTGTTGGTGTGATAACTGATAGCCAACCTAAATTTCAGAAGGGTGACCCACGGATAACGGACGCTATGTCTTACGCGAGCGAAATTCTCGCTAGGGCTCACGAGTCAATGACAAGTGCACACCCAGAGATGCCAGATGAAGAGTTGGTGCGCACCTTCCTCGCACTCGATGGTGAACTTGGCCTCCTAGAGAGCCTACGTCGACTGAATAAGGCCAAAGCAGAAAACTCTGAGTCAAAGAACTTCATTCTCGATAGCGCGCCGGACGGGAGTCTCGAAGTTCACAGTTTTAGAGATGCGACCGAGGCTCTGCGCAAGCTGTTTCAGCTCGAACAAGAAAAGCCAGGTAACGACATCGTTCTCGTTCGTGCCGACAGTACAGATGATGTACGTCTTGCATTCAGAAATTACTTCCAAGATGCGCGGGAGTTTGTTCGTCTAGTTGAAACAGGGTGTGCTCGGCTTAGTGGCCGGGAGCGCGAGTAGCGTGCATCTGGTGATGAATTCCGGTGCATTCTCAGCCGCTCGCCCAGCCATGCCTTACCATCACGCCCCATGAAGACAAGCTACATATTCGGCGCCATCCTCCTCTGCAGCATTGCCGGTGTGCTGGTGGGCTCGCGTGCCACCAAGACCGTTTTGCTGGTGGGTACCGGCGTTCTCTCGGCCTACGGGCTGTTCCGCATTCTGGGCTGAGCCCGCACATCACTACGTACTTATGAACGACACCACCGAACGCCCCCCGCTGCCCGACCACCTGTCCATCGACCCGCGCAGCCCGCACCATGTCGCCGCCGTGTTTACGCACGACATCGGCATCCGCTTCAACGACAAGGAGCGCATGGATGTGGAGGAATACTGCATCAGCGAAGGCTGGATCAAGGTGCCCGCGGGCAAAACCGTGGACCGCAAAGGCAAGCCGCTGTTGATCAAACTCAAGGGCAAGGTCGAGGCGTTTTACGCCTGAGCCCTCTGCTCTCTCCAGTAAAAAAGGCCCTTACGGGCCTTTTTTGTTGGGCAGCCCGCGTGGGCTTGCCGGGATTAGTGGTTCAAGCCATCCGAGTAGGGTGTGGTGCCGTAGTAGGTGTGCAGGCCCATGGCCCAGCGCGAGTCGGCCATATCGGGCCACTGGTCCTTGTCAAACCCCGGTGCGTTCTCAAGTTTCTCTTTGGACACATTCAGGGTGAAGCGTTTGTTGCTGGTATCCAGCGTCAGGGCTTCCCACGGCACGGCAAACAGCTTGTCACCCATGCCCAAGAATCCGCCGAAAGACAAAACTGCATAGGCAATACGCCCGGTGTGCATGTTCAGCAAAATTTCCTTGACGTCGCCCAGGTCGTCGCCTGCGGGGTTGTAAACATCGTTGCCAATCAGGGTGTCGGCTCCCATCAGCCCTGGGCCGGGTCCATGGTCTGCGCCCAGGGGCGGGTTGCCGTGTTGGGGACTTTTGTAGATGCCGTAGGTGTCTCTGTCGAGGTAGTTCATATGTGTCCGATCTGGAAGGTGGTTGCGCTCGGGCTCCGGCTTGCGCGGGAGCACTGGGTGCAGGCGCGCCATGCGCCCACCACTGCATCCTAGGAACAGATCGACAGGAACTCCGTGCGCTAGCCTACGCAGCAGCGCAGGCCTGGCGATCAACACTCTGGCGCATCAGGGCGCCACAAACACCCGCGCCTTGCGGGGGGTGAGGACGACGACTTCGCCCTCTTTCAAACCGAGCGCCTGGTATTCCTGCGCCCCAATCTGCGCCTCGATGATGTCGCCGCTGCCGGCCGCGCTGCTGTCTTGCGGCAGCAGTTCCAGCCGCGCAATGGGGCCGACCACAATGGCGCGCACCAGCTTGGCGGCAATGCCCGTCTGCCCGGTGCCGGCCTGGAAGCGGTCCACCGCCAGGTCGTGCGGGCGCACATAGGCAAAGGCCTTGGCGTCTTGCGCTTTGGCGTGCTCGGGCGTGGCCAGGCGCACGCCGTGTTGGGCTTCGCCAATCAGCATTTCGCCTTCGTGGGCACGGCCGTGGAACAGGTTCACATCCCCCAGGAAGCCATAAACAAAGGGGGTGGCAGGGTGGTCCCACACTTCTTGTGGCGAGCCGATCTGTTCGATATTGCCGCTGTTCATCAGCACCACGCGGTCGGCCACTTCCAGGGCTTCTTCCTGGTCGTGCGTCACAAAAATGCTGGTCACATGCAGGTCGTCGTGCAGGCGGCGCAGCCAGCGGCGCAGTTCTTTGCGCACCTTGGCGTCCAGTGCGCCAAAGGGTTCGTCCAGCAGCAGCACCTTGGGCTCCACGGCCAGGGCGCGCGCCAAGGCAATACGCTGACGCTGGCCGCCCGACAGTTGGGCCGGGTAGCGGTCCGACAGCCAGTCCAGCTGCACCAGGCCCAGCAGCTCATGCACCTTTTGCTTGATGACGGCTTCCGACGGGCGGGTGGCACGCGGCTTCATGCGCAGGCCAAAGGCCACGTTGTCAAACACCGTCATGTGGCGGAACAGCGCGTAGTGCTGGAACACAAAACCCACGTTGCGCTCGCGTACATGCACGTCGGTGGTGTCTTCGCCGCTGAACAGGATGTTGCCCTGGTCGGCCGTTTCCAGCCCGGCAATGATGCGCAAGAGCGTGGTCTTGCCGCAGCCCGAGGGGCCGAGCAGCGCGACGAGTTCACCGGACTCGATGTCCAGGTTCACATCGCGCAGGGCTTTGAAGGTGCCGAAGTCTTTGCTGACGTTGCGGATGGCAATGCTCATGGTTCTAATCTCGAAAAATGGGGCTCAGGCCAAGGGCCGTTCGGGAGGGAGTTCCGCTGCGGCTTTCTGGTCGCGCTCAAACTGCCATTCCACAAAGGATTTGATGACCAGGGTGACCAGTGCCAGCAGGGCCAGCAGCGAGGCAATGGCGAAAGCGGCTACCGACTGGTACTCGTTGTACAAAATTTCCACGTGCAGCGGCATGGTGTTGGTCTGGCCGCGGATGTGGCCCGACACCACCGACACCGCGCCAAACTCGCCCATGGCCCGTGCGTTACACAAGATGACGCCGTAGATCAGGCCCCACTTGATGTTGGGCAGCGTGACGTGCCAGAAGGTCTGCCAGCCGCTGGCGCCCAGCACCTGTGCTGCCTGCTCTTCGTCGGTGCCTTGTGCCTGCATCAGCGGGATGAGTTCGCGTGCGATGAAGGGGAAGGTCACAAAAATGGTGGCCAGCACAATGCCGGGCACGGCAAACACGATCTTGATGTCGTGCGCCTGCAGCCAGGGGCCAAACCAGCCGTGTGCGCCAAACATCAGCACATAGATGAGGCCGGCCACTACGGGCGATACCGAAAAGGGCAGGTCCACCAGCGTGGTGAGGAAGGCCTTGCCGCGGAACTCGTACTTGGCAATGGCCCAGGCCGCGGCCACACCAAACACCAGGTTCAGCGGCACGGCAATGGCCGCGGTGATGAGCGTAAGGCGGATGGCGCTCCAGGCGTCGGGTTCCTTGAAGGCCTCCAAGAACGCATCGGCGCCTTTGCGCAGCGCTTCGGTAAACACGGCCGCCAGCGGCAGCACCAGGAACAAGAAGATGAACGCCAGCGCAATGCCAATCAGCGTCCACTTGACCCACGCGGGTTCAGTGGTGCCGGCCTTGGCGCGGCGGATGGTGCGGGTGTTACTCATGGCGTCAGGCTCCTGAGCGTTTACGTTGCCAGGACTGCAGCGCGTTGATCACCAGCAGCATGAAGAAGGAGGCCAGCAGCATCACGGTGGCCACGGCGGTGGCACCGGCGTAGTCGTACTGCTCCAGCTTGCCGATGATGATGAGCGGGGTGATTTCAGACAGCATGGGCATGTTGCCGGCAATAAAAATGACGGAGCCATATTCGCCCACGCCACGCGCAAACGCCATGGCAAAACCGGTGAGCAGGGCCGGGGCAATGGTGGGGAAGATGACGTAGCGAAAGGTCTGCCAGCGGGTGGCACCCAGGCAGGTGGCGGCTTCTTCGAGTTCCTTCTCGGCGTCTTCCAGCACCGGTTGCACCGTGCGCACGACAAAGGGCAGGCCGATGAAGATGAGCGCGATCACCACGCCATTGCGGTTGAAGGCGAGCGTGATGCCGTAAGGCTCCAACACACTGCCGACCCAGCCATTGCTGGCCAACAGCGCCGTGAGCGAGATACCGGCCACGGCCGTGGGCAGCGCAAAGGGCAGGTCCACCAGCGCGTCAATGATCTTCTTGCCGGGGAACTGGTAACGCACCAGCACCCAGGCCACCAGCAGGCCAAACACGGCGTTGACCACCGCCGCCAGAAACGAGGCGCCAAAGGTGAGCTGGTACGACGCAATCACCCGCGGGCTGCTCACTGCACTGACAAACTGTTCCCAGCTGAGGGTGAAGGTCTTGAAGACCAGGGCCGAGAGCGGGATCAGCACGATCAGCGCCAGGTAAAACAGCGTGAAACCGAGCGTGAGGCGAAAGCCGGGCAGCACGCGTTTGGCGGGCCGCTTGGCAGTCGGGGTGGCAGGTGAGGGCGGGGCTGCAGAAGGGCCGCCGGGCAGCCCCCCTGCCGTGGCGGCAGCTGTCATTTACTTAACGGTGTAGAGCTTGTCGAACTGGCCGCCGTCGTTGAAGTGCACTTTTTGCGCTTCGGCGAACGAACCAAAGTAGTCTTCGGCGCGGAACAGGCTGATGGGCTTGAACACGTTGCCGTATTTCTTCAGGATGGTCTGGTTGGTCGGGCGGATGGCGTGTTTGGCGGCAATCTCCTGGCCTTCTTCGGAGTACAGGAAGTTCAGGTAGGCCTTGGCTTGTTCAGCCGTGCCTTTTTTGGCCACGGTGCGTTCCACCACGGCCACGGGGTTCTCGGCCACGATGGAGCTGCTGGGGTGAATGGCGTCGACCTTGCCGGCACCAAACTCCTTGTCCACGGACACCACTTCGGACTCAAACGTGATCAGCACGTCGCCGATATTGCGTTGCAGGAAGATGCTGGTCGCGTCGCGGCCACCCTTGGCCAGCACGGGCACGTTTTTGTACAGCTTGCTCACAAACTCGGCGGCTTGGGCGTCAGTGCCGCCCTTCTTGCGCACTTGGCCCCAGGCGGCCAGGTAGGCCATGCGGCCATTGCCGCCGGTTTTGGGGTTCACCACAATCACCTGCACACCGGGTTTGACCAGGTCATCCCAGTCCTTGATGCCCTTGGGGTTGCCGTTGCGCACCAGGAACAGCATGGTGGAGCTGGTGGGGGCGGCGTTGTTGGGGAATTTCTTCGCCCAATCCTTGGCCACCACACCGGTGCCGGCCAAAAAGTCCACATCGGTGGTGGTGTTCATGGTCACCACGTCGGCGTCCAGGCCATCGTTCACGGCGCGCGCCTGGGCGCTGGAGCCGGCGTGGGACTGGTCAATCTTGATGTCCTTGCCCGTGGTCTTTTTGTAGTTGGCAATGAAGGCGGTGTTGATGTCCTTGTAGAACTCACGCGCCACGTCGTACGAAACGTTCAGCAGTGTGGTTTGGGCTGCTACCAAATTGCTAGCTGTCAGCGCAATAACGGCGAGGGCTAGCGTGGCTTTTTGCTTGAAATTCATGGGGTGCTCCAAAGCAGGGGGGGTGTGGTGAAAACACAGAACCACGATTCTGGAGGCCGCCCCATCAAACCACAACGAATACTTCGTTGTTTGTATATGTGCCTATCGGTCTAAGCGTGGTTCAGTTTGCCGCCTTGGCGGCAGAGCGGTCCAGGGTCCAGTTCAGGCCCAGCCCGGCCGAGGTGCCGGTGGACTGCTGGTACAGCGGGCTGGCGGTATTGGCGGAACCCGCATAACTCTCGGCCCGCACAAAGGCAAACACCCGCACATCCGGCCCTAAGCTGCGCGACGCATTGACCGTGAGCCGCGTGGTGATCAGCCCGGCCTGGGCCGTGTAGGCCGGGCGCTGGGCGGTGGCCAGGTCGGCTGGCACACCGTAAAAGTACTGGTTGAGCCGGCTGTCGCCCAGCACCAGGCTGGCGCTGGTGGACATGCGCCAGCCGGCACCCACGTCGCGCACCTCGTAGCGGATCTCGGGTTCCAGCGCAAAACCCTGGGTGCGCACGCCGTTGTTGATCTCTAGCACCGTGCGCAGCGGCAGCTCGTAGCGCAGGCGGCTGCCTGCGCTGGGGCGCGCCAGGGTGCCTTTGAGCCGGGGCCCAAATTCGATCAGCGTGCCCAGGTCGGTCATGCCTTGGCGCGCCGGGATGTCCTGGGAGCTGGCTGGCAACGAGGCCGCAAAACCAAGGTCCAGTTCGGTGTCTTCGGTGCGCAGCAGGCGGGCACCCACGCCACCCCGGTCGGAGCGGAACACCTCGCCGCGGTAGATGAAGGTGGGCAGCACCAGGGCCCGCGTGCTGCGTTCGGTGGACGCGGGGTAGGCCGGGCTGGACAGGCCGCCGGCAAACACACCCAGCTCCCACAGCGGCAGGCCTTGCTCCTGGGCGTGGGCCGTAGCCGTCAGGCCTGTCAACAGGGCCAAAGCAGCCCATGCCGAGCCGCGCACGCCCTGCGGGTCAGCGGGGTTTGCCATCAGCGCACCAGGCGCACGGCCGCAATGGCGACCCAGCCCAGCACGAAGTTGGCAAGTACCAACTTGTGGATTTGCCCAGCGGCTTTCGCGGCAATGGGCCATTCAGCGGCGGCCACCGCACGCTGGAACTTGCGAAAACCAGCGAAGTAAATATGACCAAAGATCAGCATCATCGTGATGCCCAGCACCAGCATCAGGTTCCAGCCCAGGGGCACGCTGCCCGCGCCACTGGCCAGTTTGCTGGCCTTGAAGGCGGCGGTATAGAGGTGTGTGCCGCTGAAAAACAGCGCGGCAATGGCCACCAGCACGATGGCGAAAAAGCGGCGCCACACCTCGCCCATCAGGCGCGCGCGGGGCTGGGCTTCCATCAGCGCCAGGGCGGCCGGGCGCAGTGCCAGCAGCATGAAGGTCATGCCCCCCATCCACACAATGCCCGCGACCAGGTGAATGAGCTTGGCGATGTCGTACATAGGCGTGATCTAAAGGTGGGTAAATGGGGAAGAGGAGTATGCCTGCCGTCCGTTGTCAGGGAAGACGCCAGCGCAGGTGGATTTACTGTGGGGCACCAAGCCCCCATTTTTTCTGTACCTCTTTGAGAACAAGGTCGCGGGTGTATTGCAGCGCCCCGGGGTTCGGTTCTGAGGTGAAGGTCCGATTGCCACAGCATTGCCACTTGCCAGCCCAAGTACCGTCATAGCCATGGTGCGCCTCTTTCAACAAGTGAAAAGAGGCGTTGCCATAGATTCCCGGCATTCGGCTGCACGCGTTGCGTGTTCCCATGTAGTCACCCCAATCGTCCAGCGCACCATAAAAAACGAATACCTTGGTGGGGGCCTTGTGTTTGGTCCTGCACTGGCCACTGTCACCCGGGTACAGCGCAAAAACAAAGTCAGGCTTAGGTTGGGTCGACAGCAGAAATGTGCCGGAGTCCAAGGCGGCGGTCCCGCCTCTTGAGAATCCCATGACGGCATAACGCGAGAAATCCAGTTGCGGGTTGCCTTGGACGGCCTCCAGTGCGAGCGCCAAGTCCGCTTCGTAGTCGATCCCGAACAGTCGCTTCATTCCCCTGACGCCTGCGCTATCGATCATGACCGACGCGATGCCATATTGGGCATACCACTCGGCCCAGAGGCGGGCTTGGGTATTGGTACCGTTGCTTCCCTGCAAGAAAAAAACCACAGGGTACTTGGCTCCATCTGCAGCGGTAGCCGATGCATTCTTGGGAATAAGTGTGGTCAGGTGTCCTTCTATTTGCTGCGCAGAAAACCCGGCCATCACAGAATGGGAGATCTGCAAGCACAGGAACGCCGTAAGTAACTTCTTCAGCATGGGGCCTCCAGTCAGGGCAATGCGATCGCGCTTGCGACAGATTGGCAACGCGGTTTCATTATGTCGCGCAGCCCGTGTGGGTGTGTTCACGTGAACAGCTGGTCGCGCGCGGCGGTGGTAATGGCCACCACACACGGGTGGGTAATGCGCCGCTCCACCGACACCGCAAAGAACTCCTCCACCAGCTCGTCGCTGCGGCCAATCACCTCCACCCCAAACTGCTCCACGATGTCCTGCTCCATGACCGAGGGAGCCATGAACACGCCCCGGCCCTTGCGGCCAAAGGCGTTCATCAGTGCGCCGTCGTCAAATTCGCCGATCGTGGTGGGGTGGATCTGGTGGTGGCTGAGCCAGCCCTCCCACTGCTGGCGCACCGAGGCCTGGGCACCCTGCAGCAGCATGGGGGCGCCATTCAGGCAGGCCGGAAACGGCCCTTTCAGCTGCGCCTTGAGGGCCGGTGTGCAAAAAAAGCTCATGGGGCTGCGCCCCAGCGGGTGGTTAAAGGCCTTCACGCTGATGCGTTTGGACATCGGCTCGTCGGCAATCACCAGGTCCAGCTGGTTCAGCGCCAACTTGGCCAGCAGGTCGGGGAACTTGCCTTCGCTGCAGATCATGCGCACCGGGGCCTCCACCTCCAGCGCCGGCTCCAGCAGCCGGTAGGCCAGCGACTTGGTCACTGAGTCGGCCACGCCCACCTTGAAATCCAGCACGCGGCGCTGGCCGCTGGCCTGGCGTACGGCGTTTTCCAGCTCGGCGCCCAGTGTGAAGATCTGGTCCGCATAGCCCAGCGCCAGGCGGCCGTCCTCGGTCAGCTCCATATTGCGCCCGCTTTTCTGGAACAGCTTGCGCCCCAGCCAGTCCTCCAGCAGCTTGATCTGGCCCGACAGCGTTTGTGGCGTGGTGTGCAGCTGCTCCCCGGCGCGCATCACGCCGCCCGCCTTGGCGGTGACCCAAAAATAGTGAAGATGCTTGAAGTTCATGGCGCGCCCTCTGAAACAAACCGAAACACTGCGAAATAATCGAAGTAAAAAAATACAAAATACGAATTTACGCGAAGCATACAAGACCCTACAGTTCGAGTCTTCCTAGTCACTTACTCAAAGGAGTAAACGTATGCGACTCAGTACCCGAGGCCGTTTTGCCATCACCGCCATGATTGACCTGGCCCTGCGCGAAAGCGCGCAGCCCGTGCCATTGCAAGACATCGCGCTGCGGCACCGCATCTCTTTGTCGTACCTGGAGCAGGTGTTTGCCAAGCTGCGCCAGCACGGCCTGGTGGAAAGCACCCGTGGCCCCGGTGGCGGCTACACCCTGGGTTTCCGGGGTAACAGCATCACCGTGGCCGACATCATTGGTGCGATCGAGGACACCGCAGAAGCCAGCGCCCCGCGCGATGGTGTGCAGGACATGACGCAGGACCTGTGGGCCGCGCTGCAGACCACCATCGTGGCGCACATGAAAACCATCACGCTGAAAAGCCTGGCCGAAGAGCAGCGTGCCAAGGGCTTCCAGGTGCAAGAACGCAAGCCCGCCAAAAAAGGCGTGCTGCAAAAGATCAAGCCACTGGCACCGGTGCGCACCAATGCGCCCAACTCGGTGTTTGCCTTGGCCAACTCCTTGGCCTTGCGCGGCTAAGTTTCAAGCCAAAAAGGCCTCTAGCCCCCTTGGATATTGCGCAAGCAGCTCCTAAATTGCGAGCGATTCGGGGGCGCTGACCGCCACGCTGTGGGCAACGCCCAGCGACTGCAGCAGCGCCAGCCCCAGCGGCCAAGGGCCAAAGCCGGCCTCCACATTGATGTGGCCGGCGTCTTGCAGGCGTACAAACTCGCTGCCCCAGGCGCGTGCGTACGCGCCTGCGGTGCGCACCGGGCAAAACGGGTCGTTGCTGCTGGCCACCAGCACGCTGCGGTAGGGCAGGCGCTGGTAGGGCACCGGGGCAAAGTCGGCCAGAATGCCGCGCCGCTCGGGGTCGGCCGGGGCCACCAGCAAGGCCCCCTGGATCTTGGCCGCCACCTCGGGGGGCAGGTGGGCGGTGGCAATGCAGCCCAGGCTGTGGGCGGCAATCACCACCGGGCCGGGTTGTTGAAGAATGGTGTGTCCGATGGACGCCACCCAGGCCTTGCGCACCGGGGTGATCCAGTCGTCCTGGTGCACGCGCACCGCGCCGGGAATGCTGTCGGCCCACAGCGTTTGCCAGTGGCCGGGGCCGGAGTCGCGCCAGCCGGGAACGATGACAAGGGTGACCATGGGTGTTGCGTGGGAGCGCCAAATGCTGAACAGAGCCGCATTGTGAGAACCCGGCTTTAAAACCCAAACTACTTATTTCCCATTTGTATATAGCGAACTCAGCCGTAGAGGCATCGCTGCCACGCGCAGAAATGCCCGCTCAGTGCGCCACAAAGGCGTCGTGCACGCTTTGGTACACGCGGCCTTGCAGCCGTTGCCCCAGCACGGTGGTTTGCAGGCGGTCCATCACCGGGCCTTTGACTTCGGCCAGCTCCAGGCGAATGCCGCGTGCCGCCAGGCTTTGCTCCAGCGCGGTCAGCATGCCCAGCGCGGTGGCGTCAATCTGGTTGACGGCCGAGCACACCAGCAGCAGGCGGCGGATGCTGGCATCCGCCTGCACCAATGCTTCGATGCGTTCTTCCAGCGCGGTGGCGTTGGCAAAAAACAGGCTCTCGTCCACCCGCAGCGCCAGCAGGCCCGGCACGGTCTGTACCGCATGGCGCTCCACGTTGCGGAAGTGCTCGGTACCCGGCACGCGCCCCACCACCGCCATGTGCGGGTGGCTGCTGCGCCACACCAGCGCTGCCAGCGACATGGCCACGCCCAGCACGATGCCGGTTTCCACGCCCAGCACCATCACCCCCAGCGCCGTGGCCAGGAGCGACAGCGCATCGGCCCGGTCGTAGGCCCAGCTGGCCTTGAGGGTGGCCACGTCCACCAGCGATGTCACCGCCACCAGAATGCTGGCCGCCAGCACCGCCAGCGGCAGGTAATAGAAGAGGCCGGTGAAGAAATAGATGATGAGCGCCATGAAGGCCGCGGTGATCAGCGAGGCCAGCGGGGTTTGCGCGCCCGCGGCAAAGTTGATGACCGAGCGCGACAGCCCGCCGTGCACCGGGTAGGCGCCTGACAGTGCCGCCGCCACATTGGCCGCGCCCAGACCCCACAGCTCGCGGTCTGGCGCAATGCGCTGCTGGCGCTGCATGGCAAACGACTGCGCCACCGACACACTGCCCACAAAACCCACCAGCGAAATCAGCAGTGCGGGCAGCCACAGTTGGCCCAGCTCGGTGAGGCCCGGCAGGGTGATGCCAAGTGCTGGCAAGCCGGCAGGCACCGTGCCCACCACCGCCACGCCACGGGCCACATCCCAGCTGCCCCAGGCCACCAGGCTGGTGCTTGCGGCCACGGCTGCAATGGGCGCCATGCGGGCCAGCAGGTCGGCGGCCTGGCTGGCCACACCGGCACGGCGCAGGGTGTTGGCCAGGTAATGCCTGCTCCAGAACAGAAACACCATGCTGCCCAGGCCCAGCGCCAGGCTGGTGAGGTTGGTCTGGGGCAGGGCGCGCCACAGGCCCTGCAGCGTGGCCCAGCTGGAGCTGCTGGGCGCGGTCACACCCAGGATGTATTTGAGCTGGCCCAGTGCAATCACGATGGCCGAGCCGGTGACAAAACCGCTGACCACCGGGTGGCTCAAAAAGTAGGCCAACCAGCCCAGGCGCAGCGCACCAAAGGCCAGAAACATCACGCCTGAGATCAGCGCCAGGTGCATGGCCAGTTGCGCGTATTCGGTGGTGCCTGCAATGGCCAGCGGCTGCAGCGCACTGGCCGTCATCAGCGCGGCAATCGCCACCGGCCCCACGGCCAGCGTCATGCTGGAGCCCACCAGCGCATACGCCACCACGGGCAGGATGCTGGCGTACAGCCCCATCTCTGCGGGCAGGCCGGCCAGGAGGGTGTAGGCCAGGCTTTGCGGAATCACCAGCACCGCCACGATGAGCCCGGCCGACACGTCACCTCCCAGCCAGGCGCGCTGGTAGTGGCGCAGCCAATCGGGCAGAAACTTGGGCATGCGGGCCGTGGCCGTGAGAACGGGTTTAACGGGCGGTTTGGGCCAGTTCGAACATTTGGCCCGCACGCATGCCGGAGCGGCAGAAGGCCAATACCGGGGCTGGCAACTCCTGCAAGGCCTTGTGCATGGCTTGCACCTGCTCGGCGGTGTAGGCGCCGCTCACCACGGGCAGGTGCACATAGGCCAGGCCCGCGGCTTGGGCCGCGGCTTCGATGGTGCTGCTCAGTGGTTGTTCGGCGCCGCCTTCATGGTCCGGGCGGTTGTTGAGGATGGACTTGAAGCCCTGGGCCGCCACTTCGGCCACGTCTTGCGGGCTGAGCTGGGGGGCCACAAAAAATGCGGGGGTGATTGCACGTGCAGAAATAGCCATTTCAAACTCCTTGTGACAACGCGCGGTGCGCGCGGGATTCCAACCATTCAAAAACCAGCATGCCCGCCACCATGGCGGCCACAAAAACCCAGACTTTGGCATCACCCAAGCCCAGCGACACCAGGGCCGGGCCCGGACAAAAGCCCGCCAGTCCCCAGCCCACGCCAAACAAGGCGCTGCCGCCCAGCAGGCGTCGGTCGATCACCGTGGCCTGGGGCAAAAACAGGGCGGTGCCCAACAGGGTTTTGCTGCGCCCTTTGGCCACGGTGAAAGCGCCCAGGCCGACCGCAATGCCACCGCCCATGACCAGAGCCAGCGAGGGGTCCCAGGCGCCTGCCAGGTCCAGAAACGCCAAGACCTTGGAGGGGTCGGTCATGCCGGCCAGCATCAGGCCCAGCCCAAACAGCAGGCCCGCCAGAAATTCAAATGCGCGTTGCAAGTTCATGGTGGGCACCCCTAAGCCAGCACGTGGCGAACGATGAACACGGTGGCAAAACCGGTGGCCATGAATGTGAGCGTGGCCGCCAGGGAGCGCGCCGACAGGCGCGAGAGCCCGCACACGCCGTGGCCACTGGTGCAACCTGCACCATACCGCGTACCCACCCCCACCAGCAGACCGGCCACCACCAAGGTGACCCAGCCGGCGTCAATGCGCACTGTCGGCAAAGGGGCCACCCACGAATACACCAGGGGCGACACCAGCAGCCCGGCAAAAAAAGCCAGGCGCCAGCCCAGATCGGCACGCGCACCGCGCAGCATGTCGCCCAGGATGCTGCTGATGCCCAGCACCCGCCCGCTCACCAAAATGAACAAGGCCGAGGCAATGCCCAGTACGAGGCCGCCGCCCAGCGAGGCCCAGGGCGTGAAGTGGGTCCAGTCAATCGTCATGCTTGTGAATCCGTGGGTGTCGCGCAAAACTGGCTGTACAAGACTTCGAGCAGGGCCAAAGCCTCGGGGCTGTTGATGCAGTAATAGATGTTTTTGCCTTCGCGGCGGGTGTTCACCAAGCCCTCGTCGCGCAGCACGCCCAGTTGCTGGGACAGCGTGGGCTGCAGTACGCCCACTTGTTCCTCCAGCTCCCCCACGCGCATTTCGCCTTGCGCCAGCTGGCACAGCAGCAGCAGGCGGTCGGGGTTGGACAGGGCTTTGAGCAAACGGCAGGCGCTGTCGGCAGACTCGCGCAGCCGCCCCAAGGCCAAAGCCGCTGGGGGAGGAGCATCAGGACGTAGGGGGTTCATTCCGGGCAAGGGCGGTGAAGACACTGGATATTCTATTGACAAACAATATATCAATCAATAAACTATAAATTCACTAGTTGAACTCGCAGGGTCATTCCATGGCAACGCATCCCGTCCCCGCCGTCCAGGCGTTTTTCGATCCAGCCACCTGGACCGTGAGTTACGTGGTGTACGCCGCGCCCGGTGGCGACTGCGCCATTGTGGATGCGGTGCTGGACTATGACGCAAAGTCCGGCCGCACCAGCACCGCCTCTGCCGACCGGATGGCGGACTTTGTACGTGCGCACAAGCTCACCGTGCAGTGGATTCTGGAAACCCATGCGCATGCCGACCACCTGTCGGCCGCGCACTACCTGCGTGGCACCCTGGGCGGCAAGATCGCCATTGGGGCGCCCATTACCCAGGTGCAAAAAGTATTCCAATCCATCTTCCACCTCGAAGACAGTTTTACCCCCGACGGCAGCCAGTTCGACCACCTGTTGCAAGACGGCGAAGTGATTGCGGTGGGCCCCCTGTCGCTGCAGGCCTTGGCGGTGCCGGGCCACACCCCGGCGTGTATGGCGTTTCAGGTGGGGGACGCCGTGTTTGTGGGCGACACCCTGTTCATGCCAGATGTCGGCACGGCACGCTGCGACTTTCCGGGGGGTGACGCGCACGTGCTGTACCGCTCCATGCAGCGCATGCTGTCCTTGCCGGACACCACCCGCCTGTTCATGTGCCACGACTACCCGCCCGCAGGCCGAAGTGCCCAATGGGAAACCACCGTGGCAGCACAAAAGGCCACCAACATCCATGTTCACGACGGCGTCACCGAGGCGGAGTTTGTGGCCATGCGCCAGGCGCGCGACGCCACCCTGGCCATGCCCAACCTGATCCTGCCCTCGGTGCAGGTGAACATCCGTGCCGGCGCCTTGCCACCGCCCGAAGCCAATGGTGTGGCCTACCTCAAGGTTCCGCTCAACGCGCTGTAGCCGTAGCACACCCCATTCCAACCCGCCCAAGGAGGGCACCATGACCAGCCTGACACTTCCTTCCAGCCCTTTGCCCACTGAGTCCACCGCCGCCAACCCGGACCGCCGCACCTGGATGCTGGCCACCGGCGCCGTGGGCGCAGCAGGTGCATTGGCCACGGCAGTCCCGTTTGTGGCGAGTGTTGCGCCCAGCGAACGGGCCAAAGCCATGGGCGCTGCGGTGGAGGTGGACATTGGGGACTTGCTGCCCGGCCAGACCAAAACCGTGGAGTGGCGTGGCAAGCCGGTGTGGATTACCCGCCGCAGCCCGGAGATGGTGGCGGCCCTTGCGGGCCAAGAGGGCAAGCTGGTGGACCCGCAGTCGCAACGCGAACAGCAACCCGAATACGCCCAAAACGCCACCCGCTCGCGCACGCCTGATGTGTTTGTGGCGGTGGGCATTTGCACCCACCTGGGTTGTTCACCCACTGCGGTGGCTGCCGGCACCAGCAACCCCAGCCTGGATGCGGACTGGGCGGGTGGCTTCTTCTGCCCCTGCCATGGCTCCACGTTTGACGGTGCGGGCCGGGTGTTCAAGAACAAACCCGCGCCCACCAACCTCGAAATCCCGCCGCACTACTTCGCCGGTGCCAACCGGGTTGTTATTGGCGAAGACGCTGCCTAGAAAAATTGCTCCTATATTGATAGCTGCTCGCGCAGTATCCATAAGGACCAATGGCACTTTTGACCATTAATCCAGCCCGCTAAGGGGCTGGTTGGGCCACTTACTCCGCAATCAGGCTGCGCAGCATCCAGGCGGTCTTTTCGTGCACGTCGATGCGCTGGGTCAGCACGTCGGCCGTGGGCTGGTCGTTGGCGGCGTCCACCACCGGGAACAGCTTGCGCGCGGTGCGGGCTGCGGCTTCCTGGGCCGCCAGCAGGTGGTGCACCATGTCGTTGGCGTTGGGCACGCCGTCCACTTCCTTGATGCTGGCCAGCTTCACAAACTCCTTATAGGTGCCCGGCGCCGGAAAGCCCAGCGCACGGATGCGCTCCGCAATGATGTCGAGGGCCGCCCATTGCTCGGTGTACTGCGCCATGAACATGGCATGCAGGCTGTTGAATTGGGGGCCGGTCACGTTCCAGTGGAAGTTGTGGGTCATCAGGTACAGCGTGTAGCTGTCTGCCAAGAGGCCAGACAGGCCATCCGCAATCTTCTTGCGGTCGCGGTCGTTGATTCCAATGTCAATCGCTACTTTCTTACCCAAACTTTTTGCCATACACGCTTCTCCTTGAGTGCACTGCCCTGCAGGGGGCCAACGGAATGCGGGGCGCCGGTGCGCCTCGCAATTGCCATCTCAGTCTATCAATTTGGCCCGGGGCCTGGCGCGTACCCGCGACCAAAGCCATGCGTTCTCAGCCGCGTTGCAAATAAACTTTCACGAAACTGCTTTTGAGCTTTTCACCCAAAGCGGGCAGCGCGTCGGGCTGTTGGCTGCGGGCCGCAGCCTCCAGCGCATCCAGGTTGCGCCGGATCGCCTGGATGTCCGCGTCCTGGGCCTCTGCTTCTACCGCCGTGAGCTTGTCACTCACGCCGGGATAAAGGGCTGCCAGCTTGGCACTGTCTTTGGCCTGTGCTGCGTCCAGCACCAGTTCCATGGCGTCATGAAAATCAACCAGCGCCACGGCCAGCAAGGAAAAGCCATTGCGCTTGAACACGTCCTGAAACACAGGGCGCACTTGCTCCAGCGCCAGGTGCGCGGTTTGCAAATCTCCGGTCTTCACGAGCCCGGCCACGTCGCCCACCATCCGACGCACCCGGTCCAGATCGGCAATCCATTGCGTATCGCCGCGCAGTGCAAAGGGTTGGTAGCGGGTGTACTTGCTTGCAAACCCTTCCAGGGCCGGTACCAGCTGTGCGTACTGCGCATTGGCCTTTTCCCGCTCGTTCTTGCCGGTCAGAAACAAGGTTTGTTTGTAGAAGCCGTTCATGGCATTGAAGTCTTCGAGGAAGAACTTGCGGCTTGCAAAATCGCTCGCGTAGCTGCCCCCCACCAGCGTTGCCAGCAGCACGGCCCAGGCCACGCCGCTTCGTACCGGGCTGGCCGGTGCAGCGTCTGCCGTGTGGGTGCTGATGCCCAGCAAGCGGTACAGCGGGCAGAAACGCAGCGCCGCAGTGGCCAGCATCACCACGCTGGCGGCGTAGGCGGCCCATTGCCAGGCCCCGCTGAGCCAAAAGAAGCCGAGCACCAGCAGGCAAACGCCTGCAAGTGCGCGTACAAAACGGTCGATGGGGTGGGTATTAGCCATGGTCAGGTCCTTGGTTGAGTTCGGTGGCCGACAGGCCCAGGGTGTAGGTCAGCCAGCTGCTGGCCGCAGTGACGCTCCAGAAGGCGAAGAAGGCCAGTGTGTAGATGCCCTGGTGACCCAGGCCCCAGCCACGCGCCCAGCCTTGCAGGTCGTGCGGGTCAAACAGGGCAAACACCACCATCTCCATCACACAGGCCGCCAGAAACGCGGGCCAGACCACCAGCATCCATTTCTTTTGCATAGTGCCTCCTTCAGCGGGGAACAATGAACACCGACTTCTCCACCACCTTGGCAGGGTTCTGCCGCGCGGTGATGACGAATTCGAACGGATGTGAACCTGCTACGGCGGCCTCATACGGCATTTGCACCCGCACCGCCACCCAACGTGCTTGCGCGGGGCCGATGGCCAGCGTGGCTTGGTCCATGGTGGCCTGGATGCCATCCAGGCCCGCAGCTTTCACCTCAAATTCCTGCGCCTGCTCGGTGGCGTTCATGATTTGCAGGCGGTAGACGTTTTCCATCTTGCCGCCCGCCACGATGCGCGCCAGCGTTCCGCGGTCACGCACCACATCCACCTTGAACGGGTCGCGCAGCGCCAGGCTCACGCCCATGGCGACCAGCACCGAGGCCAGGATGCCCACGTACACCAGTACCCGTGGGCGCAACACATGGCGCAGGGTTTGGGACCGGGTCCAGTGCTGGTGCACCGCGTTTTGGGTGGAGTACTTCACCAGGCCGCGGGGGTATCCCACCTTGTCCATCACCGAGTCACACACATCGGCACAGGCACCGCAGCCAATGCACTCGTACTGCAGACCCTTGCGAATATCGATGCCGGTGGGGCAGACCTGCACACACAGGCTGCAGTCCACGCAGGCCCCCAGGTTCAGGGCCCGTGGGTCGGCCTTTTTGGAGCGGGCGCCGCGCGGCTCACCCCGTTCGCTGTCGTAGGTGACGATGAGCGTGTCCTTGTCAAACATGGCGCTCTGAAAGCGTGCATACGGGCACATGTATTTGCACACCTGTTCGCGCATGTAGCCGGCAAAGCCATAGGTGGCAAAGCCGTAAAAGAAGATCCAGAAGGTTTCCCAGGGGCCCAGCGTCCACTGCAACACGGCGCCGCCCAGGGCTTGGATGGGGGTGAAGTAACCCACAAACGTAAAACCCGTCCACAGTGCCACCGTGATCCACATGCCTTGTGTGGCGCCCTTGCGCCAGACCTTGTCCCAGTTCCAGGGGCCGGCATCGCGCCGCATGCGGGCCGAGCGGTCACCCTCTGCAAGTTTCTCCAGCCACAGGAAGATCTCGGTGTACACGGTTTGCGGGCAGGCATAGCCGCACCACAGGCGGCCCGCCACCGCGGTAAACAGGAACAGCGAAAACGCCGAGATCACCAGAATGCCCGTGAGGTAGATGAAGTCCTGCGGGTAGAGCACCAGGTTGAAGATGTAGAAGCGCCGCGCGCCCAGGTCAAACAAGACCGCCTGGCGTTGCCCCCATTCCAGCCAAGGCGTGAAATAGAACACCAGCTGCGTCAGAAATACCAGCGCCCAGCGCCACTTGGCGAAGTAGCCCGAAACACTGCGCGGATAAATCCTTTTGTGCGCCTCGTACAGGGCCACCATTTCCGGCTCGGCACCCGGTGGGGCCTCGATGGGGCTGCGGTCGCTGGATGCGGCGATGGGGATCACTTTGCGGGGGGAGTCGGCATGGGGATGCATGGAAATACCTTGAGCATGTTGACCGTGTATGGATAACAAGAATACAGGTATGGGTATAAAAATAGATGATTTACATCAAATTCATGGAGATTTTGCGATTTTTTGCCGCATTCTGAGTCCGGTTTCTTTCACCCAGGGGCGGTGAATTTAAGAAATTTCAAGGTAACTTGCAAAAATGGCTTGATACCCAATGGGGTATTAAATATACTGCACAGGGTATCAAGGAGTCATCATGGCGCACAGCACATCCATTCCGTCTTTCCGTCTTCGCCCTCTGGCGCTCATGGCAACCATGGGCTTGGCCGCAGCGTTGGCGTGGGGCCCCGCAAGCGTGCAGGCGCAGGCTTTGCCGACGTTCACCGTCGGCCTGAAGCAAAGCGGCGCCAGCACTTTTCTGGATGGTGTGGTCCAGCCCGTCAAACAAAGCACCGTGTCTGCCCAGGCTTCCGGCCGTATTGCCAGCTTTGTGGTGAAGGCGGGTGACAAGGTCAAGGCCGGCCAACTGCTGGCCACCATTGACGACCGCGAAGCCTCCGTGGGCCAGCAGCGCAGCCAGGCCCAGGTGGACCAGGCCGACGCCGACCTGCGCAACGCCAAAGCCAATTTCGACCGCACCCAAGATTTGCAAGCCAAAGGGTTCATCAGCCAGGCCGCGCTGGACACCGCCGATGCCCAGCTCAAAAGCGCCAAAGCGCAGCGCGACCAGGCCAGCGCCGCCATCCGCCAAAGCAGCCTGGCCCAGGGCTTTACCCGCGTTACCGCCCCGTTTGATGGTTGGGTGCTGCAAACCGACGCCCAGGCGGGCGACCTGGCCGTGCCCGGCAAGCCGCTGCTGGTGATCTACGCGCCCCTGCCCCTGCGGGTGGTGGTGCAGGTGCCCGCCTCCCGTGCCGCGCTGGTGGGCCAGGCCGCCCATGTGCAAGTACAGGCCGGTGAGGCCCAGCCTGACGCCTGGATCACCCCCAGCGCCACCAGCGTCATCCCGTCCTCGGACCCGGTGTCGCAAACCACCGAATGGCGGCTTGAGCTGCCCGCCGCGCAAAGCGCGGGGCTGGTGCCTGGCCTGCAAGTGCGGGTGAAGTTCAGCGCTGCCGCCGCCGCCAACCGTAGCCTGCTGGTGGTGCCAGAGCAGGCCATCGTCCGCCGCGGTGAGTTGACCGCGGTGTATGTGAAAAACGGCGAGGTCTTCACCCTGCGCGCCGTACGCCTGGGCCAGAAGTTGGGCGCCGACGGCACCGAGGTACTGGCTGGCCTGAAGGCCGGTGATGTGGTGGCGCTGAACACCCTGCGCGCCGCCCAGGCCCGGCCCTCCAGCAAATAAGCCGCCACCACCGAACCGAGGCTGCCATGCACGCTCCTGAATCCACCCCCCAAAAACTGGGCGCCTCCGGCCGCATTGCCGCGGCCTTCCAGTCCAACGCGCTCACACCGTTGCTGGCGCTTGTGGCGCTGCTGCTGGGCCTGTTTGCCGTGTTGGTTACCCCGCGCGAAGAAGAGCCCCAGATCAACGTCACCATGGCCAATGTGCTGATCCCCTTCCCCGGGGCCAGCAGTGCCGATGTGCAAAACATGGTGGCCAAGCCTGCCGAGCAGGTGCTGGGCCAGATTGCCGGCATCGAACACACCTATTCCGTCTCCCGCCCCGGCGTGGCGGTGCTCACGGTGCAGTTCAAGGTGGGCGTGCCCCGCACCGAAGCGCTGGTGCGCCTGTACGACGTGCTCAACGCCAACCAGGACTGGTTGCCCCGCGACCTCGGTACCCTGGCCCCCATCGTCAAACCCAAGGGCATTGACGATGTGCCGGTGGTCGGCATCACGCTGTGGAGCCCTGAGGGCACCCCCGCCAGCGAGCTGGAAGCTGTGGCCCACACGCTGGAAGGCGAGCTGAAGAGCGTGCCCGGAGTGCGTGAGGTCACCACCATTGGCGCTCCCGGTCGCTCCATCCAGATCGACATTGACCCCACCCGCATGCGCGACCGTGGCGTGGACCTGTTGAGCCTGCAAAAAACCATTGCCGCCGCCAACTTCGGCATGCCCGCCGGCACCGTGGTGGACAACCAGGCCAGCCCAGGCGGCGCCCAGATGCTGAGCGTAGAGGCTGGCGAGTTCTTGCGCAATGCCGACGACGTGGCCGACATGGTGGTGGGTGTCAGCAAGGGCAAGCCCGTGTTCCTGCGTGACGTGGCCCGCATCAGCACCGGTGCCCAGCAGGCCGGCAGTTATGTGTGGTTCATGCAAGGCGCCGCCAATGGATCCAACCCCAGCGGCGTGGCCGCACCGGCGGGCCAGGCGCTGCCCGCTGTCACCATCCAGGTCACCAAAAAGCCCGGTGAAAACGCGGTGGATGTATCGCGCGCGGTGGGCGAACGTCTGCAGGCGCTGCAAAACACCGTCATTCCCGGCGACATGCGAGCCACCGTGACCCGCGACTACGGCGAAACCGCGGCCGAAAAAGCCAACAAGCTGATCCAGAAGCTCGCCTTCGCCACCGGCTCCGTCATTTTGCTGGTGGGCTTTGCGCTGGGCCGCCGCGAGGCGCTGATCGTGGGGGCCGCCGTCATCCTGACGCTCACCGCCACGCTGTTCGCCAGCTGGGCCTGGGGCTTCACGCTCAACCGCGTGTCGCTGTTCGCCCTCATCTTCTCCATCGGCATCCTGGTGGACGATGCGATTGTGGTGGTGGAAAACATCCACCGCCACCAGCAGCTCACGCCCAACGATTCGCTCAAGGCCATCATTCCCCGCGCGGTGGACGAAGTGGGCGGCCCCACCATCCTGGCCACCCTCACCGTGATTGCGGCGCTCTTGCCCATGGCCTTTGTGTCCGGCCTCATGGGCCCGTACATGAGCCCCATCCCCATCAACTCCAGCCTGGGCATGGCCATTTCGCTGGCCATTGCCTTCACCGTCACACCCTGGCTGGCGCTCAAGTTCATGCGCGAGCATGGTGCGGGCCACACGGCGCACGCAGCCTCTGCCACGGCCCAGCCCGGCAAGGTGCAGCGCATTTTTGACAAAGTCCTCATGCCCCTGCTGCAGAGTGCCCGCAAGCGCTGGTACCTGCTGGGCGGCATTGTGGGCGCACTGCTGCTCTCGGTCAGCTTGGCACTGGTGCCCAGCTCCATGGTGGGCGTGGTGCTCAAGATGCTGCCGTTCGACAACAAGAGCGAGTTCCAGGTGGTGGTCGACATGCCCGCTGGCACCGCGCTGGAAGACACCGCCGCGGCCCTGCAAGACCTCAGCGCCTACCTGGCCCAGCAGCCCGAGGTGCTGAACCTGCAAGGCTACGCCGGCACCGCCTCGCCCATCACCTTCAATGGCCTGGTGCGCCAGTACTACCTGCGCGCCGACGCCGAGCAGGGCGACCTGCAAGTGAACCTGGTCGATAAGAAGCACCGCAGCGAAAAAAGCCACGTGATCGCCCAACGCTTGCGCCCGGCGCTTGAAGAGATTGGTGCCAAACACGGCGCCCGCATCAAGGTGGTGGAAGTGCCGCCCGGCCCGCCCGTCATGTCGCCCCTGGTGGCCGAGGTGTATGGCCCTGATGAAGCCGGCCGCCAGGCCCTGACTGCCAAGATTGCCCAGTCGTTTGACGCCACCGACGACATCGTGGGGGTAGACACCAGCCTGCGTGAAGACGCTCCGCGTGCCTTCCTGCGCGTGCGCCGCCAGCGCGCCGAGTCCTTGGGCATTCCCGTGGCCGCTGTGGCGCAAACCGTGTCGGGCGCCCTCAGCGGTGCCGATGCGGCCTACCTGCACGACGGCCAAAGCAAGTACCCCGTGCCCGTGCGCATCCAGCTGCCGCTGGAGAGCCAGGTGGGGCTGGAGCGCATCCTGGGCCTGTCGCTGCGGGCCGCCAACGGCCAACTGGTGCCACTGTCCGAGTTGGTCACCGTGGAGCGCGGCATCATCGACAAGCCCTTGTTCACCAAAGACCTCAAGGGGGTGAGTTACGTGTTCGGCGACATGGCCGGCAAGCTGGACTCGCCCCTGTATGGCCTGTTTGCCATTCGCAGCACCATGGACAAAGCGGCCAAAGAAGGTGACGCCACGGTGGGCGAATACTGGATTCACCAGCCCACCGACACCTACCGCGGCTACGCCCTCAAGTGGGATGGCGAATCACAAATCACCTACGACACCTTCCGAGACATGGGCGCCGCCTACGGCGTGGGCCTGATCCTCATCTACCTGCTGGTGGTGGCCCAGTTCAAGAGTTACCTCACGCCGCTGGTCATCATGGCGCCGATTCCCTTGACCATCATCGGGGTGATGCCGGGCCATGCCCTGCTGAATGCGCAGTTCACCGCCACCAGCATGATCGGCATGATTGCGCTGGCCGGCATCATCGTGCGCAACTCCATCCTGTTGGTGGACTTTATTGAGCTGCAGGTGAGCCAAGGCATGGTCTTCCGCACGGCCGTGTTGCAGTCGGCTGCTGTGCGTGCACAGCCCATTGTGCTCACCGGCGTGGCCGCCATGATTGGTGCCTTCTTCATTCTGGACGACCCCATCTTCAACGGTCTGGCCGTCTCCCTCATCTTCGGCATTTTGGTGTCTACCCTGCTCACGCTGGTGGTGATACCGGTCTTGTATTACGCGCTGTACCGGCGCCGTATGGAGTCGCGCGAAGACGCGGCCCTGTCAGGTACGTAAACCCCATCCCCCAGGAGACAACACCATGGCCCATATCGTTATCGTCGGTGCAGGCATAGGCGGCATGCCCGCCGCGTATGAAATCCGCGAGCTGCTTGGCAAAGAACACAAGATCACGGTGGTCAACAACACCGACTACTTCCAGTTTGTGCCCAGCAACCCGTGGATTGCTGTGGGCTGGCGCCAGCGCGAAGACATCACCCTGCCCATCGCCCCCTATCTCACCCGCAAGGGCATTGGTTTCATCCCCAAAGGGGTGGAGACGATTGACGCCGCTGCCAACCAGCTCACCCTGGTGGGCGGTGAAACACTGGCCTACGACTACCTGGTCATCACCACCGGCCCCAAGCTGTCGTTCAGCGAGGTGCCGGGCGCCGGCCCTGCATCGCACGGTGGTGGCGGCTTCACCCACTCGGTGTGCAGCGTGGACCATGCGCAGGCCTTTTTTGCCGACTACGAGAACTTCCTCAAGAACCCCGGTCCGGTCATCATCGGCGCCATGCCGGGTGCCAGCTGTTTCGGCCCGGCCTACGAGTTCGCTTTCATTCTGGATACCGACCTGCGCCGCCGCAAGCTGCGCCACCTGGTGCCCATCACCTATGTGAGTAGCGAGCCCTACATCGGCCATCTGGGCCTGGGCGGCGTGGGCGACAGCAAGTCCATGCTGGAGTCCGAAATGCGCAACCGCGACATGAAGTGGATCACCAACGCCAAGACCACCAAAGTCGAGGAAGGCAAGATGTTTGTGACCCAGCTCGACGACCTGGGCAACGTCTACAAAGAACACGAGTTGGGCTTCAAGCTCTCCATGATGTTGCCCGCTTTCAAGGGCGTGGATGCCGTGGCCGCCGTGCCCAATCTGTGCAACCCGCGCGGTTTTGTGATCATTGACGAGTACCAGCGCAGCAAGGTCTACAAAAACATCTTCTCTGCGGGCGTGTGCGTGGCCATTCCGCCGGTAGAGGTGACCCCCGTGCCCACCGGCACGCCCAAGACGGGCTACATGATCGAGAGCATGGTGGGCGCCATTGCCCACAACCTGGCCGACGACATCAACGGCGGCCCCGCCAATGCCAAAGGCACCTGGAATGCCATCTGCCTGGCCGACATGGGCGACACCGGTGCCGCCTTTGTGGCGCTGCCGCAAATCCCGCCACGCAATGTCAACTGGTTCAAAAAAGGCAAGTGGGTGCACCTGGCCAAGATCGCGTTTGAAAAGTACTTCATGCGCAAGATCAAGAAGGGCAACTCCGAGCCTGTGTACGAGAAATACGTGCTCAAGGCTTTGGGCATCGTCCGACTGGCCGAGAAACCCAAATCCTGAATTTCAACTTCATTAACTTCACCGGAGAACACCATGACCGTCGCACGCTACATCCACCTGTTTGCAGGCACCTTCATCCTCTTGTCGCTGGCCCTCGGCGTGCAGGGCAGCCCCCTCTTTGTGTCGCAGTGGTGGCTGGCCTTCACTGCTTTTGTGGGCGCCAACCTGTTCCAATTCGGCATCACCGATGTGTGCCCCATGGGCTGGATGCTCAAGAAGCTGGGCGTGCCCGAATCCAAAGTGGCTTGCAGCCGCTGAGGTTTAACCCCGTGGCACCGCTTCCGTCCGGCTCCGAAGACAATACCCCCCAGACTATTCTGGAGAATTGCATGAAGACCGCATTGACTGACGAAGCCGCCCGCACCGATGTGCTGAACCGCCTGCGCCGCGCCGAAGGGCAGCTGCGTGGCATTCAGCGCATGGTGGAAGAGGGCGAAGACTGCCTGAAGATCGGCCACCAGTTCTCGGCCGTGCGCAAGGCGCTGGACAGCACCTACCTGCGCATGACCCTGTGCTTTCTGGAGCAGGAACTGGAAACCCGCATGCATCCGGATGCGTCGCAAAAAGACGATATGGATGACATGTTCAAAAACCTGGAAACCATGCTGGCCCGCATGCGATAGCGGCCCGCACTTTGGAGTGACACCATGCAACGCCCCCCGTTCGCCCCCCGTTGGAAAGCGCTGAGCCTCGCCCTCGCTTTGGCAGGTGGTGCGCTGCCCCCCCTCCAAGCCCAAAGCCTGGTAGACCTGTACACCTCCGCACGCGGCTTTGACGCCAGCTACCAATCCGCCAAGAGCCAGTTCGACGCCACCCTGGCCAAGTCCGCCCAGGCCCGGGCCGCCA
>Ga0209211_10002154_pt1 | contig 34757 bp, 44 predicted proteins | sample RifGroA2_FD_183992 | JGI IMG/M metagenome (GOLD analysis project Ga0209211, IMG submission 183992) | Groundwater microbial communities from Rifle, Colorado, USA - Groundwater A2 (SPAdes) (version 2) | ecosystem: Environmental > Aquatic > Deep subsurface > Groundwater | place: Rifle, Colorado... | reverse complement strand
ATCGCCTCCTTTTCTTTGCATACCTATTCTTCCAATTATTAAGCCGCCCTGTTTTGTTATTCTGACTTCTCCCTGACCAAAAAGATTCATAACTATATTTATATCCTTCAATGCCCAATCATAGCTGTCTTTGTCTTTTCTTAAAATAACAAGCATCCAATCGGCTGCCAATTTATCTCTTCCTTTCAGCACGTCGGAAATTACCAATATTTTATTCTTGCTGAAAAATTTGATGATTTTGTCTTGGTCTTTTTCAGGCATTTCCCTCAATAACATTCTTCTAGGGTCTTTCAAGCCGCTTTTATTCTCTGGTTTTGTTTTTCCAGTAAATAATCTCAGAATTGCTTCAATATCTTTAGGTATGCTCCACATCTGAACGTATTTGTCAATCTCTCTTTTGTCTATCTGGTTAAAACCCTGAGAGTTACTTACCAATTTTACAGATAAATTTTCACAATCAATAGCGTCTTTCAGTTTTATTGTTACTTGGACTTGAACATCGGTTTTATAACCGCCAGTTATTTTTATGGCTTTTACATATTCAATTTCTTTAATCGCATAACCCATAGCTATAAGCCATTTTTGAGCGACTTTATCGCTTTTCCAATCATTGAATTTACTGATTACATCATCTTCATTCCTGAATCCGCCTTTGGCGGTTTCTGAGCCAAATAATTCTTTATCATTCATTTTACACGTTTATTAATTCTGTTTGTATTGCATAGTCGTATTTCTTTTTTGCAGCAACTTCTAGATCTTTAGCACGTTTTATTTTTCCAGAATTCAATACTTTAAGTATTTGTAGGAATACACTTTCAACAACTGGAGCAGCCACGCTATTGCCAAATTGTTTATAGGATTGCGATTTGCTTACTGGAATTTTGAAACTTTCTGGAAATCCCTGAACTCTTGCGCATTCTCTTGGAGAAAGTCTTCTTATTTTTCCATTAACGAAGTAGGCTCCAGTTTTTCCAGCCGCGCCGCCGCCATATGCGGACAAAGTTATTGCGTGTCCATTGATGCTATAAATTCTTTCGCCTTGTCCGCCATTATTTATTTGACCTATTTGAATAGGTTTTAATTGAGGCGTTTCGTCTCTTTTCCAAAACTTTATGTCTTTTCTGTACACTATGCAATCGCTAGTTTTTGCATCATCTTCTAAAACATCTTTAACATATATTTTTTTATATGTTGGTTTAGGAAAATAAAAATAATTAACTCCTAAATCCTTTCTAAAAGCCACAATATAAATTCGCTCTCTGGCTTGTGGCACTCCATAGTGGCTAGCCATTAAAACTTGGTAATACGCATTATATCCGATTTCATCTAAAATTCGCAATATTATTTTAAGAGTATTCCCATGATAATGTATTACTAAATTTTTTACATTTTCTAAAAATAAAACCTTTGGCTGATGATGCTTTGCAATTCTCGCTATATCAAAAAAAAGTGTTCCTCTCGCATCTTTAAACCCCTTTTGTTTTCCAGAAATGCTAAATGCTTGACATGGAAATCCAGCACATAATATATCATGTTTAGGAATATCCGCTTCATTTATCTTGGTAATGTCCCCATGAGGCATATCTCCAAAATTTTCTTTATAAGTTATTTGAGCTGGTTCGTCCCATTCAGAAGTAAATACGCATTTAGCCCCGTGTTTCTCCAAAGCTATTCTAAATCCACCTATTCCCGCAAAAAGGTCTATGAATTTAAGATTTTGGTTTGAGGTCATTTTCCATTAAATAATGCTTGAGTTGTTTTTAACTTTATAATGCTGTTGAAATTTCCATTGATTCTTCCTTGAACCGCAGTTCCTTTTCTATCAAATGGGATTTTATTTTCTAATGGAACAATTTTTGAAAATTTGTAAGCAGACGCTTTTTTTGTAGGGTCTTTGAAACTTTTCATTTTTTGAATAATATTTATCATCTTATCGGCATCCTCTATCCGTTTTTTAATTATTCCGTAATGAGTGATAGCTTGAACTGGTTTAACCCTGTAGAAAAAGATATACTTAATGTTGCTGTTGCTTTTCTGAGTTTTTGGAAAGAAGTACATCTTGCTTTTAACTATTTGCGAAAAAGCGTAGTCTCCTATTGGAACAACTGTTGAATTTTTAATATTCTTACTTTCCATTTTCTTCAAGCTCTTTTTCCATTAAAATTTCAAACTGGCGTGATACAATCAACCCTTTTTTCTTGCAGTACTTCCTATAATCGTCATAGGTGTCAGATTTTACTTTTAAAGTGATGTTTTTACTATTCATGCTCCCACGATAAACACATAGTTGCACATATTTATAAATGTTATCTTTAACGGACGGAACTCCTCCACGAACGAAACGACTAAAACGAAATGTCCCCCTTGATGTATGTTCTTGATTCACTAAGAAATCAAAGATTTCTGGTGTCCCAAAAATTTTCAATTTTTGAGGAGCTCACTTTGTTCGCCAGATAGAAACGATCCACTAAAAATTACTCTGCGGACGCAATCTATCAGAACTACGTAACTGATGGATAGTTTAAAACTGGCGCATACGGTAATGCGTAGTTTTTTAAATGGACTGGCCAGAGCAAGCCCATGAAGCAGGGATTCTGGATTGTTGTTAAAGACATGATCAGGGAAGCAGATGTTATTCTGGAAATCCTGGATGCAAGAATGCCTGACCTTACCAGAAACAAGCGCCTGGAGCAGTACGCTGCAGCCTCCGGAAAAAGGCTGATGCTTGTTATAAACAAAAAAGACCTGATATCCGAGAATGCGATAAGGAGCATAGAAAAAAGCTATTCGGGCCGGGATTATGCGCTGGTATGCTCCAGGAGCCATAAAAGCATTAGCAGATTTATCGGCCAAATAAAAAGCAAAGCAAAAAAAGATAAGCTGAAAGTGGCTGTAATAGGGTACCCAAATACTGGAAAAAGCTCGCTGATAAACATCCTGTCCAGAGGCGGGAAAGCAAAGACAAGCTTGGAATCAGGCCTGACCAGGGGAGCGCAGTTCATCTCAGGCAGGGGCAACCTTATGCTTATAGACACTCCCGGAGTAGTGCCTTATGAGGACAGGGAAGAGGTCTTGCTTGGACTGACTTCTGCAATAAGCCCCGATAAGCTAAATGATCCTGAATCTGTCGCATACGAGCTTATCGGCATATTCAAGAAAAACAACCCGATTGCCCTGGAAAAAGAATATGGGCTTAATGCCGGCCTGGAGCCTGAAGAATTACTGCTGGAATTTGGAAAAAAAAGATGCATGCTCATTAAGGGGGGTATTGTCGACGAGAGAAGGGCTGCAATTCAGCTTCTTACAGACTGGCATAACGGCAAAATAAGGGTTTGAGAAAAGCCACGGAGATGGGAATTTCAAAAAGCACTTGGGCGCAGACGAAAAAGGATTAATTCCGGATTGGCTAAACGATTATAGAATATAGTAATTTAATAGTGGTAAACATTAACAAGTTTTATAAATACATGGCTTCCGCATAATTATAGAAATAACTAAATAAGATGAGTAAAATTGAAGTAACGGAAGATGTCCCTTTTGTAACTATGGGTTTAAATCCATATGATGCACACCGTATATACAGAGATATTTCAGAATTAATTGAAAGCATAAACCTCCAAGATATTCGGAGAGGAAAGCCTAGGTTGCTTATTACTGGAGAAGAAGGTGATTACGCAATCTATCCTCTTGATTGTATGGTAAGTGGACATGTTAAACGTCCACCTGTTCCGAGTGAAGGAATACCTATCCCAGTTAAAGATACTACGACAGAGTTTGATAATGCAGTGCGCTTAAGGAGGGAAAGTTTTGTTAGCACTCAAGTTGACATTTATTTTAAAGCACCAGAACATATAGTAGATATGGTAAGAAGTTTAAAATGATTTCTTACAAATAATTCAAAAACTTTATTCATATAGAGTTCTACTGGCATTACAGAGCACATTTTTTCCCTAACGCTACTAAAAATTATCGAAACTAACAACTATCTCCCAAACTTAAAGCTAAACACAATCCACAGAACAAACACAACCAAAAACAGAATAGTAACAAACCACACAAAGTTCTTGTCGTTGCCGAAGCCAAATGGAATCGGTCCTATAAAGCCGCCGACTGCAACCTTTGTTTTTGAAGTTGTTTCTTTTGCAGCCATAAAAGTGCCTAGAAAAACTATAACAAACCCTATCAGAATCATTATAACCCCTATACTGATTAATTGCTCCATTTTGATGGGCATATTTGGATTATATATGAAAACAAATACTTAAAAGTTGCGTTTTTGGTGATTTATATTCTCCAGTATATATTAAAACCGAAAGATATATAAATAAGTAATATACGAAAAGGTATACTGGTATATCAATATATTAAAAAGATATACTAGTGTATCAAAAAAGAGGCGGAAGCAAGTTTACCTTGCGCTTGGAAGGCAAAGAAACAATCAGTATATTCGCTATATGCGAGTTCATACTCACCTTATGCCTTTGAAGAACTTGCCTCTTTTTTGAGCTTTGAGGTTTATGATGGAACAGGAACTCGAAAGCTTCAGGGAAAATGTTGATTCGTGGATAAAGCAAATCAGGAGAGAGTTTGCCACATTCTCAGAGATGCCTGAAATCCTTAACGAGAATACTGACAATATACAGCACAATTACGAGCTAATCTATGAGCTGAAAGACGAGATAGAGGAGCTGAAGCAGGAGATAAATGCCCTCAAGCTGATTCAGATAATAAGCCTGAAGCAGAAGATGAACCAGAAGGCTGAAGAAACCCCTCAATCTTGATTTATTTTAATATTTTTTATTGAATTATCCTTATTAAAATTTAGAAATATCCTTATTCCATCTCGCTTTGTATCCTCTTAAGAACATCGTTGACAGCGACAAACAAATTCCTGTCAACGGCTTCTGCAGCATAAACCTTGCCGTTGTCATTGAGCTTTGCATGCACCTCGTATTTTTCGCTTTTCTCCCTCTCATGGATTGGCTTAAGGGTTATGTGCAGAGTCTCCATTTTCTTTGCAAGTTCAGAGAGCCTTCTTGCATGGTTGCCTATGACCTTCTTCAGCACAATCATAGAAGAGCTGTCCACATCCCTAAAGCCAGCTAATTCTATATTGCCTCCAAGCTTGTGGGTTTCTTCGTCCATGCAGATTTTCAAGCATATAAAATATAAAAAGGTTGTGGTTTAATTTGCTAATTTTGAATATTACATAATGAATTTTTAAACAAAATTTAGAAAGATTGGACCATACGGAATGATCAATTAAAAAGAGTTGAATCTCCGCAATCGTCTATAAATATCAGATTTTTCTTCTTCCCTCACTGGGGGTTTATTAAATGGGTTACCAGCCCAAAATTCCGAATTACCGTCTGCACTCTTTCGAGCATATCTGCTTCCGCCAGTAGGACTTTTCATTCTGGCCTGTGTTTTCTGCTTCTTTTTTTCTCTTTCTTTTCGCCTGTCTTCTCTTTTTTTCTCATTAGCACGCTTTGAAAAATATATGAGATTTAAGGGTTCTGCAACGGGATATTGCGGTAACATGTTTCTAAGATAACTACCAAGATTTGTAGATTTTTGAACTATTGTTTGTAAGCCTTGTTTTAGAGCATCCTCAATTGCTTTGTACACTAACTGGTTTAGTTCAGCAAAAGAATAAGGTCTTTGGGTAGCAATGCTCTCAAGAGTAGGCACGCCATAGTTTCTTTGCCTTTGAGAGCCTTTGTAGTTTTGATAAGATATTGTCATATTTAAGTTTTATCCAGTTTTGCAGTTTCTTATATAAATTTATCGGAATTAATAACCATATTGTAAATAAAATAAGTTAAAATTATATAATACCATTTGTTATCATAGCCTATGGCCCTTGTAGAATCGTTTTCAGGCATAAGGGGGATTTATGACAAGGACTTGACAGATGCAATTGCAGTCAGGTACGCATATTCTTATTATTCTTTCTTAAAGAGCAAAACCAAAAAAAGCAGCATAACCATTGTCATTGGAATGGACACAAGGGCTTCCGGAATAAAGCTGGCAGACTCCATAATGGGAATTCTGGACTGCAATTTCATTGACATCGGGATTGCCCCTACTCCCGCAGTTGAGTTTGCCGTAAGGCACTTCAATGCCGACGGCGGCATTATAATCACTGCATCCCACAACGAGCCTTACTGGAACGGCTTCAAGTTCCTTAACAGTGACGGCTCTATTTTGGGCGAAAATGACATGAACATTGTGATTGGCAATTCAAAAGCTTTCAGGGACTTTCACAAGATACAGGAAAGGAAAATTCTGGAGAAAAACTCAGAGACAGTCAAAAAATACACTGAATTCATTTTTAGCATTTTGGGCAGGGAAAATATAGGAAGGATAAAAAATTCCAAACAGAAAATTGTCATTGACCCGAACGGCGGAACAGCCGTGATTGCAAAGAAAATACTGGAGCAGGCCGGTGTTGAAGTTGTTGGAGTAAGCATGAATTACGGCGAATTCAACAGAACAGTCGAGCCGACTGAAGACTCATTGATTTACTTAAAAAATATAATCGATGAGAATAAGGCAGATTTTGCTGCAGGCTTTGACTGCGACGCAGACAGGATTGAGATCCTCATGGGCAGCGGGCAGCTGTTGTCCGGCAATTACATACTTGCGCTGGTTGTTGACGAGATTTTGTCAAATTCCAAAAATCCAAGAAACCAGTTTGTTGTTGTAAATGACGTCACATCAAATGCCGTAAGGGATGTCGTGCAAAAGCATGGCGCAAAATTGAAAGAAGTCGAGGTCGGCGAGACAAATGTTGTGCAGGAAATGAGCAAATTAAAGGCGATCGTCGGCGGGGAAGGCTCAAGCGGCGGAGTGATAATGCCTCCTTCAAAATGCAGGGACGGGATCCTGACATTGCTTGCAATTTTGTCAATCATCGCAAAAAAGGAAAAAAAGCTGGAAGACATAATTGAGGAATTTCCGGGATACTGCAACCTAAAGAAGAAAATGGAGTTTGATGCAACAAAGCACGACAAAATTAAAAAATATTTAAAAGACTATTATTCCAAAAAAGGGCTTGAAATAAAAGAGACAGGCGGAATAAAAGGCGGCTTGAAAATCATAACAGGCAAAAGCTCCTTTGTGTGGTTCAGGGCTTCAAGGACAGAAGGAAACGTCTTCAGGGTTGTGAGCGAGTCAGACGACAAAAAAGAAGCTGAAAAATTGATGGAAGAGGCTGTTGATGTTTTTGAGAAGGCAAATGAATAAGGAAAATTTTATTGAGAAGATTGAATCAGAATTGCTGCTTATGCTGTTTGACTATGTTGCTCCATTTCTGGATAAAAGAATCAAATTAAAAGCGGAAAATAAGAAATCAGAGCCAAAAACAAGCAATCTTGAAAATATCGTCAATGGCAAGCCAAAAATTGATTTTAAAGATTTTAAAGAGCTGGAATTGCTGTTATCTAAAAACTTAAGTGAAAATGCCAAATCCAGCAAAAAGGCTGAAATAAAAAATGGCAGTAAGATATACTCACTAAATTTAAGGCGGCAGAAAAGTGACAGGGAGAAAACCAGTAACTATTCAATTTCAATCAAATACGAGGAAAACCAAACAGGTGAAAAATTAAGCATAACGGCCAAAAAAGACGGCAAAGAGTTATATTCCGCCGAAATTACAGACAAGAAAGAAGCAAAAGACAAAGTCGCGCCTTACAGCTTTACAATCAATTACGAAGACAGGTACGGCGAAGAAAGATTAAGCATAACTTACAAATCGCAATTAAAAAATTACTTGCAAAAGCACATCTCAGAAAAAGAGGACATGGCTAACAGGGTGCCTCTCAAGTGGCTCAACATCCTGCCTGAAACTTCAATGGGCGGAGTTCTTGGCTTCACTTATCTGGGAGAAAACTTCATGGCTAGAAGGGCAGACTTGACAGGCAAGACAGCAAGGATGGTTGACATCCACGAAAGCATCCACACTCCTGACGAATACGAGACAAGGGTTCTGACGAGCTGGATAATGGAGAAATTAAAACCCAAATATATCAAATAAAAACCTTTAAATCTGCCAACTATTTCTAATGAATTATGTCAAAAGTCAACGTAATAACCCAAGGCTGCAGCAGCAATCTGAGGGAATCAGAGTTAATGATGGGGCTTTTGGACAATTCAGGGTATGATCTAGTCAATGATGAAAATGAATCGGATGCCAATGTCGTTAACATCTGCACAGTCAAAGGAGACCATACTGCATTGAGGGAAGTCAGGCGGTTAAAAAAACTAAGTCCAAACAAAAAGATTGTTGTTGCAGGCTGCATCACTGAAAGCATTGTGCCGAAAATAAAGCAGATTGATGAAAGCATAAGCTTTGTGAACACCCACAATTTTGGCAGAATCCAGACTGTTGTTGAAAACTCATTAAATGGAACAGTCTTAGAGTTATTGGACAAAAAATACGAGCAAAAAGTCAATCTCCCTTCTGTAAGAAAAAATCCTGTTGTGGGGATTGTGCCAATCCTTAACGGCTGCAATTATTTCTGCACTTTCTGCTCGACAAAACTGGTGAAGGGAAAACTGTTTTCTTATCCGATGGATGCAATAAGGCAGGACGTGAAAGAGCATCTGAAATCAGGCTGCAAAGAAATATGGATTACATCAAATGATACAGGCGCTTATATGGCTGAGCAGGGCGGAAAGCAAAAGATAGCGGAGTTATTGAATCAAATTTTATCTGTTCCAATAGGCTTTAAATTAAGATTGGGCATGATGAATCCGGGCAACACAATTACAATTCTGGGCGAGCTGATTGAAATTTACAAGCATCCGAAAATGTTCAAGTTCCTCCATATCCCGATTCAGTCGGGAAACGATGAAATTCTTAAATCAATGAACAGAAAGTACACAGCTGAAGATTTTATCAAGGTTGTTGAAGCTTTCAGAAAGGAAATGCCTGAAATTACCATTTCAACAGACATTATAGTCGGCTTTCCTTCAGAAACAGAGGAGCAATTTGAGGATTCAGTTAAAATATTAAAACAGGCAAAACCGGATGTTTTGAATATTTCCAGATACGCTGCAAGGGAAGGAACAATAGCGGCAAAAATGAAGCAATTGCCGACAAATACGCTAAAGCAAAGGTCGAGGATAATCACAAACTTATACAGGCAGTTTGCTTATGAAAACAACAGGAAATGGCTCGGCTGGAAAGGAAAGATTTTGATTGATGAGAAAGGCAAAAATGACTCGTGGATTGGAAGGAACTACTGCTACAAGCCGGTTGTTGTTAAGGGTGATTTTAAGCTTGGGGATGAAGTTGATGTTGAAATAGCTGATTTTACGAGTTTTGATTTGAGGGGAATTCTAGGCAGTTAAATTTATAAATCAATACTCCTAATTTTAGATTATTGGGGGTAAAATGGCGTTAGAGGCTAGGGTTTTAGACATAGCAAAATTAGAACCTGGTTCAAGGGAGGAAGTGCGAAAACCTTTAAATAGACGAGAGAGTGAGCATGTTATATCCTCACTTGCCAGAATGTGCGATTTTTCTAGAGATATAAAATCTGGTAAAAAACCCGATTTAGTAGTTGGGCAAGTTACCGAATTTGGAGTAGCTCTACAAATTTTTAGCGATATGAACCCATCCCACCCCATAGCGCAAAAACACCCCGATGCCCTAGTCCGCTTATACAACGACTTTGATGTGGTAGACCAATACACACGAAACAGAACAAAACCAAAACCTTCTTTAAGCAGATATTTAGAAAGAGAATTAAGAAATTACAAGTTACTTATGGATATTGTTAATGTCAGTGTTCTACGTAATGTTATAAAAAACATTAATGATAATGCTGGGATGCCAAGAGAAATAAGGCTAATAAAATTTGGTCAAAATGGTGATTATGGTGGGGGTTACAGGGCTTATAAAATTGAAAGTGGAGAAATTCCTTCGCTTCAAAGACACACCTTAGAAAAAAAAGTTGATTATTCGGGGCTAATGGGGATATTGGGGGCATTGATGTTAACTAGAAAGTCAAAACCTAGGGATATAAGAATATTATATGATGGCAAAGAAGCTTTATTTGAAGTTTATGTTAAACATTGATAAACTTTCATAACAATTTTTTAAATCTTTTATAATCAATCCCTATTTTATCCCAAACCCTTCATTAGTCATCCTGATTGACTTCTCTCCGTCCTTAAACCCCATCATAGCCCTTATGCAGTCGATATTTTCAGGGATGACATCGGATTCCTGGTGGACTGCCTGCATGTAAAGCAGCTTGTTGTGCGCATTTGAGGTTATTCCGATTGCTTCCTGCCAGACACAAATCTCAGGCATGTCGCCCCTTAGCCTTCCCAAGTCCCGGGCAAATTCCATTATTTCCGCTGTCGACCTTAAATGCTCGGCATTCCTGACAACCCTTATTCTTGTGGATTTCTTGAACATTTCAATCACGTCATTAAGATTGGCTTTTTTCTTCAAATCAACGGTTAAAGTATGCAGATGCATCAAGGTTGACGGCACGCTCAATGCAGTTGTAAAAATCTCAACATTATGCAAAACAGTCTGCACATCAGGCCCGTGATGGCTTGGCATCTCCAAGACAGGCACAATCGCATTTATAGGCCCGTGGTAAATATCCCACGGGTCAGCCCCCCTTCTTATCATAGTTGCATGTACGCTTCCGATGCCGTACTTTTTGTTCACAGCGTCCAAAGTCCTGCATAATCCTGTGGTGTTGCAGCTTACAATCCTGACATAATTCTTGTTGATTGCCTCATTGTAGTTGCATTGCGCGACAAAGGAAGTGCCTGTTATTTCGTGCTTTTCCCCGCCCTGAAAAACAGCCTTGACTTTTTTCGGCCTGTAAAATTTGTCAAGATTTTCCTTTCCAACTTTTTTTGGGGTGGCATCAACAATCACATCCACTTCTTCAAGCAGGTTGCCCATATCACCATCCGGAGTTATTCCATTTGGCTTCAAATCGTTATCACCATCAGCAGCAAATATCTTGTAGCCTTTTTCCTTTGCTACCTCTGTGTTGAAGCTGTATGAATGAGCTGTCACTCCAATTAATTTCATATCCTTCTGCATTGCAACAGCATCCGCAACCCTTTTTCCAATCGTTCCGTACCCATTAACTCCGACTTTTATCATTTTAATGCACCGCCACCATATCCAGATTATTGTTTTCCATGCTTTCTTCATACTTGCCCATCGTGGCAAGGCTGTTAAGCTTGGCTCTTTTGATGAAAGCCCGCTGCCCTGCATCAAAATTTTCCTTTTTGCCCCGCCAAGTTTTTAATGCAGGATCCTGCAATGCCCTTGCATAAGAAAAGCTTACATACCATGGCAAATTTTCTCCAAGAGTATGCATCATGTTTAAATGTGCAGTTGCCTCTTGAGGAGTCTGCCCTCCTGAAAGGAAATTAATGCTGGGCAATTCTGCCGGTACAGTGGCTTTTAAGCATTTTATGGTTTTTCCTGCGACTTCATCGACATCCGCCCTGTTGCTAGCCTCCTTTCCTGATATAACCATGCTTGGCTTCAGTATTGTGTAATTAATCATGACATTCTCCTTTTTCAATGCTGCAAAAACTTCTTTCAAGACTTTTTCCGTAACCTTGTAGCAGGTGTCAATTGAATGCGTTCCGTCAATCAAAACTTCAGGCTCAACTATCGGGACAATGCCGTGCTCCTGGCAGATTTTTGCGTATTTCGCCAAATCCTCTGCGTTTCTCTTTATTGCCATTTCAGTAGGTGTATCTTCTGTTATGTGGTAGACTGCGCGCCACTTTGCGAACCTGCAGCCGAATTTCTTGTATTTTTCAAGCCTGCTGCCCAATCCATCAAGCCCTTTTGTGTACTGCTCGACTGAGCCCTCAAATTCAGCCAACCCTTCATCAACCTTGATGCCCGGCGCAACACCGACTTTAGTAAGATGCTCTGGAAACAAAATGCCATTGTCGGTTTTCTGGGTTAAAGTTTCCTCAAACAGGATAACCCCGCAGATGTACTTCTCAATGCCCGGCGCTGTCAATATCAGATTGCGATACTGCCTTCTTGTCTCTTCTGTGCTTTCTGTGCCTATGCTCGCCAGCCTTTTTGTTGCAGTCTTGACGCTCTCGTCTGCAGCCAGAATGCCTTTTCCGACAACAACCATATCCTTGATTGTCGACTTAAGCTCTTGTGTTGACATTTATTTCACCCCATAATTCTTATTCTTATAATTAAAAATTTTATTTCAATAATCCGGAAAATGCTCGAACCTGTGCCTTGCCTCGACAAACCTGACTGTTTTTGTCTTTGCGCGCATGACAATTGAATGGGTTTTCGCGCCGTGGCTCAGGAACTGCACTCCCTTCAGTATGGTGCCGTCGGTAACTCCAGTGGCTGCAAACATTGCCTCTTCGCCTGAAGCCAGCTCATTCATTGTAAATTTCTTATTAAGGTCATTGATGCCCATCTTCTTTGCCCTTGCCTTTTCCTCTTCATTCCTATATTTCAGCCTTCCCTGGATTTCGCCGCCAAGGCATTTCAGCGCAACAGCCGCAATCACGCCTTCAGGAGCTCCCCCAATTCCCATCAAAATGTCTATCCCGGAATCCTCAATTGCGGGTGCCAAAGCTCCGGCTATGTCACCATCGCGTATAAGCCTTATCCTGCAGCCGCACTTTCTGACATTCTCAATCAGCTCCCTGTGCCTGTCCCTCTCAAGAATAATCACAGTTACCTCATCAATCGGCTTGCCGAGCCTTTCAGCAACAGCATGAAGGTTGTCTTCAATAGGAGCATCCAAGTCAACTGCGCCCACACATTCCGCCCCGACTGAAATCTTGTCCATGTAAGTGTCAGGCGCATTAAGGAGGCATCCTGACGGGGCAGCTGCAAAAACGCTCATGGCATTAGGGTCGCCTCTTGCGGTTATTGATGTGCCTTCAAGAGGGTCAACTGCAATGTCAAGCTTCATTCCCCTGCCTGAGCCGACCTTTTCGCCTATGTAAAGCATAGGCGCTTCATCCCTCTCGCCTTCGCCAATCACAACAGTGCCGTCCATGTCAATTATGGAAAAAGCCTTTCTCATGGCTTCAACAGCGGCATGGTCCGCAGATTTCTCGTTGCCCTTCCCAACCCAGAAAGCAGAGCTTATGGCTGCAGCTTCTGTTGCCCTTACGAAGTCCAGTGCAAGGTTCCTGTCCACTTAAAATCCACCCAGCCATGGGCTTTTTACCTTATATTTAAACTTTTCTATTTATCATACTTTATCATACAAAAAACGAAAACTATTTAAATAACCTATTTAAATGGACAGGAAGGGGGCTTTTTATGAAAGAACGAGTTACAATAACCCTGGACAAGAATCTCATAAGCCAGATTGACAAAAGGATAGACGGCATCTCGATCAAAAACAGGTCTCAGGAAATAGAGCTTTTGCTTGCAGAAGCGCTCGGCACCCATATACCCAGCAGGGCAGTGCTTTTAGTTGGCGGCAGGGGCACAAGGCTGCGTCCATTGACAGACAAGACTCCAAAAGCCCTGCTGGAGGTCCATGGCAAAACAATAACAGAGCATTTGTTTGACTTGCTAAAGAAGTACGGCATAAGGGATGTTGTTCTGTGCGTTGGCTACCTTAAGAACAAAATAAAGGAGCATTTCGGCGATGGGAGCAATTTTGGGATGAGCATAACCTACATAGAGGAAGATGAGCCATTTGGGACAGCAGGGCCTTTGAAACTGGCAAAAAAATACCTCAAGGGCAGCTTTATTGTCTCAAATGGAGATGAATTGAAAGACATCCATATTCCAAGAATGTTTAGGCTGCACAGGAGGAAGGACGCCCTTGCAACAATTGCCTTGACAACAGTTGACGAGCCTTCGCATTATGGCGTGGCAAAATTGGATGGCTCGCGCATACTTGAGTTTGTAGAGAAGCCATCGCATCCCCCTTCCAACTTGATAAATGCAGGCTTTTACATTCTTGAGCCTGAAGTCATTGACATGATTCCTGATGGATTTTCAATGCTTGAGAAAGATGTGTTTCCTAAACTTGCGCAATTAGGAAGATTAAGGGGATTTCCTTTTGCAGGGCAGTGGTTTGACATAGGCAACATTGAAAGGTACAAGACTGCAGAGAAAAGCTGGAAAGGCATAACGCCTTTTGAGGAAGAAGGAGATGATTTGGGGTGAAAATGCTCTCACAAACAGACGATAATCGAAGATTTCGGATGTCTCGGAAATCTAAGACGTCGAGAATCAGAGATTCTCGAGTTGTCCGAGACAAAGTCTCGGCAATTTCCGAAATATTCAAAGCCTATGACGTCAGGGGAATCTACGGGCAGAATCTGACTGAGGATGTTGCATACAAAATCGGCAGGGCTTTTGTTTATTTCTTAAAATGTAAAGATGTTGTTGTCGGAACTGACATGAGGTTATCTTCGCCGAAATTAAGCAAAGCTTTCATGAAGGGTGCAGCAGAGCAGGGCGCAAATGCGATTTTTATCGGGCAAGTCTGCACTGACGCTGTTTATTTTGCCTCTGGGTTTTTGAAAAAGCCCGCTGTAATGTTCACAGCATCCCATAATCCGCCACAATACAATGGCATTAAATTCTGCAAAAATGATGCAATTCCAATCAATGAAGACACCGGGTTAAGAAAAATAAAGGAAACAATAGAAAACAAAGATTATGAAAAAGCTAAAATAAAAAACAACGGAAGAATAATAAAAAAAGATATTTTAAAGGGCTATGTGAAGCATGCCAGAAAATTCATAGACGCTAAAAAATTAAAAAAACTGAAAATTGCAGTTGACGCAGGCAACGGGATGGCGGGAAAAATAATTCCTTTAGTTTTTAAAAATCTCCCGATAAAAATTGTGTCTCTTTATTTCAAATTGGACGGCAGCTTCCCAAACCACCCTGCCGACCCTTCAAAATCAGAAAATCTTGTCGAGTTGCAAAAGGTTGTGAAAAATAAGAATTGCGACTTTGGAATGGCTTTTGACGGCGATGCAGACAGGATTTTTTTTATTGATGAAAATGGCAATGTAATAAACAGCTCCTTGATTTCAGCTTTAATAATTAAAAATATTTTATCAAAAAACAGAAAGCAAAAGATAATCTACAATTTGGTATGCAGCCATATTGTTCCTGATACAATTAAAGAATTTGGCGGCATTCCAGTAATTGAAAGGGTCGGGCACTCCTTCATCAAGGAAACGATGAGAAAAACAAAGGCGATTTTCGCATGCGAGCATTCTGCTCATTATTACTATCGGGATAATTACAGGGCCGATTCCGGCGTCATAACCAGCTTTATTATGGCGGACATAGAGTCAAAGGAAGGTAAGCCATTGTCCAAACTGCTTGATGAATTCAGAAAATACCACACTACTGAGGAGACCAGCGTTGAAGTCAAAGACAAAAATGCAAAGCTAATGGAAATAGAGTCCATTTACTCAGACAAGAACCCGAAAAAAATATCAAAACTTGATGGAATTACAATCGAGTTTGACAACTGGTGGTTTAATGTGCGCCCGAGCAACACTGAGCCGCTGCTGAGGCTGAATCTTGAGGCTGATTCTGAGAACTTGATGAGGGAGAAGAGGGAAGAGATGTTAAAAATAATAAAAAGCATAAATTAATTAAAATATCAAACCGCAACCTTTAAATATCAATATATTATCCTCTGGCTCGACAGAGAGAAGAGAAAGGTGTTATTATATTTCTTCTCGTGGAAAAAATGGCATTTTTGACATGCTCGAAAATGCAAAAATTTTCGGCATTATGAGATGATAAAGACGAAATTAAAGCCAGTTTTACCGAGCTTGAGGGAAAAAAAGCGCTATGTAGCCTTTGAAGTAATCTCAAGGGAAAAAATAACCGATGCAGATGCAGTCTCAGGCGCAATAATGGATAGCTCGCTTAGGCTGCTGGGGCAGCTAGGAGTGGCAAAAGCGGGACTGATGGTATTAGGCAATAAGTGGGACAGCAAGCTCCAGAGGGGCATTATAAAAGTAAGCCACAGGCACGTTGATGCACTAAAGGCGTCTTTGGTGTTTGCCGACAAAATCCATAGCAATGAAGCCATTTTCAGAAGCCTTGGGGTTTCAGGCATATTGAGAAAAGCCGAGCAAAGATATATGAAAGCGGCGTAAAATAAAATTATTAAAAATTAATTAAAACTATGAGGTGTAATAAAAAATGCAACCAATGCAGCATCAGATGATGGGTTATGACAGGGCGATTACAATGTTCAGCCCTGACGGCAGGCTGTTGCAGGTGGAATATGCGAAAAAGACAGTCAGGCAGGGCTCGACTGCAATAGGCATGGTGTGCTCAGACGGAGTCGTTCTTGTAGCGGACAAAAGGGTTGTTGATTCATTAGTGGTGCCTGAAAGCGTGGAAAAGATATGGCAGATTGACGACCACATAGGCGCTGCGGCTTCCGGAATACTGAGCGATGCAAGGGTGCTGATAGACAGGGCCCAGCTGAAGGCGCAGCAGAACAGGGTTACCTATGACTCTGAGGTTGATACATTAACCATAGTGAAGGACATATGCGACCTGAAGCAGATATGCACGCAAAGCGGAGGGTTAAGGCCTTTTGGAGTTTCCATTTTAGTGGCAGGCATTGACGACCACACGCCAAGGCTGTTCGAGACGGACCCGATTGGGATATTCTTCCAGTACAAGGCGACTGCAATCGGCGAAGGCGAAGTTGAGGTCGAGGAAATCCTGCACAATGAATACAAGGCCGAGCTTACAATCGAAGAAGGGCTGAAGCTTTCATTGAAGGCGCTGAAAAAAGTGCTTGGCGAAAATTTCAACGTGGAGAGAATTGACGCTGCCTATATAAACACCGCTGAAAAAAAATTCAAGAGGATTACAAAGTCCAGAATAGAAAAAATGACATCAGAGCTTAAGGAAGACAAAAAGCCTGCAAAGAAGTGACATGGCACATGGTTGCAGTTGACCAGGCGATAATAGCAAGGCTCAAGGCTCAGGGGCAGAGCTTCGAGATTCTTGTGGATTGCAGCAATGCGCTTGCATTGAGGGAAGGGAAAAGCATGGACATGCACGATGTGCTTGCAGCCATGAAAATCTTCTCGGACGCCAAAAAGGGAATGGACGCGTCTGAGAATGCGATGAGGCAGATTTTCGGCACTTCTGATGTCGAGGAAGTAGCCAAGCTCATAATACAAAAAGGCGAAATACACCTGACTCAGGAATACAGGGAAAAGCTCAGGGAGGACAAAAAAAGGCAGATAATCAGCATCATACACAGGAACGGAGTCGACCCGAAAACCCACATGCCTCACCCGCCCCAGAGGATTGAGAATGCTTTCGAGGAGGCGAAGTTTCATGTTGACGAATTTGAGCCTGTGCAGAAGCAGGTGCAGGAAGCGCTGAAAATACTCCGCCCGATACTGCCGATAAAATTTGAAGTAAAGGAAATCGCAATCAAGATACCGCCTGACTTTGCGCCAAAGTGCTACGCGATTGTCAAGAGCTTCGGCACGCTCCTCAGGGAGGAGTGGCAAAGCAGCGGCTACTGGGTCGCTGTCGTCGAGATGCCCGGCGGGATGGAAAGCGACTTTTACGACAGGCTCAACAAGATATGCCATGGAAACCTGGAAAGCAAGGTTTTGAAGACAAGGTGACTGAAAATGTATGATGGGTTGCAAGTAAAAATAGAATTGTCAAAATCTTCAATAGGTTATGAGGTAATGCAATTGGAAAGCAGTTTGCCCACAATCTTAGACGAGCTAAGAAAAGCAGATAGAAATAGCGGCGGATTTACCGAACTGAGTAATGAAGTAGAAAAAAATATTATCAAATTAAAAAGATTTGGGTATCTTAAGAAAGCATCTACTTTTGCACTCCAATACAACCAAATAATGGGTGAAGAATTAATAGTAATAACAAATTGTTAAACGTGACAAAAATGTCAAAAATAATAGTGCAGGACAAGAGCATTGCAGTGCCTGGAGAAACGCTGGCTGTCGGGATGGACATGCTGCCTGGAAGCGGAACTTACAGGGAAGGCGAGTCAATAAAGGCAAACAGGCTCGGGCTGGCTGTGATAGACGGCAGAACAATAAAGCTTATTCCATTGTCAGGAAGGTACATTCCGAAGACGGGCGACACAATAATATGCAAGGTTATTGATGTCAGCTTCAGCGGATGGCGCCTCGACACTAATTCGGCATATTCTGCCATGATGTCAATGAAGGATGCAACATCCGAGTTCATTGCAAGAGGCGCAAACCTCACCCAATACTATGACCTGGGTGATTATGTCATGTGCAAAATCGTCAACGTGACCAGCCAGAAGCTTGTTGATGTTACTATGAAAGGGCCTGGGCTGAGGAAGCTGAGGGGCGGCAGGGTAATTGAAGTTGACCCCAATAAAGTTCCAAGAATCATAGGCAAGCAGGGCTCTATGGTTATCATGATTAAGGATGCAACAAAATGCAACATCAGCGTCGGGCAGAATGGCTTGGTGTGGATTGACGGCGAGCCCCTGAACGAGCTGCTTGCGATCCAGGCTATGAGGAAGATCGAGAGGGAAAGCCACCTTAGCGGACTGACGGACAAGATAAAGGATTTTTTGGAGAAGAACGGTGTGCACAGGACAAACGTTTAGAAAAAACAATCAATAAATAAAAAATTTAAAATTGTTTATTATTAATGAACAAAATAACTGAGGTTTAAAATGCCGTACAATGAAAGAATCGACGGAAGAAAGTTCGACGAGACAAGGGAGATAGAGGCAAAAGTTGGGGTTATTGCAAGGGCAGACGGCTCTGCAATGTTCAAGATCGGGAATACATGGGCTTATGCGGCTGTTTACGGGCCGAGGAATCTGCATCCTAAGTTTTTGCAGGACCCGCAAAAGGGCATTTTAAGGTGCAATTACAACATGATGCCTTTCTCAAGCTCAGGCGAAAGGGTAAGGCCGGGAGGCTCTCGGCGCTCAAAGGAGATATCACTGGTTACGGGAAAGGCGTTATTGCCTGTTCTTAACCTTGATGAGTACCCAAATTCTGTTGTTGATGTTTTTATTGAGCTGCCGCAGACAGAGGCTGGCTCAAGGTGCGCCGGAATATGCGCTGCATCAATGGCTTTGGCTGACGCAGGATTGGAAATGAAGGACTTGGTATGCGCTGTCTCGTTCGGCAAGGTTGATGGCAGCCTGCTTGTTGACCTGGATTACAGCGAGGAAAGCTACAAGGACGGCCCTGTCGCAGATATTCCAATTGCGATGATGCCCAATTCAGGCAAAATCACACTGCTCCAGATGGACGGCGAAATCAGGAAAGAGGAGCTTATGGAGCTGATTGAAAAGGCTAAAAAGGTCATGGCTGACATTTACGAAGTGCAGAAAAAGGCGCTCAAGGAGAAATACCACGAGGTGGAGATATAATGCACAAGGAATTGAGAAGCCACATAATAAGCTTTTTACATGCAGGCATAAGGCTGGACGGAAGAAAGCTCACAGAATACAGGAAGCCGATTGAGGTTGAGCAGGGTGTTGTAAAAACCGCAGAAGGCTCTGCAAGGGTAAAGATAGGAGAGACAGATGTCATGGTTGGAGTTAAGCTCGAGGTTGGCGAGCCATATCCTGACACACCTGACGAAGGCACAATCATTGTAGGGGCGGAATTGCTGCCATTGTCAAATCCCGAGTTTGAGCTTGGCCCTCCGGGAATACAGGCAATAGAGCTTGCAAGGGTTGTTGACAGGGGCATAAGGGAGAGCAAGGCTCTTGACTTCAGGAAGCTGTGCATTGAGCCCGGCAAGAAAATATGGATGGTTATCATTGACATCTGCCCTATAAACGATGCAGGCAACCTGTTTGACGCTTCAAGCCTTGCCGCTTTGGCAGCCTTGCAGGACGCTAAATATCCTGCTTTCGACGGCGAAAAGGTTGACTATAAGGAGAAAACAGATAAAAGGCTTGAGCTTGAAAAAACCCCGATAGCAGTCACTGTCATCAAGATAGGCGACAAGTTTATTGTCGACCCTGATGTTGAGGAAGAGAAAGTGATTGATGCAAGGCTTACAGTCTCTTCGATGGAAGACGGCACTTTGTGCGCCATGCAGAAAGGCGGAGACTTTCCATTGACAATAGAAGACATTGACAAGATGCTGGATATAGGGATAGAGAAGGCAAAGGAATTGAGGAAGCATCTTTAGTTTTATTTTTATTAAATTCTATTTAAAATGCAAACCCTAAACGACAAACTCCAAAAATACTTCAAGCTTACTTCTGAAGCTCTTAAAAAAGTCAAAATCGTCGAGAAACACAAAAAAGAAGCTGAAGATTTGCTTGATTTAGCCAAAAGGTATTATGAAGATGCCAAGTACTTTGAGAAGAAAGGTGACATAGTCAATGCCTTTGGCGCAGTTGTTTATGCGCATGCTTTTCTTGACATTGGTGCAAGGCTGGGTTTTTTTGATGTTGGAAAGGACAGCAAGATGTTTATGGTGGATTGATGGTAAAAGTTTTTTAAATATTATTCCAATACTGCGAACATAAATTTATAAATTGAACTCTCTTACCCTGAGATGAAATGAGTATCCTTGAGTCATTATTTGCACGCCGCGTTATTGATTATAAAAATAAACTTATTCCTAGATTACAAGAATTATGTAAATTACTAGAAGGTAGTCCTTATAAGTACTACGGAGAACTGAAGGAAGAAACAAGCGATCTCGTAGAGCCAATATGGGGTAAAGGCGAATTCCTTTCAGCACACGTGCATGAATACGGTGCAAGAAATTCTAGAGTTAGTTCCTTAAGATTACAAGGAGATTATGTTTTCGACAAGACATTTGACGCAAAAATAAGTGGTAGTGTGCTATATGGCTGGTTCGTATTATCCGACTCAGTTCGCCCAAATCTAAGAAAATCTTTTATTCTTGCTAAGGGTGCAGCCAACGGTTCTAATGCGTGGAGCAACTTATCGATAGACGATACGATTCTTGGACATAAAACCTTTTTAGAGATAGAGCAAGATGCTTTATCAAGCGAGCCTGAGCGTGTTTTTGAAGCTATACTAAGATTTAGTGAAATTATTCCACAACACGAGTACGATAAAATTGCAGAATGGCATGCAAAGTACCCCGAAGATAAAAGTAAATATGAAAAATGGGCAAGACGCTTAGTTTCGAGCTTACCAATTGAAAGACAAAAAGATTTTGAAAGCCTGCCTCAGAATGACAAATTCATTATGGCAGTTTATAGGCTTGATTTTATAACTAGGGTATTAGCTGGGACTGGAGATGCATATAACTTGTCCATATCAGACTCTGTTGTTTGCGGTTATAATGCATTGAATGATGTTAAAGGAGGAACTATTAGAGATTCAATTGTTGCTGGAATTCATCTTTTGGAGAATTCTCATGTTAGAATCTTGAACTCTTATAAAGTAAACCCAGATGGGCATATTTATGTAAAAGAGCAAGTCATAGGACAACCAGAAAAATTCTCGGAGGTGCCTAGACTTGTTGAAATGAGGCGCCCAAGATGGAATGATACTTTTGCTGGAACATATTTAACTACTAGCTATAGGCAAGATGGAAAACCATTATTCAAAAAAGAAGCTTAATTTAGTGGAATATCAAGACAATAAGGCTTTGAGAATGTGATTGATAATTATTTATTTCCTTCCGAAATAAAAGAACTTGTCAATGCTCACATCTTTTGATTCATAATCGCCGTATCTTGGCCTTACAGGCTCTGCGTTCTTTGCAGCGCCGCTCTGGAAGTCTTCTTTTTTCTCATTTTCAGGCCTGCAGTCTACTATCTTGACTTCTTTTTTCGGCTGCATGCCCGGCTGGCTTGCCTCTGCGCTGCTGCCTGAAAGCGTTCTTTGGACTTCGTGGCTGGGCTGCGGGAACTGCATCCTGTTAATCTGGCTTTTCAATGAGTTGATTTCGCCTGCCATCGAGCACATACTTTCCTTCATGGAATCAACCTGCTGCTGGAGCTTTTTTGTAGCCATGTCTATCATGAGCTCAATCCTTTTTATCGTGAAAACATCAAGCTGCTGCTCCATTTTGGTTGTTTATTGATACTATTTTATATTTTCAATCCGCCTGCGGCGCATTTTACTGCTCGGCGGCACGGCAATTGCTGTATTTCTTTATTTTTCTCTTGCACAGCCTCTCCGCCTCGCCTATTCATTTAAAACTTCAAGGCAAACATCCCTGAGCTGGGTTCCCATTCCACCTTTGCAGATGCTGGGAAGCGACGATTTTTGAATTTTTTATTTCATCTATTGAACGAATTTTTATTATCTTATTGTTTTTATTCTTGCATCTAGGTTGTTTACGAATGAAAAAATAAATTTAATAGCTTGAAAGCTTGTTGCCGAAGTTCTCCCTTATGAACTGCACCATCATGTCGTTGCCTGCCTGTGAATAAGCCTTCAATGCGGTTGCAAGCAATCCTTCCCTTAAGCAAACATCTCCCAAGGAGCTTAATTTGTCCTTGTCATGCGCAAGCTCGTAAGCCTTTGCAGCATACCCAATCTGCCTTTCTTTCAGGCACTTATCGCCGATTTCAACAAGCTTGTGCGTTGAGCTGATTGCGCTGAAGATTTCAATGGCATAATCCCACTTACCTTTCTGGAAGCATTCATCGCCTACTTTTGTCAGGTTTTCAACATCGTTGCAGAGCCTGAAGGATTTTATGGCATCTGCAAAATGCCCGTTCTCAAGGCATTTCTTCCCAATCTTTAGCAGGTTGTCGCTTGCATCTGCAAGCCTGTAAGTGTCAATGGCATTTCCAAAGAGGCTGACTTCTTCGTAATGCTCGCCAACCTCCACTAATCTTGCGCGGTTGCCTGCAAGAATAAACGCCTTTACAGCATCGTTCATGCTGCCCCTTCTGATGTATTCCTCGCCCAAGGCATTGAGCAGCTTTGACTTGGTTGCCTCGTCAAACATTGAAAGGTTGACATTGTCAATCCCTTTCTCGAGAAGAACAGGCACAATCCTCTTAAAATTCTCTATGTCTTGTGACTGGTGCCCCATGAACCTTTCATTTGAGTCGGCAATTTCAGCCACCATTTTTTTGACTATCTTGTCTTCATCGACTGGCATTTAAATCACCTTTTTCCTGGCAGTAAATAAAAATAAAAAATTCACAGATTTAGTCTGTGAAGTAGTCAATTCCCAGCTCGTCGCTTATGCGCCTTGCCTCAATTGTTCTTGTCTTCTTGTCTGCTTTGCCAAGTATCCATGGGGAGTTGACCCCTGTGATGATTGTCATTACAGCTATCTTGCCTTTCATGGCTTCTGAAACCCTTGCGCCCCAGATGACGTTTGCATCCTGGTCAAGGCTTTCTGTTACAAGCTCTCCGATCCTGTTGACTTCGTCAAGAGTCATGTCAGGCCCGCCTTCAACATGGATTAAAGCTCCTGTTGCGCCTTTGTAGCTTATCTCAAGCAATGGGTTGCTTAAAGCGCCTTTGACAGCTTCTTCCACTCTGTTTGTTGTGTCAGAAACACCAACGCCAATTGCAGCTACTCCGCCGTCCTGCATTATGGCTTTTACGTCAGCATAGTCCAGGTTAACCAATGATGGAACTGCTATTGTCTCCACAATTCCCCTTATCATTGTTGCAACTAGCTCATTAGCCACTGCAAATGCTTGTTGAACTGGCAAGTTTCCTGCAATATTGACTAGCCTGTTGTTGTCAATCACTATGACTGTATCTGAGGTTTGCCTTAACTGCTGCAGTCCAAATTCAGCCTTGTCGATCCTTGCCCTTTCAATCTTGAACGGCATTGTGACTGTTCCAATGACAATAGCTCCTCCGTCCTTTGCTGTCTGCGCCACAACCGGAGCAGCTCCTGTTCCTGTGCCGCCGCCCATTCCTGCGCACACAAAGACCATGTCAGCTCCTTTAAGAACTTCCTTGATTTCCTGTATATTTTCCTGAGCTGCTTTGTTGCCCTTGTCAGGGAAACCTCCGCAGCCTAAGCCTCTTGTAAGCTCCCTTCCAATTAGAAAGCGCTTGTCAGATTCTGTAATCTCCAAATGCTGCTTGTCAGTATTGCATGCGATAATCTCCGCACCTCTTATTCCTTTCCTGTAAAGCCAGCTTACCATATTTGAGCCAGCTCCTCCGCAGCCAATCACCTTGATGTTGGCATGCCCAACCTGCAAGTCTTCGCTTTGCTGCACTCCCTGCTTGAGTGCGCTCTCAATAACAAAATCCATTCCCATCTTCTTCACCTCAGCCTTTTTAGTTTAAAAATACCCAATTCTTAAAATTGGAAGTGTTTTAATATATGAACTAGTATATAAATGTAACGTTTTCGTATACTGGTATACCTTACTAATTTATTTGAAAAGTTAATTTTTTGCTATATGGAAAGATAATAAATTGGTTTATAAATGAAAGTCAGACTATTGGCGAGTGGTGAAAAGGAGAAAGATTTAAGAATAATTTATTAATACATTATGTACAGATGGAAACCACAAAATCTGCCTTAGTGGCATTGCACAACGAATCTTTTGAAACACAAATTGTTAGCTCCTTCCAGCGACAAGGTTATGCAGTTACACTTGCTAACAGTGTTGATGAAATGCTCACACATATGAGAGTAGATACTAGCAAAAAATTCAGATTCATGCCTACCAACAGGTTTGGAAAATATTTTATGGAATTAAATTTGGGTTCTCCTGAAAGCCCGTCATGTGAGCCTGCAAAGTTAATTTATCGATATGTAAGACCATATAAAATAAAAGGAGAGGCTGACTTTTTAGGTGTTGCTGGCTATCCTGAAACTTTGGAATGCGGAAAACGTGCCAGAATTCCTTGTGCCGATAGGTCAGATATAAGCAGAATTATAGAATTCATAGAAACATCTTGAATATTCAATAATCAAACCTCTGGTCCATAGAATCCAAAACTAATAAATTCTGCCTCTTTTATCAAATACCCTAATTTTAAGGATTCTTTTTTGTAAATCCGCGTCTATGAGAGCACGATATTCGCCAATTCTTAGTTTATAACCCCCACCTTCAAAATGTTCCAAATATCTAAACGGATCAACTGAGATTTCGTCAAACTTATTTATAGTAAAGGACACAAGTTTTTAGACATAAATATGTCCTTTACTTGTCGAAAATCTTCGATTTTCGAGCACTCGAAAACCATAAGGTTTTCTTTGTATTACGAACAGACAACTATTGTATAGGTATTTTTGTCTGTGAGTATAGAATTCTTTTGGCAATATGCTGTGGCAACTTTTCTACATATTTTGCAGCCTTGGGATGCCAAATAATCTCATAGTTCATTTGAGAATATGCTTCTTTAAGTCTTCATGCTTAATGTATTCAGAGTCCGGAGTTTTCCTAGCTTCTTCCAATTGCTTTTTGGCAGATTTACTTAATTTCCCTTCTTCAGAAAGAATATGTTTAATCACATCAACGTCACGTCTAATTTCTTCTAAATCATTGTGTATATGTTCTATAAATGTCTGGTTTTGTGCCATAGACAGTCAATAGCCACACTTATATAAATATCTTTCTCAATAATCAAACCTTGGGTCTGAAGCGTCCTTTATCAGGTCGTTCTCGTCCTTGTACTTCTTAACCAGCATAACCCGAGTTTTGCCGCAGTAGGGGCATTTTATATCCTTTGGAGAGCCCTTCTTGACTGAGAACTTGAACCTGCACGAAACGCATATGAAATTGACAGCCTCGCCTTCATCTGCCTTTTCCAGGCTTAACTTTTCCTTCTTCTCAATCTTCTGCTGCTTCTCAAGGCACTCGACGCATATTAGCTTGTTGTCTGAGTCGTACTTGATGTTGTCAAAATTGAAGTCTTTCCTGCACCTTGTGCATGTGTATAAAGAGGTTAACACCATTTTGCATCTAATTTGCTTCCTTGATTAAGGAATATAAATAGGTTGCGGTTTTTTGAAGAGAAATATTTAAAAAATGAATGACATTTTTTATGTGGATGCAGGCTCAAACTCTTGATAAAGTGCTGGACAGGGCAGGAGAAATTTCATTTGATGCGAGATATCTTGAATTGAAATATATGGGCGTCAAAATTGTACAGGTTAATCCGGACCAAGCTGTAATTCTAAAAGATGATGGCACGGACCGCTCAAAAAGAATTTTGAAGCCTATTATTGAGGGGAAAGAGAGAAGGGAGTATGATATCTTAGAGTATCCTGCAGTTATTCCCTACAACAAAAAGGCCCCGATAGTGGAAGCAATTTTTGAAATTCTGGGAGCAAGTGATTTCAGGTCTTTCCTTTTTCGTTACAGGCTTCCAATTAAGAATCCAAATTACAAAAGATAATCACGATACTATTTCCTCTTCCCCTTCTCAATCTCCTCAGCAATGTGCTCGATATCATGCATATTGCCGATGTCATGCTGCTCTTTTTTTGCGGAAATATCCTTGCCGATGAACTTCATCAGTTTTTTTGTATAGGCTCTCTCGTCTCTCTTTGGAGTTGGCTTTTGCTCGGCTTTGGACAGCTTTTTCTCAAAATGCTTTTCTTCAGTCGGCTTGTGGTATTTTCCAATAACTTCAAAAACAAGCCCCTCACTTGGGCGTATTGTGAGATAGCGCTTGAAAAAAGTGTGCCCGATGCCAAGCTCTATGAGCCTTGCCTCTTTCAGCGTTGGCAGCAAAATCAACGAGGCAGCCAGCCTCAAGATTCCTGAAATCAGGAACACAAACGGAATGCTTGAGATGAATATCCATGCAGGAATCATATTTATCAAAAACCCCCCAAGCAAGGCGCCTGCAAATATGGAAATTCCCTCAAAAAACTTGTAGTAGGCAATGCACCTAACACGATTTTCCGGCTGCACAGCATCAAACATGAAGTTTGAAGCGCTCAGGTTGAATGCAGCCCATGAAATGCCTGAGAACATCTCGACAGCAATAAGGTAATAAAAGTTATGCGAGAAAAGCCACATCAATGGCACAAGAGCTGCAAGCATCCCTCCAATGTACAGGACAAATTTCGTGCCCCTTGAGTCAATTATCCTGCCCCAGACGCCCATTGCTATGAAGCTGGCAACAAGCTCTGCGGCAACCATTGCAGTAAACTGCATATAAGTAAATCCCAGGTCCTTGAGCATATAGACAGCAAAGAAAGGCGACGCTATGCTTGTTGCGAACTTAAACAAAGCGACATAAACAACAAAATGCCCGTAATTCGTCTTTTCCATCCTTTTGACAAAGTCAACGATGGAGAATTTTACCTCGTGAGCCAAGTCAGGCTCGGGATTTATCATCATAGCCTTGAAAACCCCTGAAAGCGCCCTGCCTATGAACGCAACTGAAAAAAGGATTGCGAAGCCAAGAAAAGGGTTCTTCGGCGAGAGGTAATTCAGCATCAAGCCGGCAATTAATGCAGAGGCAAATGACATTGCGCCCACAACCTTGTTGCGCAAGCCGAAAAACCTGCCCCTTTCATACTTGGGCACAATGTCGCCAAGCAGGGAATTTCCTATGGGCTGCATCAGCTGGACAAGCATTGTCTGCAATGCAATATAAACCACAAGCAGGTATTTCTGGCTTGGAGTTGCGTAAGGTATGAACAGCAAAGGAATCCACAAGATTGCATGCAGGAAAGAGCTTATAACCAGTATTTTTCTCCTGTCTTTCAATAACTCTACTATCTTTGCTGCAAACAATTGTATGAAAGCCCCCAAAAGCTGCGGCACATAGGTTAATGCTGCAATCAAACTTACAGAGGCATTCAATGCAACTGCAAAAGGTGTTAGGAAAGAGGCTGTTGCGCCTTCCATGACTGCGAAAGAAGCGCCGTCATACAGAGAATACCTCAAACTTTTTCTTACATTATCTTCTGCCATTTTAATCCCAAAAAGAACTAGCTAATTTATTTTTTGTCACTCTTTTTTAGCGTTTCGCCGCACTCTGAGCAATAATCCTCACTATTTCCAATCTCTGCTCCGCACAATGGGCACTCAAGGGACGATTTCATGGTCTGTGGATAGTGCAACCAAATATTTAAATTTAACGATTGCTATTCAGTTTATTGAATCTTATAAACCCCGGGCACCATAAACACTTTCTCAGTCTGCACAGCAATTCCTTTCTCGCCCATCATCTCTTTTGAATCCATTTTTGCAATTCCCAAAGCAACCAGTTCATCTTTTAAAGTCATGATTGCAGCAATGCCTCCGCTTTCAATTTTATCATTCAATTTGCTTATCCCGGGCACTTTCAAGTCAACTCCATGGCACAAGCTTTCAACAGTTGTGTCAAAAACCCAGATTTTAGGCAGGTGCTTCGCCCCATTTTCAACAGGCTGGATTACTTTTCTTATGAACTTTTCATTGCCTTCCTCTTTCCAGAAATAATAGGCGTCTGTTAATTCGTGCAAAGTGAATAATGTGGATTCGTCAAAAGAAGCCACTTTTGTCCTTCTAAGCTCAGCCATATGCGCTCCTGTTTTTAATTTTTGCCCGATGTCATGGATTAATTTTCTTATGTAAGTGCCCGCTTCAGTGCCGGCTTTAAACAAAACATCCTTTCCGTCAATTTCAAGAATATCAAAATAATAAATGCTTCTCGTCCTAAGCTGCCTCTTGACAGAGCTTTTTATCGGAGGCAATTGCTGTATTTTTCCAAGAAAATTTTTTTGTATCGTTTCCCTTAATATGTTTTCATCAACTTCTTTATGCAGGTGCATTATTGCAACGTATTCCTTGCCTGCTGTGAGCAATGCCTGCACAATCTTTGTGGCTCTGCCCAAGGCTACCGGAAGTACGCCTGTGACTGCCGGGTCTAACGTCCCTGAATGCCCGCTTTTATTTATGTGCAGAATCTTTTGAACATAATCAGATACTTGATGGGAAGTCGGGCCTTTGGGTTTGTCTATATTAACTATACCATAATTTATTATTTCATCTGTTTTTCTGTCGTTTGGATTACAGCCGTATTTTTCATCAGTCTCTGCTTCTTTTCTCACAAGGATTTTTCTTTCTGTTCTTTCAAATGGCAATAAGCTGTTCATACCAAAAAGAACTCGGAATCACTTAATAAATTTACCCACTCAAACGCTCTTCGGCGCAGTCGGATGCGCTTCCTGCTGCTTAGGCATTGCAGGCATTCTGGGAGCATGGTGCTTCGGATGCTCCTTCTGCAGCTCCCTTATCTCCTCTTTCTCAATCTTCTTTGCTTCCTCTGCCTTTTCTTCCTTTGCCCCTTCAATCTTTTCTTCAGGCTTCTCAGTTTTTGGCTCTGGTTTTTTCTTCTCATCAGCCTTTGCCTCTTTCGGGGCATCGGCAAGCTCGACAAAAACCTTGCCCTTGTCATCCTTTGATGCAGTCACTTTGACATGATGCGGCGGGTTTTTGATGCCGTGCTCCCACACTTTGAGATTCAGGTATTTCCCGACAGCAACATTGCCTGACTTCATGTGCCTGCCTATGAATTCCCTTATGGCAGTGATTGCCTTTTTAGCCTTCCTGTAAGAAGGCGCCTTCAAAGTCTCCCTTCTAAGCGGAATATTGTAAGTCCTTTCCAATATTATTTTTGAAGCTTCTTCTTTTTTTGCCATTTTATCTTATGCCTTTGTCTTTGTCCTTCGCCAGCTTCTCTTCAGCTTCGTGTGCCTGCCCGGATGGATTCTCCTGGTCTTGCCGTATATCTTAGGCACTGTCCAGAACGGGGCCCATCTTGTCTGCTTCCTCAGCCTTGCCAGCCTTTTTTTCCTGCTTGGATGCTTGTAACGCGCCATTTTGTTATTTTTTAAACCCTTTTTATCTTAATTTCCTTCTTTTTTGGTGTTAATTGCTCCAATATTTTTTTAAGCAGCGAATCCTCAATTTTGCCCTGAACCTGCCCTTTTTGTATTGCCTGGAATAATACCAAAAGCAGCTGCAAAGCTTTTTCCTGATGAGCTGCCTTCAGATTTCCGTATCTTGCCAGCGCCTCTTTTGTGAAAAACTGCCTTACGGTACTTTCAATCTGCCCTATTTGCTGCTGCAGCTGGGACTGCTCCTGAGCCTGCTGCTGCAGTTTTTCCTGCTGGAGCCTAGTCAATTCTTCAAGCTTCTTTTTCCGGATTTCTTCGAGAGTGGACATTTGGCTATTCTTTTTTAATTTCCGCTGAAGCCTGAGCCGGGATCGATTCGTGCGCCTCTGCTTTCTTTACAGCTTTTGGCTCTTCCTTTACCTCAACCACTTCTTTATGAGTTTCCCTGACTTGGATTTCGTGCTTTGGCTTTGAGCCATTAATCTGGGATGCTATCCTGTCAAGAAACGACTTGCCTTTTGGTGTTACCACCCTGCCTTTGTGGACGCCTTTTTCAGCAAACTTTACAAAGCCAGCCTTTTCAAGCTGCTGCAGCGCCTTTCTCAAAATGTTTCCCGAGCCCTTGAAAAAATGGGCTTTCTTGACTCCCCTGTTCATCCTGCCGCCGTACTTTGTCCTTAACTTTGATACTCCGACAGGGCCTAAGCGGTAAACGGTTCTCAGAACAGAAGCTGCCCTTACATACCACCAGTCATTTTTTACAGGCGGCAGCTCCTTGTGCACGCCAGTCTTGACAAATGTTGCCCATTCCGGAGGCTTTATTTCGGGAATTTTCTTCAGCTCTTCAGCTGCCTTTTCAACCAATTCCTGCGCATCCACATCATACATTGTAGGCATTTTTATTGTTTGATAGTTTATATGTCGAAAATATACCATCAGTCTATGACTGATGGACGTAAGTCCAATGTTGCTATCACATATGGTATATTTTCGAGCATGCTCAAAAACCACGAATCACATTTGCGATAAGCAACATGCCACCAGTCTTTGACTGGTGGTTTTTGACAAATCCAAATTTTAAATCACAAGCGGATTACTTTAATCACTTTTGCAGCAAAAAGTCGCTCTCGTGATTTTTGAATTTAAAATTGAACAGTTTTTTCTTTCACACCTTGCGGTGCTAGATTGGCTAACTTGTGTTAGCACGGATATCGGGATAATCAGCTTCTTTAAAAAGGTTGTTGTTTCGAATTGTCAAAATCTTTATAAATTTCCTCACGTTATCATTTAATAACAATTAAGTCATACACATTTATTTTCCATATAGAAAAATATCATTAAAAGATGTTATAAAAACATTATTTAAATTGTTTAAAAATGATAGAATACCTAGAAAAGCCGTACAAGCCCGAGCAGATCAAGCATATTTTGAACCCCCTCATAGACAAATGGTTCTTCACAAGATTCAGGGAATTCTCTTTGCCGCAGCTGTTTGGCGTGATGGAAATCCACTCAAGAAGCAATATTCTTGTGAGCGCCCCTACAGGCGCAACAAAAACACTGACTGCATTTCTGTCGATTTTAAATGAACTGATTGATTCAAGTGAAAAAAATATTCTGGAAAATCGTGTTTATTGCGTTTATGTTTCCCCGTTAAAGGCATTGAGCAACGACATCCAGTTCAATCTGGTTGAGCCGCTGAAGGAAATGGAAAAGATTGCGGGAAAAAAGCTCGGAGTGAGGGTTGCAGTAAGGACAGGCGACACATCAGCTTCTGAAAAGGCAAAAATGCTCAAGCACCCCCCTCACATCCTGATCACAACTCCGGAAAGCCTTGCGATAATGCTCTCGTCCATTAAATTCAGCGGGTTACTGCAAAATGTCGAGTGGCTCATTGTTGACGAGGTGCATGCGCTGGCGGAAAACAAGAGAGGCGTGCACCTGTCATTGTCGATGGAAAGGCTGCAGAGGATTTCGCCTGCAATGACGAGAGTCGGGCTAAGCGCGACAATCGCGCCGCTGGAGGGCATTGCAAAATTTCTTGTTGGCTACGAAAATGACAAGCTGAGAAACTGCAAGATTGTAGATGTGCAGTTTCTAAAAAACATGGACTTGAAGGTTTTAAGCCCTGTTCCGGACCTAGTTGGCATGGAGCATGCTCTCATGCACAGCTCAATGTACACTTTAATAGATGACCTGATACAAAGCCACAAGACAACACTGATTTTCACGAACACGAGAAGCGCGACAGAAAGGGTTGTGCATCACTTAAAGGAAAAATTCCCGAAAAAATACACTGAAAATATTGGCGCTCATCACGGCTCGTTGTCAAAAACTCTGAGGCACAATATTGAAAACAGGCTGAGAAAAGGGGAGTTAAAAGTCATAGTCTCGAGCACGTCATTGGAACTGGGAATAGACATAGGGTATATTGATTTAGTAATTTGTTTAGGCTCGCCAAAGTCAGTTGCAAGGTTCTTGCAGAGGGCAGGGCGCTCAGGGCACAAACTTCATGACACGGTCAAGGCAAGAATCATAGTGCTTGACAGGGACGACTTGGTTGAGTGCGCTGTTTTGCTGAAATCAGCAATTGAAAAAAAGATTGACAAAATCCACATCCCGAGAAACTGCCTCGATGTTTTGGCGCAGCAGATACATGGAATGTCTCTTGAGCAAAGATGGAAAGCAAAGGACTTGTTCAACTTAATAAAGCAAAGCTATTGCTACAGCGAGATTGGGTGGAAAGAATTCATCGAGGTTGTTGAATACCTTGCCGGAAAATACATCTCGCTCGAGGACAGGCACATCTATGCAAAGATATGGTACGACGAGGAAACCCAGGAGATCGGGAAAAAGGGCAAGATGTCAAGGGTCATTTACATGACTAACATCGGCACGATTCCCGAGGAGTCCTTCATAACAGTAAAAGTCGGGGAGCAGGCAATAGGGCACATTGACGAGGCATTCCTTGAAAGGCTGAAAAGAGGGGATGTTTTTGTGCTTGGAGGCGAGAGATACGAGTTTTTGCACGCAAAAGGAATGGTTGCTTATGTCAATGCGTCTGTTTACAGGCCGCCGACAATACCCTCATGGTTTTCCGAGATGCTGCCGCTGAGCTTTGACTTGGCATTGGACATCGGAAGATTCAGGAAGCTGATGAATGAATTGTTTTGCTCCAACAAACCAAAAAAGGAGATTATGGAATTTATAAATAATTATCTGTACGCCGATAAAAACTCTGCGGAGTCGGTCTACAGCTATTTTTACGAGCAGTTCAACTATGCAGAGATTCCGTCCCATTCAAGAATCATAGTCGAGCACTACGCTGACCCGAAGTCAAAAAGGAAGTATGCAATATTCCACACTTTGTACGGAAGAAGGGTCAATGACTGCCTGTCAAGGGCTGTTGCATTTGCCATTGGAAGAACCCAGCACCGCGATGTTGAGATAGGCATCAATGACAACGGGTTTTATGTTGCATCTGAGAAAAGCATCAACATAATGCAGGCATTCAACCTTGTAAAATCAAAGGAAATGAGGAAAATAATGGAAATGGCCATAGAGCACACGGAAGTCCTTAAAAGAAGGTTCAGGCATTGTGCGACAAGGGCAATGATGATTCTGAGGAGCTACATGGGGCACCAGAAGAGGGTTGGAAGGCAGCAGGTTTCGTCAATGATCCTGCTTAATGCCGTGAGAAGAATAAGCACTGACTTCTGCATTCTTAAGGAGGCAAGAAGGGAGGTTTTGGAGGACCTGATGGACATAGGAAGCGCCTCCAAGGTGATTGAGGGGATTGAGCAGAAAAATATCCTGGTGAAGGAAATCAATACAAATCTTCCGTCTCCGTTTGCATTCAACCTGTTTTTGCAGGGATTCACCGACTTGATGAAGATTGAGGACAGGGCCGAGTTCGTTAGGCGGATGCACGAGCAGGTGATGGCGAGGATAAAGATTAGAAAAATTGAATGAAAAATTAAAACAAAAAAGAAACTCAGAAGAATTCTTTCTTAAAGACTGCTTGCTCCAAGCTGGCTTTTCCCGCGCCATAAGCTAATGTTACCAGGAATGCAAGCATGAACAGGAGTGCAGGCATTCCAAAGTTAACAAGCGGATTCCAGCCACCTACCTTAACATGTCCCAAGTAGTAAGCAACAATCATCATTATAACTCCAAATGCTGATGCAAGTCTTACCAACACTCCTGTTAGCATAGAAAGGCCAATCATTAGCTCAAAAACGCCGGCATACCAAATCAAAGTCCCGAAAGCAGCAGGACCGCCGGGCATGCCCCACAACCCAAACAATTTCTGCACACCCAACATGAGAAATAATGCGCCAACGCCTATGCGAAAAACCACATACAGATAATCTCCATATTTTGTTTCAAAATAAGCCATGATGTTCTGCCTACGAATATGTGTAAAATTATAGTCTATATAAATGTTGGGGCTGACCCATTGGAAGAGCCTGTCTATTTTTCAAGCAACCTCTTTAATTTTTCCATGTCTTTTTTTACTAACTTTGTATCCTCTACAAACATTTTTTCTGACATACCTGGTCGTTGGTATAAAGTGAAGACTAATTCGCTGCCATCGTTGTTGGGAAATATTCGCATGGGATTATAGACTTTCTTGCCGCTTGGCAAAGTTACATCATGATCAAGGATGCCGAATTTGTTTTTTTCAGCAAATTCAATTTTAATTTTTCCCATAGGCGAGTCAGCAATCCATTCTCCTTTGATATTCTTTATGGAACCGCTAAGTCCTGCAGCCCATTTTGGAAGATTTTCAGGATTTGAGGCAAATTCGTAGACCTCATCAGCTGAGCGATTTATCGAAACACTGATGTGTTGAGATTTAAGCGTTATTGAATTCTTCTTGTTCATTTTTATTGTCTTTACTTTTCATCTCTTCCGGCATCTTGCTTTCATCCATGTAAAAAACTTCCCAGATATGCCCATCTAGGTCATGAAAGCTTGCTCCATACACCCATCC
>Ga0209211_10002153_pt1 | contig 34764 bp, 28 predicted proteins | sample RifGroA2_FD_183992 | JGI IMG/M metagenome (GOLD analysis project Ga0209211, IMG submission 183992) | Groundwater microbial communities from Rifle, Colorado, USA - Groundwater A2 (SPAdes) (version 2) | ecosystem: Environmental > Aquatic > Deep subsurface > Groundwater | place: Rifle, Colorado... | reverse complement strand
ATAGCTTGCACTTTCTCACTCTCTTTAAAGTTTCTCCCTCAACCATATTCCAGTCAACCGCCTTTGTAAACGCATGTTTCAGGGTTGCAATGTGTCTGTTTATCGTTGCAGGTTTATTGCCTTTCTGTAATCTCTCTGTCTGATATTGTTCTAATAACATGGTATTAAATCTTCTCAAAGGCAGGTTTCCAAAGGCTTCTGATAGCTGGTTAATATTCAGTTTTTTTCAGTAGCTACCCTATCCCCTGAAAGATACTTACCTGTTTTTAGCCTGTAGCCTGATAATAAGCCTGCTATCAAGTGCATCTGCTATCTTTTTAAGAGTAGAAAGTTTTGGTAATCCATGAGTCAACCCTTCAATCCTTGCAATCGTTGATTGTGGCATTCCTGTTCTTTTGGCTACATCATCCTGTGTCATTTTCTTTTTTATTCGTTGTTCAATGATGCTTTTGGTAAGCTCATATTCGGGAAGTAGTTTTTTATATGCCTCTCTAACAGCCTTGCTCTTTAATAACTTTTTCCTGTGTTCCTTATAAGTGTAAGTCATAATATCACCCCTTTCTTGAGATATAGTCTTGCATTCGTTTAAGAGCTATTTCTATTTCATTTTGTGGTGTCTTTTCTGTCTTCTTTGTGAAACCATGCAGTAGAATGAATTTTTTACCTGTGTAAGCAAAGTAAAAAATTCTATGTATATTTGCCCTGTCTTTTATTCTTATTTCAAAAAGTTTTCTATAACCCTTAATGGATTTTACATAAGGTTCTTTTACATTCAATCCATATTCCTCAAGTAAGTCTGCAATAAAGATATATCTGGATTTACTCTCCGGGGATAAGGAATCAATAAACTCCTCTACTGGTCGCTTGTCAGAAGATGCAACATAATACTCAATAGACCATTTCATTGTTAAATTAACTATATAGCAATCCTGCTATAAAGTCAAGTAAAAATAATCTTACTTATTGGTTGCTTATAATTTCGGGATAAGTGAGGTTATATGCTGGATAATCTTCTTCTTGCTTACAAAAACCCTGTTTAAATCCCTTTTCTCATGCAGGGTGATACTCTGGTATTTCCTGATTTTTACTGATAGCATACTCAAGTATCATTCTGTTATAGTGTGCAGTAATTGTGCAGTTAATAAGAGAAAATAAGGGATAACAGGGTATAAATCTGCTATCCCTTAAATTCAGGTTTTGCAAGTATTGAAACCAGTAGCAAGTAAGGTATAAAATAATGAGTGAGCTTTGAAATCATTCGTAATCAGCAGGTCATGGGTTCAATTCCCATCATCGGCTTAAATGAAATCAATAAATGCTATTTATAATCTCCCAGACCTCAAGATTGATATTGCAAGCCAGAGTCCTAAAAGTCCTGCCACAATATAGCCTATTACACCGAGCATGGGGAAACCAAATAGGAGTGGTTCCTTGCCTGAGAGCATTACTACTGACGAGCCGATTACGATGGCGGATATGATGAGGGAAAAGGATAGGCGGTTGCTTGATTTGTCCATATCCATTATGAGCCTGTCAAGTCCGCTGTGGACAAACTCAATTTTCAGTTTGTCCTTCATGACCTTTTTCAAAATATAGCTTAACTGCCCCGGTATGTCTTTTACAATATCGCTTAAATCACTTATGGTTCTGTATGCCTTTGTAATCTGATACGAAGGGCTTAATCTCTTTCTTATCAATTCCATAGCAAAAGGTTTTGCCTCTTCAAGAATCAGAATATCGGGGTCAAGTGCCCTCGCAAGCCCCTCAATAGTGATAAAGGTCTTGCCGAGGAGTATGAGTTCATTGGGCACCCTTGCCTTGTAGTTCAGTGCCAGCTGAAATACATCACTTAAGATTTTTCCTGCCTGTATCTGCCTCAGTGCCTTGCCGTAATAAGGGTCTATCAAATCCTGCAGGTCATTCTTGAATGCCTTAGTGTCCACATCCTCAGTTAGAAGCCCAAGTCGGATATATTCATGAATAAGTTTGTCGTAATCAAGCTCAATCAGGGATAAAAATGTATTTGCGAGACTCTCCATGATATCATCATCAATCTTCCCCACTATGCCGAAATCTACAATCCCTATTTTATTGTTTTCCATTATCAGAAAATTCCCCGGATGGGGATCGGCATGGAATATGCCGAATTCAAGTATCTGCCTTAAAAATGCGTTGGCACCATTCTTTGCTATGAGCTTTTTGTTATACCCGGCCTCTTCTAATTTTTTTATCTCATGGATTGGAATCCCCTCTATCCTCTCCATGGTTAAAATATCCTTTGTTGTGTAATCCCAGTAAATCTTTGGTATGTAAACAGTATCATCCCCCTCAAAATTATTTTTAAACTTTACTGCATTGCTCCCCTCAAGATTAAAATTCAGCTCTCTCCTGATTGTCCTTGAAAACTCCTCAACTATACCCGTAGGGTTGTAGAGCTTGCCGTGGGGAAGGTATCTCTCAATTAGATTTGCCAGATAGAAGAGTATGCTTATATCAGATTCCAGCATCTGCCTTAAGCCCGGACGCTGAACCTTTACAATTACCCTCTCTCCTGTAATGAGGGTTGCATTATGAACCTGTGCAATTGATGCCGCTGCTGTTGGAGTCTCTTCAAAAGAAGAGAATATCTCGTCTGTTTTAACATTTAGTTCTTCTTCTATATGCTTTTTTGACTCCGATGCAGAAAAGGGGGGGACTTTATCCTGAAGCTTCTTAAATTCTTCAGCAAAATCCTGCGGGATTAAATCAGGCCTTGAGGATAAGATTTGCCCCAATTTGATAAATGTAGGACCAAGTTCTTCAAATGCGAGGCGCAGCCTCTCAGGGATAGTATGAACCTCTTTTTCTGATTCATATTTCTTAAATGTTATAATTCTTTTGCCGAGGGACAGGTAATGCTGGAGATTTAGCTGGTCAACTAAAGACCCAAAACCATGTTTGATTAAAACATTGGTTACATTCCTTAGACGCTGGATATTCTGGTAGGTCTTTTTAACCTTGTGAAATGGCATGCAATGGTCAATAGTCAATAGTCAATAGTCAATAGTAACTAATGACCAATGACCATTGACTTTAGTTTATTCTTTTTCAACCTTCTTCTTTAACTGCTCAAGCTTTTTTTCCAGATTTTTAATTTTTGCATCAAGGTCTTTCTTTTGAACAATATCCACCTTTTGAAGGGCGGTTCTTATCCCCTCCTGTATCTTTTTCTCTATCTCAGTTTTTGATTTCTCAGCCTTTTTTAACACCTCATCTATAAGCTTCGCACCCTCACTCTTCTTAATCTCGCCTCTCTTCACCAAATCATTTACCAGTTCCTTTATCTTTTTTTCAGATAAATCAATTGCCCCCAATCCCAAAACTACAGCCTTTCTTAATAACTCAAACATATAGTCACCTCCTTTAATTTGCCTGATAATACCACAAACATAAAAAATTTCAAAAGACTATTCTTAATTTTGCCCCTTTTTTTAAAACGCAAAAACTCTGTCAAATTAATCTTTGACAGCCATTTTAGGTTATGTTTATAATCATACCGTGAAAAGCAATCTCCTATCCATTCATAAAAGGTCAGACATGTCCTATTGAGGATCGAAAATATGAGCCAGCAGCGCATATGGTAGGAAAAAATATTACCGAACATGAGAAAGACGGTTTTTTGAATTTAAGGGACAAGCATGGTAATGTTGTCCCTCTTTTCAGGGCAATGAGCAAGAAAAATGCCGAGAATAACAATCGAGACCCCATTGGTGAAAACCGGGTGAGGTGTGGACAAAGAAGAACGCCGAAAAGTGCTCCTCCTCTAGTTGATTTCCTGCTCGAGGCATGGAGGCTACTTTTTTATCCTGACTTCCCTTCGAGACAGTGTTCTGTATTTGCAAACCTGAATGATTACCAGACAAAACACCTGGCCGATGGCAATAGCTTGTATCTTGTGCTTCCGCATGAAAGTGCTACGGTTTCAATCTCCGGGATTATAGATTTTGTATTATCAGAGCCGGAAAAGGAATTGATTTATAGATTTGTAAGTAAAACCCTTAACGCAGAGAATTATAAGAGCTCTGAATCAGAACTAAAGTCGTGCCTTGAATATAAAAAACAATTCGATATTAAGGAATACACGTCTTTTCACAATTTACTGAAAAGTATGGAAAGTATGGAAAGACGGATGGACCTTCGATCAGTTTTAAATGGGCACGAGCCGGCTCTCGTTGACTCCTTAAAGAAATGGCATGGCGAGATGATTGAGGAACTCAAGCCCCTTCTTTCCTATTGGAAAAATTCCGAACTCGTGAAGAACATGCTCTTTTCTGGAAAAGGAACTGGAAACGAAGTCCTTATAAAGGGACCAGTTCACTATATCCCGGATATAGAGGTTTATTGCAGGGATATTTGAGAGAAACGAGGGAATATCAAAAATCCCTAACAGGATAGTTCTACCAATTTTTATACCCTCTACAGCCATTTTTAATTTTATGCCGGACAATCCCTTCGCTGCATTCCCTACTCTTTCAAAATTCTCCCAAAAATTACCTTCCAAAGTCAAAAAAATGTCAAATTAATCTTTGACAGCCATTTTAGATTATGTTTAAATCATACCGTGAAAAGCAATCTCCTATCTAAAATTGACACCCATTTTTCTTAAGCCTATAATCCACAACATAAAAACTTGTTTCGTTATGTCTCTGATTAGAAACATATCAGGGCAAGCTTTTAAGTGAGAGTAATTTTCTATCTATTGCCAATTTATCAGTAATAATTGGCTACAAGAATTGGAATGCAGTTGAAAGTGAAATTTACTTATGACTTTGCCGAAATAGATGGCAGAATTCCGATGATAGTTTTTTTGGATAGCCTATCTATTAAGGAACGTGCTAAAATATTTGCATATATTGAAAAGCTTGTAGAGTTGAAAAATTGTGGCATACACCCTAAAGAGAATTTATCTAAACATCTGGATGATGGCATATTTGAGCTGCGGGTGAGTTTTGAAAACAGGATTTCAAGAAGTTTTTATTTTTATGAATTGGATAAACAGATAATTTTTACGCACGGTTTTATTAAAAAGGAACAGAAAACACCTAAAAGCGAGATTGAAAAGGCAAAAACGATTAGAAAATTATGGAGAGGTGGAAAATGAACATTGCAGAAAGATACTTAAAAAAACAGCTTTCTTCTGAGGAATTCAGTCGCTCATTTCTGGAAGAGAAGGTTAAGTTGGATATTGAATATCAATTAGAGGAACTCAAAAAAGATATCCAGACACGCAAAAGTCCTGATGAGCTTCTTAAGAAGGTTGATTCAATAGAGCAATATGTCATGTCCGTTTAGGAAGCATTGGTCTATAGATACTTGCAACGGATAGCTAACAATATAAATGTTTATATAGATTTTGGCATTGACACCAATTTTTTTTAAAGCTATGATTTACTCTGTGAAAAGCAATTTCCTATCTATTTAAAAAAACTTCATTAGGAACAACTCTAAAGACACAGAAATAGGTTTAGGGGGCTGTTTTATTTAGAGGTAATGCCGGACTGATTGATTTTTCCCCGTTCTTTTGGTAATCTTCTTTTATTGGAGGTAAGCATGAATATCGCAATAAATCAAATGACAACGGCAGAAAAGATTCGCACGATGGAAGATATATGGGATGACCTTTGTCATCATGCTGAGGAAGTGGCCTCGCCATCATGGCATCAAGATGTCCTTTTGCAGCGTGAAGAGTCTATATCTAAAGGTACCGAGACTTTTACAGATTGGGAAATAGCAAAAAAGAAAATCTGTGAAAAGTTATGAAAATTAGGATTCTTGATTCCGCGTCTCAGGACTTGATAAAAGGCTTTGATTTCTATGAGAAACAGGAAGCAGGCCTTGGCAGTTATTTCATAGATTCCCTATTTGCTGATATTGATTCCTTGCTGGTATATGCCGGCATACATCCCATACATTTTGAATATTACCGCATGCTCTCCAAACGATTCCCGTTTGCCATCTACTATAAAATAATAGATATTGACATTTCGGTATATGCAGTGCTTGATTGTCGCAGAAATCCAGCATGGACAAGGGAGCGTCTGAATAAAATCTAATAGGGACTTGCCTAACAAGCCGCTCCACATTGATGCTTTTTCTATCATGCGCCTTGCAAAAAGCCGCAAGCCGCACGCCAGATGCGCAAGTGAGCTTGTCATTCCATATTCTCCCAAAAATTACCTTCCAATGTCAAAAAAATGTCAAATTAATCTTGTTGTCAAATTAATCTTTGACAGCCATTTTAGATTATGTTTAAATCATACCGTGAAAAGCAAATTCCTATCCATTTATGGCTTTGGATTTTTAAACCATGTTCCTCTTTCCTTAAGTGTATTTCTCCAAGCTTTTACTTGAGGACTTACTCTTCTATGCCTCTTAATAAAATGATCTTTTGTTTTTTTTGGAGTTTTTGCCTTCCATGTAATTGAATGACAACTCGCACAAATATTTTTTAATATATTTTTTCTCGAAGGATTTTTGCGATTTCCATCAAGGTGGTGGGTATCAAACACTATCTTATCACGTTCACCACACACAACACATCTGTTCTTAAGTTTTCTTAATTTTTTCCATTTTTCTAATAGGTCTTTTACAGCCAGTGAATTCTTCTTTATTCTGTGCATTTTCCGCTAATATTTATTTTAACTCCACGATTTGCGTGAGAATATCCATGCTCAAATTAATCTCAAATTAATCTTTGACAGCCATTTTAGATTATGTTTATAATCATACCGTGAAAAGCAATCTCCTATCCATCTTTAATTCTTCAATAGACATATCGGCAACCTTCATATAGTCACCTCCTTTAATTTGCCTGATAATACCATAAACATAAAAAATTTCAAAAGACTGATTTGGTATAAGGTTATGCAGTTATCTTGACTGTTTTGTAGAGGAAATTCCTGAAGGATATGAATTTCTTTTTTTCGGCAGGCAATTTGTTGAAGTCTTTTTTACATGCCTTGAGCCTTACAGCAAGTTTTGGCAGGGAGTCGTCTCCGTTGAGCCTTGCCTTATTCAATACAAGTTTTACTGTCTCTCTTGAAATCTCCCTGTTTATGAACGGCTCGTATATGGCACTCCAGAAGTCTTGAACATCTGATACTATGCTTTCGTATATCCCCGATACAGTATCTTCACTTGAAAACACCTTGCCCCATGTAAGCTGGGTCGATTCAATCCCTATGGCAGTAATAAGGTCATCTCTATTAATCTCTCTCCCTTTTTTAAGGAAGTATGCCCTGAGAAGAATGCTCCTCAATTCCCTGACATTTCCCTTAAATTCGTATCCGAGGAGAAAATCTACAGCCTTTTTATTTAGCAGGGGTATCTCATTCCCCCTCCCATAAACAGAATTTATCTCACTCAGGAAATGAACTGATAAATCAGGTATGTCCTCCCTCCTCTCTCTTAAAGGAGGTATTACAATGGAGAGTTCACTCAGCCTGTAATAGAGGTCCTCCCTGAATCTCCCTTGCCGTATCTCATTATTCAAATCCTTATTTGTTGCGGCGATAAGGAATACACGGGAATATCTAATCCTGTTTTCGCCGAGGCGGTAAAACCCGCCGTTATCAAGGAATCTCAGCAACTGCACCTGAGTCTTCGGGTCTGCATCACCTATCTCATCAAGAAATACCACCCCGCCGTCTGCCTCTTCAAGTATCCCCTTCCTGTCAGAATCTGCCCCGGTAAACGAACCCTTCTTATGCCCGAAAAGCTCACTGTATGTAAGCTCCCCGCTGTAAGCGGCTATATTTGTCTTTTTTAACGGCAGGTCGTTATTGGATTTAATCTCCTTCTTATACAGCTCATTCAGTCTTGAATATATATTGTTAAAGAGCATTTCCTTCCCCGAACCTGTTTCTCCCATAATAAGGAGTGATGAAAGCCCGATTCTCTCCTCCCTGTTGATTTTTTCTCTCCATGAGACAATTCTGTTAAAAACAGGGGTAACAATCTTATTAAGCACATCTATTGTGTCTTTGATTTTTGAGCTTTTGCCAATGATGTTGCCAAGGCTATATGAAGATACATTCGGCGCCCTGTAGCCTATATCCTCTTTAAGCTGGTGAACCTCCCTCTGTAACTCCTGAATCTTTAAGAGGTCATGTATATGACTGCTTACAAGATTTGTTATAATGGTGAGGATTCTCTTGTGCTCCTCAGTAAAGAACCCTTTTTTAAAGCTGTCAAGATTTATAATCCCAATTACCTCGTCTCCGTAAAGTATAGGGATTGCAAGCTCAGAACCTACATCTTCCGATACCTCTCTGTAAAAACCCTTGCCAGAAGCCTCTAATTTGACATCGTTGCAGAGATAGGGCATTTTTGTATGCGCTACATATCCTGTGAGAGACCTCTCCCGCCTTTCTAAATCTTCTCCGCCTACTTTCAGCGGAGGTATAGCTTTTTTTCTCCATCCTCTGGACTTTGCTCCGATTAATGTGCCATCCTCATTTTCTACTACAAGCCATCTAACACCATCTATATTCCTTACAATAGCAATAGAGCCTGTGTCTGCATCTATTAATTCATTAGCCCTTGAAAGCACCTTTGTAGCAAATACACTCACCCCCCCTTCATCCCCCCCTTGAAAAGGGGGGGCAAAGGGGGGGTCGGATAAGAGTTCAGCAATCTCGCTCAATACCTCAATCTCTATATGCTCTCTGCCTACATCCCTTATGACCTTCTCAACCATCTCTGCATGACTGCATAAAAGCTCTTCCTCAAACTGAGTGAATTTATATTTCTCACGCGTATAATAATTCACCACACAGATTATTTTTTTTGTAAGTGGGTCAAACCTCGGCACCATATAGAGAGAAGTCAGACCGATTTTTTCTGCAATAGGTTTTCTCTTGAAACTCTCTGTCTTTACATCGGGGATATACAGGGGATTAACTGTATCATACTTATAGATTATCCCTCTCTCGGGGTCATCGTCCACAATCCTCTCTATAAGGCTCTCACCCTTTATTATGTCAACACGGTGTCTGTCTTCATAGATATCCTTATCCTCAAATTTTGAAGAGTATGTAGCGAGAATCTTCATATAATCCCCCCTGTTATCTCCCCCTTTATTAAAGGGGGGAAGGGGGGATTTTTCCTCATTCGGTATGAGGACTGAAGCGAGTGTAAGCTTGCCCACAATCTTTACAGCAGACCTCATCATCTGTGATGCAGCCTCGCCAATCTTTGCCTCATCCACCTTTTTTGAAAACTTGAGATGCTGGTGAAACCTCTTCGCCCTGTCAATACTGTGGGATACACTGACAATAAAATCCTTTATAGTTTCAAGTGTTTCTTTATCCGCTATCTCCCCCTCTTTACTACTGTCAACAGTTATAACACCGATAGATTTTCCATTATGTATAATAGGGATTGCAGCCATCTCCTTTATATTAAACTTTGATGCCAGCTCTTTGTTGAACATCTTTTTTGCTTCAGGATTTTTCCATGTCCAGTATAATCTCCTGTCAACAAATGCCCTTGCAACTAAAGATGTCTGGGGCAGAATAAAGATAGATGTCCCCTGAAGTTCGGATTTCATCTCCCCCATTGCATAGGCACAGATTAAAAGCCCCTCTGTTAAATCCTCCAGATATATCCTGCATCTCTTAAAACCGAATATCTCCTCCATGCCAACGCCTATGAAGTGGAGTATGTCGTGCAGATTCTCCTTGCCGAACCCGCTCAGTTTTTCCCTTAAATCATCAAGTCTCTTTGCATAATCCCTGTTCATAGATTCATTCTAATATAATATTGCGGGATTATTCAAGGTGCTGTATATTGTTTTTACAAATAATTGACAAAACTACTCCTTTATTGTATTGTTTTTACAGAGTATATATAAGTTAACAATCTTTTTCTTTTGTTCATAATCTGAGGTTTAGATGGGATATAGTGCGTGGTTTCAGTGTATAAAAGGGTGCAGTGAAAAGTATCCGCTGGATGATGTAATTTATCAGTGCAGGAATTGCGGTGCATTATTGGAAGTAGTGCATGACATGGGGGAGTTGAAAAAGAAGAGTGCAAGAGAGTGGATGGATACCTTTGATGACAGGATACATAAAAACCTCTGGCCCTATGGGAGTGGTGTATGGGGAAAGAAGGAATGGATATGCCCCAATATTGATAATGAAAATGTAGTATCTCTTTATGAAGGCAACACAAACCTCTTCTGGGCTGAGAGGTTTGGAAAAGATATAGGTTTGGAGAATTTATGGATAAAGATGTGCGGCAACAGCCACAGCGGCTCATTCAAAGACCTTGGCATGACAGTCCTCGTATCAATGGTCAAGCAGATGATAGCCAATGGCAAAAAGATAAATGCAGTTGCCTGTGCATCAACCGGAGATACCTCTGCGGCACTTGCCACATACTGTGCGGCTGCAGGCATCCAGTCTATCGTATTCCTGCCGAAGGGGAAGGTTTCTATCGCCCAGCTTATCCAGCCTATAGCAAACGGCTCACTCGTATTATCACTTGAGACAGATTTTGATGGGTGTATGGAAATTGTTCAGAAGATATGCAGTGACCATAATATATATCTTGCCAATTCCATGAACTCCCTCAGGGTGGAAGGGCAGAAGACAGTCAGTATAGAGATTGCCCAGCAGTTTGACTGGAATGTCCCTGATGTAATTATAATTCCCGGCGGCAATCTCGGTAATGTAAGCGCCCTCGGTAAGGGTTTTTTAATGTTGAAGGATTTGGGGATTATAGATAAACTGCCAAGGATAGTTGTTGCACAGGCAGAAAGGGCAAATCCACTTTATCTGAGCTATAAAACGGGGTTTAAGGAATTTAAACCTATTGTGGCAGGACAGACGCTTGCCAGTGCAATACAGATAGGTAATCCTGTCAGCCATGAGAAGGCAGTAAAGACCTTAAAGATATTTAACGGTATTGTGGAGCAGGCTACAGAAGATGAGCTGTCAAATGCAGCAGCTAAGGGGGATAAATATGGTATGTTTAACTGCCCCCATACAGGTGTTGCGCTTGCCGTTCTTTTTAAATTATTAAAGAGCGGTGAGATTGACTCAAAAGAAAAGGTGGTGGTAATATCTACCGCACACGGGCTTAAGTTTACAGATTTTAAGAAGGACTATCATGAGGGCAAGATAGAGGGGGTCCAGTCAAGATATGCAAACCTCCCTGTCCAGTTGCCTGCTGATATAGATAAGATTAAGGGTGTGATATACGAGAGGATTGAAAAAGAGGGTCATAACTGAATAGTAAGGAGGAGATATTATGTCAACGACTTCAAAAATTTCACGCTCTTTAATTGATGTTGTCAATACTATAGAGCCGGAAGGCGATATTAACTTCAAGGTTAAACATATAATTGAAAATGAACTTATAAGGAGGTTAAATAGGTATGAGCTGACTATAAGAATCCTTGAAAATAAATATGGTATGTCTTTGTCAGAATTTAAGAAAAAAAAGGTAGTAGTAAAAAAGGGCTACTCATACGAGGTAGAAAATGACCTATGGGAATGGGAGTCTTCGCAGGATGGTGTAAAAACAGTAAAGACAGAGATTAAAAAACTAAAGACAACCTGATGCTAAAGAAAGTTATCTCAGAAATTGAGAAGACATCTTCAGAGTTTCCTTTCATCAAAAATATTGTAAAGATGGATGAAACAGAACATACTATAAAATGCAGACTTATCTTAAAAGAAGATTTATTTGTTCAGGTCTATGTAAATGTGGAAACTGATACTGTTGGATTCGTTCTTATCAACAAGGGACAGAGAGTCTATGGGAGGGATGCCATTGAGGGAAAATGGCACAGGCATACATTTGAAAAACCTTTATACCATGATTTTTCACCAACAGGCGTAAAGAAGGTAAACCTGAAGGGGTTTCTGATAGAGGTTCAAGAGATACTGGATAGGGAAAATCTTCTGTAAAGTATGCTGGAGTTTTAAAAAGAGATATTAATGACCTTAACCTAAAAAATATAGTGTGAAATAAAAAAATATAAAAGCTAAAAAGCCTTTATCTGTGAAAATCTGTGGCTAAATATTTTTAGGAGGTAAATTGAAAATTAAAAAGGCTGTATTTCCTGTTGCAGGGCTCGGGACAAGATTTCTCCCTGCTACAAAGGCATCTCCGAAGGAGATGATGCCTCTTGTTGATAAGCCTCTAATACAGTATGTGGTTGAAGAGGCGATAGATGCCGGTATAGAAGAGGTCATCATGATAACAGGGAGGGGGAAGAATGCCATTGAAGACCACTTTGATATATCTTTTGAGCTTGAGCATGCCCTTAGGGGTAAGAATGATAATAAGATGTTAGAAGAGGTTCAGAGGATTTCAAATCTTGTTGATTTCTGGTATATAAGGCAGAAGGAGCCTCTCGGACTCGGTCATGCAATTTTAAGGACTAAAGACCTTATTGGCAATGAGCCTTTTGCAGTATTGCTTGGAGATGATATAATCCATTCAGATGTGCCTACAATAAAGCAATTAATGAATATATATGAAAAATATAATGCCTCTGTCATTGCAGTGGAGAAGGTTGATAAGAAAGACATTTCAGGCTATGGAGTGATTGAGCCTAAAAAGCTTGATGAGAGGGTGTATCAGATAATGGACATGGTGGAAAAACCATCCCCTCAAGATGCACCTTCAGATTTGGCGATAATTGGCAGATATATCCTGACACCTGAGATATTTACGGCGTTGGAAAAGACTGTTCCTGATAAATCAGGAGAGATACAGCTTACCTATGGATTAAGACATCTCCTCAAAAATCAGGTTGTATATGCCTATCAGTTTGAAGGCAAGAGATACGATGCAGGGAATAAATTGGGTTTTCTTAAAGCCACTGTTGAGTTTGCACTGAGAAGACCCGACCTTGGAGATAAATTCAGGGAATATTTGAAGGGACTGGAGCTTTAAAAGTGTATTGATTTTATGGCAGTCAAAAAGAAAAAAGATTCATCTACAGAAATACCTATTAAAAGGGATGAGGTTAAAAACCATACTAATTATACATACTTAGAGGTGTCTGCAGAAAGATATGCCTTAGGAGAGACAAGTTTCATAATGCTGGATTTATATGAAACCGCAGACCATTTATTTGTAGAGGCTGAAATGCCGGGAGTTTTAGAAGACGATATAAAAGTTTATACAAGCGGAGATAATCTGGTTATTGAAGGAAATAAGTGTGAACGGATTGAAGGTGAAGGGAAGGTAAATTTTCTATGTATGGAGAGGTCTTTTGGCCCCTTTAAGAGAACGGTCAGCATTGGTTCGGCAACAGATAAGAGCCGTATAAAGGCAGTCTATTCAAAGGGTATATTGATTGTGCAGATTCCAAAGAGCAGGGAGAGAAGGGAAAAGACAAGGTGGATTGAAATTGAGAAAAGTGGTGAATAACAACAAGGAGGCAATTATTAATGGAAGAAAATAATAACGAAGAAAAGGTAGTAACGGCAGTTGATGCATCTCAGGATTTGCAGACAGAGTTCAAAATCCCTGATGAACTCCCCCTTCTTCCTGTAAGAGATATCGTTATATTTCCATACATGATACTTCCTCTATTTGTGGGGAGGGAATCTTCTATAAATGCTGTAAATGAAGCCCTCGCATCTGACAGGATGATCCTTCTGGTTGCACAAAAGGATGCAGGGAACAATGAGCCAAAACCTGAGGATTTATATAAAGTTGGTACAGTGGTAATGATCATAAGGATGCTAAAGCTTCCTGATGGGAGGGTTAAGATACTTGTGCAGGGGTTATCTAAGGCAAAGATTAATAGTTATGTTTCAGATAAACCGTTTTACAAGGTAAAGGTTGAGAGGATTAAAGAACCATCAGAGCCTAAGGAAAAAACACTAAAGACAGAGGCACTCATGAGGAATGTAAGGGAACAATTGGAGAAGGCTATCACCCTTGGGAAGATGCTGCCCCCCGACCTCCTTGTCATTGCCGATAATCTTGACTCTCCGGGAAAATTAGCAGATTTAGCAGCATCCAATCTTGGGCTTAAGGTAGAAGAGGCGCAGCAGATTTTAGAGATACTTGACCATGAAGAGAGATTAAAGAAAGTAGGGGAGTTCCTGGGCAAGGAGGTAGAGGTGCTTGCCATGCAGCAGAAGATTCAGTCTGCCGCACAGGAGGAGATGACAAAGACACAGAAGGAATATTTTTTAAGGGAGCAGTTAAAGGCTATACAGAAAGAGCTTGGCGATATTGATGAGAAGACTGAAGAGATAAATGAGTTTAAGAAAAAGATAGCAGATGTAAAGATGCCAAAGGAGGTTGAGAAAGAGGCATTAAAGCAGCTTGACAGGCTGGCAAAGATGCACCCGGAAGCGGCAGAGGCTACTACTGTCAGGACATACCTTGAATGGATGGTTGAACTTCCGTGGAGTAAGTCAACTGCAGATAATCTTAACATAAAGAGTGCCGCAAAAGTTCTTGAGGAAGACCACTATGATTTAGAAAAGGTGAAGGAGAGGATACTTGAGTATCTTGCTGTAAGAAAGCTGAAGACAAAGATGAAGGGCCCTATATTATGTTTTGTCGGTCCACCGGGAGTTGGAAAGACATCTCTCGGCAAGTCTATAGCAAGGTCGCTTGGGAGGCAGTTTGTAAGAATCTCACTCGGCGGTGTAAGGGATGAGGCTGAGATTAGGGGACACAGAAGGACATATATCGGTTCTCTTCCCGGAAGGATTATTCAAGGGATAAAGCAGGCAGGCTCAAATAACCCTGTTTTCATGATGGATGAGGTGGATAAGATTGGTGCTGATTTCAGAGGCGACCCGTCTGCAGCACTCTTAGAGGTTCTTGACCCTGAACAGAACTATTCGTTCAGTGACCATTATCTTGGAGTTCCATTTGACCTCTCAAATGTAATGTTTATTACGACAGCAAATCTTACGGACCCCATACCTTCGGCATTGAAAGATAGGATGGAGATAATAAGCCTCTCAGGTTATACAGAGGAGGAGAAACTGGGAATAGCTAAAAAATATCTCATACCGAGACAGATGGAGGAACATGGCATAAAGGCTAAGCAGATTCATATATCTGATGAGGCAGTGCTTAAGATTATCTCTCAGTATACGAGAGAGGCAGGCTTAAGGAATCTTGAGAGGGAGATAGCAACTATATGCAGAAAGGTTGCAAAAGATGTTGCACAAGGGAATGGGAGACTCCATCGTATAAGTGCAGCAAATCTTAATAAGTTTCTTGGTATAAGAAAGTTTCTCTCTGAGACTGAGGCGGAGAGGAATCAGGTGGGTGTTGCAACAGGGCTTGCATGGACACAGGCAGGCGGTGAGATTATGCATATTGAGGTAACGACTATGAAGGGAAGGGGTGCCCTTACACTTACAGGACAACTTGGCGATGTAATGAAAGAGTCTGCACAGGCTGCAATGAGCTATGCAAGGTCAAGGTCAAAAAATTATGGATTGAAGGAAGATTTCTACCAGAAGATAGATGTTCATATCCATGTCCCTGCCGGTGCCATTCCAAAGGACGGTCCTTCGGCAGGTATAACTATGGCAACTGCACTCATATCAAGGCTTACAGGCATTCCTGTGAGAAAGGATGTAGCAATGACAGGCGAAATAACATTAACTGGACGGGTTCTTCCAATCGGAGGGCTAAAGGAGAAATCGCTTGCGGCAAAGAGGGCAGGTATAATGACCATCATAATACCGAAGGACAATAATAAAGATTTAGAGGAGATACCTTCAAATATAAGAAAGGATATGAAATTCATCCTTGCAAAAGAGATGGATGATGTAATAAAAAGCGCACTTTTATTTGATAAAGAAAAGAAGCAAAAGATTAAGGGTAAGCCCCGCAGAAGCAAACCAAAATAAAGTTTGCATTTTTATTCTTAACAATAATGTATGTCCCTGCATGTCAGCACTTGATTCTCCCTTGTGCCGCTGCGGTAAATGGTCAGTCCTTTACATCCCAATTTATGTGCAAGTAAAAAGGCATTTTTCACATCAGAAATTTCAGCATCAGGGGGAAAGTTTATAGTCTTTGATACTGCATTATCAGTGTGTTTTTGAAATGTTGCTTGCATCTTTACATGCCATTCAGGCGATATATCAAAGGATGTTACGAATAATCTCTTTACATCATCAGGTATTTCTTTTGTTGAAGTAAGATTTAAACCTTTCTGTAATTCTTTTCTCAATTCTTTGTTATAGAAACCTCTTGTTTTGGCAATTTCAATAAATAATGGATTTATTTGTAATAATTTTACATCTTCAAGTGCTCTGCGGATATAACTGATAGCATATAATGGCTCAATACCACTTGAGCATCCGGCTATAATTGATAATGTTCCCGTTGGGGCAATTGTAATCAATGTGGCATTCCTCCTATGAAGTTTAGGAGTTTTGGAGTTTTGGAGTTCAGGAGTTAGAGAATCAGAAGATTTTGAATTCTTGCACTCCTTCACTCCTTTACTACTTAAGTCTTTATAATTTGGGTATGTTCCTCTCTCCTTTGCCAACTCAGCCGATTTCTCTTCTGCCCTTTCTCTTATGAATTTTATAATCCCCTCAGCAATCTTCAATGCCTCCTCTGAATTGTAAGATATTGAGAGCATAATCAGGAGGTCTGCAAAACCCATTACGCCGAGGCCGATTTTTCTATTTCCCTTTGACATTTTTTTAATCTGAGGTAATGGATAATTGGAGACATCAATCACATTGTCAAGAAAATGCACAGCCTTGTAAACAGTGTCTCTGAGTTTTTCCCAATTAATCTCGTACTGAAAGGATTCGAGGGTTCGAGGGTTTGAGGGTTTGATTCTTATTTTTACTTGACCCCTTGACCCCTTCTTCCTGAGCATCTTCGTCAGATTTATTGACCCAAGATTACATGACTCATAAGGCAACAGTGGCTGTTCGCCGCAGGGGTTCGTGCTCTCCATTTCGCCAAGGTGTGGTGTGGGATTATTTCTGTTTATGCGGTTAAGAAAAAGGACACCGGGTTCACCACTCTTCCATGCAGATTGAACTATCCTTTCAAATACACCCTTTGCCTTTAGTTTTCCTGTTTTTTCTCCACTCCTTGGATTAATCAAATCATATTTAGAATCTATCTCAACACAGTTCATAAAATCATCTGTGATTCCAATGGAGAGATTGAAATTGGTTAGTTCATGGGAGATTGTCTTTGCATCTATAAACTCAATAATATCAGGGTGGTCAACTCTTAAAACCCCCATATTTGCCCCTCTCCTTACCCCCCCTTGTTTAATTACCTCTGTTGCCATATTAAAAACCCTCATAAATGATAATGGCCCGCTGGCTATCCCGCTTGTGGTGGAGACAATATCATTCTTTGGTCTCAAGTGGCTGAATGAGAATCCAGTCCCCCCTCCTGTTTGATGTATAATTGCTGTATTCTTTACAGCCTCAAATATGGATTCAAGCGAGTCTTCCACAGGGAGTACAAAACATGCCGCAAGCTGTTGGAGTTTCCTCCCTGCATTCATGAGTGTTGGTGAATTGGGCAGGAATTCAAGGGATGACATGAGCTCATAAAAATCATCAGCAGTTTTTTTTATATTGGCAGAAGGATTGTAGAGTTTGTCTGCTGATGCTATATTTTCTGCCACACGACGGAACATCTCCTCAGATGTCTCAATTATATTCCCTTTCTTATCTTTTTTAAGATACCTTCTATTTAAGACTATAAGGGCATTATTGGTTAATTCTGTTTTTTTCATTGTAGGAAATTATATATCCGCAGATTTCGCAGATTACCGCAGATTAAAACAAAATATTTTTTAAAAAAATCTGTGTTAATCTGTGTCAATCTGTGGTTTTATTAAGTTTTTTATTCTAATATTATTATAACCCATACAAGAGGGAAATTTATTGAAAAAAACTCTCTTTCTGTTACAATGAAAAAAGTCTATGAATCATACAAAAAATGAAGTTACAATATGCCTCATACAGACTGCTGTTGCCGATAACATCTCGGAGAATGTCCAGAAAACCATAAAAGAGATAAGAATGGCCGCAAGAGAGGGAGCGCAGATTGTATGTCTTCAGGAATTGTTCAATACGGTCTATTTTCCACAATACGAAAAATGTGATTATGATAAGTTTGCAGAAACAATCCCCGGCAATACAACAGACCTCTTCTCAAAACTGGCAAAGGAATTGGGTATTGTAATAATAGTCCCCATCTTTGAGAAGGTTTCAGATGGCGATTATTACAACTCTGCTGTTACAATAGATGCAGATGGCGGCATACTCGGCGTGTATCGCAAGATACATATACCTTTTGACCCCCTGTTTTATGAAAAAAACTATTTTAAGGATGGTGACTTTGGATACAGGGTCTTCAAGACAAGGTTTGCCTCCATAGGCATTCTTATATGCTATGACCAGTGGTTTCCCGAGGCGGCAAGGATAAATGCGCTAATGGGGGCTGATATAATATTCTATCCCACTGCCATAGGATGGATAGAAGGGCATCATTCTCAGGATGGAGACTGGCATAATGCATGGGAAACTGTCCAGCGCGGACACGCAATAGCAAATGGTCTTCATGTCGCTGCTGTGAACAGGGTCGGGAAGGAAGAAAGACTGAATTTCTGGGGAGGTTCTTTTGTCTCAGATGCCTTTGGAAAGATACTTAAAAAGGCGAGCAATAACAGAGAAGAGACACTAATTGTAAAGGTGGATTTAAGTCTAAACGAGAGGATCCGTGAGGGGTGGGGCTTCTTTAATAACAGAAGACCTGATTCTTACAAACCCATCTGCAAAAAATTTAAATAATGAACAAAAACCTAATTTTAACCACTGAGACACTGAGGCACTGAAAAAAATATAAATATTTTAAAAAGTATTTAATATCTCTGTGTCTCTGTGCCTCTGTGGCTAATTTTTATAATTTCCTATACATGAACAAACCAACTGCAAATACTACACCTGCAAAATTAGGTTATTACATGCCTGCTGAATGGGAGAGGCATGACGCTATATGGCTCTCATGGCCCCATGACCCCATAACCTTCCCTGACAGGGTTGAAAAGGCAGAGAGTGCCTATGTTGAGATAATACATGCAATACTGGATAGTGAAAAGGTAAATCTCTTTATAATAGATGATTCAATGAAGAAAAGGGCTGAAAGGCTTTTAAAAAAAGGCGGAGTAAATCCAGAGAGTATTACATTTTATATATACGATTATGCTGATGTATGGTTCAGGGATTATGGTCCAATCTTTTTGATAAACAAAAATAGCGGAAGCCTTGCAATGACCCACTGGATATTCAATGCATGGGGCGGGAAATATGAAACACTGATGAAAGATACCAAAATTCCTGAATTTATAAACCAGAAGATGAGTCTCCCATATTTTAAGCCCGGCATTGTACTTGAGGGGGGCTCAATAGATGTGAATGGAAGAGGGACACTCCTTACAACAGAGCAGTGTCTGCTTAATAAAAACAGGAACCCAAATCTAACTAAAAGTGAGATAGAGGATTATTTAAAGGAGTATATAGGTGTAACTAACATCATATGGCTTAAGAATGGTATAGAGGGGGATGATACAGACGGCCATATTGACGATATTGCAAGGTTTGTGAATCCTGATACTGTCCTATGCGTCTATGAAGAAGACAGGAATGATGAGAATCATCTTATACTCCATGAAAACTATGAAATACTCCTAAACTCAAAGAACAATGAAGGAAACAGGTTAAATGTCATTAAATTGCCCACACCAGGATATATTGGAGATGAAGAAGGCAGGCTGCCGGCAAGTTATGCAAACTTTTATATAGGGAATAAAGCTGTGCTGGTCCCTGTCTTTGGCCACCTGTCTGCACAGGCAGGTAAGAATGATAAACAGGCATTGGAGATTATCCAGAGACAGTTCCCGAATCGCAGGGTTATAGGGATAGACTCTTCTGACCTTGTCTATGGGCTTGGAACCATTCACTGCATAAGCCAGCAGCAACCAAGCACAGACCGAACAAAGACTTAATTTGCCACAGAGACACAGAGGCACAGAGGGGGGGTAGAGAAAGACAAAAAACAAAGACACTGAAAGACACAGGTAAATTATGATTGGCACAGAAAAAATCATAACTAATCAGTGTCCATCTGTGTCAAAAAATTTAGTTTTTTTCCTCCGTGTCTCCGCGCCTGTGGTAAATTTTTATAATTTCTAATTGTTGGGTTGAAAAAAACTATCTTTCTGTTACAATGAATCAACGATGCAAATTCATAATGAATTAAATCCCCAGCAGAGAGAGGCAGTTGAGCACACAGAAGGTCCCCTCCTGATATTGGCAGGTGCAGGGTCAGGCAAGACAAAGGTTATTACCCACCGTATATCCCATCTGATTAAAAAAGGCCACGCATTTCCTGAAAATATCCTTGCCCTCACATTTACCAACAAGGCAGCAGATGAAATGAGGAATAGAGTAGAGAAGATTATCAGTTTAAACAGTTTAAACAGGGTGAGCGGTTGCTGGATAAGCACATTCCATTCTGCCTGTGTCCGGATACTCCGCAGGGATATTGATAAACTTGGATTCGGGAGAGATTTTGTTATCTACGATGCCAATGACAGCCTTTCATTATTAAAAGGATGTATGAAGGAGCTAAATATATCCGATGACCTCTATCCGCCAAAATCAATAGTTGGGAAGATTAGTAATTTAAAAAATGAGCTTATAGAAAGGATACAGAATCCTGAAGACAAGACTCAGGAGATTATAGGAAGTATTTATGCGCTTTATCAAAAGAGGTTAAAGGAGAATAATGCACTTGATTTTGATGACCTCCTTATGAAGGCAGTATTACTGTTTGAGAATGTGCCTGATGTTCTTAAAAATTATAAAGAGCGTTTCAAGTATCTGATGGTAGATGAATATCAGGATACAAATCATGCCCAATACAGGCTTGTCCAGATTTTATCATCAGGGCACAGGAATATCTGTGTAGTAGGGGATGATGACCAGTGCATCTATCAGTGGAGGGGTGCCACCATAAGGAATATTATGGAGTTTGAGAGGGATTATCCTGATGTGAAGGTGGTAAAGCTTGAAGAGAACTACCGCTCTACCCAGAATATTTTAGATGCCGCATGGGCTGTTGTCAGCAGAAATCTTTATAGAAAAGAAAAGAAGCTTTGGACTAAAAAGAGCGGCGGTGGAAAAATATTTTATCATCGCGCCTCAAGTGAGATTGATGAGGCGGATTTTATTACATCAAAGATAAAAGAACTTTGCCGGGAGAGCAGAATTTCATATAGTGATGTTGCTGTATTTTACAGGACAAATGCCCAGTCAAGGGTTTTAGAAGACTCTCTCAGGAGGGAGGGGATACCATACAAAATCTACGGCGGATTAAAATTTTTTGAAAGGAAAGAGGTAAAAGATATACTATGCTATCTCAAAATCGTTATAAATCCCAATGATTCCATCAGCCTGAAGAGGATAATTAATGTCCCTGTGAGGGGGATAGGAAATGCAACTGTTGATAAGATTGAACAGTATGCAAAATCAAAAAGGGTTAATCTTATAGAAGCTATTAAAATTGCAGTTCGGAGTTCGGAGTTCGGAGTTCGGAGTTCAAAATTAGAGGCATTTTATAATATTTTAAAAAAGCTTGAGGCATTTGTCACGACTGAGAGTGCTTCAGAGGTTATTAAAAAGACACTTGAGATAAGCGGCTACCTGGAGGCGCTAAAGAATGAGAAGACTGATGAGGCAGAGGATAGAATAGAAAACTTAAAAGAGTTAATCACTGCCGCAGAGGAGTATGAAGAGCGGAATGTCATTCTGAGCGATAGCGAAGAATCTATAGATAAAGGCATTGCAGGATTCCTTGATCAGGCAGCACTTGTTTCGGATGCCGATACCATCTCTGACACGAGTGGTTCTGTGTCGCTGATGACACTCCATATATCAAAAGGATTGGAGTTTCCTGCTGTTTTTATAGCAGGTATGGAGGGGCGTATATTTCCGCATATAAAATCCATAGACAGCGAGAAGGAGATGGAAGAGGAGAGGAGACTCTGTTATGTAGGCATAACAAGGGCAAAAGAGAGGCTCTTTCTTACAAATGCAGAGAGCAGGAGAATATACGGGCAGGAGATGTCCAATCCCCCTTCTGAGTTTATAGAGGATATTCCAGGAGAGTTGATAAATACAGTTGACAGTCAGCAGTCAACAGTCAGCAGTCAAGAAAATAAAAAAGCTGACTATGCTGGACTGCGGACTGCCGACTCACGACTATTGACTGCTTATTCTGTTGGTTCAAAGGTTATACATCCACAGTTCGGCAATGGAATTATTTTACAGAAGGAAGGTCTGGGAGAGAACTTAAAACTTACAATCTTTTTCAGAAATGCAGGCAAGAAGAAAATTGCCATGAAACATACACATTTAAAGTCTATATGAGTAAAGACTGTCTTGTTGTCATTTCTGTCTTCATTATTCTGTTTTATCCTGTTGATTTAAAAATAAGATGTGATTATAATACGCTGATTATTTATAATTTTATTTAATATGTTAAAGAATATACCTCTTAAAATCAGGATGATGCTTTATTCCACTATAATGGTCATAGTGGTTGTTTTTGCACTTGCATCAATTCTCCTCTATAACCATCATAATGATATGTGGTCGGAGTTTAAGTTGAGGGGAGATTCCATTACAGAAGAAGTAGCCCACGATTTAAAAATACCTGTAATGATTGAAGACAAAGACTCTATTGAAAAGGTGGTAAAAGGTGGCTTGATGCTTAAGGATGTTATTTCAATCAAGGTCTTCAATAAGGAAAATGTCTTCCTCGTCAATATGGGGGACGCTGAAATTGTTCCTGAAGAACTGTGGTATTCAGTTCAGCATCCCATAAAAATAGAGGCGGGAGAATTGATGCCATGGTCTATTGAAAGTGTTAAAAAGGGAGTTTCAGAGAATATAGGTAAGGTTGAGATAATATTTAGTACTCAACGGCTTAATAATAATGTAAGGAGAATGATTTATATTGTTATAATCTTCACAATTGTTGTAATCATCTTTAGATTGATAAGCGACTATATCTTTACAACGGCAATTACAAAACCGATAGCAAGCCTGGTAAAGGCAACAGAGTCGGTTGCAGACGGCGACCTCTTCCACACGATAGATGTTTCATCCACCAATGAAGTTGGAAAACTTACATCTTCTTTTAACAGGATGATTGTTGCATTAAAGGACAGAGACGAAGAAATTTTATTCCAGCATCAGAAATTGCAGAAAAATTATCAGAAGCTGGAGGATTCTCATAAGGAATTGGATGCAGCTTATAGGTCACTCACTGATACTACAAGGGAATTGGAAGGATATAAGAGGGAATTGGAGGAGAAGGTAAAGGAGAGGACAAAGGAATTAAATGAAATACACTTAAAACTCCAGAATTCTTATATTAAATTAAAAGAGGTTGACAGACTTAAATCAGAATTCCTTGCAAATATGAGCCATGAACTCAGGACCCCATTAAATTCTATCATTGGGTTTTCAATGGTTATATTAAAAGGAATAGATGGGCCTATAACAGAACTGCAGAGGACAGACCTTGCCGCCATACATCAGAGCGGACAGCATCTTCTTGCAATTATAAATGATATACTTGACCTCTCAAAGATTGAATCAGGAAAGATGGAACTGGCAAAGGAGGTCATAGACATCGGCAGGATAGCGGAAGATGTGATAACCACAGGAAGTGCACTGATAAGGGGTAAACCTGTAAATCTTCTGATGGAGCTTGATGAAAGCCTCCCCTTGGTTTATGCAGATAAGACAAGGATAAGACAGGTAATGCTCAATATGATCAGCAATGCAATAAAGTTTACGGATAATGGAGAGATAAAATTGATGATTAAAAAGATAAGATACAGCAAAATGGGTTTTATAGAAGATAACAGAAGTAGCTATTGTCCGAAGAGGATGATACATGGAGATGGAGATTTTATGCTGCTCTCAATTAAGGATTCAGGCATTGGCATAAAGAAGGACGATATGCCTAAGGTATTTGAGGAGTTCCGCCAGATAGATTCATCATCAGTCAGGAAAGAGGGGGGGACTGGGCTGGGGATGGCAATAAGCAGAAAATTTATTGAGCTCCACGAAGGAGAGATATGGGTTGAGAGCAGGCTTGGCAACGGCTCAATATTTCATTTTATTATACCTTTAGGTGAGGCTGTTATTTGTGAATGGAAAGGAAAGGCTGAAAAGGAGATAACCATGACAGACAAGAGTGAGAGGGTTGTAATGGTTATTGATGATGAGGCAAATTCTATAATCCTTTTCAGCAAGATATTGGAAAGAGAGGGTTATAAAGTTATTGGCATTCAATCTCCTGTGAAGGCAGTTGAGCAGGTAATTGAGCTGATGCCTGATATTATTATACTTGATGTAATAATGCCTGGGATTGATGGATGGGAGATAATCCAGAGATTAAAATCAAATCCACAGACGAAGGGGATTCCTGTTGTATTCTGTAGTATAATGGCTGATAAGAAGAGGGGCTTTAGTCTCGGCGCATCAGAATATCTTGTAAAACCTGTGCGTGATGAAGACCTAATACGGGCATTGAATAGACTTAACGGCACTATAAAAAATATTCTGGTGATAGACGATAATCCAAGAGATGCAGAGCTTGTGGGGAGATTTTTAACTAATCGTGGGTATAATATAAAGCTTGCATACAGCGGGATGGAGGGTATAAATCAGATAAAGAAATATAATCCGGGGATGATAATAGTTGACCTTATGATGCCTGATATAGATGGATTTGCAGTTATAGAGGAGGTAAAGAGGGACCCTATTACAAAGGATATACCTATAATTGTAATATCGGCAAAGGATATTACAGCAGATGATAAAAAAAGGATGAATGGTTATATAGAGGGGCTTATAAGTAAAGGGTTTTTGAGTGAGGAGGAACTTATAGGGCAGGTGATGAATGCATTTAAAAAAAGCAAGGGGTGAGGATTGAGGAGTCATCACCTTTAACATAAGTTATGTGTGGAGAAAGGAGTCACGGTGAGGGGGGCAGATGATAAAAAGGTATATTTACGCAGGTATAGCAGCAGTTGCAGCATCTGCCCTTTTGTATTTCTTTATATCCGTGTTTTCCGACCTGCAGAAGACAATAGAGGGTCATGCGAAAGAGGAATTTAACAGTGAGCAGCACCTTCTAACAAAGAGAGTCGCCTCGCAAATTGAAGATACATTTAACGATGCGAGGTGGAGCGTACTTTTCCTAAAACAGCCCTTTGCCCTGATGAAACTTATAGATGCGCTTTCTTTAGGGGATAAGAAAGAGATAGTCTACTGGAGGGATGGGCTTGAGAAGGTCTATGAGCCATTCTTAAATGTCCACCCGCTTTACAGCTATATGCTATTTGCAGATAATAGTGGAAAGGTGATAGTTAAGGTTAAAAGGGGTTCCATTAAAGATGGTGGTGCTGTTGATTTAGGTAATCTTGAAAATTTATCCGATGACCCTGTATTCATGGAGACGATTAAATTGGATATTGGTCAGGTGTATATATCCAGACACAGCAGTATAATAAAGGTAGGAACTCCTGTTTATCGTGAGCATAAAAGTGGTGCAGTTATCACAGGTATAGATATGGATAATGTATTTTCAATTATATCGCCTGTAAGATATGGGGAGAGTAGTCATGCCATGCTCTTTACAGATAAGGGTGAACAGTTATTCTGTTCATGGGGACTTACAAGGGAGCAGCATAAGGGTGAGATAGAATTTATCCTCAAAAATCCCTCAGGTGGTTATACTGAGATACCTGAGAGCCACGGTGTAAAAAATATCCTTGTGGCAGGCACTTCATTAAAGGTAGGGGAGGAGAGATGGCTGGCTGTAATTGAATCTTCTGAAGAAGAGATTATAAAAAGGATAAGGGAACTTGATAAATACAGGCAGAGGTTACTGATTATTCTTGTAGTCACTATTATAGGAGCTGCAGCATATTTTCACAAGATTCGTTCGGATAGATTGACAGCAGAGGTAAGGGTAGAGGAGGCGGAAAAGACATCAAAGGGTCTGGAAATAATAAATAAAGAATTGGCAGATTCTAAAAAGGAATTGGAAATTCTAAATAAAGAACTAAATTTAGCAAATGAAAGGCTTAAGAGTATAGACAAACTTAAATCAGAATTTCTTGCTACCATGAGTCACGAGCTGCGGACGCCATTAAATTCAATCATAGGATTCTCAAAGGTCATCCTCAAAGGTATAGACGGTCCCATAACAGAGATTCAGAGGACAGACCTTACTGCTATACATCAAAGCGGACAGCACCTGCTTGCCATTATAAATGATATACTTGACCTGTCAAAGATTGAATCAGGGAAGATAGAACTGTTAAAAGAAATGGTAGATATTGGTGAGATAGCAGAAGGGGCTATATCTACTGCATCTGCACTGGTTAGGGATAAACCTGTAAAACTTACAGCCGATATAGAAGAGAATCTTCCATTAGTTTATGTTGATAAGACGAGGATAAGACAGTTGATACTGAATATACTTAGCAATGCAGCAAAATTTACAGATAGAGGGGAGATAACTTTGACGATAAGAAAGGTAAGATATGATGATATTAAGTCTATAGAAAATAACCCTGATAGCTACTGCCCGCGGAGAACCCATATCAGGGATAGGAATTTTATATTGGTATCGGTCAGAGATACAGGCATCGGTATAAAGAAGGAGGATATGCCTAAGGTATTTGAGGAGTTCCGCCAGATAGATTCATCCTTTGCGAGAATAGAGGGGGGGACGGGTCTTGGTATGGCAATAAGCAGCAGATTTGTTGAGCTCCACGGAGGTGAGATGTGGGTTGAGAGCCAGTTTGGAAAAGGTTCTAACTTTTATTTTGTTATACCTATAGAAAGGAGAAGAAAGGTAAGGGGGTAGAAATGAAAGAGAATTTTAAAACTATTCTTTATATTGAAGATGACAGGGCAAGCCTGATGCTTGTCAGGAGGATATTAGTGTCCCATGGGTACAAGCTTATAGAGGCATCTAATGCAAAGGACGGCATAAGCAAAGCTGAATCTTATAAACCCGACCTTATACTAATGGATATTAACATACCAGGCATGAATGGATATGAGGTAACGACAAAATTAAAGGCTACCTATCATCTATCTTCAATTCCAATAGTTGCCCTCACATCTCTATCAGGTAATGGCGAGAGGGAGATGGCTATAATGGCAGGATGTGATGGCTTTATATATAAGCCTCTTGATGTAGGAAAATTTCCGAACCTCATAGCTCAATATTTATCAGGCAGAAGGGATAATGTAGAGGCTGATAAAAAATCTAATTATTTAAGGGAATACAGCAGGAGGCTTGTAACAAGGCTTGAGGGAAAAATAGATGAGCTATCAAAGGCGGAGAGAGAATGGGAAGATACATTTAATGCAATAGCCGATATGGTATCTATCCATGACAGGAATGGCAAGATTATAAAGGCTAATCTCTCCTTTTATAACAGAGTCGGTATGCCGCACGATAAAGTCGTAGGGCAGATGTGTAATAGGATATTCTATAATTATGATGGTATATCCAATGACTTTCCATGTGACAGGACTATACGAAGCTTAAAGCCTGTATCAATTGAGATGCAGAATTCCTATCTCGGAGGCATATTCCTTATCAGGACATATCCGATTTTAGATGAAAAAGAGGAATTCATTGGCTTTGTGCATGTGGCTATAGATACTACTGAAAAGAAGCAGATGGAGGAGCAGGTTTTACAGATGGAAAAACTCTCCGAGGTTGGTGAATTAGTTTCAAGTCTGGCTCATGAACTCAATAACCCGATAACAGGGATAATGGGTTATATTGAACACATGATGGATTTAGACAAAAGCGAAGAAATAGAAAAGGGATTAAAGGTTATACAGGGAGAGGCGGAGAGGTCTGCAAGAATAATCCGTTCACTCCTTGATTTTTCCCGCAAACATTCACATGAAAAGGTGGAGATTAATGTAAATAATATGATTGAAACAGTTCTCACACTTAAAGGACATCAGATGAGGAATGACAGTATAAAAATTGTAAGAGAATTTGAAGAACCGGGTCCTCTTGTAATTGGGGATTTTAATCAGATCCAGCAGGTGGTATTAAATATTATAAATAATTCCCATTATGCAATGTACCATCACAAGCAGAAGGGAACGCTTGTCATAAAGACATCTGAAAATGATTCGTCGGTTCTATTAATTTTTGAGGATGACGGGATGGGGATTAGGAAGGAAGATATGAAGAGGATGTTTGAGAAATTCTTTACAACTAAAGAGGTTGGAAAAGGGACAGGTCTTGGATTATCTATATGCAAGAAGATTATTACAGAACATGGCGGGACTATTGAGGTGGAGAGTGAGGAAGGGAAGGGGAGCAGATTTATTGTAAAACTGCCAAAGGTATAAGCCACAGAGACACAGAGGCACAGAGAAGAAAAAAACTAATTTTTGCCACTGACTAACACAGACTTAAGAAAAAGCAAGAAGTTGAGATGTTAAGAGAATAAGAAGTTAAGTTTCTAAACCTCATAACTTCATAACTTCTTATCCTCTTTTTTTATTTTGTCAGTGTAAGTCTGTGGCTAATTTTTTTACTATGAAAAATAAATTCTTAAAAAGACTTGAATCAGAGATACTTATTCTAGATGGTGCAACAGGGACAATGCTTCAGAAAAAGGGGATGAAGCCTGGCTCATGTCCTGAGGAGCTTAATCTGTCGAACCCTGCCATAATAAAAGAGGTGCACAGGGAATATATAGAGGCAGGTGTAGATATCATAACAAGCAATACATTCGGCGGGAACAGAATCAAGCTTTCAGAATATGGGCTTGAGGGGAGATTGGCTGAGATAAACACTACTGCTGTAAAGATTGCAAAAGAAGTTGTCGGTTCAGCAGGCTCAAGAGGGAAAAAGTGTCTTGTCATGTCAACCATAGGTCCTACGGGGAAGTTTTTGAAGCCTATCGGAGACTTAAGTTTTGATGATGCATATAACATTTTTAAAAAGCAGATTTCTGTCTGTGTCAAGGCAGGTGCGGATATAATTGGATTTGAAACGTTCTCTGATATAAAAGAGATAAGAGCAGGATTAATAGCGGCAAGGGATGTGTCTCCCGATATACCAATACTTGCAATGATGACATTTCAGCCGATTCGGCAGTCTAATGATGTAAATGATATGAGGACAGTTGTTGGGACAGACCCTGAGACAGCCTCTGTAGTTTTAAATGCATTAGGTGCTGACCTCGTCGGCGGAAATTGTAGTCTTGGCCCCGAAGGTCTTATTGAGATATTCAGGAGGATGAATAAAATCAGCCGTAAGCCTCTTGTATTTCAGCCGAATGCAGGGATGCCTGAACTGTGCAATGGTGTTACCTGTTATCCATCGTCGCCTGAAACCATGGCAGAGTATGCAGTGAAATTTGCAAAGGAGGGTGTAAACATAATAGGCGGATGCTGTGGCACAACACCTGAACATCTTAAGGCAATAGTCAAGACTGTAAAGAGGATAAAACCAAAAAAGAGAGTTGTCCCTTCTTATACTGCAGTATCAAGCAGGACAAAGAGTGTATTTTTTGGATATAGTAATCCCCCTGTAAGGATTGGTGAGAGGATTAATCCCACAGGGAAGAAATTATTATCTGCCGAATTGAAAGAGGGGAATGTATCTATTATCCGCGATGAGGCAAAGAGAGAGGCAGATGCAGGGGCGGATATACTTGATGTAAATGTGGGGGCACCGGGGGTTGATGAGATTAAGATGATGGGAAAGGCAATCTTTACAATTCAGGATGCTGTTAATCTTCCATTGATGCTTGATTCAAATAATCCCTCTGTTCTGGAGGCAGGTCTTAAGGCCTCAGACGGCAAGGTAATAATAAACTCCGTTAGTGGAGAGGAGAAGAGCTTAAAGACTATACTCCCTCTTGCTAAGAAGTATGGCGCTGCAGTCCTTGGGCTTGCCCTTGATGAGAAAGGGATTCCAAAGACCGCAGAGGGAAGATTTAAGATTGCAGATAGAATCTTAAAAAAGGCTATAAAGCTCGGTATTCCGAAGGAGGATGTATTAATAGACTGTCTCACCCTTACTGTCAGTGCCGAGCCGACACAGGCATCAGAGACACTGAAGGCATTAAAAATGATAAAAGAAAGACTTGGACTATCAACAATTCTTGGTGTAAGTAATGTCTCATTTGGACTGCCTTCCCGTCCGATAATTAATTCTGCATTCCTGACAATGGCATTGGAATCAGGGCTTGATGCATCAATTATAAACCCTATGGATAGCAGGATGATGGAGGCATTTGATGCCTCCCTTGTCCTGATTAATAGGGATTTGAGGGCAGAGAGATATATAAAAAAATACAGTCAGCAGTCATCAGTTGTCAGTCAGCAATCAGAAAAAGAAGAACCAAAAACAATAACTGAAAGACTTAAAAAGGCGATAATTGAAGGAGATAAAGAAAGGATTGCTGCATTGGTTGACGAGGCATTAAAGGAAGGAATGAAGCCAATGGATGTGAGCAGTATTGCACTCATACCAGGACTTGAAGAGGTTGGGAGGAGGTTTGAAAAGGGGATATATTTTCTCCCTCAGATTATACTCTCTGCAGAGACAATGCAGTCTGCTTTCGGGAGATTGAAGCTGGAATTTAAAAAGACTGAATTTGCCTCTCTTGGAAAAGTTGTTATGGCAACAGTTCAGGGGGATATACATGACATTGGAAAGAATATTGTCTGCACATTATTGCAGAATTATGGGTTTGATGTAATAGACCTCGGCAAGAATGTTCCGGCAAAGACAATTTTAGATGAGGCAGTAAAGAGAGATGCGGATATTGTAGGACTCTCGGCACTTATGACAACTACGATGGTTGAGATGGAGAATGTAATAAGACTCTTCAGGTCGGAAGGAGTTGAGTTGCCTATAATGGTAGGCGGTGCAGTCCTTACGCGGAAATATGCAGAGGAGATAGGTGCAAATGGATATGCAAAAGATGCAATGGAGGCTGTGGCAAAGGCAAAGGAGTTAATGAGTTTAAGAGTTGAGGAGTTTGGGAGTTAAAGAAATGCCAAAGATAAAAAGGTTATATGAAATTTATAGAAAAGATAGAAAATTCAGACAGGGTATTATTTACACTGGAGATAGTTCCGCCTGAAAAGGGTTACAGCCTCAGAGAACTCTTCGATACTATAGAAAGTGTAAAGGAATTTAGTCCTGCAGTCATTGATGTTACCTACCACAGGGCTGATTGTATACAGGTTAGAGATAAAAACGGCTTAGCCATAAAGATGATGAAGAGAAAGAGGCCCGGGACTGTAGGAATCTGCTCTGCAATAATTAATAAGTTCGGCATTGATCCCATCCCCCATATAATCTGCGGAGGCTTTACAAAGGAGGAGATAGAGGATATATTGATTGACCTCCATTTTCTCGGTATAAATAATCTCTTGCTGCTTCAGGGGGATAAATTGGCAGACGAGCCTCACTTTATACCAACGAAAGGGGGGTATTCCTATGCGTATGAGCTCGTTGAAAGTGTCTCCAATATGAATAAGGGATTGTTTCTTGGTGACGAGACAATTATGGAAGAGAAGTTTGATTTCTGCATCGGTGTTGCAGGGTATCCTGAAAAGCATTATGAGGCAAAGAGCTTTGAAAATGACCTGAAAAATTTAAAGAACAAGGTTGATAAGGGTGCAAACTATATAGTTACCCAGATGTTTTTTGACAATCAGAAATATTTTAATTTTGTAAAGGAGGCGAGGAGGCTCGGGATTTCTGTCCCGATAATTCCTGGAATTAAGCCTATAACAAGTAAGAAACAGCTTAAGATTGTGCCTCAGAAATTCTTTACAGATATTCCTGTGGAATTGTCAAGGGAGATTAACTCATCCGATGATAGTGAAAGAATAAAAGAGATTGGCATACAATGGTGTGTGGAACAGTGTAAGGAGCTTATAAAAAATAGGGTTCCTGCACTTCACTTTTATACTTTGGGAAAGGCGTATCCGACTGTTGATGTTTTAAGAAAAATATTTTAGCAAGTCTCCAATTTCTCCATTTCTCCTTAATCTTTTTTGTCTTTTTAGTCTGTGGTTAATCAGATTTTTGTTTTTTTATACAGGGCACACATTATAGGGTCGGGTGATGTTGGGGTCTCAGCCCTGAACCTGCAGCCGCCCTGGCATTCCTTAATATATATGCAGTCATGACACTGTAAGTCTTTTAAAGGCATGTGGTAATTTCTTTCCCAACAGTTTTTTAAACCTTCTTCTATATTCCCGAGCGGCCTGTCTTCATAAAAGCCGCACTTGCAAACTTTACCGTTTGGCATTATTGTACATATATGCCTACCGCATATATACCCTTCTGAGCCTCCGTGATAACTCCCCCCATAGGCAAATTTTAGATACTTGCCCCCCTTTTCAGGCGGTACTACAAAATCCTTTGCGGACTTAAGATTTCCTGTTTGCAAGGGGACATCTATGCCCCATTCCCTTACATTGTAACTATTAAGCAGTTCAGCCATCTTTGGAAAGTCATTTAGATTGTATGGATGAACCATAGTTGCTATAGAGAGGTTAATCCCTGCCTCTCTTACAGATTCCATGGCGGTTATTGCCCTCTTAAAACTCCCTTTCTCCCTTAAGGTATCATGCCCATATTCAAGACCATCAAGACTCACCTGAACCTCATTGACATTCAATTTAAGAGCCTCCTCTTTACCGAGAAACCATCCGCTTGTCAGTAAGACCTTACGAAAATTATAATCAGGAAGGATATTATTAAACTCCCAGAAATTGGAATATAGCATTGGCTCGCCGCCTGATATTATAAGCCTTAAGCCCTGAATATTTTCAAACTCTTTTAAGATTTTCTTAACCAAATCAAAAATTAATTCAATATTTTTAGGCTTTCCGAGATAACAGTGTCTGCATGAGAGGTTGCATCTTGCTGTGAGTTGAAGCTCAAGATAACGGAGGGATGGGATAGGGGCTTGAAGATTGACAATTGACGATTGACGATTGAAGATTGGCGATTTCTGTCTCTCCACAATTTGGAGGAGGTTTTCTTTAAGGCAGAAATCTACAAATTCTCCATTCTCTCCTCTGATAGTGACGGGATTTATACCGTCACAGCTCTTTATAAACTCTTCCGCCTTATCATCTATCTCATATAGTTCGTCATTTTTTATATCGTATATGCAGGGTTTTTCAAGCCTCTTGAGAGAACAATGTGGGGAAAGTCTTAAAAATCTATCCATAAAATTTGCCACAGACTTTCACGGACTAAAATCTTCTTAAAATATCTTTTTTGTCTGTGTTTGTCTGTGTAAATCTGTGGCTAATATTTTTTTGTTCTTCCAGTATTTTATTCAATAAAATAAAACCGCCGCATGGTGTCGCCTCGCTGTGATATTTTTCATCCCTGTAATCACAGCCATCTACCAAGAAATCACACTTTTTACAGAGGATATTCATCAGGATAGAATCGTATTCACCCCCACACCTATTCCCAGCGGATACCAATGCCCATTCAGAACGGTTTAACTCTCGCAGGAATAGGTGTGGGGGTTTTTTATCAGGAGTATTTACAGGGGAAGAAAGTAGTCTTTCAAAAAATCTGAATCCTTCGCAGGCGAGTTCTTCATTTTTTGATTCTTTGTAAAACTTACAATATCCCTTACAGACTAAATCTATGAGGTGCTTTTTGTTATCCATAAAATAAGTTATGGAGTTAGAGAGTTGAGGAGTTTAAGAGTTTTTAACTCCCTAACTCCCCAACTCCTTAACCTGTCTCTTTAGCATGAACCTTTGCATTTGCAAAGACCCTTTAATACCCTTGCCACCTTTTTTATCTTCATCTTGCTTCACCTCCTTTCATCTCTCTTCAAATTCCGCTTTAGCGGAATTTAAAATCGCAGATTCATCCTGAAATACTGCGTTATTATCAATTTTGCTCCTCACCGTATTGGTCATATACGGTTGCATCGCAAAATTGCCTCTGGCCTTGTCTTTCAGGCGACTTTGCGATTTTACCCAAAATCCTAAGTTGGCTTTTGGGTCTCTCTTATCTTTTTAACGACATCAACTGTTATGTTAGCGATATTGTTAGTTTTGGCGTAGTCCTCAACATTCTTTACCACCGTCTTCCTGATAAAGAATGGGATTTTTGCAATGATACTCTTTGCATCACCGTTCCATGACAGGCTAAATTCAGGCATAGCACCCTCAGCCTCAGTATGGGATGATTCAACCTCTTCCTTACTCTGTTCACCTGAAGGATTATATGAGCAAAATGGCTCTTCATCCAGATAGTCGCCTGTGGCACTGTATGCCCTTGCCCTGCACCCGAGGCATATATGCTTAAACTCGCATATACCACATTTACCCTTAAGTAAATCAGGGTTTCTCAGATTGCCAAATACCTTGGAGAAATGCCAGATGTCCTTAAACGGTTCCTTTCTTACATCTCCTGCCTTTGCAGGCAGATAGCCGCATGGGAAGACCTCTCCTTTATGAGAGATAAAGCATACCCCTGTCCCTGCAAGACACCCCTTTGTCATGGCAGAAAGCCCATGTGTAGAAGCCTTTACCGTCCCTCCTGATTTTGGTATTGTTACCTTATCAACATGACCTGCCTTTAATCTTGTGCCGTGTG